>Ga0111539_10013216_pt1 | contig 10320 bp, 6 predicted proteins | sample RhiMethybrSRZTD1_FD_79667 | JGI IMG/M metagenome (GOLD analysis project Ga0111539, IMG submission 79667) | Populus rhizosphere microbial communities from Tennessee, USA - Rhizosphere MetaG P. TD hybrid SRZTD1 (version 2) (version 2) | ecosystem: Host-associated > Plants > Roots > Rhizosphere >... | reverse complement strand
TACTTTCGCGCTCCCGAGGAGGGCGACATGAACGAGCAGCAGAATCTGGACGTCGTTCGCAGCCTATATGCCGCGTTCGGCCGCGGCGATCTGGAAGCGATCCTGGCACCACTCGATCCCCAGGTGTCGTGGCGGACGCCCGGGGCTCCAGATCTGCCGACGGCCGGCCTTCGTCACGGCGTTCCCGCGGTACGCGAGTTCTTCGGGCTCCTGTTGAGCACGTTCGACATCGCCGATTTCCAGCCCCACGACTTTCTGGCAGGGGGCGACAAGGTGGTCGTGCTCGGCACCAGCCGCGAGGGTCCCAAGGGCAGCGGCAGGTTCGTGGAGTTGCGGTGGGCGCACGTGTTCACGTTCACGAACGGCAGGATCTCCGCGTTCGAGGAACCAGCCGACGTCAGCGAGCTGGTGAGGGAGTTCCGCCGGTCGCAGGCACACGCATAAGCATTCGAGGCCAGGTTCGAGGACCTGGGGCAGAATGGCCGCACCATGGACAACCCCGATCGCGGACCGTGGGGTATCGACGCGCGCGGCGTCACCAAGACGTTTGGTTCCGTCACTGCCGTCCGCAATCTGACTCTGCGAGTGGCGCCGGGCACGCTCTTTGGCTTCTTGGGCCCGAACGGCTCCGGGAAGTCGACGACGGTCAAACTGCTGACCGGCCTGCTGCCTCCGGCGACGGGCGAGATGTTCGTCGCCGGGCACGCCGTTTCGCCGGAAAACATCGCGCTCCGGCGCGTGATCGGCATCCTGCCAGAAGATGCCGCACTCTTTCATTCCTTGACGATCTGGGAGCACCTGGAACTGAGCGGCCCGCTGTATGGCTTGAGCCGCCAGAATACCCGCGAGCGAGCGATCCAACTCCTGCGACACCTGGATCTGGAGCGCGACAGCGGCACGTTCATCGACCAGGCGTCCTACGGGATGCGCAAGAAATGTGCGCTGGCGATGGCGCTGCTGCACAACCCGCGCATTCTTTTTCTCGATGAGCCGTTCGAGGGCATCGATCCGGGTTCATCACGCAACATCAAAGACCTGTTGGTCACGCTCGCCGCGAAGGGCGTCACCATCTTCGTGACATCGCACATCCTCGAAGTCGTCGAGCGACTCATCACCCAATTCGCCATCATCATTCGCGGCGAAGTCGTCTGCTGTCAGACGGTCGCCGACGTTCAGCGCGCCGGGATGACGTTGGAGGACGTCTACTTCAAGCACGCTGGCAAGCCCGCGATCGGGAATCTCGCATGGCTGGGATCGCACTGATCCTCAGGTATCAGTGGCGAGCCTTCTGGCGACGCTTCATCCGCACTCGTCATCGCGCACAGTTCTATCTGACGGTGCTGACCGTGCTCGTCGGGGCGTTCGTCACCATCCTGCCGGAACGCCTGTCGAGAGCCGCGCAGGAGCTCTCGGCGGGGCAGACGACATCGATGGACGGGGTGCTCTGGACGTTTGGCGTGCTGTGGCTGTTTGTGCTCGTTGAGGACGCGAACGTCAGTCTGACGACCCGTCATCTGCGCACGTTCCCGATCGACACCCGCCGATTGCTCTTCGTCCGGATTCTCTCAGTCTTCTGCTCGCCGGTGGCGCTGCTGATTGCGTGTGGTTCCGTCTTCAGCCTGTGGCCGTTGCTCTTTGCTCGCCAGACCATCCTTGGCACCATCGCCGCACTGCTCCTGTTTGCGCTGGCGCTCGTCTCCGCGATGTGCGCGTCGACCGTGCTGAGCGTGGCTGAATGGAGAAGAAGGTTGCTCGCGCCGATGGCTGTCATCGGCATCGCCCTCGGAGCCGTCTTTCTTGCCCAAGGCGTTCAGGGCGTCGCGCGGCTCCGGACCGTCGCGGCGGGCACACCGCCGAATCTGGTCTCCGCGGTGTCAGTCGCTGCCACTCCGTTAGCGGTGATCGTTCCTTTCACGACCCTGGTCGTCATGAATGCAGTCGTCTGCCTTCTGCTCTTCTGGAGTTTTCGCCGCAGCGTGTTTGGCGAGTCGGCCAAGCAGCCAACGGGACGTAGCGTCGATCGTGTCCTCTGGTTTCCCGGACGATTTGGCGGTCTCGTGCGCATGGAACAGCACTACTTCCGCAAAACGCTGGACGTCTGGCCGGGCCTGCTGCTGGTGTTGGCCGTCAGTGTCGCGTCGCTGTTCGGTCCACTGCCGCCGATCGTTCATCAGTCGATCATCGTCATCGTGTTCCTCTTCAACATCAACGTCATCATGAATTGTTTCGGCTTGAACACGAGTGCCGAGTTGAACCGCTACGCCATTCTTCCGCTCCGTGGCACGCAGGTGCTGCTGGTCAAGAATCTGGGGCTGACCGTCATCGTCGGGGCGCAGTTGGCGTTGCTGATACCGATCGCTATCTGGCGATCCGGGCCGTTCGAAGCAGGCGCCGAAGTCCTCGCGGCCACGGTCCTGCTGCTGGCGCATCTCGCGTGGGGCAACCTGGTGTCCGTCACGGCGCCGTTCAAGATGCAGTTCTATCGCTTCGCCTCGAACGGTGCGCCGCTGACGACGATGGTCGGTGGGACGATCGGCAGCACGCCAGGAATCGTTGTGCTGTCCCTGCTCAATTCCGAGTCGTCGGTCTCCGCCGCGGCGATAGCAGGCGTTCTGTTGCTGTCGCTCGTTGTCTATCTGGTGTCGCTCCATTGGTCGGGGCGGCGTTTCGAGCATCGAAGGCACATCATCGCCGAGCGACTCCTCTTGACAATCTAGATATAGGGCTTCAGACTCTCCTCCTCTAGACGACCCAGAGGAACGCCCATGCGACCTTTCCGCCGTTTCCTCCATGACGTGCTGACGCTCGTCCGCAGCACGACGGATCGCGACCTCGGTCACGAACTCGATGCCTTCCTCGAGGCCTCGGTCGCGCACAAGATCCAATCCGGCATGTCACGCGAAGACGCGATGCGGGCCGCTCGGCTCGAGCTGGGCAGCGCAATGGCCGTCAGGGATGGTGTCCGTGATGTGGGGTGGACGTCGATTTGGGAAGACACCTGGCGCGATTTCAAATACGGCGGTCGATCGCTCGCGCGGAACCCTGGCTTCACGCTTGCCGCAGTCATCACGTTAGGGCTCGGCATCGGCGTGACGACTGCCGTCTTCAGCGTCGTCAACGCGGTGCTCCTCGAGCCCCTGCCCTATCGGGAATCCGATCGGCTCGTCCGCGTTGTCGAGCGTGCGGCTCCGCCCGCGGCAGGCGGCGCACTCCTGCGTCGGACGAGCATGCGTTGGTCGGAAATGGTGGATTGGCGTGCAAAAAGCACGACACTGATCGATCTCGCGTACACGATCAGTCCGCCCATCACGTTGATGGCAGCACCGGATGGTTCGGCGCGGTTGAGCGGCGCGCTCGTATCATCGAACCTCTTTTCGCTGCTGGGCGCGAACGCCGTACTCGGGCGCACGCTTGATAGTCGCGATGAGGCACCCGACTCCAATGCCGTCGTCATCAGCGCGGGCGCATGGCAACGGTACTTTCAAAGCGACCCAGGCATCGTTGGCCGAACGGTCAAGCTGAAGACTCAAGGGCCGGAAGCAGGTTTCTTGGATGGGACGCCCCTCACCATCGTGGGCGTCATGCCGCGCGAGTTCGATTTTCCCGTACCGTACTGCGACTATTGGGCGCCGATTACCGGCGCGTCGCGGGTTCGGTCGTGGCCTGGATCGGGCGCTGTGATTGCGCGGCTGCGCGACGGGGTCTCGGCCGCGGCCGCCATCGATGAAGCCAATGTGATCGGCGACGCGCTGCGCCCGAAACCGACGTCCGGTCCACTCGCGAAACCACTTCCAGAAGGCACACGGCGTTTCGACATCGAACCCATCAAAGAGCAGGCCATCGCGGCGAGTCGTCCGGCTCTCACGACCTTGGCGCTTGCGGTTGGCGTCGTGCTGCTGATGGTCTGTGCGAACGTCGCGACCCTGCTGCTGGCGCGAGGGAGTGGACGCCACCGCGAAATTGCCGTTCGCCTGGCGATCGGCGCTGGCCGCGGACGCATCGCCAGACAACTGTTGACCGAGAGCGCGATCCTCTGCGCGCTCGGTGGAGGCGTCGGCGCGTCGCTGGCCGCTGGCGGTGTGCAGTTGCTGCGAAGTCTTGCATCGCCCAACGCGCAGGGGCCGTTTCTGATCTCGTGGGGTGGAACCATGATCCCGCGCCTCCATGAGGTTGCGGGCGATGGACGAATGCTCGCGATCGCCATCGGGCTGTCCGCGTTCACCGTCCTCATGATTAGCGTGCTTCCGCTGCTGAAACTCTCACGGACCGATGACGTTCACGCCATCGGTGGACGCGGGTCGAGCGAAGTCGGCGGTGTGGGCAGCGACATTCGGCTGCGCAACGTGCTGGTGGCCGGTCAACTGACAACGGCGACTCTCCTCTTGATCGTGGCGGGGCTGCTGGTCAACAGCTTCAGCAGGCTCGCCCGTGTGGATCCGGGCTGGAATGCCTCCGGGCTGCTCACGTTCTACCTGGTCGTACCGCAGGAGTACACCACGCCGCGGAAGGCAATGCTCATCGGGGACCTCCTCGGGGAACTCCGCAGGATGCCGGGTGTCACGAGCGCCGGATTCACCTACGCCGGCCCACTGCTCGCGCTCGTCGATCACGTCGGCGTGTTCGTTCCGCCGGGGCGTACGCCGGAGGAGATGGGTGGCATTGCCGACGCTCCTCAAATCCGCTCCGTGAGCCACGACTTTCTTTCGACGATGGGTGGGCGTTTGCTCGCTGGCCGTTGGCTCGAGCCGCGTGATGATGAAGGCGCGCCGCCTGTTCTCGTCGTCAATCACTCGCTGGCGACGCGCTTCTTCGGGAACGACAATCCCGTCGGCCAGTTCGTACGCGTCGACGGCCGGATGGATTTACCGCCACAGCAAATCGTCGGCGTCGTCGACGACATGCGGCAGGCGCGCCTCGATCGGGAGCCCGTTCCGCAGTTTTTCGTCGACTATCGCCAGGTGCTCGCGCTGACGCGGGCGAGACAGATGCCCGTTCCGGCGCAGGAACGCCTCGCGTTGGGGTTCCTCTCCTTCGTCGTACGAACGGATGGCGACCCCGCGCGTTTGATGACGACGGTGCGATCACTGATCGGCAGAGTGGATCCCAACGTCGGGATCGACGCGATGCTTCCGATGGAACAACTCGCGGCATCGTCGCTGACGCGGCAGCGGTTCTATGCGGCCGTGATGGGCGTGTTTGCCGTGATCGCCGTGTTGTTGAGCATTGTGGGCATCTACGGCGTACTCGCCTACGCTGTCGCGCAGCGTACCCGGGAGTTCGGTGTCCGAACGGCCCTCGGCGCCAGTAGCGGAGAAGTCCTCGCCATGGTGATGCGCCAGGGCCTGATGCTGACGAGCATCGGCATCGGCGTTGGAGTATTGGTCGCGATTGGCGCGACGCGATTGATCGAAGGAATGCTGTACGGCGTCACGCCGCTCGATCTCGCGACCTACGTTGCGGTCGCTGTGCTGTTCGTGGCGGTCACGTCGGTCGCGTCCTATCTGCCAGCCCGTCGGGCAACGAGGATTGATCCGATGACGGCTCTTCGGTACGAGTGATTCGCGCCTGCTAGCAGTCGGGCATGTCCCACGCCTGAGCCAGTATCGTCTCCTCGAAGTCACGAACCGCTGCGAGTCGTGTGTGCTCGCGCCTGGTTCCATCCTGATGGCTTTCAGATTGACCGCCTGTCCCATCCGTAGTTCGATCTACCCGATGATTCAGCCTGGCACGGTGCTCGGACACTATGAAGTCCTCGCGCCCCTTGGGAAAGGTGGCATGGGAGAGGTGTATCGGGCGAAGGACCAGAGGCTGGGACGTGAGGTGGCGATCAAGGTTCTCCCAGGTGCGTTTGGCGACGATCCGGTGCGGGTTGCGCGATTCGATCGGGAAGCCCGCGCCGCCGCCGCCCTGAATCATCCCAACATCTGTGCGATTCACGAGGTCGGCGAGCACGAGGGTCAGCCCTTCATCGTGATGGAGCTGCTCAAGGGACACACACTCGAGGCAAGACTCTCGAGCCACGCTCCCCTCGAAGGCGACGAAGTCCTGGAACTCGGCACGCAATTGGCCGAGGCCTTGGGTGCCGCTCATGCCGCCGGGATCGTCCATCGCGACATCAAGCCAGCGAACATCTTCATCACGGAACATGGACCAGCGAAGATTTTGGATTTTGGGTTAGCCAAGACCGATCGGCTCAACGATGCGGAAGCCCTGACCATCTCGCGCGACGTCGCGCACCTGACGGGTGTTGGAGCCACCTTGGGTACGGTGGCGTACATGTCGCCCGAGCAGGCGCTCGGCAAAGAGTTGGATCCACGGACCGATCTGTTTTCGCTGGGTCTCGTGATTTACGAAGCGCTGACGGGCAAGCCGGCGTTCAGCGGTGCCACGTCGGCCGCGATGTTCGACCAGATCCTCAATCGAGCTCCCACATCGCCCGCGCAGCTGAATCCCAAGGTCGCACCGGAACTGGAACGTATCGTCAACAAGCTGCTGGAAAAAGATGCCGCGCTCCGCTATCAGCACGCCTCGGAACTCCGCGCCGACCTGAAGCGGATGCGGCGCGACACCGACTCGGACCACCAGCAGCCGGCGACGACCCGGGGCGCTGGTCGATGGAGTGCCCTGCGCGTAACGGGCACGGCTGCCGGTGGTGCCCTCGCGCTCGTCGTCATCGTGTGGTTGGCGAGGAGCTCGGTCGGCCCGGCACCAGCTGAAACGAGCGTACCGACGCTCACGATTAGCCCGCTGACGGACTCGGACGGCCTCTCGTTGTCGGGTAGCTGGTCTCCCGACGGTACTCAGGTTGCCTACGATCACACCTTGAACGGGTCGATGGATGTTGCCGTCATGTCCCTCGGCGGTGGAGAACCTCGCCTCATCGCGGGCGGGCCGAACGACGAGGTGATGCCTCGTTGGTCGCCAGATGGCTCCCGGATCGCCTTCCTGGCCGATGATGGCACTGGCATGAACGTCTATTGGGTGCCGCCCACTGGTGGGGCACGTCGGAGGATCGGGCAGACGCACCTCCAGTATCTGGACCGATTCACCTCGCTCAGCGCCATCGGTTCGCAACCATGGTCTCCAGATGGACGGCGTCTTGTGTTCTCACGGCTGGAGCCCACCAACAGCGCGGCGTTGTGGACGGTTGACATCGAGAGCGGCGCTGAAGCGCGCCTGACTTCTCCCCCGCCTGGCGCGAATGACTGGCGGGGCGCGTGGTCGCACGACGGCAAATGGATCGCGTTCAATCGTTTCCCGGCCAACGCGCCATCGGTGTTGTATCTGGTGCCGGCATCGGGAGGGGAACCACGAGCCGTGTTGCAGGACAAGACGGTCGCACGCGCCGCGGCAACCTGGTCGCTCGACGACCGTCACGTTCTGTTCGTCCCCGCTGCAGCGTTCGGAGGAGACCTCTCAGAGGTCGACATCAGCACAGGGAAGATCAGGCAGCTGACGGTCGGGGCCAAGGTCAGCAACCCGATCCTCTCCTCCACCGGGCGCATCGTCTTCTCGCAGTGGAGCCATGAGACGTTCTTTTTCAAGGTGCCGGTCGACAACCCGGCGAGCGTGCACGAGCAGATCTCCCTCAGCGCGGGCAGCAACTTCGCTCAACGCTTCTCACCAGACGGCCGGCAGATCGTGTTTCAATCGGCCCGCGCCGGCCGGTCGATGCTGTGGCTCCACGATGTCGAGACGGGCATGGAGCGCCAACTCACCTATCCAGCGGCGGGACGGGAGGACAGGACGCCGGACTGGTCGCCCGATGGGAAGCAGGTGGTGTTTCTCTCGAATCGCGATGGTCCATTTCAGTTGTGGGTCGCGGACGTGGACGGGGGAGCGACACATCGCCTGTCCGAGCAGGCGATCCCCATGGATGGTGATTGGTGGGTGAACGCACGAGTCGCACCGAGGTGGTCGTCCGATGCCCGCGCTGTGGCGTATCTCGCCCCGGGTGAACGCGGCTCGACGCTGTGGCTCATGAAAGCCGATGGCACTAACGCACGCCCCACGAAAGTGTCAGGCGTCTTGCGCTTCGACTGGTATCTGGACAGTCGCCGCGCAATCTATACGCGCAACGGCGCGGATGGGCGAATCGAAATGATCGCGACCAGCCTCGACACGGGCGAGGAGGGCTTACTTCTGAAGGCGAACGCCACGGAGCTGAGCGTCGCGCCGGATGGGAGCTCGGTCGCGTACAACAGCGCGGATGGGCACTTCAGCATGAATCGGTACGTGCTCTCGCTGGTACGCCCGATCAACGCAAAGGAACTGCCTCGCTCGACAGGCGCGCCTCGACAGGTCACGTTCGGCCAGGGAAGGTGGCACGTTCACGGCGGCGCGTGGTCCCCGGACGGCCGGTCGATTGTGTACACAAGGGACTTCGATCGAGGAAACCTCAGCGTGATCGACAACTACCATTGAAGACTGTCGCGCACGCATACGCGAATTCCAGACGCTTCGCACGGCCGTAGGCGACTTTCACAAATAGGAGCGAGAACGGGTGCTGGTGCGACACCAACAGCTCACTGCCCGGAAGTTGCATACGAGTCGCCAAAGTCACAATGGGGTGCGGCCGACCTCCGTGCCCTGCTGAGGTCGCTCGATGCGGCGCGGCGCGCCGCCGAGCACAAGGAGCGCATGAGCATGACGCCAAAGAATACGATCTGCCTCTGGTTCGACAAGGACGCGGAGCAGGCGGCGCGTTTCTATGCCGCCACTTTTCCAGACAGCAAAGTGACCGCGGTCCGCAAGGCGCCGGGCGACTATCCGGGCGGCAAGAAGGGCGACGTCTTGACGGTGGAGTTCACCGTTCTGGGCATACCGTGTCTCGGTCTGAACGGCGGCCCCGAGTTCAAGCACAGCGAGGCCTTTTCATTTCAGGTCGCGACCGACACTCAGCACGAGACGGACCGCTACTGGAACGCCATCGTCAGCAACGGCGGCCAGGAAAGCCAGTGTGGTTGGTGCAAGGACCGCTGGGGACTCTCCTGGCAGATCACGCCGCGCGTGCTGACCGACGCGATGGCGGCCGGAGGTGCTGAGGCACAACGTGCGTTCCAGGCGATGATGCCGATGAAGAAGATCGACATCGCCACCATCGAGGCGGCACGACGTGGTGAGCCGGTATCAGCCAAGTAAGGTGTCGCGCACGTTGCCGACACGGTGATCGTGCCTGTCTCTCATGAAGGAGAGGGCGTTTGCTTGGCGAGGTGCGCGCGGGTGGTGTGTCGGTTGGCTCGCCACTCGCACTTTCGCGCGGCCAGTTCCTGGTTGGTTTCGGTGTAGTAGACCGCAAGAATCCGGCAGGCCTCTGGCACCAGGCGCTCGTCGCGATCCATCGCGCCTTCGACGAGCGCAATGCCGGCGGCGTCCATTCGATCGAGAAGCAGGCGACCGGCCGACAGGCTCGCCGCGGCGTGGCCCTGTTCCGACGCGGACTGATAGATCGGCAGCGCGTGGTCTGAACCCTGGAGAGTCTCGACGAGCTCGGCACGTTCGAACAGTTCGTCAGGGGTAGGCATCTCGATGGCTGCCAGCCGATCGAGTGTGGTTGTCCGCTCGAGATACTCCGCGCGATGCCGGCGCCAGGAGTCGCCGTGTCGCGCGATCCATCCTTCATCGAGCCGGCGGGCCAGTGTCTCGAGCTCCGGACCGAGCAGTTCGTGCCCGGCCGAGCTCGCGATCGGTGGAGGTATCCGCACCGGCTCGCCGAATCGCTCAAGACGCTCGCGAAACGAAGGATGAGTGTCGCCGGGCTCGGTATCGTTGCCAACGAGCGACTCCAGCAGATCAGTCGACGTCTGCCGCGCGTTCCACGTCAGCATCTCAGAGTACGGACGGGGAGGCTCAGCCGCCGTCTCGTGGCTGATCTGAATTGCCGGCCAATGCGTGTCATCCGCGAACCGCGCTCCGGACTCGAAGACGACGAGCGCATCAGCTGCCGCGCGACTGCCGGCCACCTTCGCAGCGAGACGATCAGCCACGAGCTCGTGGCGACGGGAGACTGGCGCCGCGGCCGCGTTCAGCCGCGGGACATACCAGCCTAGGAGCCAGTACACGTAGACGGGAGTTGCCCGCCTTTGGTCGAGCGTCGTCCGAAGCGCGAGCCAGCCCGCCCGTGTCCGGTAGACCCATGCGGCAAAGCCGTCATAGGCGCCCGAAAAGTGCGCGAGCTCGTGCGCGATCACGGCGCGCAATTCTGACAGCGACAACGTCGTCAGCACGGGGAACCCGAGCACCAATGTCCGGCGCCGGCGGAGCCGCCACGCCGGCGTGTCGATCGCGGCCCTGGCACCAAATTCGCCGGTGATCGTGATG
>Ga0111539_10013215_pt1 | contig 10321 bp, 6 predicted proteins | sample RhiMethybrSRZTD1_FD_79667 | JGI IMG/M metagenome (GOLD analysis project Ga0111539, IMG submission 79667) | Populus rhizosphere microbial communities from Tennessee, USA - Rhizosphere MetaG P. TD hybrid SRZTD1 (version 2) (version 2) | ecosystem: Host-associated > Plants > Roots > Rhizosphere >... | reverse complement strand
GTGCGCAGGCGATGCCAATCACGACAGCGTGGTGGATGTCAACGATCTGCTGATCGTGATTACGAATTGGGGTTGAGCGCCACGGTGCCGGGCTTCACGCCGCGAAGCCGTACGCGTCGTCGCCATCGCTCAGGCCGTAGTCCAGGTCGCCATCGGCGGCGTCCTTGGGCCACTCGCCGCCGCCCATGGCCCGCTGGTGCACCTTGACCACGTTGCGCAACTGCTCGGCGATGATGCCGCGCATCGTGTCCAGCGTCCCGGCGAGTTTCTCATCGAAGGGCTGCTCCTTCTTGCGGAACAGCACGATCACCGCCAGCGTGTCGCTCTTGTGGCGGCAACGGAACGCGATCACCTGGCTGTCCGAAAGACACTGGGCGTCGGCCCCGATCCACGCGGCGAATTCCGCGGCGTCGGCGTAACGCACGATCTCATCCTCATCGGCCATCTGCGCGCACACCGCCTCGCCCAGATGATCGAGCGCGGCCGAGATCGTCTCGCGCGGGCAGTCGCAGTTGATGTACGCGCCCAGGCCGTAGGCCGTCGGCTTGCCCTTGCCCATCGTGCTGCCATCGGGCAGGAACACCGCCGCGTTGGTCGGACCGGTCTTGGTGAGCATGTACTCCAGTGTCGTGCGCAGCACATCCTCGACATCCAGTTCCTGCCGCAAGAGGGTGCGGAACTCGGCTGCGAGCGCGACATCGCTCATCTGCCCGGCGATGTCCTCGTACACCTGCGCCAGGTCCTCGCACAGCGAATTGACCTGCTTGGAGATTTCGTGGCGGGCGAGATTGAGTTCGCGGCAGATGCGCTTGAGGCGCGACAGTCGCCGATCGCGCTGCGTCTCGGCCCGGGCCTTGAGCAGGGCCGATTCGACTCGCGCGAGGAAGTCGTCGGGGTTGAGCGGCAGGACGATGAGATCGACCGCGCCGCCGCGCATGGCCTGTACCGCCGTCGCCGCGCTCACCGCGCTGGCCAGCACCACCGTCTTGCCCGAGGGCGAAGTCTTCTGCAGCAATCGCAGGAGTTCAGCGCCGTCGGCATCGCGGTTCATCGGGCCAATGATCGCCAGGTCCACGCGCTGGCGGGAGGCGATGGCGCGGGCGTCTTCCAGGCCGGCGGCGCTCTGCACGCGGCAGCCGCGCGAGCGCAGAAGACCGTCGATCTCGCTGCGAATCTGCATGTCGGCCACGGCCACGAGCACACGGGCGGGATCGGCGTCGGCCGCGCCTGCCAGCGCGCCGTCGTCGGCAAGGGCGTCGGCGATGTGCTTGTCGAATTGCGGTTCCAGGCTGTCCATTGCTTCCTTGCTCCCTCTCGCCGCTCCTGCGGCGCGATGTGCTCGAACACGCCCAGCCGATCCATCACGCCGCGTCGCGCCGAGGCGATGTGGCGGCGGCTCGCCAGCGATCCAGGCGAATGGTCGCCGTCGCGCCGCGGCCGCGGTTGTTCTCCAGCGCGATCTGGCCGCCATGCGCCTCGACGATCCGCCGCGCGTGCGCCAGTCCAAGCCCCGGCTGCCGGCCGGCGGGCTTGGCGCTGAAGAACGGGTCGAAGGCGTGAGCCAGCGCATGCCGCGGCAGGCCCGAACCATCGTCCACGATCCGCACCTTCAATCGGTCATCCGAAGCCTCGATTTCAATGCGGCATTCGATGTGGGCGCATCCTTCGGACTCAACGGCGTTCCGCAGCAACTCCACGATCACCTGCTGCATGTGCTCGGAATCAATGTGCGCTTCCGGAAGTTCATGCGGCGCAACGACTTTGAACTCAGGCAGCCGCTCATATCGCCGGCGGATCTCGGCCACGCTCGCGTCCAGTAACGTGCGCAGGTCGTTGGCGCATGCGTGCAGCCGAACAGGCTCGGCGAAGCGCCGCAGCGATGTGATCATGTCGCTCAAGCGATGGCTTTGATCGACGATCTGCTGCGCCATCGAGCGGCTGTTGGCATCGGTCAGCGCGTTCGCGAGGATCTGCGAGCGGCCGGAGATGATGCACAGCGGATTGTTCATTTCGTGCGCGGCGCCCGCGGCGATCTCGCCCAGCGAAGCCAGCGCCTCGCGCCGCAGCAGTTCCGCCTGAGCTTCGATGAGCGCGCGGTTGGATTCGGCCAGCCGCTCGCCCAGGCGCTTGGCCCCGTCATGCTGGGCGCCGGCGGCGACAGCCGCGGCCCACGTCCGGCTCAGAGCCTCCAGTTGGTCGCGCTGCTCGCGCCCGTCGATGTCGCAATCGTGCAGCAGCACGGCGTTCACGCCCCAGCCGCAGCGCAGCGGCAGCAGGTGCACGTTGCGCATGTCGCGCGCATCGCCCAGGAAGTCCGAAAGCCACGGCAGCATCGCCATCACGTGCACAGACACCTGCGTGTTGTCGGCAAGGTCGGCCACAGCGGTGGAGCCCTGCGGCGGCTCGATCACGTCGCTGCGCAGCACGCGGCCGTCGGGCGCGAATTGCACGAACTGCCAGAGGTCGTTACTGCGCGCCTGGTACAGGATGGCGAAGAATCCGCCGCCGAACACGCTCGCGGCCGATTCGACGACCTTGCCCATGACCGTCACGACGCTGCCGCCGGGCGAAGCGGAATCGTGGAAGCGCGCGATGACCTGCAGCGTCTCGGCCTGGCGCTGCGCCAGCATCGATCCCTCCCGCAAGCCCGCGTTGATGCGGCCGATGGTTTCATTGGCGCGGCCGAAGGCCCGCAGCAGCAGCATCGGCGTGGGCTCGCTGCCCATGCCCATGCTCTGGCAGCGCGACGCGACCTCCTGGTGCAGCGTCGGCAGCGCATCCTGCACCGCCTGCGGCGCGATGCCCAGTTGCCTGCACAGTTCCGAAATGTCCTCGCCGCGCGCCGTGTGGCCGGCGGGCGTGAGGCCCTGGCTGCGCGCCACGGCATCGGCCAGCGTCACCATCGCGATCACCGGCTTGTGCGGCAGGTCCGGCAGCGAATCGAGCGACTGGCCGTTGAGCCAGAGCACATCGCCCAGGGCATGCGGCAGACGCCAGTGCTCGGCCAGGCGCCGCCCGGCCGTGTGCGTGTCGAGTCCGATGATCCGCCGGCACGCCTGGTCGAGCGACACGCCATCGGTCTCGGCGCATTCGCACACGCGATCGAAGGCCGATGTCAGCACCACGTGCAGCGCCAGCGCGCCAAGGTCGTGCAACAGACCGGCCGTGAACGCATCGGCCTTGTTGACGCCGCGCGTCATGCCCGAACCGCCCGCAAGGCGCTCGCACAAGATTGCCACCGCCAGGCTGTGCTGCCAGAACATCACGCGATCGAAGATCGGTTTGCTCGCCTTCACCGGTGGATGGGCCGGCCGTTCGAGCAGTTCGAAGACCTGCATCGAGAGCACCGCCGATCGCAGCGCTTCGAAACCCAGCACCTGCACGGCGCTCTCGACGCTGGTGACGTTCAGCGCCCGGCCGCGCTCGCTGGAGCGAGCCATCTTCAGCACCTTGGCGCACAGCGCGGGATCCGATTCGACGATGCGGGCGACGTCAGCGCCCTGCGTGGCGTCATCGCATGTCAGTTGCAGCACGCGCATCGCCACCGTCGAGAGTGTCGGCAGGGCATCGAGCTGCTGCAGAATGAGTTCGACACGGCGGGTGTCGGCGTCGGCGGCGTCGATGACGGGGGCGGGGACCGCCGCCCGAGAGGAGGTAGAGCGCGGCAGGCGAGCCTCCGCTCCGCCTGCCGCGCTCCCATCACCCGGATGCCCCGCGCCGCTCCGCGGCGCGCTTCCCTGCGAACCCCCGGTCGTGCCTCCTGCCCCCGGAGAATGCGCCGCCGACTTCGCGGTCCTCGCGGCGCTGCTGTTGGCGGGGCGCTGGTTCGACTGGTGTCGGGCCATGGCTTTCCCCTGGGCGTGCGGTCAGTCAGTCAGGCATTCAATCGAACGCGAGCTCAAACCTCCAGCAACTCGGCCATGCGCTGGATGAGCTTCTCGATGTTGAACGGCTTCTTCACGAACGCGTCGGAGCCGTGCTTGGTCAGCGCATCGATCTCTTCCTGGTTCACAACTCCCGAGACGATGATGATCTTCGTGTCCTTGAGATCGGGATTGTTCTTGATGCGCTCGCACACCAGGTTGCCGTTGATGTCCGGCAGCATGTAGTCCAGCAGCACCAGGTGCGGACGGAAGCCCTCGGTGAGCATGCCGGCGTCGTAACCGGTCGCGGCCGTCTTCACCTCGAAGCGATCGTCGCGGCTGAGCACGTCCAGGAACAACTCAACGATCTGGTTGTCGTCATCCACGACGAGGATGCGCTTCTTGCCCGTCTCGATGATCTCGGTCGGGATGTCGTTGGCCTTCATGAAGCGCAGCAGTTCGTTGCGCGGAATGCGGCGGAAGCGCGAGCCGGGCACGCGGAAGCCCTGCAGCCGGCCATTGTCAAAGCAGCGAATGATGGTCTGCTGGCTGACTTTGCAGATCTCGGCGGCCTCGCCGGTGGTGAACACCTGCTTGTCGGCCCAGGCTGGTTTGGCGCTGGCAGTCGTGGACTTGGCCATTGGTTTGGTCTCTCTCACTCCGGCGAGGTGCTTGCTCGATACGCAATCGGGGGCGTGACGGCTTCACGCAACCTCCCCAGATTGCCGGACTTGTGATCGACCCCCCATTTGGCCAACTTCACGATCTTGACCAATTGGCCGGGTGTCGCGCCCCTGCCGCAGCCGCGCAGACGGCGCATGCGGAAGTGTCAGATAGAACAGCTGGAATGCCCCGCGCGATCGGTGCGCCTTATCGGTGCAGATCGCAAATATGCAACGTCCGAAGCGCTCATGCTTTGCCGCGCTGCTCCCAGATCGTCACCGCTTCCGGTTGCCGGGGATATGCCGGCAATAGCCGCAGTGGATCGGTCGTCTCGCCGCGCGCCAGCATGCGCTCGCCAACGATCAGACACGCGCGGGCCGAGAACATCGGTTCGATGATCGATGCGCCGGCGGATTGCGCGCGCGTGCGCGCCGCGTCCGGAAAGTACACATCGGCCAGCACGACCTGCGCCCCGGCGATGTCAAGAGATTCCGCCTGCGCAATCCCTGCCTCGCCTTCGATGGTCCATTCTCCGTTTTCAGACTTGCGACGGAGGCGCGTCGCCCAAAGGGTGTCGTTCTTGCATGCAAGTGCGACCAAGGCGCTCAGCGCCTGGCTGACCTCTGATCTCCGGCCGCTGACTTCCGAGCCGAGCGTTGACTCCGCAGCGACCAGGGCCGAAGGCACGGCGACCAGTCTCACATCGAGCGCCTCGGCGAACATCTTCGCCGTGGCGATGGCGATGCGCAGGCCCGTGAAGCCGCCGGGGCCGATCGAGACGCACACGGCCCCGCCACGAAGATCGGTCGACTGCAAGCCAGCCCGGCGGAACATCCGGTCGATTGCCGGCATCAGGTCATCATCGTGCCGCTTGCGCGGCGAGAGCGCCTCCTCATGAACCCGGCCCGCTCGATCGCGCAGCGCAACCGAGGCCAGGCGCTGCGAGGTTTCCAGCGCGACCACCAGGGATGCTTGAGATCTCTTGCTCGAGGCTGGCGGCATGGCGATGATCGAACGAAACGGGAGCCATGCTAAGCCGCAGGCGGCTCGCCCGTCACTCCGCCACGCCCGCCAGCGGCATTACGCTCAACGCCGCCAGATACGCGCCCGGCACCGCGCCAAGGTCGATCGGCAGCACCGAGGCCCGCTCGTGATCGCTGTTGAGCACCACCAGGCGCGGGCCGCGAATCTCCACGCCTGTCTCCGCCCGCTCGTGGCCGATCACGAACAGCCTCACCTTCCAGTTGGCCGCGAGAATCTCCAGCTGCCCGGGCTCGTGGCCGCGGCCCCAGACCATCTTCCACGCTGAGCCGCGGCGGGTCGCGTAATCGTCCTCGGTCAACTCGCGCTCGAGGATGCCCAGGTCGAACGAACTCATCATCGCCGGGGCCGGCAGCGAATGCGAGCACAGGATGCCGCCCTCGCCATCCGACTCGTTTGCCTCGCTGTCACCGCCGCCCTCGGCGCTCTCGCTGCGCAGCGCCAGCGGAAAGGCGGCGATGTACCGGCCGATGGCCTCGCCCACGCTCTCGCCGTCGTCGCCGAAGACGTATTCGAGCGCATCGTTGAACATGCGCACGCTGTCGCCGGCCCCCTTGGAGATGCTGCTGCCGGCACGCTGCGCGAGATCGTGATTCGAGAGCAGCGGATGCACCTGCCCGGCATGCGCGATGACCAGTTCCGCCGACTTGGCCAGCACGCGGTAACTGAAATCCATGCCATTGATCAGGCGCTCACCATGGATCATCTCGTGCAGCACGACGTGATGATCGCTCGAGTCATCCAGCCGCGCGAATTTCATGATCTTGTGCAGGTGGATGGGGTTGTCGTGGATGTCGCCGGTGGCGATGAGCCGGCCGCGGGCCGGCAGGTTGACCGTGCAGCCGCGCCGCAGGGGACAGGCGCGCAGCGTCGTCGCGGCACGATCGAAGAGTTCGATCACCGCAGCCGCATCGCGCAGGTCAGTGGCGCACGCCGGAAACACGATCATCGCAGCATAGCCGACAGCGACACGAGCGTTCGGCGCGCGAAATGGCGGCGATCGAGACTCTCGCAGGGCGCGACACTCAACCCCAGTTCGACACCACACCCAGCAGATCGTTGACGTCGATCACTTGATCGCCGTTGACGTCGGCCTCGCACCCGGCCGTGCACGGACCCCAGCCGGCGATCACGGCCAGGAGGTCGTTGACATCGATCGACCCCGACTCGTTGATGTCGGCCGGCAGGGCGCGGCTCCAGTTGGCGGCGGGAATCACCTGCTTGCTGACGCCCGGGCCGCTGTAGCGCGCGATGAGTCCCGCGCCGCCGCCGGCTTCGAAGAACTCGATGCGCACCTTGTGCCGGCCGGCCTGCAGGCCTACAAGCCCGCTGCGCTCGACCATGCCGTGCAGCCCGTCATTGCCGACGATGACCTCGTTGCCCACCCACAGGCGCGAGCCGTCATCGGATTCGAGATACATCGTGTACAGCCCGGTCGTGGGCGCGGTGATCCAGCCGGTGTACACCGCACCGACGTTGTCCGGAATGCCCGAGCCGGCAAAGTTGCCGCCGGTGGATGGAAAGTTGACGCTGGTCGCGGTGTTGTTCGTGAACGGCACGAGCGTCGCGAAATCCGGAAGCACGCTCGGACTGGTCAGGCTGTAGTAGCGCGCCTTCGCACCGCTCTGGAAGCGCACCGGCGCATCAGGCGTGCGGAAGCCGTACACGCGCACGCTCACCGTCGCGCTGCCGGTCTGGTTGGCGCCGTCCCGGATCACGTAGGTGAACGTGTCGATGCCGTTGTATCCCGTCGGCGCGGTGTACGCGAGTTGATCGCGCCCGTTGGGGCCCGTGCCGACCGACAGCACGACCGAGCCGCCATTGATCGACGTCGGCGCGAACGAGTCGATCGTCGCGCTGTCGCAGTTGGTTTCCAGGTCATTCTTCAGCACATCGATCGTGAGCGAGGCGCCTTCGGCCACGAACCCGCGGTCATCCTGCGCCTGCGGCACGAGGGCTGAGCCGAGGAACTTGCACGACAGACCGCTGAGGGAGTTGAGGATGTACGCCTCGACGATCGGGTGCAGATCGAGCGCGATATTGGTCATGCCGCCCGAGCAGGTGTGGCAGTAACTCATGATCGTGCCCTGCGCCGCGAGTGTGCAGTCGGCCGGGTTCAGGCCGCAGCCGTCGATGGGCGGCGTGTAACTGTGCGTGTGGGGGCTAGAGAAGTTGTGGCCGGTCTCGTGCGCGAAGACCATCATGTCCCAGTTCTGGCTGTTGTTGTTCTGCAGCGGGTACGGGAAGAATCCGTTGATGTTGCCCGAGACCGCGTAGCCGAAGGTCGAGTTGCACATGACACTGAGCCACGCCACGCCGCCGCCCAGCCCGCGGGCGCTGAGCATGTGCGCAAGCGTGCGCGAAGTGGACTGCTGATTGGCCTCCCAATAGTTGCGGAACTCCGTCAACTGCGCGCTCGAACCTGTCTGAGTCCATGGATCACTCGGCGTCAGCCACAGCCGCAGGAACGAAATCTGCGTGCGCACATTGAGGTCGTTGGTGTAGATCTGGTTGCAGCCGGCCATGATCGTCGCGGCGTAGGTTGCCGCCGCGATCGGGTTGCCGCCGAACTTGTTCGCAGTGAACTCGTAATCGGTATCGAGCGCGATGCGCACCTCGCGGCAGGGCGCGGTGTCGCCGCTGCCGGCGATCGAACCGTCATCGCCCGAGGCCGCGGCGCGAGATTCGCCGATCGGGGCGAGTTGCTCGGTGGCGCAGGCCGCATCGTTGAACGTGATCGCCCCTGCCGGCAGCGCGGCAAGGTCGTACACCATCGCCGGCATGCGGGCGCCGTACGGACCGGATGAGATGATGAACATTCGGCCGCCCAGGCGCACCCAGCCCTGCTGCACATCGCGCGAGAGCGCGAGGAACGCCTGCGAATCGTCGATGCCCGCGACGCACCCGCCAAGGAAGACGGCGTCCGGCCGCTCGATGGGCTCCTCGACGAGGCGGCCGCCGCGCATGCTCGCCGCGACGATCTTCGCATCGGCCGCGAACGGCTCGATGCTCTTGAGATCGAGCGTGACGGCGAGGTTGGGGCCGAGCGTGAAGTTCTCCATCATGACGCGCCGGGCCGGCTTCAAGGTGTCCATGGCGCGGGCATCGAACGCGAGCGTGGCCGCCGCGCCCTCCAGCGCGCTGCCGGAAGCCGACAGCGGCGAGGAAACGGTGATGGCCTGAGCGAATGCAGCGCTGTTCAGCCCGGGTGCAACGGCAACGCCGAGCGCTGAGAGTGACAGCAGCAACAATGATGGACGAACGGGTGCATGACGCATCGTGGTCGTGACCTGTATCTTCGGTTGAAGGGAATCTGGGCGAACTTCTGGCCTGGGCGCGGGCACAGTGTGTGACCACTATACGACGGTCCTGTGCAGATCCTGCCCGAAACTCTCAGGAATCACCTGGTTAGGTGACCACGGTCAGGCTGCCCGACTTCGCGGACTGCTTCAACCCGGCGATCGTTCCGGAAACCAGCGTCAGCCCCAGTGGGTGATCACCGCCAGCAGGTCGTTGACATCGACGCTCCCGGTGTCGTTGACATCGGCAAAGCACGATGCCGGCGCAGGCGAACAGGGGCCCCATGTGCTGATGACCGCCAGCAAATCGTTGACATTGACCGAGCCGTCGCAGTTGATGTCGCCGGGCGTCCGTGGCTTTTCGAACGCCCCGATCGCCGGTGCTTCGCACCAGCATCGGCGGTCGAAGTCGCCGGGAACGCGCGGCGGCGCGCTGCCCGCACCCGATGCTGGACTGGCGAAGGCGATATGGAAATCGCCCGCAGCCGGGGCCGCCAATTGAGGATTCTGGCCATACACACCGCCGATCTCCGGCGAAGGCAATGATGGTGTCGATTGCGCCGGATTGTCGTGCGCGTACCACAGATTGCGCGCGAAGGTGAACGTCGCAGGCAGCGTGTTGCCGCCGATGTTGATGTGCGTGCTCAACGCCGCGCGTGAGAAGTACAGCAGGTTGCTCTCGAAGATGTTGTTCGAGCACGCCGTGAACGCGTACGGCGGCGAAGTCGTCGTCTCCTGAAGAATCCGCAGCAGCCAGTGCGTCGCGTTCACCAGGGTGTTGTGCGCGACCACGCAGTTCACGCAGCCGACGAACGCGATCGGCGAATCGGAGCCGATGAACACATTGCCCAGCACGCGGATGCTCCTCGCCTCCGCGTTCGGCTGCGTCTCGGACAGCGGCGGCCGGAAGAACGCAAAACCCGTCGAGCCGCCGATGTTCACCGCGCGCAGTCCCGCGTTCGTGAATCGGCACCAGCGCACCTCGACATCCTCGCTGCCGCCCTTGGCCTGCACGCCAGAGCCCGAGCCGTCAGTGAACGTGCAGCCGGCGATCACGCCGCGATGGCAGCCGACCATGTCGATGCCAGAGCCCGAACCGCCGCCGCCCGTGCGCGCCAGGTCGCAATCAATCACGAAGAAGTCGTTGATGCCCGAGAGCTTGAGGCCATCCTGGTTGCCCGTGCCGCCGATGTCGTGGATCGAGAGGTTGCGGTACACCAGGTGATGCGATGCGAGCGGGTTGGCGACGTCGCCGCCATCATCCGCATTGACGCCATTGCCCGAGGCGTTGCGCACTTCGAGATCATGCAGGATCACGTAACGGCATCGAACCAGATGCAGGCCTTCGGTCCCGCCGTTGATGATGGGCCGCGTTTCACCCGCCGCGCTGCCGATCCAGATGGGCGCAGCCGCCGTGCCGGCAACGTCATTCAGAAACGTCCCGCCGTTATACGT
>Ga0111539_10013213_pt1 | contig 10321 bp, 8 predicted proteins | sample RhiMethybrSRZTD1_FD_79667 | JGI IMG/M metagenome (GOLD analysis project Ga0111539, IMG submission 79667) | Populus rhizosphere microbial communities from Tennessee, USA - Rhizosphere MetaG P. TD hybrid SRZTD1 (version 2) (version 2) | ecosystem: Host-associated > Plants > Roots > Rhizosphere >... | reverse complement strand
TAACAACCTCGGAGGAAATGATTACGTGAAAACCTCCGTGTCTCTAGCTAAACCATTTTACTGGCGGTTCGATTGAGAGACAGGGAGGCTAAATACGCCAGAACGCAGCGTGTGGCTTATCTGGTCCAATGCGTTTGCTTAATCTTACGGACCAGGACCAACGAGATCCTTTTTGGAAATGGTAACGCCAACAAAGTAGCCGACAGCTACTTCCTCCCCAGGTGCGGGAGTTTGGTCGATAATCAATCCGGGTTGAACGGCCGAATCGTAACGTATCGCCAATAGTTGAATCTTCAAATTAGCGGCGTGAAGCATCTTCTCGGCGTCTTCATAGCTCAGTCCTTTGAGCACTGGCACCTTGGTTTGAGCTGGTCTAGACCGGCGCTCACGTTGGACGTCAAGTCTCAGCGCCAGAAGCGCAATTGCCGGCAAAACGACAGCCGACAAAACGACGTATACAACCAGCAGCGTCACAAGAACTCTGATAAGCAGCTTGTGTTTGCCTCGTAGGGTGTAACCAACGAGGACGCCAAGTAAAAATCTCATTACGGCGGTTCCTTTGGAGATTTCCTAGTGAATCACCGAGTCGTTATCCGCTCCTTTTTCTTATTGGTTGTGTTGAGGAATGTCGTTGAAGGAAAGCGTGAGGGAGAGGCGGCAATTACGCGGTAAGGGAAGTCAAGGCACCGCAACCAGTGAAATCTTCACTGTACTTCCTGAGAAAAGAGAGCTCAAACGCGGCTTCTATTTGCCGCGAGTGATATAGCACGCATGCAACTTGGAAGTCATGGGCTAATTCATAAGAGAGTTTTGCAGCAGTTGAATATAAAACGGTATTGCATAATAGCGTTTTCAGCATGATAATTTACTATCTCACGAACTCAGATCGGTTCGAGTGCAGGACTTCAAGCCTTAATCTTTCTACAGAGGACTGTTTGGACAGTGATTCGTCTGAAAATTCCATCACAGATAGGCAACTCCGCCTGCTAGAGCCTTGCGTGTTGATGCTAGTGATCGGAGGTTCGTGTTTGACACAAATAAAACAACGTGCGCAATCCCCAGCTAGCCCCACGGTTCACGCTAGTGTTGTGCGAAAGCATTGGGAAGAATGTCAGCGCCGTTCTTGAAGAGGAGCGACATCTATGGAACTGCGCGAGTTTGTAGATCTCCATGACAGTGAATTGACAAAGAACTCGGACCTTGCCAGAGCAGAGTTTGACAGACGGCAGGACAACTCGCTTCGGTTGGCCCGCTGGCTTCGCCCTGCGATCATTAAGGAGATACAGACACTGAAACCTCACTTGCAGTTCATGGACGACAGCGCGTTCTATGGAAGAGACCCTAGTGAGAGTCGTGGCGGGGAGCGTTTTTTCGCACTTCTGACACCCATCACCTTGAAAAAACGAGTGCGCCTGCTCGACAAACTCCGCAAGTACTTAAGAGAGCACCCGGATGCCGCCAGCGATGTCTGGTGGTCGCACGCCAAGGACCTTTCGCGTTTTAGAATAGTGACGGCTAATCTCCATGATCTCCTCGCGGTACGCGATTTAATCGCAGCTCTAGTTGTTAGGCTGAGACCGGAGAGACAAGTCTATTTGCGTGACACTCCACGGGATTTCATCTGGGTCACTCACAACGAGCGGCACAACTCTTCCAAAAGCATTCATTACCTGTTGTGCGATGCGGAAGGTCACATCGTCGAAGTTCAGATCATGACGCTTCTTCAGTATTCATGGGATCAGATCGAGCACTGGTTGTACGAGGTTCAGCGATCAGTCGACGTTCCGCACCCTGTTCATGCATCGCTTGATAGGAGCTATTGGGCGCTATCGAACTCGCTGTTTGTGTTGGACGAGTACGTTCTATCGCTTGACCGCCGCCCCGCCAAGTCGATGCCCAAGCCATTTCGGCGCGACCTTGCACGCTGTATTTGGCGTCGTCCTAGCTAACCTTCCGATGCGCAATGAACTAGACGTACTTTTTTATGCCCACGACGGGCGAGGGCATGGTCACCTGAGCCGCACTGTCGCCATTGCCCTTGCTCTTCGCCGACTGAGGCCAAATCTTCGGCTCTTAATCGTCACTGGTTCCCGAGCAGTCTCAGAACTTGATGGCGGCGAACTGGATTGGCTGAAGCTGCCAGCTTATCAATCCACCATATTCGACCGTAGGAGCATCCCTATGACAGGCCCGTCAGGCTTCTGCCATCAGACCCTTGCTCTGGTAAGATCCCAACTGCTCGCGGAGATGGTCGCTCGACTACGGCCGCGCTGCGTTCTCGTCGATCATCTCCCACTCGGAAAGGCAAATGAACTCAAGTCCGCTCTTAAGCAAACGTCAAATTCCTCAACTCGTTGGGTATTGGGAGTCCGAGCCATTCCTGGGAGCGGGGGTGAATCGGTTTGGAGCGCAAAGTCTGCAACGATCGTCCGACAGCGGTATGTTCGCGGGCTTTGGTATGGTGATCCAGTCATCCATGGTCCTATGATCCTTTCATCTCTCCGCGAGCATCTCGGTATTCCGATCGTTTCTACTGGCTTCGTTTCCAGAGCGGCGGAGGTCTCCAGTCTAGATAGCTTCCCATCGACGAATAGCGAAAGTATTGGTGTCATTAGCCTCTCGTGGGCGAGCGTAGCCACACACCGCACATTGGCCACACTTCTTTCTGCACTACGCTCCCTTGGGTTGGGACCTCAGCGCTGGCACGTCTTTGGAGCACCAACAACCGAAATCTCTTCCCTGCAGAAATCTTCTGCCACAGGATTGATATTCTCGCCATTCAGCCCCGGTTTTCTTCCGACTTTAAGAACTGCTCACGTCTGCATTACTTATGCCGGGTACAACTCAATAACCGATTGTCTTTGGGCAAGGGTGCCTGTTCTGTTGGTTATACGAGATCTTCAGGAGACAGAGCAGTCCATGCATGCTAATTCCCTTAAAAGATTTTTTGGGACCCCAGTCGACTGCGTACGGGAGCGCTCCTTGACTCCAGAACAAGTGACCGAAGCATTAAAAAGACTACTAAGCGCTGAGCGCATGAGGCTCGCTCCTGGACTCCTTACCGGCAGCGACACTGCTGCGCGGGAACTAATCGATATCTTGAACGCCTGAACGCCTTCGTGGTAATGCGCGACACCGACCCTAACACATTAGCCTCCCTACAATATCGCATCACACTCGATTCAGCTCGAAGCATCGCCGCACGACCGATCGATGATCTGTTCCTGACGCTCGCACACAAGAGGTCTGGGCATCACGCCATTATCGATTGGATTCTCAGCCAATTTGTTGGAGTCCGGGCTCATCATAACTTCGCAAACAAAGGATCGTCTGGAGATCTAATCAGCTCCTGCACTTCCCACTGGGCCTCGGTTCCTAATGGTAAAGCGATAGACAGACTCCGGGCAGTCAGTATTAACTTGGAGAATTCACCCGTAGCCACTTTGGAGGATCTCAAGCTGCTCGTACGGCAATGCATGGAGGTTTTTCCTTGCGTCTCGAGACTGTGGGTTCCTATCGTGGTGCGAGACAGCTACAACAATTTTGCTTCATGCTATCAACGCGTCGTGGCGGGATTGAAGCCAGTCTCGTCATGGAGAACGGAGATTTGGGAGAGACACGCAGAGTTATTTCTCAGAGCCCGGAATATTTCTCAACAAGGAATTGTTGTCTTGCCGATTGCGTTCAATCACTGGTTCTCCGAGATCGAGACGCGTCGAGCTATCGCAACAACCATTTCGGTCGATACCTTCGTGCCCGTGATGCAGCGCGTGTCGCATTTCGGTTCAGGAAGTAGTTTCGATGGTTTTAGGTTTGATCACCGGGCACGCTATATGCGCGTACTTGATCGTTGGAAGTATCTCCGCGGTGAATCTCGCGTTGCTCTCCGAGACACAATGACAAACAAGACTCACGATCTCAATAGGGCCATCTTCGGTCGCGACCTTATCGATCATATACTCCTGTCGCTCTACACTGATTAAGTTTCTGCGATGGCGTGTGACGCTCGTCCTAAATCAGCAGGGCACCACGATAAAGAGCTAAAATTGGATCAAGAGCCAGATTTCTTGTGCTCCATTCGTAGTTCATTTTGCCGATCGATTTTAGAACTGAATGAGGCATTGCGAGGGCCGACTGAAGCGCCAAGGTCAAAGAACGTTGATTTCCAACCTCGAACTTCCAATTGCCGGAATGAACATCGATGAACTGGTTAGCTGGAATGTCGCTGCAGATTAAGGGTAGACCACAGGCCATGGCCTCGATGAGAAAGTTAGACATGCCTTCATTTCGAGATGCGCTCACTGCGACAGTTGCCGCCAAGTATTCAGCCAGCATCTCACTCTGACCTCTCTCTCCGACAAACTGAACTCGTGAGATGTGGAGGTTTCGAGCCGTTTCAAGCAAGTTGGTCGTTGACTCGGTGCGCCCCTTCCAGACTTCCCAGCTATCCGAGCCAACTATCCTTAGTCTCGCCTGGCCGAACCGGCGCTCTACAGCCTTCCATGCAGCCACCAACAGGGCAACGTCCTTCTTAGGGTCCAGCCGTCCAGCAAAAAGAACAGTTCGTCCCGATCTCCGGCCCTTATCCGTGCACGTGGTAACTACCGAGACGCAGGGGCTATTCGGGATCACTAGGACTCGGTCTGATGGTACACCCTCACTGATTAGTTCCCGCCTGAGCGGTTCTGACTGCACGACGAACACGGCAATTTGTCCCAGGGCTGAGCGGTCGCGTCCTTCCAGCGCGGCTAGCCGCCCGGCCGAAGAAACACGAACGACTACTCGTGTTCCGTTCTTGTGTAGAAGCTGAGCTGCTTCGACGGTCGTGCGTGGACACACACTGCTCAAGAGAACGAGAGCCGCAGAATACGGTGTCTTCACAGTCTTCAGCCGTTCAAGAAGGTCGCGCGTCCATTCAGTTCCGCTTCCTTGTGCGGGCGCACACTGTTCAATGTACATCGGATTATCTGAGCCTGAACCGCGGCCAATTGGCACAGCACTGGTGTAGACGACCGTGCCGATCCCCTTTGCCGCTAAACCCTCTGCGATTAGGGCCATTTGGTTCTCGGCACCCCCGAGAACAGGCGGATAATAGGGAGTGATTACCGCAAGGGATGGCGCTACGCTGCTAGGGAAATACACTCGACAATTAATTAGTGAGTCTTCGCTACGTGTAACTGGGCGCGCTGCTCAGAAACTAGAACAGTCTGCCGCTCTGGACTTAAGTCTCAAAGTTATACCCAAAGGTCTGAACCTCCCAGGCAAATGCCTTCGCGACGATGTACCTTTGGCGTTCTGTATATACTTCGTTATAAGGTCGGCGGTCTTTTCTATATTCAGACTTTGCATAAACATTTAGAGACCCCGCAAACGGGATACCCAGAAATGCAAAAACTTCACTTAACTCCGCGAGTAAATTCTCGTACCTGATAATTTTATCAACAATTATGCTGGAGTTCTTTTCGGCAGTGTAAAGCGAGTGATCCACACATAACTTTGCCTCCGCTAAATACCTTTCAAACGTTAAAGTGCCGCCTTTCCTAGCAGAGAGCATATAATAGTGTGACAGTGTCTTATCCCACGGATTTCTCTCCACACAGAACTTAAAATAACTCTCCCAAACACTTTTAGGTATACGGCTTTTAATCTCGCTCGCTGAAATATGGTTGTAAAACCCCTCATGATTCCTTGCGATATGCGGTTGTACTTGAGGACGGATCGGAGTAATGACATCCCCATCGTGGCACTGTTGAGAAAGGTAGACCTCAATGCTCGTGCTGGCAGTCTTCTGGATTTTGATAAAGATGAATTTGTATTTGTGGGATATGATCATCCTCTATCCTTATGCACCGCAACGCCGCACGAATCAAGTGATAGGTCACAACGCAGAGTTCTGAGACTGTATCAACAAGGGTTGCACATATGAGGGCTGAAACGTCGACAAATACTGCGTAGCGTTCCGTTAATCGCTTGGTCATCATGCCGACTACTTAACGTGTACCACCGAACCACATCAAGAGTTGGGTTTAAAACAAAACGGGGTGAGTTCGCCATTCGCCCTACTTTTGATGAGAGTGCGGCGTTCTCTCTATTAATCACTCGCCATGTAGACGACCAGCATCGCGCGGCGAATCGAGAGATGATGCGGATCTCGTTTCGTGAGGACGCGACCGAGGAAACCAACTGCACCAGTATCTGTTAATCGAACCACATTCACATAAATCACTCAGCGAAGTCTACCACAGCTCATCTTGACTCTTACTCACGCAGCAATAGTTGACTGAGATTCGGTGAGCCAATATTCAGTGGTTTGGCCTTCATTCTTTTTGTTTATCAATTCGAATCCTTGACTAATACTGTTCGTCATAATAGTCTTCGCTTGCTTTCGCTCAAATCCTCTAAGGAGCACTCCCATGCCATTAGTTCCTGTTCACTCTTACGAAGCCGACTGGAAACCGGAGAATACGACCTGCTGGTACTTAGAATTTCTTTGTTAGAAGCTTTAAGCGGTGATGTTCCCGAAAGATTTGTTTTGCTTTCGGTCACACTTGTTGAACCCAGGATGTAGGCTCAAATTTAATGGGAGAATTCTACTTGCCAGGTCATTTCCTGAAATTGTGGAATGAAGAAATATTGCGAATGGGAAGGAGAAAAAATGAATTCGTTGCCGGTTATGCAAATTACCGACGTAGCTGCCTCAGTCAGTGGTCTTTTGACCCCTCTTTTGCCATACCTCATCAAATTCGGAAAGGAGGCCTGGGACAAAAGTTTAGAAGAGATAGGCACAAAGATCGGGGAGCAAGGATGGGAGAGAGCCAAGGGGTTATGGGCCAAGCTTAACCCCTGGCTCACGCACTCTGATGAGGCAAATGAGAAGATGGCGGAGCTAGCTAATGATGTAGAAATCGCCGAATCAGCGGGAAAAGTAAACGACATTGAAAAGGTGGCGAATGCTTTCGAATTCGACATAAAGCGCCTGCTCAAATCAAACCCTGACCTCGCACGCGAGATCTCCGAACTGATCAAAGAAACCCAAGACAATCTTAACGACGGAGCAGTCTTCAACGTCCGTAATCAGTTCGCAGAGCAAATCTACAATATCGGCAAGGTCAATAACTTTTACGCTAAGTAGGGAGGTTCCCAGATGCCCGACTCCTCCCCTCAAGAAAATCCGCCAGTCGACGGAACTTCACTCGCCCAGTCCTTGACTTCACTGCTAACGAATGCCGATGCACAGGCGCGAATCAAGTCTGCACTGATAACAAATGACAAAGACGCCGGCTACCAGCTTGCTAAGACAATCATCAATGCCGCACAGATAAATCACTTCCACCTCACCACACAGATTGAAGAGGAAACTATCAACAGAGCTGTGCGTAAGGCCGAACAGGCCATCGCGGCAGACAAGAGTGAGCATAGCTTGAAAGGTTACTTTCGAGCGCTGCGCACCTTTAATGACTCACCATACCGCATGCTTACTGCCGACTTTGGCAATCACAGACTGAGTGATATCTATGTAGCTTTGCGTGCCAAAAACGTTTTGGAAATATTTGGCGGCGGCACGGTAGAGTTAACGTCTGTACTTGCACACCAAGAGGCCACAGGAAAGCCCGTCCTCATCGAAGGCAATCCGGGAGGTGGCAAATCCACGCTGCTTCGTCACATAGCCCTACATGCCTGGGATAAGCCGGAGGTTGTTGGCCTGAGGCAAAAGCACATCCCAATGCTGGTTCGTTTGCAGTGCGTAGCCGAGACCGAAGGTACAGTTGGCAAACGACTGTGGCGTGCGGTCGAGCGGGCAAAGGATCTCGTGTTAGTAGACGAGCCACCGTCGGATTTTTTCGGCGACTGGGCTCAGCGAATGAATTCTCCATGGCTTCTGCTGTTTGACGGTTGGGATGAAATACATGAACGACATCGCCTGGAGGTTGCCAACTGGTTACGAACGCTGCTTCGCACCGAAACAGGCACGCCCTTCCATTGGATACTGACGACTCGTCCAACCCATAGTTTTCCAGATGATTTGATGCGCTCCTCTAATCACTATCTATTGGAGTCGTTGGACCAGACACAACAACATGAACTGGCTCGCCGGTGGCTTGGCGATCGCGCAGAACGTTTTTTGAGTTGGATCAACTCCATACAGGCCGGCTCACTCCGGAAGACGCCTCTACTGCTAACTATCGCAGCGTTTGTCTATAACCGCGGCAAGGAGAATTCTCTGCCCGTTCGTCGAGTCGATCTATATTCGCGATTCCTCAACATATGGTTGGGTGAAGCATTACAGCGTGGCGGCGAAGAACAGATTGAAAAGAGGGTTGTCCCTCATGTTGAAACTGTTCTTGAGCGCATTGCTACTGCAATGACCGAAAATGAGGAGAACAACATTTCTACGGTCGATGACCTAGTGCCGATCGTCGCGCAAACGCTGTCGCCGCTTTTTAATGAATCAGCTCAACTGTTAAGCGCGGATGGTGTCGGGGGACGACCCGGACCGGCGCGCGCGTTGCTGGATATACTGGGTGAACGAAGCGGTGTATTTCTGCGAATAGGCGAAACATGTACCTGGCTCCATCCGACTTTTCGCGAGTACTTCACAGCCCGCGCGCTCGCGCGTCCATTTGCGGAAGGGGGGATATCTCCTTACGTCGATACAGCTTGGCAAATTGTTTCGCGATGGAGTGAAGATCGATGGCGACAGATAATTCTAATGCTACTCGCGGAATGGAGTAGCCGTCACAATATTGATGAGTTGTTTGACAGGTTGATTAACTCTGACCCTCCTCGCAGTGCAATCTTTGCCGGAAGAGCAGTCACCGAAGGGGCGCGGATTGCCGAGACTACCGACATTCGTCTAGTTCACCAATTGTGTAATGTGGCTCGGGAGGCAGCCGAGGAGAACATCTGCGCCCGCGCTCTTACCGGCCCGCATAATTTACTCGGTGGCCAGGTCGCTGAGATTCTTCATCCGCGACTCCGTGAACCTCACTTAACTCCGATCCTTGACGGACTTAAGCAATACTTCGTTGCCTTCGCCCGCAGGCTCCAAAGCACCCAGAACAGTCTAAAGATTCGACAGTCGGCGGTTTTTGACGATTTAAAGAATATGGAGTTTTGGGATGCGCTGCTTGGTCTTGCAAAGGACGAGAGTCTTCGACCAATTATTCGAGTATGCGCGTTGGAGCATTTACCAGGGTCGTATGCCCAGGAGTCGGTACCTCTCCTGGTGGATTTAATGAATGCCCAGGAAGAGGATGGCTATGATGGTCTAACACCAATGATCTTCAACGTGCTAGCGACGTTGGGCGGTCCCCAAAAGCTCCAGGAAATTGCGTCTAGGAGTAGTGAGCTACCATCTGCAACTCGACTTGCCCTCCCCAACGCTACTGAGGACCAGACTCTTATCTCCAACTGGGCCAACGACTATTCCCTGCCTTACGACTTACGCATAGGTGCCTGGTGCCGGCTGTTGAGTTTAATCAGTGAGAAGTATCAGTGGGAACAATACCATGGCCGTGAACAGAGCGAGGATCAGCGTAACCAAAAAGCTATCGCGCGTGAGCGTGACGAAAAGGCAGTTGTAACCGAGCTCTTACGGATCTTTCAGCAGGGCGACGAATCGGATGTTACGAGTGTTGAGGTCAAAGAGCAGGTAGCCGATCTCGTTATCAGCACGCTTAGCAAGTGTGAACGAGCGGACGATCTGCAAAAGTTTATTAGGGATCATGGCTCCAAATCCGATCGGTTCAGGCGTGTAATCAGTAAGCTGGCGGAAGGACATAACTACCAAAGACTACAGGCCTTTGTTCTCGATGACTCCTTACCGGTTGACGGTCGCGAGGAAGCCGCAATTGCTTTGGTTTGGTGGGGTGGGTTATCTGATCCGGAGAACCTGCCGGTTGCCGAGCAGTTAATGACCTTCCTGAATGATAGATTGCTGGAAGCTAAGGAAAAGCCGTCGCTTCTGAAAGCACGTATAAAACTACATTTAAGCCTGGATAACACCGAAGGATCGCTGCAGGACCTGAACGATCTAATTGGAAGTTTAGGTAAAGTAATTTCAACCTTGACGCAGATGATATTGGGAACACCCGCAACAATTAGTTTGTTCTTTGCGAGGCTTATTGAAGTCCACCGGGCGGATTTAGCCTGGGCTCTCCGTGTACGCGGAGCGTGCTACTTCCAATCGGATTACAACTATTCGGCTATCGATGACTTGACTCGGGCTCTCGCAATCGAGGACGGTAACGAGTTTTGTTTTGTCTATCGTGCCGTTGCTTACCACGACATTAACGAATATCTCAAATCGATCGCCGACTTT
>Ga0111539_10013212_pt1 | contig 10322 bp, 6 predicted proteins | sample RhiMethybrSRZTD1_FD_79667 | JGI IMG/M metagenome (GOLD analysis project Ga0111539, IMG submission 79667) | Populus rhizosphere microbial communities from Tennessee, USA - Rhizosphere MetaG P. TD hybrid SRZTD1 (version 2) (version 2) | ecosystem: Host-associated > Plants > Roots > Rhizosphere >... | reverse complement strand
GCTTCGGCATCGCGCCGACGCGGCCGGCGCATCGCGAGCTGATCCTCCGGACGCTCGAGAACGTCGAGGGCATGTCGCTCGCCGCGCTCAAGGCGGGCGTCGGCGCGGAGTGGCCGTTCGAGACGTTCCCGGAGTTCCTCGGCGCCATCGAGCGGCGGGGGACCGCCATCAACCTGGGCGCCCTCGTCGGGCACACGCCCGTGCGCCTCTACGTGATGGGCGAGGAGGCGACGGAGCGCGAGGCGACGGCCGACGAGATCGCGGCGATGAAGCGGCTGGTGGCGGACGCCCTCGGCGCCGGGGCCCTCGGGTTCGCGACGTCGAAGGCGCCGACGCACGTCGGCTATGCCGGCCGCCCCGTTCCGAGCCGCGCGGCCTCTCTCGCCGAGATCGAGGCGCTCGCCGGGTGCCTCGGCGAGGCGGGCCACGGGATCATGCAGGCGACGATCGGCCGCGAGCTCTTCCTCGACGAGTTCACGGGCATCCAGCGCCGCACCGGCCGTCCGATCACCTGGACGGCGCTCCTCGCCGGCATGCTCGGGCCGACCGGGCACCGCGACGTCCTGGCGCGCACGGCCGAGCTGCAGCGCGAGGGCGTCGAGATCGTCCCCCAGGTGGCGTGCCGGCCCCTCAACTTCGAGTTCCAGTGGAAGGCCCCGTTCCCGTTCGAGAGCATGTCGGTCATGAAGCCGGTGTCGGCCGCGGATCACGAGGGGAAGAAGCGCCTCTACGCCGATCCCGCCTTCCGCGAGGCCTTCAGGAGCCGCCTCGGGCGCGGCGACCTGCCGACGCGGCTCGAGGCCACCGTCATCTCGGAGTACGCCCCCGACCCGAGCCTGGAGGAGCGGCCGGTGACCGTGGTCGCGGAGCAGCGAGGCGTTCATCCGCTCGATCTCATGCTCGACCTCGGGCTCGAGACCGATCTCGAGGCGCGCTTCCGGATGGCGATCCTCAACACCGACGAGGAGGCCGTCGCGGAGCTCCTGGCGCACCCGGCGACGGTCCTCGGCCTCTCCGACGCCGGCGCCCACGCGAGCCAGCTCTGCGACGCGTGCTTCTCGACCTACCTGCTCGGCCACTGGGTCCGCGAGAAGCGGGCGCTGTCGCTCGAGCACGCGGTCCGCCATCTGACCACGCGGCCGGCCGAGGTCTTCGGGCTCCGCGACCGCGGGCGCCTCGCCCCCGGGCTCGCCGCCGACGTCGTCGTCTTCGACCCGGACACCGTCGCCTGCTCGCGCCTGCGTCGCGTGCGCGACCAGCCGGCGCGCGCCGACCGGCTCGTCGCCGAGGCGACGGGCATCCGCGCCGTGATCGTGAACGGGATTCTCGTCCGCGAGGAGGGCCGCGACGTCGTCGACGCCGCCGGCCCCTTGCCCGGCCGCGTGCTCCGCGGCGGGAGGAGCGCATGACCTTCCCCGTCATCTCCGCCGACTCGCACATCACCGAGCCGCCGAACACCTACCTCGACTTCATCGACCCGGCGTTCCGCGACCGGGCCCCGAAGATGGTCCACGACAATGCCGCGGGCGACGTGTTCGTGATCGACGGCATGAAGCGGCCCGTCCCGATGGGCCTCGTCGCCGCGGCGGGGAAGCCCGCCGAGGAGATCCGCATCACCGGCGTCCGCTTCGAGGAGCTCCACCGCGGCGGCTGGGACCCGGAGGCGCGCATGGCCGACCAGGCCCGCGACGGCGTCGCCGCCGAGATCCTCTACCCGACGGTGGGGATGGTGCTCTGCAACCACCGCGACTTCGACTACCGGAAGGCCTGCTTCGACGCCTACAACCGCTGGATTGCTGCATACTGCAGCGCGCATCCCGCGCGGCTCCTCGGCATCGGGCAGACGGCGATGCGCTCGCCGGAGGACGGCATCCGCGACCTGCACGCCATCCGCGAGCTCGGGCTCCGCGGCGTGATGATGCCCGGCATGCCGGCGGTCGAGGACTACGACTCGCGCGCCTACGACGACTTCTACCGCGCCGCGATCGAGCTCGAGCTGCCGCTGTCCTTCCACATCCTGACATCACGGGAGGATCTCACCCCGGTGCGGGGTCCGAGGATCAACGCCTTCCTGTCGGTCATCCGTGGCTGTCAGGACATCATGGGCACGTTCATCTTCGGCGGCGTCTTCGAGCGGCATCCACGGCTGCGCGTCGTGTGCGTGGAGGCCGATGCCGGCTGGGTGCCGCACTACATGTACCGCATGGACCACGCGTACGACCGCCACCGCTACTGGCTGCCCGCCGGCCAGGAGCTGTCGCGGCGGCCCTCCGAATACTTCCGCGACAACATCTATACGACCTTCCAGGACGACTGGGTCGCGTTCCGCACGGCCAACCTCATGAACTGGGAGCGGCTCATGTGGGCCAACGACTTCCCGCACAGCGATTCGACCTGGCCCTGGTCCCAGGCGATGCTCGCCGAGCATCAGCGGGACTTGAGTGAGCAGCAGAAACAACGGATCTTGTGCGGGAACGTCGCCGATCTATATCGCATCGACCTGAGCGCGCTCGCTTAAGGAGGACCGACCGCACATGCCCATTGCCGACGGACCCGCGGTGAACCAGCTGGCCGGGCTCGACGAGGAGCTCGAGACGATCCTCACCTCGTTCGACTCGAGCTACGCCTGGAACTACGGCAGCGTGAAGGAAGGCCTGCGCGACCTCTACGAGAAGGCGAAGCGCGACCAGTGGAACGGCACGACGCAGCTCAAGTGGGACACGGACGTCGACCCCGAGCACGGCATCCTGCCGGAGATGACGAACCCGCTGATCGGCTACGCCCCCTACGACCGGCTGGACGACAAGGAGAAGTCGCGCCTCCGGCACGCGCAGATCGCGCTCCAGCTCTCGCAGTTCCTGCACGGCGAGCAGGGCGCGCTGATCGTCGCCTCGCAGCTCGTCGGCGCGGTGCCGTGGATCGACGCCAAGTACTACGCCGGCACGCAGACCATGGACGAGGCGCGGCACGTCGAGGTGTTCAGCCGCTACCTCAACGAGAAGCTCCAGTGGCAGTGGCCGGTGAACGAGAGCCTGAAGGAGCTGCTCGACGCGACGATCACGGACGGCCGCTGGGACTTCAAGTACCTCGGCATGCAGATCATCATCGAAGGCCTCGCGATGGCCGCGTTCGGGAACCTCTACCAGATCACGCGCGAGCCGCTCCTCAAGGAGCTGGTGAAGTACGTGATGAAGGACGAGTCGCGGCACGTCGCCTTCGGCGTCGTCTCGCTGTCGGATTTCTACGACGACATGGCGGCGAACGAGCTCCGCGACCGCGAGGATTTCATCATCTACTCCTGCGAGCTCATGCGGAACCGGCTGGTGGGCGACCAGATCGCGCGCGCGATGGGGTGGAACCGCGACGAGGTGAAGGATCACGTGCTCAAGTCGGGGCCCGCAATGCTGTTCCGTCGCATGTTGTTCGCCAGAGTCGTCCCGAACCTGAAGCGGCTCGGGCTGCTCTCGCCGCGGGTACGCGAGGCGTTCGCTCGTCTCGAGATTCTCGAGTTCGAGAACGCCGACCCCGAGGAGCAGGACCGCGCGCTCGGTCTCACCTGAGGAGGAATCGCCGCCGCCGCTCGCTCCGGCCGAGCTGCTCGCGCTCCCGGAGCCGGAACGCCGCCACGTCCGCCGGCGGGCGATCCGCGCGAGCCGCGTGCTCGCGCGCCGGCTCGGCCGGCTCGCCCTGTCCCACGCGCGCGGCCGGCCCGTCTCGGAGGAGGCGCTCGCGCGCGCGGTGAGCCTCCTCTTCCAGGACCTCGGCACCACCTTCGTCAAGTTCGGGCAGCTCGTCGCGTCCTCGCCCGGCATCTTCGGGGAAGGCTTCGCGAACCAGTTCCGGAGCTGCCTCGACACCGGGCCGGTGGTGCCCTTCGACACAGTGCGCGCGGCGGTCGAGGAGACGCTCGGCCGCCCGCTCTCGGAGACGTTCGCGTCCTTCGAGGAGACGCCGATCGGCCGCGCGTCGGTCGCCGTCGTGCACCGCGCCGTCCTGCACGACGGGCGCGTCGTCGCGGTGAAGGTGCTGCGGCCCCGCGTGGAGAATGCCATCGCCGTCGACCTCCGCGTCATGCAGCCGCTCTTCCGCTTCCTCGCGGGACGCGTCGGTGTCGCCGCGGCGGGTCAGATGGTCCGGCTGCTCGACGGCTTCAGCGAGCAGGTGGCCGAGGAGCTCGACCTCCGGAACGAGGCGCGCGCCATGGAGCACTTCCGTCGCCTCCAACCGCTGGTGCCGGACCTCGCGCACATCGTGATCCCGGAGCCGCTACCGGCGCTCTCGGGGCAGCGCGTGCTCACGATGGACTTCCTCGACGGCGTCCCCATCGACGACCTCGCGCGCGTGGCCGAGTTCGGCGTCGACCCGCGCCCGGTCATGGAGGAGATGGTGCGCGGCTGGTTCGTGGTGACGCTCCGCGACGGCGTGTTCCACGGCGACGTGCACGCCGGGAACATGCTCTTCCTCCGCGACGGGCGCGTCGGCGTCGTCGACTGGGGCATCGTCGGCCGCCTCGATCCGCGCGCGCACAACTTCCTGCGGCGCACGATCGCCGCCGCGCTCGGAGACGATGCGGCCTGGGGCGATGTCGCGCGCGAGCTCGTCGCCAACTACGGCCCCGCGCTCGAGGCGGGGCTCGGGCTCGACGAGGCGGGCATCGCGGACTTCGTCCGCGAGGTCATGCACCCCATGCTGACGCGGCCGTTCGGCGAGGTGAGCCTGGGCACCTTCCTCGCGGCGCTCCAGGGCCAGGTCGGCACGGTGCGCAACGGGCCGGGGCGCACGGGATGGCGCGAGCGCCTGCGCGCGATGCGGCGGCAGCGCGAGATGCACGCCGGCATCGAGCGCCAGGGCGCGATCGGCACGAGCTTCGACCGTGGGACGTTCCTGCTCGCCAAGCAGCTGCTCTACTTCGAGCGCTATGGCAGGATGTTCCTGCCCGACGTGTCGATCATCTCCGACCGCGACTTCTTCGAGGCGACCATGCGTGCCGGCCCGCTCGCCGGGACGTCCCCGTGACGCGCGCGCCGGCGGCCGCGCTGCTCGTGGCGCTGGCGGCGGCCGGCGCCGCGGCCGACGAGGTGGCCGTGCCGCTCCGCATCCCGCTCGGGCACGTCCGCGAGACGCTCGTCGAGCAGGTGTTCACCGAGCCGGGCCCATCGGCCGCCGTATGGCGCGACGGCACGGGCTGCGGCTCGCTCGACCTCACGGATCCCGTCGTGGACGGCGTCGGCGGCCGGCTCCGGGTCGAGGCGCGCGGCACGGCCCAGGTCGGCACGCCGCTCGGCGGCGAGCACTGCCTGCCGGTGCTCCGCTGGAACGGATTCGTCGAGGTGTTCGAGGAGCCGGGTGTGGACGACACCGGACACGCGCTCACCTTCCGCGCCGTCGACTCGAACATCTACGACGAGAAACGGACGAAGGGCCTCGCCACGGGGAAGCTCTGGGACCTCGTGAAGGAGCACGTGCATCCGCGGCTCGAGACGCTGCGCATCGACCTGCGGCGGCCGTTCGAGGAGCTCCGCAGCTGGCTGCCACAGGTCCTGCCGGGCAGCGAAGAGCGCATCGACGCACTCCTCGCGTCGATGGCGCTCCGGGACCCGCGGATCGAGAGCGACGCCGTCGCGGCCACGCTCGCGTTCCACGTGGACGCCGTCCCCACGCCGCCGGGCGGCGAGCCCGAGCCGCCCGCGACGGAGGAGGAGCTCGAGCGCTGGGACGCCTTCCTCACCTTCGTCACCAAGACGGCCGCGCGGACGGCGGGCGGCGAGACGCGGCAGGCGATCATGGACGTCCTGCTCGACGGCCGTCACGACATCCTGGAGGCGCTTGGGGCGGCGGACTCCCCGACGGCGCCCGATCCCGTGCCCGCGCTGTTCCTGCGCACGTGGGAGCGGCTCGGGACGTTGGTGCGGAGCCGTGCGGGAGAGCTGCCCGCCGAGGCGGCCCTCCGCTTCACGACCTTCGTCGCGGCCGGCGACGCCCTCGCGGCCCTGGTACGGCTCGGCCCTGCGATAGGCGTCGATCTCTCGGCGCCGGGACTCCGCCGCCTCGCGCGCATGCTCGATCCGTCGGCGGCCGGCGATCCGCTAGAGTACGACGAGGAGGTCGATCCCGAGCTGCGCTCGCTGCTCGGCCTCGGAGCGCCGCCGCCTCCGCCGGAGCCCTCGCCGGAGGTCGACTTCGACGTGCTGTCGTGGCTCGTGACGCCGGCCGTCGCGGCGGTCGACTCGCAGCTTCGGCAGCGGCTCGGCACCTGGATCCCGACGGCGGACGATCTCGGCAAGTACCTCCGCGCCGTGCGCGAGCTGCTGGTCGGCATCCGGGAGGAGCCGAGCGCCGCGCTCGAGGAGCAGTACCGTGCCCTCTACCGCGATCTCGTGCTCGCGACCGCCTGGCAGGAGAGCTGCTGGCGGCAGTTCATCCGTCGGGGCGGAAAGCTCGTCGCACTTCGGTCGCGGGTGGGCTCGGTGGGCATCATGCAGGTGAACGAGCGCGTGTGGCGCGGGGCCTACGACCGGAAGGGCCTCGTCGGCGACATGGCCTACAACGCCCGCGCCGGGGCGGAGATCCTCCTGCACTATCTCCGCGACTACGCCATTGCGCGGGGCGAGCATCGCAAAGACGGCGGGATCGGGAACCTGGCCCGTGCGACATACGCCGTCTACAACGGAGGCCCCCGCCATCTCACGCGCTATCGCAGCCGCGCCACCCCGCGCAGCCTGAAGGCGATCGACGAGGGTATCTGGGAGAAGTTCGTCGCCGTGCAGCACGGACGGGAGCTCGAGGTGGCGCGCTGCTACGGGTACGGGACGGATAGTCCTTGACGGTCGGAGCGAGCCCATGGAAGGCTCGCGCGCATGATCATCCGTCGCGTCTCCCTCGCGCTCCTGGCCCTCTGCCTGCTTCCGGCGCCCGCCGCGCGCGCGGATGTGGCCGGGAACGGGACCTTCGACATCATCCTCCAGCCTTCGCTGCCGAACCCGAACGTGCCGTTCCACGGCAACATCACGTTCGAGGACATCGACCGGATGGTGCTCGGCCAACCCGTGAACCTCTTCGAAGACGTCGGCGATATGACGTTCGAGGGCAACGCGGTGGTCGACTTCGCCGCCGAGAGCGCCACCTTCGACGTCACTGCGGAATCGGACGTCGACTTCGATTTCGCCGCCTCCGGCGCGGGGAGCTGCGCCAGCTCGGGCTGCCTGGGCGGCAACGGGACCTTCGCCGGACGGTTCACGACGATCAACGATCCCGACGGCGTGCTGCCCGATGGCGTCCTCACCTTCGACGGCACCGCGGCGATCAACGGCGCGGGCCAGGGGCCGGGCGGCGCCTTCGCCATCAACGCGTTCCCCAGGGTGCCGACGCGCAGCGGAAGCGACGTCGAGGTGTCGAGCGGCGCGCAGACGTTCTACGACACCGTCGCGAAGGGCGTGCGTAGTTTCCTCGTGACGGCGCGCTTCGCAAACGTCGGCCCCCAAGGGGGCGACACCGAGTTCGTGGCGTTCTCCGCGCTGCCGGGTGTGTTCCCTGCCGGTATCAACTTCAACGGCATGGTCATCTCGGTCTTCGTCGACATCGCAACGAACGCCACGGTGACGGGCAACGTGCGGGTGTGCATCGGCTACCCCGACGGGGACCACGACGGCATCGTCGACACCCCTGCGAACAACATCAGCGAGACGCGCCTCCGCGTTCTCTACGCCACGCAGATCGGCCAGCCTTTCACCGACGTGACCGTATCGGTCGGGAACGAGCGAGCGTGCGGCGACGTGCCGACCGTCGGTCCGGTCTTCCTCGGCGTCGCGCCGGCCGGCGCGACTACGACGACCATCAGCCCCACGACGACGAGCACCAGCGTCGCGCCGGAGTCCACCACCACCACGAGCACGGTACCCTCCGGGGAGAGCACCACCACGAGCACGTCGTCGCCCGTGCCCACGAGCACCTCGACCAGCACGTCGTCGCCCGGTCCGACGAGCACTTCCACCAGCACGTCGTTGCCCGCTCCCGTGAGCACCACGACCACCACCACGCCGACGCCCCCGAGCACCACGACGAGCATCGTCGTGAGCCCCAGCACGAGCACCACGTCGACGACGCTCCCGATCTGCACCGCGGCCCTCGAGTGCATCGACATCGCGATCGCCGGACCGCTCTGCCCCGGGACCACGCTCAATCAGAAGCTCGCGGCCGTCATCCTGAAGAAGCTCGCGAAGGCCAAGACGGCGTTGCTCGCGGCACGGGGGACCAGCGTCGCGAAGAAGGCCGCGAAGCAAATCGGAAGGGCGCAGAAGCAGCTCGACAAGATCGGGACGAAGGCGGACGCGTTCGTCTCCAAGCCGAAAGGGGCGATCTCGCCCGAGTGCCGCGACCTCATCCGAGCGGCGGTCGGGCTCGTCACGCAGCAGATCGAGGCGAACCGCATCTGAGCGGCGTCGGGGTCGTCCCCGCCTCTCAGATGGGTTGCGGCCTGCTGGGGATTCCAGACAGGACTTTCCCATTGTGACCGCGGCGAGCGCGTGGGACGCTCCGCGCGCGTGACGTCCCGTCTTCTGCCGGCGCTGCTCGTGCTCGTCGCCGCGTCCCGCGTCCTCGCCGACGTGGCCGCGACCGGTACCTTCGACATCCAGCTGAGTGGCGCTCCACCCAGCGTGACCCTCGGCGGCGACATCTCGTTCGATGCGGGCGTCCGGGAGGCGCTCGGCTGGCAGGTGAACATGGCCGCCGACGTCGGCGACATGACCTACGCGGGCAATGGCGTCGTCGACGCGGCCCAGAAGAGCGCCACCTTCGACCTCAACGCCATGTCCGGCGGCGATTTCGCGTTCACCACCGCCGGCGCGGCACGCTGCGCGGGCGCCGGCTGCGTGAACGGCCAGGGGACGTTCACGGGGCGTCTCACGCTCACCGACCCGGACGGCGTCCTGAAGGGCGGCGTCTTCACGTTCGACGGTACGGCCGCGATCGGCGCCGCCGGCAACGGCCCGGGCGGGGCCTTCGCCATCAATGCGTTTCCACTGACGCTGACGCGCGTGGGCAGCGACGTGAGCGTGTCGAGCGGCCCGCAGACCTTCTTCGACACGGTGGCCGAGAGCGTCCGCACCTTCGTCGCGGACGCGCGCTTCCAGAACGTCGGCGTCGCGGGCGCGACGCAGTTCGTGGCCTTCTCCGCGCTTCCCGGCGCGCTCCCGGCCGGGATCGAGCTCGACGGCGCGCTCTCGGTCTTCGTCGACGTGGCGACGAACGCCATGACGTCGGGGAGCGTGCGCCTGTGTCTCGGCTACCCGGACGCGAACGATGATCAGATCGTCGACGGGACGGCCGTCGCCGTGTCGCGGCTTCGCCTCCTCCATGCGGCGGTGATCGGTTCTCCGTTCGCCGACGTGACGCTTTCGGTCGCGGGCCAACGCGCCTGCGGTGACGTGCCGGCGGTCGGGCCGATCGTCCTCGGCGTCGTGCCTGCGGCCGTGTCGACCACCACGACCACGACGACCACCCCCGGCCCGGATGCGACGACGACCAGCACCACGACCCCCGGAACCAGCCCCACGTCGACGACGCTCCCCCTCTGCGCCACGGCGCTCGAGTGCCTCGACACCGCCGCCGCGGGCCCGCTCTGCCCGGGCGAGACGCTCCATCCGAAGCTCGCGGCGCTCGTGCAGAAGAGGCTCGGAAAGGCGCGGACCGCGCTCCTCGCCACGCGCACCACGAGCGCGGCGAAGAAGATCGCACGGCTCATCGCGAAGGCGCGGAAGCAGCTCGAGAAGATCGAGTCGAAGGCGAACGCGTTCTTGTCCAGGCCGAAAGGGACCATCTCGCCCGAGTGCCGCGATCTCATCCAGGCTGCGACCGGACGCGTCGCCGAGCAGGTCGAGGCGAACCGCATCTGAGTTCGCCTTGACGCTCAGCCGAACGGCGTGGTAGCCGCCGCGCGGCCCGTGCGACTCGGTCGACAGACGCATGCCGCACCCGCGGGGCTCGCCGCCGCGGCGCTCGGACTGCTGCTCGCGCTCACGGCGTCGGCCGACGCCGATTCCGAGTTGGATCGTCTCCGCGCGGAGAATGCCCGCCTCGAAGGCCGTGTGCGGGACCTCGAGGCGGAGAACGCCCGCCTCCGGACGCACGCCGGCGCCGCGGAGGCGGCCGCCGACCGGAGCGTCACGGCCCGCGTCGATGCGGAGCGCGCGGTCACCGCGCTCGACGTCGAGCCGAGCCGGCTCGAGCTCACCGGTGGCAATCGCTCGCGGCACTGGATCGCGCTGCACGCCAAGCGCGACCCTTTCTTGGCGGACACGGCGACCACCGAGATCGAGGCCGCG
>Ga0111539_10013211_pt1 | contig 10323 bp, 9 predicted proteins | sample RhiMethybrSRZTD1_FD_79667 | JGI IMG/M metagenome (GOLD analysis project Ga0111539, IMG submission 79667) | Populus rhizosphere microbial communities from Tennessee, USA - Rhizosphere MetaG P. TD hybrid SRZTD1 (version 2) (version 2) | ecosystem: Host-associated > Plants > Roots > Rhizosphere >... | reverse complement strand
CGTGCCGGGCAGCAAGGCCCGACCGCGGTTGGACGAAGCCTGCGTACCCCTCGGGGATCGCCACGGCGAGCCCCGTGCCGACGAGCGCTCGCTCCCCGGGCCCAAGCCTGACCTCGTCGCAGGCGGCGAGGTCGAGGCCGGCATCGCCGTCGTAGGCGCGGTCCGGGATGCGCGCGTCCTCGCGGAGGCGCTGAATCTCGAGCTCGATCACCGGCCGCGCGCCTTCGCGCTCGCGGCGGGCTCGGCGACGAGGTACGGCGCGAAGCGAGACACTTCCCGCTGCGGAAGCTGGGCCAGGACCACGACTCCCTCGGGCGTGTCCAGCCGCTCGTCGATCGGCGCACCGAGCTCGTAGAGCTCGGCGAGGACGCGACCCTCGTCGAAGGGGACAAGGAGGCGAACGTGGCGCAAGCGCTCCGCAAACCGTGTTGCGATGCGGTCTTTGAGCTCGCCGAGTCCTTCGCCGGTGAGCGCCGAGACCTCGACCGCGCCCGGGAAACGGTTGGCGAGGCGGCGGCGCCTCAGGGGATCGACGGCGTCGATCTTGTTCAGGACGAGCTCGACGGGAAGCTCGGCCCCGCCGATCTCCCCGAGCACGGACTCGACGGCGGCGATGGTGTCGTCCAGGTGCTCGTCCGAGGCGGACGCGTCGGCCACGTGCAGGACGAGGTCGGACGTGAGCGTCTCCTCGAGGGTGGCCGCGAAGCCCTCGACGAGCTGATGCGGAAGGCGCCGGATGAAGCCGACGGTGTCGGTCACGAGGTAGCGGCGGCCCTGGTGGGCGAAGCCGCGCGTGGTCGGGTCCAGCGTCTCGAACAACCTGTCGTCAACGGACACGGAGGCGTCCGTGAGCGCGTTCAGAAGCGTGGACTTGCCCGTGTTGGTATAGCCAGCGAGCGCGACGACCGGGGTCTCCGCGCGGCGTCGCGCCTTGCGTTGCGTGTCGCGGCGGCGCTCGAGCTCTTTGAGCCGGCGCTTGAGCTGGCCGATCCGGCGTCGTGCGAGCCGGCGGTCCGTCTCGAGCTGCGACTCGCCGGGGCCGCGCGTCCCGATGCCGCCCCCGAGGCGCTCGAGATGCTGCCACATGCCGCGCATCCGGGGAAGGTTGTACTCGAGCTGTGCCAGCTCGACCTGGAGCTTGCCTTCGGCGCTCGTCGCGTGCTGGGCGAAGATGTCGAGGATGAGCTGGGTGCGGTCGACCACGCGCAGCTTGAACTCGTCCTCGAGACGGCGCTGCTGGCCCGGGTCGAGGTCGTCGTCGACGACGAGGGATTCGGCGTCCGAGCCGGCGACCGCCTGCTTCAGCTCGACGAGCTTCCCCTTCCCCACGTAGGTGCGCGGATCCGGCGCGGGCCGGCGCTGCAGCAGCTCCCCGACGGGCTCCACGCCCGCGGTGCGCAAAAGCTCCCGCATCTCGGCGAGCTCGTCCTGTTCGTCAACGCCCTGGGCCAGCACGGCGACGAGGAAGCCGCGCTCCGGCTCGGCCCCGGGCGCGGGATCCGGCTGGTGGTGGGTCACACCCGGATTATGCCCCCGCCTCGACGTGGAGCGAAGTCGCGATCCTCGAGGCCGCCTCCTCGAGCCGCTCGTCGGCGATCGTCAGCGAGATGCGGACGTAGCCCTCCCCGCTCGGCCCGAACGATGGGCCCGGCGAGACCACGACGCCCGCCTCCTCGAGGACGAGCTCGGTGAACGTCTCCGAGGTGTGCCCCTCCGGGACGTGCACCCAGATGTAGGGCGTCGCGTGCGGCGGATCGGCCGGAATGCCGATGCCTGCGAGCGCCTCGATCATGAGATCGCGGCGGCGGCGGTAGACCGCCGACATCTCGGCAGGGAAGCTCCGTGCCTCCGTTAGCGCGGCGGCACCGGCCAGCTGCAGCGCGTCGACCATGCCCGAGTCGAGGTTGGTCTTCAGGCGTCGGAACTGCTCGACGACGTCGGCGTTCCCCGCCACCCAGCCTACGCGCCAGCCGGTCATGTTCCAGCCCTTCGAGAGCGAGAAGATTTCGACGCCGACCTCCTTCGCACCGCTCGTGGCGAGGAAGCTCGGTGCCTCGTAGCCGTCGAAGACGATCTCGGAGTAGGCGCTGTCGTGGACGACGATCAGGTCGTGGGCACGGGCGAAGTCGACCGCCTGATCGAAGAGGCCCGGCGCGGCCACGGCTCCGGTCGGGTTGTTCGGGTAGTTGAGGAAGAGCAGGTTGGCCCGCTTGGCCACGTCTTCCGGGACCGCTTCCAGGTCGGGCATGAACCCGTTATCCACCTCGAGCGGCAGATAGTGGACGTCCGCGCCGGCGAAGAGCGGCCCCGACGTGTAAGGCGGGTAGCCGGGTTCCGGGGCGAGCGCGACGTCACCTGGGTCGAGGCAGGCGAAGGCGATGTGGGCGACACCTTCCTTGCCTCCCAGGACGGGCACGACCTCGGTTGCCGAATCGATGGCGACGCCGAACCTCTCCCTGTAGAAGTCGGCGATTGCGTCGCGAAACCGCTCCAGGCCGCGGTTTGTCGGGTACTGGTGAGTCGTCGGGTCCGCGGCAGCCTCTCGGAGAGCGCGGATCACCGGCTCGGGCGTCGGGAGGTCAGGGTCGCCGATTCCCAGGCTGATCACGTCGACCCCCTGGCGCCGCTTCTCCTCGATCTTCCGCTCCAACTCCGCAAACAGGTAGGGCGGGACGAGATCGAGTCTCTTTGCGAACCTCATCCGGCCAGCCACTCAGTGCTCAGCTCGCCGGTGCAGATCTCCTGTGCCGACCCCGTGAGCCGCGCGTGCAGGTCTGAGTCGAGCTCGACGAGCAGGTCGCCCCCGGCGAGGTGGACGGTGACCGGACTGTCGCACCAGCCGTTCACCACAGCGGCGCCGGCGACGGCACAGGCGCTCGTACCCGAGGAAAGGGTCTCCCCCGCTCCGCGCTCCCAGACGCCCGCGGTCGCGTCTGCGCGCGAGTCGACACGGACGAGCTGCACGTTCGTCCGGTCGGGAAAGCGTGGGTGGTTTTCGACGAGCGGGCCGAGCCGCAAAAGCTCTTCCCGCGCGGGATCGCGGGCGATGACGGCATGTGGATTTCCCACGGACACCGGCGTGAACTCGAGCTGCGTCCCGTTGACGTCGAGCGCCTCGGTCGGCGCGACCTCGACCGCGCCCATGTCCATCTCGACCTCGAGGCCACCGCGCATGCGGGCGTGGACCTCGCGCGCGCCGACGGCGATCGTGACCTCGCCGGTACCGGCACGGCGCGCGAGCCAACGCGCGGCGATCCGCGTGCCGTTGCCCGAGAGCTCCGCCGTCGAGCCGTCAGGGTTCCAGATGACGATCTCCGCGCGCGGCCCGTCGGCGGCGAGCACCTCGAGGACGCCGTCCGAGCCGACCCCGAAGTGGTAGTCGCAGAGCCTCCGGACGAGATCCGCCCCGAGCGGCGCGCCGAGGTCGTCCCGCTCGACGAGGAGATAGTCGTTGCCGAGCCCGTGCCATTTCGCGAACCGCAAAGCGCCGACAGCGTAACGAAGCGGTCTCCGGCCTCAGGCTTCGTGCGCCCGCGCGAGGATCTCGGCTGCGGTCTCCGCGGCCGAGCGGTTGGCCGAAACCGTTTGAACCCTGGGAATCCGGCGCATCCACTTCCGCTGGTAGGCCGCATAACGGCGCGTTCGGAGCACAATCGCGGCAACGGCCTCGTCGCGAGGGAGCTCGGCGATCTCGCGCAGGCCGATGATCTGGCTCGCGGTTCGCGAGACCGGCGCCCGGAGAGTGCGTGCGACCTCCTCTCGCACCCCGCTTTCGAACATCGCATCCGTGCGCTCGCGGATGCGCTCCTCGAGGACGGCCTTTGGGACGTCGAGGCCGAAGATCTGCGTCGGGTGGCGGGTCTCCTCGCTCCAGAGCCGATCGCGTGGAGGTGCGAGCGATCCGCCCGCCTCGTGCAGCTCCAGGGCGCGGACGACCCGGCGGCGGTCGTTAGGGTGGACAGCCAGAGCCGCCTGCGGATCGCGCTCGGCGAGAGCAGCGTGCGTGTGCTCCGGCCCGAGCCGGTCGTAGAGGCGCTCCCAGCGCTCGCGAGCGCCGGACGGCGGTGCAGGCGGGAGCTCGAGGTCGGCGAGGGCAGCGCGGAGATACAGGCCCGTGCCGCCGACGACGATCGGCGTGCGCCCCTGGGAGAGCGCGCCGTCGACGGCCTCGTGTGCGAGGCGCTGGTATTCGGCGACGGAGCCTTCGTGGTCGAGCGGCCAGATGCCGACGAGCGCGGTCGGGCGATCGGGCTGGTTCGTGAGGATCGGCAGGCCTTGGTAGACCTGCATCGAGTCGGCCGAGACGACCTCGGACGGAACGGCGTCTGCGATCGCCTCTGCGACGGCCGTCTTCCCGCTCGCGGTCGGGCCAAAGATCGCAATGACCATCCGAGACAGGTCAGCAGTGGACATGACGCCGGGGCCGCCGCGGGCCTCCCTCCACTTCCAGCCTAGTGGGGACAGGCGCGCGAGTGGCGCGCCCAATGTCAAGAGAGCGAATCAGGCTGCGACGAGGGCTGCCTGCGTTCCGCGCAGCGTCGTCGACGTCGAGCCCTCGATGCGGACGTCGACGAGCGCACCGGGCTCGGCATCCCCGCTGAAGTTGACTGTCGTGTTCCGCCTCGTCCGGCCGCGCAGGACCGCGGGATCAGTCCTGCTCGGGCCCTCGACGAGCACCTGCTCGATCCGGCCGACACGCTCCGCGTTCCGACGGGCAGCGAGCCGTTGCACGACCTCGATCAGGCGCTCGATGCGCTCCGCCTTGACCCCCTCCGGCACCTGGTCGGGCATCGACGCGGCCTCGGTTCCGGTGCGGGGGCTGAAGACGAAGGTGAAGGCGCCGTCGTAGCCCACCTCCTCGACCACCTCGGCGGTCTCGGCGAAGTCCTCCTCGGTCTCGCCCGGGAACCCAACGATGAGGTCGGTGGTGAGCGCGAGGTCGGGGATCGCGGCGCGCAGCTTGTCGACGAGCGCGAGATAGCGCTCCCGGCTGTACGTGCGCCGCATCGCCTTCAGGATCCGCGTCGACCCGGACTGGAGCGGAAGGTGAATGTGCTCGCAGACCGCGCCACACTCGGCCATCGCGGCGATCACGGGATCTCTGAAGTCCTTGGGATGCGGGCTCGTGAAGCGGATCCGGTCGATGCACTCCACTCGGTCCAGGGCGCGCAGAAGCTCGCCGAACTCCGTCGCAAGCTCTGGAGCGAGGTCGCGGCCCCAGGAGTTCACGTTCTGACCGAGGAGCGTGACCTCGCGGACGCCGTCGCGCGCGAGCGCGGAGACCTCCGCGACGATGTCGCCGGGCCTTCTGCTCTGCTCCCGGCCGCGTACCGCGGGGACGATGCAGTAGGCGCACTTCGAGTTGCAGCCCATCGAAATCTGCACCCACGCCTGAAAGCGTCGCTCCCGCCGCGCCGGCAGGTCGGCCGCAAACTCCTGCCACTCGGCGAACCTCCCGCGCGCAATGCCTTCGCCGCCCGCGCCGACCCAGTCCGCGAGGTGTGAGATCGAGCCCGGGCCGAAGGCCACGTCCACCTCCGGATAGAGCTCGAAGATGCGCTCTCGCTGTGCCTCCGCGTAGCAGCCGCCGACCGCGATCACCTTCTCCGGGTCCCGCGCCTTGAGGGCGCGTGCCTGGGCGAGGTGGGCGGCGAACCGCTGGTCGGGCTTCTCGCGCACGGTGCAGGTGTTGAAGACGATCACGTCAGCCGCGTCCTGCGACCGCGCCTCCCCCAGTCCGAGCGACTCGAGCATGCCCTTGATCCGCTCCGAATCGTGAGCGTTCATCTGGCATCCGAACGTCGAGACGAAGTAGGTCCGCACGCAGAGACTGTATCGGTGCCGTAAACAGCCTTGTCCCCAAGCAGGCGCACTAGGATCGCCGAGTCATTCCGTGTCGAACCTCTCGGGCGACGGCTCGGCACCCGAGTCGCTCGGCTGGGTTCGAGCCCGTTCTCCGCAACCCATACGCACGCGGCGGCGGGGGACTGCCAGGGCCGGGACGGTCACCGATGGCGACGAGCGGCACGTACGATCGAGATGACGCTGCCGAACGGCCAGGGCGTGACCGCGTCGTTCGGCCTCAAACCGTGATCATTTCGCGAACTCGGTCGCTCGAGACTCCCGGATCACGGTCACCTTGATCTGACCCGGGTACTCGAGCTGGTCCTCGATCTCGCGGGCGATCTCGTGTGAGAGGAGGACGGCGGTGTCGTCGTCCACCTCCGTCGGCTTGACCATGACGCGGATCTCGCGGCCGGCCTGGAGCGCGTACACCCGCTCCACCCCCTTCTTCATGGAGGCGATCTTCTCCAGCGACTCGAGGCGCTTGATGTAGTTCTCGAGACTCTCCCCTCGCGCGCCGGGGCGCGAGGCGGAGATCGCGTCCGCGGCGATGACCAGCACGGCCTCGACGGTCTGGGGCTGCACCTCGTAATGGTGCGCCTCGATCGCGTGGACGACGTGTTGGGACTCTCCGTAGCGCTTCGCTTGCTGCGCAGAGATGAGCGCGTGCGAGCCCTCGACTTCGTGCGTCATTGCCTTGCCCAGGTCGTGCAGAAGAGCCGCCCGCTTGGCCGTCTTCACGCTCGCGCCGAGCTCCGAGGCCATGATTCCGGCGAGATGGGCGCACTCGAGTGAGTGCTTGAGGATGTTCTGCCCGTAGCTCGTCCGGTAGCGAAGCCGACCGAGTACCTTCACGATCTCCTCGTGCATCTCCCCGCAGTTGGCCTCGAACACGGCCTGCTCGCCGGCCTGCTGGATGTGCTCCTCGATCTCCGCCTTGGAGCTGTAATACATCTCCTCGATCCGGGAGGGGTGGATGCGCCCGTCCTCGACGAGCTTCGTGAGCGTGAGCTTCGCCACCTCCCGGCGAACCCCGTCGAACGATGAGAGGACGACCGCCTGTGGGGTGTCGTCGATGATGAAGTCGACGCCGGTGAGGTTTTCGAGGGCGCGGATGTTTCGGCCCTCGCGGCCGATGATCCGGCCCTTCATGTCGTCGGACGGGAGCTCCACGATGGAGACCGTCGTCTCGGCCGCGTGGCTCGCGGCCACACGCTGCAACGCATCCGCGACGAGGTTCCTCGCCCGCCGCTTGGCGTCGGTGCGGGCCTCTTCCTCCATCTGTCGCACCATCCGCGCCATCTCATGGCGGACGAGTTCCTCGGAGCGCTCGAGCACGTGTCTCTTCGCTTCCTCGACGGTGAGGCCCGAGATCCGCTCGAGCTCCTTCATCTGCTGCTCTCCCGCCGCCTTGGCCTCCTCCTGCATCGCCTTCAGGTGCGTCTCCCGGTCGGCGAGGCCCTGCTCGCGGCGGTCGAACTCCGTCAGCTTGCCGTCGATCTCGACTTCCTTTGCGAGCACGCGCTCCTCGACCTTGATGATCTCGGCCCGCTTTTCCCGTAGCTCGTTCTCGACCTCCGCACGGAGCTTGAGCGCCTCCTCGCGCGCTTCCACTTGCGCCTCGCGGCGGATCGCCTCGGCGCCTCGCTTGGCCTCCTCGCCGAGGCGAAGGTTCTCGGCCGCCGTCGCGCCGGCGCGGCGCGAGGACAGCAGGCGCGATCCCACGAAGATGCCGACAGCCAGGCCTGCCCCGATCCCGGCGATCAGGAGACCGATGAGAATCACCATTCCTCGCTCCTACGCGGTCAGGCCCGTAGGAACGGGTTCGTCGATCGGCGGTCCAGAACCGGCAGGCCTACGCCCGCCTACTAGAGGCGCATCCTCCGGGTCTCAGGGCCGTTGGTCATAGAACTGGGCTTCGAAACGTCGTTGGTCGCAGATTTTCCCGATTCGAACGAAAAACCGTTCCGTGCAGGCTTTTTTTGTGTGTGGTGATGCAGGGCTATCCTAGCCCCTCGGCCCCGCTCACGTCCAGGCCCCCAGGACGGACTCGATCGTCTCGGAGTCGAACCCCCGGCGCTGAAGAAACGCCCAGGCTTTCTGCGGCGGCAGGCCGGCGACGAGCGCGCGGGCCCGATCGGTTTCCGGGTCGAGCTCGGCCACCGCCGCTTCGACGTCTGACTCTCTCAGTCCCTCACCCGTAAGGCGCGCTTCGATCGCAGCGTCCCCCCACCCTCGCTCCGCGAGCGCGACAGCACGGCCGCGGGCGAGCCGCCCGTCGTCGACGTAGCCTGCTTCAGTGAGCGTGCCGACAGCGGCCTCTTCGGCGTCCGGGCGGACGCCACGGCTCTGCAACCGCTCGCGCAGCCGCTGCTCGGACATTGGCCGGGCGCGCAGCGAGCGCACCGCAGTCCCGAGGGCGCGCTCGCGCCTCAACTCTCGGGCGAGAGACCGCGCTAGGGGTCGGTCGAGCACGACGCCGGCGCTGAGCGAGCAGCGGACGACGGCCCCCTCCGGAACCGTGCGCCACGCCTCCCCGTCGAGTTCGACGGTCACACGGCCGGGACCCGCCCGGCGAAGCCCGGTGATCCTAGGCGGCTGCGACCTCGTCCGCGGCCTGCTCGGCCGCCTCGGCCTCCTCGGCCTCCACCTCCGCCTTCGACGGCGTGCTCGCGTCGTCGCTGACCGGGAGGAGCCGTGACGAGACGACGGCGTCGGGGCCGAGCTCCGTTTGCAGGGCGCGAAGGATCTGCTCGGCGACATCGGGGTGCTCGCGCAGGAAGGCCGTTGCGTTCTGGCGTCCCTGGCCGAGTCGCTCGTCTCCGTAGCTGAAGTACGAGCCCGATTTCTGCACGATCTTCTTCTCGAGGCCGACCTCGAGAACCGTCCCCTCCCACGAGATGCCGTCGCCGTAGATGATGTCGAACTCCGCCTGCTTGAACGGCGGCGCGACCTTGTTCTTCACGACCTTGACGCGGACGCGGTTGCCGATCGCCTCGACGCCTTCCTTGAGGGTCTCGATGCGCCGGATGTCGAGCCGGACCGAGGAGTAGAACTTCAGCGCGCGGCCGCCCGGTGTCGTCTCGGGATTGCCGAACATGACGCCGATCTTCTCCCGCAACTGGTTCGTGAAGAGGGCGACAGTGCCGGTGCGGTTCAGCGTGCCGGCGAGCTTCCGGAGCGCCTGACTCATGAGGCGCGCCTGCAGGCCGACGTGGCTGTCCCCCATCTCGCCTTCGATCTCGGCCTTCGGCGTCAGCGCGGCGACCGAGTCGACCGCGACGACGTCGATTGCGCCGCTGCGGATGAGGAGCTCGGCGATCTCGAGCGCCTGCTCGCCGTTGTCGGGCTGCGAGACGAGGAGATCGTCGATGTTCACGCCGATGCGCCTGGCGTAGGCCGGGTCCATCGCGTGCTCTGCGTCGATGAAGGCGCAGATTCCGCCGCGGCGCTGGGCCTCGGCGATGACGTGATAGACCAGCGTGGTCTTTCCCGAGGACTCCGGGCCGAAGATCTCGACGATGCGGCCACGGGGCAGGCCGCCCACTCCGAGCGCGACGTCGAGCGAGAGCGAGCCCGTCGAGATCGAGGGGATCGCAACCTGGGCCTGATCGCCCATCTTCATTACCGTGCCTTTGCCGTACTGCCGCTCGATCTGGCTCAGAGCGGCGTCGAGTGCTTGCTCACGCTCCAAGGCGTTCAACCTCCTAACGACACCGATTCGACAACTTCATACTGCGCGCCGCCCGGACGCAGACGAGAGATCATCACGGCTGCGTCGGACGGAGTGACCTCGCCGAGCTCGGGAAGCGACGGGCTGAGCCGCGGACGGTCGCGAAAGCGAGCGATCGTGACGTGCGGAAGCCAGCGGCGCTCCTCCCGCCGGTAGAGATCGCGCCGTTCGAGAGCGCCGAAGAGCGCATCCGCGATCCTCTCTCCGCGGCCTCCTTCGTCCGTGAGCGCGATCATCGCCACGCTCCTCGTCTCGCGGTAGCGGCCCACGGCGAACAACGGGCGCTCGTTGCCCGCACACGCCTCCCGCAGGGCCTCGGCCACGTCCCTCGCCCGCGCTGCGGGCGTCGAGCCGAGAAACGCGAGCGTGACGTGAAGGTTCCCCGGGGAGACGAGGCGCAGCTTCCCGCCACGCGGAGCGAGCTCGGCGGTCTGCCACGCGACGAGACCGTCCACCGCAGCGGGAGGCAGGAGCAGGGCGCAGAAGAGCCGGAGTCGCTCATCGCCTTCCACCCTAGCGTCCGTCCTCAGACCTCTTCGTGTCGGAACGCGACAACTCCCGCCGCAGTGTGTGCAGAGCCAGCGCGGTCGCCCGCGCCCGGACGGTCTCCCGGTCTCCAGGAAGCTGCAGGCGCGTCGTGTGGGCTCCCCCGGGCCCGTCCACAGCGAGAAAGACGAGGCCGACGGGCTTCTCCGGCGTTCCTCCGCCCGGCCCCGCGATGCCCGTGTCCGCGATTGCGAGATCCG
>Ga0111539_10013209_pt1 | contig 10323 bp, 5 predicted proteins | sample RhiMethybrSRZTD1_FD_79667 | JGI IMG/M metagenome (GOLD analysis project Ga0111539, IMG submission 79667) | Populus rhizosphere microbial communities from Tennessee, USA - Rhizosphere MetaG P. TD hybrid SRZTD1 (version 2) (version 2) | ecosystem: Host-associated > Plants > Roots > Rhizosphere >... | reverse complement strand
TCAGCGCGGCAGAAAGAGCAGCAGCACGGCAGCAGGTCGAAACCGCACTCCTAGAGAGTCTGCAACGTGCTCGGGATAATCTGGAGCGCTTTCACCGCCAACAATTGCCTCAGGAACAGGTCCACGAGTTACAGCCAGGCGTACGTACGGGGCGCCTGTGGCGGCCAATCGAGAAAGTGGGACTCTACGCGCCGGGCGGCAAAGCCCCCTATCCTTCGACCGTGCTCATGCTGGGCGTACCGGCCCTGGTGGCCGGATGCCAGCAGCGCGTGCTCTGTATTCCTCCCTCTCCAGATGGGACAGTATCGCCCGCCATGCTCGCGGCTGCAGACCTCGTCGGCATACAGGAAGTGTTTAAAATCGGCGGCGCGCAGGCGATTGCGGCCATGGCCTTTGGCACCGAGACCGTGCCACGGGTCTATAAGCTCTTTGGGCCAGGCAGTATCTACGTAGTGGCGGCCAAGATCTGGGCGGCGAGCACTGGGCTACCGCTGGCGATAGATTGTCCTCCAGGCCCTTCGGAAGTGTTGGTCATTGCGGATGAGACAGCGCCAGCGACGTTTGTAGCTGCCGATTTACTGTCACAGGCAGAACACGGTGAGGACTCAGCCGCTATTTTGCTGACCACCTCTGAACGGCTGGCACATGCAGTGGCGGCAGCAGTAGCAGCGCAAATACCTTCCCTCCCGACGGCAGCACGGATAGAAGCCGCCCTGGAGCGCTATGGCAGGATTCTCGTGCTGGAAGACCTGGATGCCTGTGTGCGTTTTACCAATGATTATGCGCCAGAACATCTCGAAATCATGACGGCTGACCCATGGGCAGTAAGCCGCAAGATCGTCAATGCTGGCTCGGTTTTCCTCGGCCATTACGCGCCAGTCACCATGGGGGATTATCTCTCGGGGACCAATCACGTGATTCCGACAGGCGGCTACGCCCGTATGTTTTCGCCCCTTTCGGTGGACGAGTTCGTGAAGAAACTGGAAGTCCAGGAGTTGACGCGTCAGGGTCTCCAGACGCTGCAAGAGCCACTCCGGGCCTTAACGACTGCAGAGGGTTTTGCGGCACACCAGCACGCCGTGGATATCCGTTTAGGATAGGGAAACACCATGATGGTCCAGGAGCATCATTGGCTGACAGCGTTTGTGCAGCGTGTACAACGCGGTCTGACGCTGCGACGCTTGCTACAGGGCGGCATTGTGCTGCTCACGGTCTGCCTCACTGTCCTCCTACTCGGAGCCGGGGTGCAGCATATTGTTCCCCACGTGCCTCTCGTCGCTCCCCTCTACAGTCTCCTCGCGCTTGGGATCCTCGTGTATCTGGGGCTGTATGTCGTGCTGCCGGCGCTGCGTCCGGTCTCTCTGCGTCAGGCGCTCACGAGCATCGAGGAGACTTACCCTGACCTGCACGATGACTTGACCAACGCTATACAGCTCAACCCGGAAGTCCTTGAACGGTCTAACCCCCACGGTGTAGCCCTTGACCTGGTGCAGGCGTTGCATCGTCGTACGGCACGGCAGCTACAGCAGTACAGCGTGCCCGATGTTGTGCGTCGACGCCGACTGCAAGGTCTCTCGTGGTGCGCCATGGTGGGATTGGCTACCGTGCTCGTGGCTCTCGTGCAGCCGCACGTGCTGGGGGAATCGTTGTATCTCCTTGTGCGCCCCCTCAGCTATCTGCCGTTGCGTGAGATCCATATCGCTCTAACCCCAGAACACATCACGATCGCCTCGGGAATGAACGTGGAAGTGCAAGCCCAGGCCAGTGGACGCCTGCCACAGCATATGCAGCTTCTGGTCCAACGCCAGGGCCAGCCAGATCGGCGTTACCCGATGGAACCTCTCGGCCACGGGGCATTTCGTTACACGTTTCTCAAGCCGCAGGCATCGCTAACCTTTCAGGCTACTGCAGACGGCTTCAGGTCCGCGGTGGGAACCCTGGAGGTGGTGCCGGCGCCAGCCATTGGCCATATGGCGCTCCAGTACTCCTTTCCAGCCTATACGGGGCTGCCAGCCCGCACCCAGGAAGGCGGGGGAGATATTCAGGCCCTACCAGGCACACAGGTGCACCTCAGCATGCGCGCTAACGTGCCCCTGACCCGAGGAGTGCTGCGTTTTGACGCCGGCCAGGAAGTCCCTCTGGTCATCAATGGCCAGGAGCTGCGTGGGGAAATGCTCGTGATGCGTGAGGGCACGTATACTGTCGAGGTGGAGGATACGCATGGCTTGAAAAACCCACAGGCGCCACGGTACACGATCCAGGTTATGCCGGATCTGGCTCCCAAAGTGACCATCCGTCAGCCTCAAGATGGCCTGGAAGTAGACGAAATGACGACGCTGCAGATCCAATACGAAGCCGAGGACGATTTTGGTTTGCAGGATGCCACCCTGGTCTACACTGGCGCGGGGGGCACCGCCCAGCATATTCCGCTACATAAGGGACGCTTTGCCAACCGTCAGATACAGGAGATGTTTGCCTGGGATATGAACCAGTGGCCGTTGCCGTCTGGTGAGACCGTCCAGGTCTACGTTGAAGTATATGACAACGATACGATCTCAGGACCGAAGAAAGGCGTCTCGCAGACGCTGACCTTGAAGATCCACAGCCGTGAGCAAGAGCATCAAAACCTGGAACAACTCCAGGAGGAAGTTGCCGCTGCAGTCCTCGATCTCTTAGCAGACCATCTCGACCTGGCGGAGCAGTTACGTACCTGGCAGGAGCAATCGGAGGCTGGCAAACTCACACCTAGCCAGGAGGCCCTGCAGCAAGCCCGTGACCAACAACGCGCTGCCATGGAGCGTGCCGAACAGGTGACACGTCAGATCGAGCAGGGGTTGGAACGTGTGCAGCATGATCCCTTTAGCACGTACGAGACATATGCCGACATGCAGGCGCTGCAGCGCAATATGACGCACCTGCAAAATACCATGATGCCTCAGTTACAGCAGAGCCTGCAAGCCTTGCGCCCCCAGTGGCCCACACCAGCGCAGTTGCAGCAGCCGAAACAGCAGCTCGAATCGGTCGTCCAAGAGCTCGAGCGCCTTTCCTCCTTTGCGGAGCATATTGCCAGTGGCGAAAAGCTCAATGATGTGGCGCAGCTCAGCAATAAACTCCTGGATCAGCAAAACAAGCTCCTGGCAGCGCTGGATAATTTGCCTAAAGATTTCCAGGGGGGAAATTTGCCGCCAGAGTTGCAAAAACTGCTCGATTCTCTACAGTCGCTCATGCAGGATCTCATGCAGGCCATGGCACAATTACCCATGACATTGCCGGATGAGTTTCTCAACCGTCAGCTCGATACCTTTCCGCTGTCCGACATGATGCGGCAGCTGCAAGAGATGCAGCAGAAACTGGAGGCGGGTGATCTCGAGGGCGCCAGACAGATGGCAGAGCAACTCCTCAAAAACCTGTCGGCGATGGTGGCTGCTTTGCAGAATATGCGGCAGCAGGCACGTGGTGGGTCGCTCGACGCCATGAGCCAGCAATTGATGGAGTCGTCGAACAAGCTGGCTGACCTGGTCAAGCGCCAGGAAAAAATTCTAGAAGGGACACAAGATATCGACCAGGAGACCCTCAACCAGCTCAATGCGGCACAACAGCAGGCATTTGATAAGGTCCAACGGCGTTTCGAGCAAGAGCTGAATGACCTCGCACGGCTGGCTGGAGAGATGTCACGTCGGGCGCGGCAGCACCCCGAACTCGATACTGCCTTTCAGGATGCCTATCAGCAATTCCTCAGACAGCTACATGCGGTGCGCAAGAGTCTCCAGGAACACGAGTTGCCCCAAGTCACCGAAGATCTAGCGGAGGCGGAACGTCAGCTCACCTGGATGCGCCAGCGTGCCGAGCGTTTGGGCCAGCTTGATCGCACGCTGCAGCAGCAGATCGCACGCGCGCAGCAACATCTACAGGCGGCACAGCAAGCGCTGGGCAGTTTACCACAGGACCGCCAAGCCATGCTGACCCCCAGTCAGCGCGGCCAACTGGGCGAACTCGGGCAGAATCAGGGTGGAGTCCGTAATGATACACAGACATTACAGCAGGAGATGCAACGTCTCTTGCCGTTGATGCCTTTCTTGCCGACCGAACTCGGGCAGCAGTTGCAAGAAGCCTTACCCTTTATGGGCGAGGCGCAAGGCGCCCTGGAGGGACACCGGAGCCAGCAGGCCCTGCCACTGGAGCAGGAGGCTTTGGAGCGCTTGCGGAATGCCCAAAACGGTATGCAACAGGCTATGCAGAATATGGCACAACGTGGTCAGATGATGGGCATGTCGATGCCGATGTTGCGCCAGGCCGGTCGGCTTCCCATGCCTGAATTTATGCCACAACCCAATGTCGATGAACAGCAGGCAGGGGCCGCTGGCGCCAGTGTGCGCAATTTTCAACTGCCTGATAAGGAAGCGTACAAAGTCCCACGCATGTTTCGTGAGGACATTATGGAAGCCCTGAAACAGGGCTACCCAGAACGGTTCAAGGAACTCATTGAGCAGTATTATCGCAATATTGTCCGCTAAGGATGTGCACACGCGCCTCATAGGCCAGCCTTTTGCCATAGTGGCGTTGTGTGTCTGCCTGCTGTGGCCAGCCCTGACCTGGAGTACTCGTCAGCAAGAGGAGCCAGAGACCGAGGTAGCCAATGAGGGAGAAGTGTTGCTGGAGCGCTGGCAGCCTGAAGCGGCGCGTCAGTGGGCTGAAAAGCGTCTGGCTAGCGAGCCGCAGCACCCTGCCTGGCGTTTTCTCCTCGGTGAGGCGCTGTTTGAACTCGGGCGCTATGCGGAAGCTCTGGAAACCTTCGATAGCCTTCTCAAGGTTGCCCCACATCCGCGCATCCAGGCCTATCGTGAGTTCGTGGCGCAGACTATCCAGAGCACGGCGACTCTGCAACCGATCGAAACAGCCCACTTCCGTATCTTTCTTGATCTCGACAAAGATGCTGCTCTGGCTTCGTACGTGGCAGAGGTCCTGGAGCAGAGCTACCAGCGTCTGGGGGAGATTTTTCGTTTCACACCCACCGAGAAGATGCGCGTGGAAATCTTCCCGACGACAGCAACATTTTACCCGGCTTCGAGCCTGTCAACCCGTGACATCGAGGTCTCCGGGGCAATTGGTATCTGCAAGTTCAACAAGATTATGCTGTTATCGCCGCGTAATCTGGCTCGTGGCTATCGCTGGACAGATGCTCTCAGTCACGAATATATCCATTATATCGTCGTCCAGTTGAGCCACAATCGCGCCCCAATCTGGCTCCATGAGGGTATCGCTAAGTACTTTGAATCCGTCTGGCGCTTACCGCTGGGGACCTGGCTGGACCGTCGCTCAGAGAGTCTGCTCGCGCATGCCCTCAAACACAACAGCTTTGTGGGCTTTAAAAACATGGACCCGTCCCTGGTGAAGCTGGATACCACTTATCAGGTGCAGCTCGCCTATGCTGAGGCCTCCTCTGCTATCGATTTTATCGTGCAGCAGCGCGGTGCTGAGGGTTTATTAGGGGTTCTGCAGGCCCTGCGCCAGACGCGTGAGGGCGGCGCTGCCGAGGCAGTGGCACGCGTTATGGGTATGGCCTTTGACCCATTTCAAGAGCAGTGGCGACAGTTTTTGGTGGCGAAGCAGCTCCAGGAACACCAGGGGGTGCACTTACCACGTTTCGAACTCAAACAAGAAGGCAAAATGCCGACCGACGAACTGCAGCAAGAACTCCAATCGAACACGGCACGCTTGCATGCGCGCCTGGGTGACCGCCTACGGCATAACGGCCGTGCCCCCGCTGCTGCTGCAGAGTATCGGCGCGCCCTCACACAGGATCCCTATTCGCCCTACTTGCTCAACAAGCTCGCGAGTGTCTTGATGGCCCAGGGCGAATGGCAACTGGCACTCCCACACCTGCAGCGGGCGCAACAGTTATCGAGTGATGATGCAGCGACGTATACGAACCTGGGGCGGCTCTACGTAGCCCTGCAAGACTATGCCCAGGCGCGGGCGGCGCTGCTCGAAGCTGTGCAGATCAATCCCTTTGATCCTGCTATACATATGCATCTGGCCGAGAGTTACCGCCAACTCGGACAATCCGATAAGGCACAGCAGGAGCAACAACTGTTTGAGACACTACAGAGGACGCAATAATGGCAACAGAAGACGAGGCCACTGGGCCCGCGCCAGGGCAGGATCTGAACGATCCTGAGCATGTGGCTGCCGTCGCGGAAGTGGCGCAGCAGCGGCAGGCTATTCTCCAGGAAATCAAAAAGGTCATTGTGGGGCAGGACGAAGTAATTGAGGAACTCCTGATTGCGCTCCTGGCGCGTGGTCATTGTCTGCTAGTGGGAGTACCGGGGTTAGCCAAAACCTTACTCATCAGTACGCTGGCAAATGTGCTTCACCTGCGCTTCAATCGTATCCAGTTTACCCCTGATCTCATGCCGTCAGACATCACGGGCACCGATATCCTGGAAGAAGACCAGGAAACACGGCATCGCCACTATCGGTTTCTGCAAGGTCCGATCTTTGCCAATATCGTGCTGGCTGACGAAATCAACCGCACGCCACCGAAAACGCAGGCGGCCCTGCTGCAGGCCATGCAAGAATACCGGATCACGGCTGGGGGGCGGACTTATAATCTCGATCTGCCCTTTTTTGTTCTGGCCACGCAAAATCCGATTGAACAGGAAGGGACGTATCCTCTCCCCGAAGCGCAGCTCGACCGTTTCATGTTCCACATCGGCATTGATTACCCAAGTTTCGACGAAGAGATTGATATAGTGCAAAATAGTACATCAGCTTATACTCCGCAACTGCAACGTGTGCTCAGCGCCGCCAAGATTTTGCACCTACAGACTTTGGTGCGGCAGGTCCCGGCCACGCGCTCAGTGGTTGGCTACGCGGTGCGGCTGGCGCAGGGTTCACGGCCAAATCATCCCGCCGCGCCCTCGTTCATCAGAGATTGGGTCGACTGGGGGGCTGGCCCGCGGGCTTCCCAGTATCTCGTTCTGGGTGCCAAGGCGCGTGCCATTATGCACGGACGCTTTGCCGCTTCCATCGACGATGTCCGGGCGCTGGCTCCCTCTGTCCTGCGTCATCGTATCTTGACGAATTTCAATGCGGAGGCTGAAAAGGTGACCTCGTTGGCCATCATCGAGCGGTTGCTCGAGGTCGTGCGGCCTGAGGCAGTCGATGTCGCTCTGGCTTCGTAAGGAGAGGGCTTACTATGCCGACTGACACTGTGCGCCGGGGCTACTTTGATCCACTGGTCTTGGCCAAAATCGCCAATATGTCGCTGCGTGCGAGGCATGTAGTCGAGGGCCTGTTGAGCGGTCTGCACGACAGCCCCTATCGTGGTTATAGCGTCGAGTTTGCCGAACATCGGGAGTATGTCCCAGGGGATGAAATCCGCCGCATTGACTGGAAAGCCTACGGCAAGTTTGACCGCTATTTCATCAAAGAGTACGAAGAGGAGACGAACCTCAGGGCCTACTTGCTGGTTGACGCTAGCGCCTCGATGGACTATGGCTCTGAGGGTATGAGTAAGTTTGACTACAGTTGCTATCTTGCCGCTTCCCTGGCGTATCTGATGTTGCACCAAGGGGATGACGTCGGGCTGGTGACGTTCAATGCGCAAGTGCAACGCTATATTCCGCCGCGCGGTGGTATGCGGCATATGCATGCCCTGGCCAGTCATCTCGAAGCAACACGACCACAAGGTGAAACCCATCTAGACCAGGTACTGCGTGAGCTAGCCGGCAAGCTGGCGCGGCGTGGCATGATTGTCATTATTTCGGACCTCTTCGATGACCCTGAGGTGATCATGCGGGCGCTACGCTACTTCCGACACCGACGTAATGAGGTCATCGTGTTTCACGTGTTAGATAAAAACGAACTAGAGTTTCCCTTTCAACGGTTAACCGTTTTCGAGGATATTGAGGATACTGCTGTGCGTGTGTTGTCGGACCCGCGGGCGATTCGTGCTGCCTATCTGCAACAAATGGAGGCATTTCTAGCAGAATACCGGCGGGCCTGTCGGCGTGAAACGATTGATTACAGTCTGTTCCCGACCACAACACCACTCGATGTGGCGTTGACACGCTATCTGGCACGACGGCAATAATTCACGCGCTATGTTTGGTTGAGTACGAGTATGGGTCTCACATTCCTCCAGCCAGCTTTTCTATTTGGTGCTCTCGCTGCCGCCATGCCGGTGATCATTCACCTCATCTATAGGCGCCGGGCCCTGGTGCATCGTTTTCCCGCCGTACGTTTTCTCCTGCTGGCCGATAAACGCACGGCACGCAAATTTCGTCTGGCGCAATGGTTGCTCCTGGCGCTACGCATGTTGGCGATCTGTCTCCTGGCTTTCAGTCTGGCTCGACCACACTTAACTGGCAGCAATGTTCAGGCTGCCGCGCTGGCTCCCCCCCAGGCGACAGTGTTCCTGATCGACAATAGTTTAAGTATGCAATACCGGGATGGGCAGGAGACCCGTCTGCAGCGGGCTAAGACGCTGGCCAGTCGTCTCGTGCAGAGCCTGGCCCTGAACGATAGTGCCGTGGTGTTACCGCTCCTCATGTCCGAAGAGGCTGCCAATGCCCCGATCTCCTTGAGTCGTGATCAGACAGTGCTTCAGGAACAGCTCGCAGCCTTACAGCCCAGTCATGCCGCCGTTGATGTGCCGAGCGCCTTCCAGCGCGCCTTTACCCTTTTGCAAGAGAGTTCGACAGCCCGCCGCCGCCTGATCTTCTTGTCAGACTTCACCATGCGTGGCTGGGAAGAGTTCCATTTATCACAATTGTCAGTCGTTCCAGAGAACGTCACATTGCATTTCATCCGCCTGGGAGGGTCACAGCGCGATACCAACGTTCTGATTACCGACGTGCGCATTACCGAAAAGCCTTTCATCGAGCATGCGCCGATCGACGTTACAGCTGCGGTACAGAATCGCAGTGCTACAGCACTACGCAACGTGCGCGTTGATCTATTCGTAGGGTCCAACGCCGTGGGCCAGCAACTGGTTGATCTGGGTCCTGATGAACAACTCACGGTGCCCTTTCGCATTGCTGCCCCACCGGCAGGCTTACACTGGGGGGAGGTCCGCCTGGAAGGGGATGGGTTTGCTGAGGATGATCGCTTCTATTATGCTCTGCGTACCGTGACGCCAGTGCAGGTGCTGCTCGTGGACGGAGACCCTGGGACCTCGTTGTTTGACAGTGAAATTTTTTACCTGCTGCAGGCGCTGCAACCACGCGGTGTCCTGGGACGGCCGCTGTTTTATCCCAAACCCATACCTTGGGAAGGTCTGGAACAAGAGCGCCTCAGTGACTACCAGGTGATCGTGTTATGCAACGTCGAAGCGCTCACGGCCCAGGGACGTCAGCGTCTCTATCAGTTTGTGGTGGAGGGGGGGGGCCTCCTCTTTTTCGCTGGTAACCGGGTCGATCCAGTACGCTATAATGCCATGTTTTACCAGTCTGACACGCTCTTGCTACCGCTTGCACTCGGTCAGCCCACGCAACGCCAGCCGGAGCAGCCGATAGCCATTGGTACGGTGCACAGTGCGCATGAGGCCCTCGCCACGTTCACGGGTGAGGAAGCCCTGTTACAACGCGGGAAGTTCTATCGTTATGTCACCATGGAAGGACCCAATACGGTGCCAGGGGTGAGAGTGCTTCTGGCGTTGCAGGATGGGAGTCCTCTCCTGGTTGATAAGGATCTGGGACGTGGCCGCGTCCTATTCTTCGCTTCCAGTGCTGATCGCAACTGGACCGATCTCCCAACACGCACGGCCTGTGTGCCTTTGATCCATGGTCTCGTAGGCTATGCGGCGCATTTATCAGCGGCATCGCAGCGTCCTGGGGCCGTTATGCCAGAGGCCACACGCCTGCTCGGACGTGAGGAGGACGACGGCACTACCGTTACCATTCGCACGCCCGATGGCCAGGAACGTCTGATCCACTACGCACGCGATGGCGCCCTGACGGTAGCACTGTATACATCTTACACGGTCCCTGGTATCTATCGTCTGGCAACGTCAGCAAGTACCGATTTTCTGGCGGTCAATGGCACGCGTGCTGAGTCAAATTTTGAGAAAATTCAGGCTGCTGAGATGCAAACGAGATTGCGCCCTCTTTCCATGGTGCTTGAGGAAGAAGAAACTTTAGGGCAAGCTGCCTCCGGCTCTGCACTCCCAACGCGAGAGCTCGCGAGTCTTGTCCTGTTAACCTTAGTCGTCGTGCTGGCGGTGGAAAACGTTTGCGCCAATCGTTTGCGAAGAGTAGGATCATGAGGGGTGTAGTGCGGCTTGAGGGAAGAGCTATACGATGAGATCACGTCGCGCCTTCT
>Ga0111539_10013205_pt1 | contig 10326 bp, 12 predicted proteins | sample RhiMethybrSRZTD1_FD_79667 | JGI IMG/M metagenome (GOLD analysis project Ga0111539, IMG submission 79667) | Populus rhizosphere microbial communities from Tennessee, USA - Rhizosphere MetaG P. TD hybrid SRZTD1 (version 2) (version 2) | ecosystem: Host-associated > Plants > Roots > Rhizosphere >... | reverse complement strand
CGTGCATGCCAATCCCAATGATACTGACTACCAGGGCGCCGCCCACGACCAGTCCGGCACCGTAGAGCAGGGCCAACACATAATGCTGGCGCGGCGCGCCGCGCCGCATCAGACCAATCGCTGCACCCATCCAGGCAACCGGATGATAACGGTTCGGGGGATCACCCAGCACCAGGTCCAGCAGGAGAGCGAGCAGGAGAGGGATCACGCCACTATAGATCACGTTGGGATGTCCTTCGTTACCCTTGCGCCAGAGCTTCTTCCAACGCTGTACGCACACAGCGTCCGATTAGCCAACCAACCAGCGTCACTGGGCCGGCATACGCCAGAGGCGTCCCACGGCCGGTACTGGCCACTGCGATAGCATCGGTCGAGGTGCCTGTTGCCGCATAGCCTTCCGGAGTGCGTACGCTACGGGCCATGAGCACTTGCGTCTTCACCTCAGTGGCTGTGATGACTGCATGCACCATGGCCGCCGGGGTGAGATAGGCATCGATCAGGAGGATCATGTTAATCGTACCCGGTTCTGGAGTCACCGGTGCACTCAAACCCGGGGTGGTGGCATTGCTGAGGCCCGCCGTCAGCACCGCTGCCACGGTGATGGCTTCAGCACGCAGCGTTATCGCCCGGGCTTTCTGTAATGATACCGCAGTCATCTGGCCCACAAACGCTTCGCCGATACCCTGTCTGCTGGCAAAGGCGCTCAGATCCGTCACAGGATCCAGACAATTATAGTCATGGTGTACGTGACGATTCAGGAGATAACGTACGCATACCATCCCTCCTCCCACGACCGCCGAGGAGAGCACTGTAAGAGGTTGCTGACTGTACACCACCAGCACCTCAGCGGTGCAGGTGAGCACCACGCCAGGGAAGTCGAGCTTGTCCATGGTCACCCATCTCTGTTTTGTCTCACCTATAGGAACATCTTAGCGCCTCAGCAGTGCACGTCAAGATTTTTACTTGGAGTACAAGCCCAAGAGAGGTTGGAGCAATGGGAGAGATGCTGATCGGCTTGCCTATCCATTGGTGACGGGCTATTCTCAGGATGGAGGGGAGCCAAGGCAGTCATAGGTGCACACGCAGAGAAATGGTGAGACATGATTCGTGTTGGTCCATCGCAGATTGATCGGCAAGGACTCTTTGCAACCCAGGAGATCAAGAAAGGCGCCCGGATTATCCAATATCTGGGTGACAAGATTTCCAAAGCCGAAGGAGCCAAGAGGGCCGCGGCGGGAAACGCCTACATCTTTGAATTGAATGAGCGCTATGACATCGATGGCAAGGCGCTCACCAATCTCGCCCGCTATATCAATCACTCCTGTGATCCGAATTGCGAAATTCACACGACCACCCACACGATCTGGGTTATCGCCCTACGACGTATTCAGGTGGGGGAGGAACTCAGTTACAATTACGGCTACGATATCAAAAACTACACAGAGTATCCCTGCCGCTGTGGGGCGCCGAACTGTTGTGGCTATATCCTCGATCGGCAGTATTGGGATCTGTTACACCTTCAACAACAGTAGTCAACGTATTAGCCTTCGGGCGCAGGAGGCGATAATGACCACACTAGATGGTAGCAGTGGCAGCAGCACCTATTGGAGCCGGCCGCAGCTCGCCGAGAGGCTGCTCGACGCAGTGGTCGCCTCAGGTCTCGATTTACGCACTGCCACCCCCGAGGCGCTGGCGCCGCTGGATCAGTTTCACGGTGGCGGCAAAGAGGCGACACGCGCCCTGGCCGGCCAGGCGGAGGTGACGGCCGGCATGCGCGTGCTCGATGTCGGTGGAGGTCTTGGCGGACCAGCCCGCATGCTCGCCGTGGAGTACGGTGCCCAGGTGACCATACTTGATCTGACCGCCGATTATGTGCGTGCAGGGGCAGTGCTGACGGTGTGCATGCGGCTGACGGAGCAGGTCCGCTTTTGCTGTGGGCATGCGCTCAACCTGCCCTTTCCCGACGGCAGCTTCGATATCGTATGGACGCAGAACAGCGGCATGCAGATCGCGGATAAGGGCCGACTCTACCATGAATTCTTCCGTGTCCTGCGTCCGGCGGGCCGCCTGGCGCAATTGGAGCCCATAGCCGGGCCAGTCCAGCCGCCACACTTCCCCCTGATGTGGGCCAGGGAAGCGGCTGACAGCCACTTGCTCACGGCAGACACCCTGCGTGAAGTGATCCTGGCCACCGGCTTCATCGAACACTACTGGCACCCGGCAGCCACGTTTCGGGAAGCGGCGCCCAACCCAGAATCCGCTCCACACACCATTCAATGCCTCGTCATGGGGGAGCGTCTCGCAGCGATTCAGGAGGCCAGGGTCCGTAACGCTGCAGAGGATCGCCTGCGCACGGTGCTCCTGGTCTGCGAGCGCCCCTGACAGCCCTAGAGCTATGTCGTTTCGTCCACCGTTAGAGCCGCAAATAGTGCCACGCGCGTCAGTCGATAGCGTGCAGCCACCCGTCTGTGGTCTGGACGTACAAGCGTCCACTGGCGAACACCGGGGTAGCATGAATAGATGCCCCCAAGGAAAGTTTCCATAGGAGTTCCCCGTGTGTACGATCCAGCGCATAGAGCCAGCCGGCGTCAGTCCCAAAGTAGACGTGTGGGCCAATGATCACTGGTGAGGCCATCAAGGCGCCTCCGGCCTGAAACTGCCACAGCCCTTCACCTGTCAGGGCATGCCGAGCATAGAGGTAGCCCTCAGTATCACCGACATAGAATGCCTCTGGGGCCACTGCCGGGGCAGAGAGAATGCCATGCGGAGGTTTCCAGGGAGCAAAGCGCCATCTGCTCCCCGGCTGGGCCGGTGGTCGCGGTACCGGGAATTGCCAGATCCAGAGCTGCGCCCAGACCAGTTGGAGCTGGTATTGCCCGGGGAACTCACGCGCCTCGGCTGCCACGGCATATATCTGACTTCCAGAGGGGAAATAGACCAGCCCGTTGGCCACAACTGGGGTGTCCTGCAGACGCTCTCGGGTGCGGAAACGAAGCTGAGTGTACCCTGTCCTGGCATGCAGCGCGTAGAGAATCCCTTCCGTAGAGCTGACAAAGAGCGTGCCGCAGAGAAAGCAGGTGGGGAGAGGGGCTGTTCCTGGGTTTTGAACTGCCAGATGGGCTTCCCGGTAGCCGCATCCAGGGCGTACAGGAAGCCGTCTAGGGAACCGATGTAGACCATGCCCTGCGCTACAGCGGCCGAGCCAGCGACCGGGTTCTGCATCTGGAACTCCCACCGGGTCTGGCCCGTCTCGCGGTCCAGCGCCAGGACACGCCAGTCTTGCAAGCCGAGATACAGCTGCTTCCCGGCGACAGCCGGAGACGTATGGACCGGACCCGTCGTGCGCATCTCCCAGCGACGGGTCCCCGTATGGGCATCCAGAGCGAGGAGCGTAAAATGGCCCCCAATGTAGAGGACGTCGTCTACGACCACAGGGACGGAGCGCGTAGGGGTCCCCAGGGGCACCGACCAGGCACGGCGGCCTTCCGGCTGGCGCAGGGCCTCGGCCACATAGCGCCGTTGCTGCAGATCCCCACCCCACGTGGCCCACTGGGTGGCAAGCGAGGCGGAGCTGAGTTGCGTCGTGGGCCTATGGAACACACTGGTGAGGGGGTCGGGCAGGAAAGGTGAGATAATCCAGGCGCTCAGGACGGCTACGACCCCCAGAGCGAGCGCTAGCCATAGTGAGAGGTGTCTGCGTCTGGGGATTTGTGTCCAACCCTCCACCAGGTAATAGTGACCGCACGACTGGCAGGTTCCCCAGGAAGTTTTGCCGCTAGCCCCACACGCCGGGCATATCTCCACCGTATAAGGTTGCTGGACTTTCCTGGCCACTGCTCGTCTCCGCCACTGGTTATAAGCACGTTGCCGGCACGCCCTAGAAGCGATTCCACATCCTTGGGCTTCTATACCCCCTCATTGGCTCATCTGCAGCCTATCATACATCCATCATATCGACAGATAAAAGTGGTTTCACACCTACCTTGATGCGGCTTGTCCCCCTCTATGCACTGACAGCCTATCTGCCAGCATAGATCCCACCGGCATGATGAACGTATGACCTATAGGGAGGTGCCGACGAATACCGATGCGGGTGCGGATGATGGTAGCCAGGGGGGTAGCAGTAGCACCCGCTGACGAGGCTCATGACACCAATGCAAAGGAGAATGCCTAGTACCTTATATGCCATGGTCGATACTCCTCTCCGGGCGGAGGGTCGCAGGATCCGCGGGCCTCCAGCAGCCGGATCTATCTTGGTCTGTTCCAGCCTGGATGTGTGTGTTCCAGGTTTCACTTCGTATGCATACGCAAATGTTATGCCACATACCGTGCGGGTCTGTAGCCCTGCATGTCTGCGCGCTACAGTGCGAAAGGCCTTGTATTATCGCAAGTTGGAGAAAACGTCAGGCCCCGCCTCGGCGCTTATGGACGGTGTGCCCTGCCCATGTAGCCATGGGTGGCGTCGGTTGCTGACGACACGCCCGGCTCCTCTGCTTGCCCCGGAGGCCTGTCTTGAAGCAATAGGGCCTGGTAGAACGGGAGCAGCCTCATCAGCGTGCAGCCGGCTTGTTGCTCTGCGACGACACTGCGCAGAGTCCTGTCTAGTAGGGTGAGGCGCGCGATGGCACGGACGCGCGACATTACGCCAGCGGTGCCAGGCCCTCACTAGGAGCTGTCGTGTTCTCGCGACAATGGCGCTCTATGATCTCTACTCGTGGACAGGGTATCCGGCATTGGGGGGCTCACTGTGATTCAGAGTGAGGCAGGAAGGGCATAGGGCCAAACATAGCATGCACTCTGCAGGCGTACTAGGCCCAGAGGTAGGAGGGTACTGGGGAGAGTCTACTTTACCGATTATGAGGTTGCTTTACTATGTTGCTTTACGTGGTATACGTCCCCAGTATTGCCGATCAAGAATGTACCCACAACAGTTCTTGGCCCCACAGTTGCATGGATTATCTTGGTAATGCTCGAGGGTATAGCCGTAATTGTAGCTGAGTTCCTCGCCCGTCTTGATATCTCGTAACGCCATAATCCAGAGGGTGTCGTGCGTTTTTTCCACTTCGCAGTTCGGCTCACAGGAATGGTTGATATAGCGTGCAGTATTCGCCAGCGTCTTGCCATCAAGAGCGTAGCGGTAATTCAGATGAAAGATATAGGCATTACCGGCTTCTAAGCGACGAGCGCTCTCTTTGCGAGTAATCTTTTCTCCGATGTAAGCCATAATCCGGGTACCTTTGGTGATCTCTTGCGCTGCAAACAATCCTTGCCCGTCAATACGGGAGTTGTCGATACGTACCATCTCTCGCCTTTTCTTGGTGTGACGCGCGCGCTCCCTGCATGGCCTGCGTGGTGCCGGCGCATGGCCGGAGCTGAGTTGACGTCGTTGGGAACGCTCTGTACCCTTGTATGGTATCAGGCGGTCTTCCCAGCTTCTGCACGCGAGGCATCGAGCAAAGGACAGATTGTGTCAGATTGGATTGAGATTCAAAAGGATGCAAAACATATTGCCCGTGAAAAACAGAAGGCCAGGGCCCTACGCCAGACACAGTGGTGGCGCAACAAAATTGCCCAGGGTCTTTGTGCCTACTGCCAGGGCACCTTTGCGCCCGACGCCCTGACGATGGATCATATTGTGCCCATATCTCGTGGTGGGCGGAGTACGAAAGGCAATGTAGTACCGTGCTGTACCGCGTGCAATGCTACGAAAAAATACTGGACCCCAGCTGAACTGCTCCTGCAGCAATTGCGGGAGCAGGAGAGCACTTAGTCCTGTAAGATCTGCCTTTCACTCCGCTGGAGTATGCAACGAGGCTTCATAAAGAGAAAGCCGCCAGAGGGGCTTCTGACGGCTTTTGCGAGGCTCCCCGGGCCGGACTCGAACCAGCGACCAATTGGTTAACAGCCAACCGCTCTACCGACTGAGCTACCGGGGAATGGTGCCAGACATTATACCGTATTCGCATGATTCGTCCAGGGTAAAATGTCAGCACACCCCCTCGATATCCAGGTATTGCTTCACCTTACAGCACTGCACGAGACGGTTGCGAAAACTGCAAAAAGGTGCTAGGGTTTGCCGCACTCAACCTCTATGGACAGAAAGATGAGGCGTATGGTGCCTGAACATCGCGGCGGGTGTAGGAGGGTCGCATGGACCTGAGATTTTCTCCTGAAGATGAGCAGTACCGGCAGACACTACGGACCTGGCTAGAGGCGAACCGGCCGCAGGAATCTCCTCCGAAAGACCAGGATGCCGAGTTTGCCTATCGACGGGTCTGGCAGCGCAAGCTCTATGACGGCGGCTGGGTAGGGATCAACTGGCCCAAGGAGTACGGTGGGCAGGGCGCCACGCTGATCCAGCAGGCGATCTATGCGCAGGAAATGGCCCGGGCGCGCGCCCCACAGCCGGCGAATGGACTCGGCATTGGCATTGTTGGTCCCACGCTGATGCATCATGGGACCGAGGAACAGAAAAAACGCTTTATTCCTAAAATTCTCAATGCTGACGAAATCTGGTGCCAGGGGTTTTCAGAGCCCAACTCAGGCTCGGATCTCGCCTCGCTGCAAACGAAAGCCGTCCTGGATGGGGATGACTTTGTGGTCAACGGGCAGAAGATCTGGACCAGTATGGGACAATATGCCGATTGGTGTATCTTACTCGTGCGCACTGATCCCAACGCGCCGAAACATCGGGGCATTTCCTTCCTCCTGGTGGACATGGACAGCCCTGGCATCACCGTCAGACCCCTGAAGCAAATCACCGGGAATTCCGAGTTCAACGAGACCTTCTTCGATAACGTGCGCGTTCCAAAGCAGAACCTGGTGGGTGCGCTGAATGAAGGCTGGCGTGTGGCCATGACTACGCTGACCTATGAACGTGGCATCTCGTCGCTGGCGACGCAGGTGCGGGTCAAACAGCAGTTGGATGCCATGGTGGAGTATGCCCGCGCGACCCGCAGAAATGGGCATACCCTGTCCAAGGATCCGGTGTACCGGCAGAATCTCGCGCAGGCCTATATTCGCGTCGAGATCATGTTGCTGAACCTCTATCGCGGCATCACCAGTCGCCTGCGCGGGCAACCGCCTGGTCCCGAAGCCTCGCTCGACAAGCTCTACTGGAGCGAGATGGATAAGTGGATGCAAGAGTTCGGTATGGAGCTGCAAGGGCCCTACGCCCAGCTCATGCATGATTCGAAATATGCCATTCCAGGCGATTGGCAGTATAATTTCCTGCGCAGTCGAGCTGGGACGATCTATTCAGGGACGTCGGAGATTCAGAGAAATATCATTGGGGAACGCGTTCTTGGGCTGCCCAAGGGGTAAGGCCGAGCCCAGGTGCTTCTCCCTCTCCCCGGGGAGAGAGAGAAGCACCAATGGCAGTGGACGACGAGAAGCGAGGCTTTGATTCGAGCGTGATTGTGCGCGTACTACTCTGTTTATTCCTCGGGGCGTGTTTGTACCTCTTTATCACGAACAACCATCTCTTCGCGAACGGGGCTCACAACCTCCGGCATCCCGAAGCGCTCGTGATGTTCGCTGTCCTGGGCATTCCTTTCATTCTGGCGCTAGTACACCTGGTGCGCAGTCTGCGCCACCAGCCTGATTCCCAGACGTGATATGCTGCTCTCCTCCCTAGATAAGCTCTGCACCACGGCCAAAAGTCGCATATTCTTCTTGTAAGAGGGTACGTGCGATGATCAGTTTGTGAATGGTTGGTGTGCCCTCTTCAAGCCAGTTCAGACGGGCGTCACGGTAGAGCATCTCAATGCGACTGGATTTGAGATATCCCAGGCCACCATGCACCAGGAGGGCTCTATCGGTGACCCGCCCGACCGCCTCCAGCGCGAAGAGCTTACACATCGAGGCTTCTGCAGGGATACGCTGTCCCGCATCATACTTGCGGAGGGCGTCCAGGATCATGTGCCGCAAGGCATAGATATCTGTCGCCATCTCTGCCAGATAGCCCTGCACGGCCTGGCGTTCCGCGATGGGCTTGCCAAAGGTGACACGTTGTTTGGCCCACTCCAGGGCCAGTTCGAGGGCGCGTTCGGCAGTGCCGAGCGCTGCCACGGCAATAAAGACTCGGCTGATCTCTAGAAAAGCCAGCAATTGCACCGAGCCTAGGCCTTCCTGGCCCAGAACATTCTCGACCGGCACCGGCACATTCTCGAAGCGCAGGAGGTCATGGGAGGCCCCAGAACATCCCATGGTAGGGGCCATGCGCTCAATGGTAAAGCCAGGCATGCCACGCTCGACGAGCAGCACGCTAAATTCCCTGGGGCCCCGAGACGCGTCTTCGGTAAAGCAAAAAACCGCAAAGAGGTCCGCCTCACGCGCATTGGTAATCAGGTGCTTGCAACCGGTGAGGAGGTAGACATCACCCTGACGCACGGCGCGGGATTTACTGTCGAGCCCTGAGCCACTGTCCGGTTCCGTGAGCCCGAAGCAGACCAGGAGATCGCCCGTTGCCATACGGGGAATATAGCGCTGGCGCTGCTCGGCACGGCCAGTCTCCATGAGGTGCACACTGCTGTTGTGCACGTGCAGCATCGCCCGCAGGCCGCCGTGCACTTTCGCAAGCTCTTTGAGGACAGGGGCGTACTGCTCGGTCGTTAGTCCCAGGCCACCGTATGCCGCGGGCACGAGACAGTCAAACAGGTGATGCTCCCGGAATTTGGGGCGCAGCAGGTCGAACGGGATCAACTCGTCGCGTTCGATCTGCGGCACAAGTGGGTCAATCTCGTGCCACAGAAAATCTTTCACGTCCTGCAAGTAGGCGCGATACGCGGCCTCAGTTGGGAAGATCATGCCCTGCTCCGTGGCTGACGTATCGCTAGACTGTCAGCAACTGTTTGGCAATTGTGCTGAGCTGCATGAAGGACGTCCCTTCGTAGATCGAACCAATCTTCGCATCGCGGAAGAATTTCTCCACCGGGGCGTCTTTGGTATAGCCCATCCCGCCAAAGACTTCCACGGCCTTCGAGGTGATATGCTCGGCCATCTGCGACGCAAAGTACTTGGCCATAGCTCCCTGCTGTGTAAAGGGCTCGCCGGCGTCCTTCAGGCGTGCGGCGTTGTACACCAGCAGCCGTGCCGCCTCCAGCTGGGTGGCCATATCGGCAAGCTGAAACTGCATGCTCTGGAACTCGGCAATGATCTTGCCGAATTGCCGGCGCTGCTTGGCATACGTGATAGCGGCATCTAAAGCCCCCTGGGCCACACCTACCATCTGCGCGCCAATGCCAATACGCCCTTCGTTCAATGTTTCAATCGCGACTTTATAACCCTGGCCGATTTCCCCAAGGACATTGTGCTTAGGCACAATACAGTTGTCCAGTATTAACTCACACGTGCTGCTGGCACGAATACCGAGCTTCTTTTCGACGCGCCCAACAGCAAAACCAGGCGTATTGCGCTCGATGATGAACGCCGTAATACCCCGGTAGCCCTGACTGGGATCAACGGTGGCAAAAATGATGTACAATCCGGCTTCACGTCCATTGCTGGTCCAGAGCTTGCGCCCATTCAGCACATAATGATCGCCGTCGAGCGTGGCCCGCGTTTGCAGGGCAAACGCATCACTGCCTGCGTCGGCTTCCGAGAGGGCATACGCCCCTACAGTATGCCGTACCAGCTTCGGGAAGAAGGCAGCGTATTGCGCTGGCGTACCCCAGCGCAGCAAGGCATTGGTCACCAGGGTATTGTGTACGTCCACCAAGACCCCTACGGCCGCATCCACTCGCGAGATTGCTTCCACAGCCAGACAGGCTATAAAAAAACTACTCCCTGGGCCGCCGTACTGCTCTGGAATCTCAACCCCCATAACGCCAAGATCGAACAGGCCAGGGATCAAGGTAGGATCGTACTGCGCTTCCTCGTCCATACGCGACACCAGCGGGGCAATGGTCGTTGCAGCATAGTCGTGTACGACGGTGCGAAAGAGTGTTTCTTCTTCGCTCAGGACAGTCAGCGGCCGGACCGCCTGGGTGCCTGGCGGGTTCATAGGCATCCTCTCTACACATGAAGATTTCTTACTCTATTGGTATTGGTTGAATAAGGTGATTGTACACGCTTTTCTGCCTAACGCCCACTTCGAGACACGATACGTCTGCCCCCGCGTCGTCTGCCCCGGACCCACTATCGGGTTTCTTGTGGGGTGACGATACCTGGCGGCTCGATGGTGACGGTCTGCACCGGCGTGGGTTTGGCAGGAATGGGCGCGATGATGTGCCGTAAAGCTGTCTCGATCTGCTCCAGCACGCTGCGCAGAGGAATACACTCCAGGACGATACGAATGCCGGGATCGTGACGTGATTCCTCAAAGTG
>Ga0111539_10013203_pt1 | contig 10327 bp, 12 predicted proteins | sample RhiMethybrSRZTD1_FD_79667 | JGI IMG/M metagenome (GOLD analysis project Ga0111539, IMG submission 79667) | Populus rhizosphere microbial communities from Tennessee, USA - Rhizosphere MetaG P. TD hybrid SRZTD1 (version 2) (version 2) | ecosystem: Host-associated > Plants > Roots > Rhizosphere >... | reverse complement strand
GAGGCAGGCGAAAGACGCCAGCACAAGAACTACAACCGTCTTCATTGGAGTGCTCCATAATCGCGCCGCGAGGCGCGAAGCACCTCTTGGCAAGAATGTGGGAGCAAAACGAGCGCTGTACCTGACCGTTCCACCGCAATCGGGAATCATAACGAGACCGGACTCACTGGGCAGACCGGAGTCCTTGCTGAAGCTTGACCGAAACCGTGGGCGCGTTCGAAAAGAACTTCCTCAACCAAACCTTGACCGAACCGTGAAATGCCACGCCACGTGAATGCCCTCCGTCACCGGGGCTACGTTGAAGCACGCGCGATTGCAGGATGGCGACTAACTCTCGCATGCGCACACGGCGGGCCAGGCTCAGTATCACATCCCCGCAGGCCCATATCGGCGCTGCTATATCTATCTTCGTAATTGGGCTGGCGAGGTTGTCCATCTGCTAAACCCTGCCGGTCAAAATTTTGCGACGGCCGAATAGCCCTCGGGTACGGCCCTCTAGAAAACTCGGGACCCACATTGAGTGGATGCTGGCATGCGGGGTGGTGTTTCCTCTGTTAACATGCCGGGAACACGATGAGCGATAATGCGTTGGCCAAACAGTAGTTTTACTCGGTAGAGAGAGGCGCACATGCATCGTTTGTTCTACGGCCTAGCGTTATGCCTCTTGGCCGGTCCAGCGCTGGCGCAGACCGGAGGGTCGTCATCTGGTGGAGGGGCGTCAACTGGTGGAGCTGCGCCGAGCGGGGCGCCGTCGGCAGCCCCGAGTGCCAACGCGCCGGGCGGGGCAACCTCGCCGCCAACCTCCACCACACCGCTCAACACTCAGGTTCTCCCACCCTCTCGCGCGTTGCCTACGCCCGCGCCGAGTACCAGCTCCTCGGGGCAACCGCTCCCGGGCAGTCCGGCCGGCACTCCCGCCGCAGGAACGCCTGCGGCACCCGACCCCAATTTGCCCGCGACGGCTTCGGGCGGCCGCCCACAGCCCGGCGGTGCTAATTCATCGGCCCAGAGTACGCGTACCGGGAAGAACCCTATCTCAGAAAGCTATGCCGATTGCGTGAGGCTTTGGGACAACCAAACCCATATGAGCAAGGTGGTTTTTTTTCGTGCTACGCCGCGCACCGAGAATAGGCTGCAAAATCTCAAGGTCGAAAACAAGGACGTCGACGTTTCCGGACCGAAGCCCCGCCGAGCTGGCAAGTCGCCGGGAAGCGATGCAACGGTGCAGGCGGAGGAAGTGGCCCCACCGCGCAGCCCCGGGCAGTAAGGTACCGTTTCGTCGGAAGAACCCAGCGGTAGTTTCTTCCCGAATCTGCATCTCCGCTCCAAGACGTACTAGGATTGCTGGAGTCGTGGTGAAGACGTTTGGTAGCGTGCGACCCGCCTGCGCGTCGATGGACGCTCGGTACCCAACGTTACCAAACCCAGATCAGAAAGACGGCTGCATTCGGAGCGACATCTGGAGCAAGCGAGCTGACCCATCCCGATCTACTACCGCCCGTGGCTCCTTCAAGGCGACAGTGTTTTGCCTATCGACGCATACGTCGTTCTACGACCCGCACGAGCCCGGCATTTAACACCGCATCGTGGTGGTCGTAGCGATCGCAAAGGCGGTGAAACGTCCGCCACAACATCCCCTTTGGCTTGTAGAAGCGGCCGCGCTGTGTGATCAGGCGCTGCTCGATCTTCGCGATTGCCAAGTGCGCACGATCTTTCGCGTCGGCGCATTGGGATCGTCGAGCCAGCTGGATTTCCTGAAATGCCTCGCTCCGGGGCAGGCACGGTCGGCAGCGGAAACAGGTTCTTGTTGAGTTGGACCGACTGGCCAGTCACACCTACATGACGCGCTACGGTGTCGCGCTGGATCCCCGGTGGAACTGGCTGCGTTCCGATCCGCGCTTTGACAGAACTGATGGAACGTATGCGCTTTCCGGCCTAGGGCGTGACACCCGGCCCGTTGTCACGCCGCGATCAGACAATCAGGCTGACGGCTGCAGCTGACGCTGTTGGGCCCGTTGGCGAATGGCCAGTGCGCGCGACATCGGAATGACGTTGGCGCTGGAGCGTTTTGCGATGATCGAGTGATACAGCCGAACGTAATCATCGGCCATGCGGCGCGCGGTGAAGCGTTGCTCAAAACGGCGTCGCACCGCCTTGCGCTCGAGTTGGATCACCGGTCTGACGGCGCGGATGGCTTCCTCGATGCCGCCAACGATCCAGCCGGTCACCTTATGATCGATGACCTCGCGTACGGAACCATGCTCGAACGCCACCACCGGCGTGGCGCAGGCCATGGCCTCGATCATGACGAGGCCGAACGGTTCGGGCCAATCGATGGGAGAGAGCAGGGCCGCGGCTTCGCCCAGGAAGCGCGCCTTCTGGCGTTCATTGATCTCGCCGATGTATTTGACGCCAGGGGAATTCAGGAGAGGCGCTATCCGCTCCCGGAAATAGGCTTCATCGGCGCGATCGACCTTGGCAGCAATTTTGAGGGGCATGCCGCTCGCATGTGCGATCTGAATGGCGCGATCTACCCCCTTTTCGGGCGAGATGCGGCCGACAAAGGCGAGGTAATCGCCACAGGGCTTCAGGGTCGGCGGAAGCAGGTCGGCCGGCAGGCCATGGAGAACGGTGCCCGCAAAAGTCGCGTCGGGAATGGGCTTGCGCTGGGCATCCGAGATCGAAACCAGCGGCATGTCGGGAAAGCTTTTGTAAAAGTCCGGCAGCTCGAACAGATCCTGTCGGCCATGCAGAGTGGTCAGCGTAGGATTGCCGGTGCCCGAGAAGACGGGGAAGTGCACCAGATCCGTGTGGAAGTGCAGGATGTCAAAGCTGGGGGCGAGCCGCTTGACCTGCTCCATCATCAGCAAGTGATACGGAATGTGCTCACGCACGTCCGGATCCAGGCGCAAAGCTTGCCGACACCCGGGGATGAGTTTTGCGCTCGTTCGGGAATCGCGGCTGGCAAAGAGTGTCACGTCATGTCCCTGCCGGACCAGCTCGTCCGTCAGGTAAGCGACGACGCGTTCCGTCCCGCCGTAGAGCCGCGGCGGCACGCTCTCAATGAGAGGAGAGATCTGGGCGATTTTCACGGGTGTACACTTGCGAATCTTCGGCCGATGTAACAACGGCGGAGCCTGAGGTAGGTTCCGCTCGCGCGTGCACGAGGGGCGAAACAGTGCGCTAACCCGCTTCCTGCTTCCACGCCTTCTTTCGCGAGCTATAGTTCGGGGCGGCCTCCGCCCTCTTCCACGCCCTATGAAAAATCTTCCCGTTCGGATTTGACAGGATCGCCTGTGCCCATCGGAAGCGGCTGGCTGCGCTCTTCCCGGCTGGGAAGCGGCCGTTTCGGCCATGATGTCTTTGGGACGTCCTCGAGCGGTGCTCGCTTTCTGCGTGACGGCATTGGCGTGACGCTTGCCCAGGATTGGCTTACCGCCAGTCACCGCAATCGTCGCGCCAGATACGAAGCTAGAGAGGGGATCGGCCAGCATCACGAACGCCGTCGCGAGCTCCGCTGGCTGGCCAGGCCGCTTCATCGGCACTTGCTTGCCGACGTTGGGCACCGAGTTCCTCAGGCAACGTCGATGGGATCAGCGGCGTCCAAATCGCCCGCGGCGCTACGGCGTTGGCGCGAATGCCCTTCTCGGCGAGAAGCTGGACGAGGCAGCGGTGAAGTTCTGGATCGCAACTTTGGGCGTCGCGTAGGCCAGCAGGATCGGGTTTGGCATGTCGAAGTTGATGCTCGCCGTATTGATGATGGCGCTGCCCCGCTTCATGTGCGGCACCTTGGCCTTGGTCAGGTAGAACATCGCAGTGGATGTTAACCCTAAAGGTTAGCTCGCCGATGTCCTTGAAGCTCGCCTGGTGGGCGGCGTTGTTGACGAGCAGGTCGATGCCGCCGAGTTCGGCCACCGCTTGTCGATGACCTTGCGACAATGGGTGGCATCCTGGATGTCCCCGGGCATGAGGACGGCCTTCCGACCGGCAGCCTCGATGGCGCTTGGTCTCGTGTGCATCGTCATGCTCGTCGAGATAAGAGATGAGGATGTCCGGGGCCTCACGATGGCAACCGCGCGGCCGATGCCGCTGTCGGCGCCCGTGATTATGGCCTCCTTCTCCTTCAGAGGGCCGGAACCCTTGTAGCTGGGCCCCCCATGGTCCGGGCCGGCTGCATTGCCGTCGTCAGGCCGCGCATCTTCTGCTTCTCTTTGGGGAACGGCGGCTTGGGCCGATCGACGCTCATGGTCTAGCGCCCTCGGCGCTTGCGGGTTGCCGCCGCTTTCTTGGCTGATGCGGACCGAGCACTCGCAGGCCTGGAAGCGGCAGCTTTGCCGCCTAAGCGGCCGCCTTTGTGTGCCGCGGGATGTCCGGTACGGCGGCCTCGACCCGATCCGCCTGGTTTTTTGCCGCCGCCGTCATCCTTATTGACGGTGGCCCAGGCCCGCCGCTCGGCTTCTTTCTCCGAAACCCCCCGCTGTTGATAACCTTCGGCGATGTGATCGGCCTTGCGCTCCTGCTTGTCGGTGTATTTCGATTTGTCACCACGCGGCATGGCATTCCTCCTTAGGCCGGCGATCATCAAACCCGGCCATGGCAAGCAGGTTCCGCCTTGCCGATGCGAGGTTGCCCACCATCTGTCTGGTAGAGTCCGAACATCTAATCACTGAACGGGCGATGGCGAAACGGACCGGCATCGCTGACCTTCCCCTGCATCGCGGCCGCGTACCGGCGTGGCTCGGGCAGCGTATGTCGAACGCTCGGTCGATCATCTGCCAGGCCATTGTCCACCACGGCCGCGGTGAATTTCTGCGCCGGCTGTCCCACCTTTCTGGTTCCAGTCCTGACGGACATCTACTTCTTGACTGGGCTCGGCGACGCCATCGCCGGGGTCGTCGAGCTCAAACGCGCGCTGCAAGGCATGACGGCAGCCGTTGATGTCCAGGAGATGAACCACCGCACAAGAACGGGACTGCCGCCGGATTAAGAAGAGCGGTCCAAGAACTCTTTCGGCCGGATGCTCATTGCAACCCTTGCTTCGCGCGTGAACGACGTAACCTACCAGCGGCTCGAAAGGCACAAAGGTCCACGTATACGCGGGGTCAGCCCCCTGACGGTCGATCGATAGGGGGTTATTTGCTGCTTCGATTGGATGCCGAGCGAGCCGAGATCTGGCTGGACGCGTCGAGCCTGGTCGCTGGCATCAAGATGCTGTTTGGGGCTGATCCCAAGCAAGATTACAAGGACAAGGTCGCCGAGGTCGGCTCATCGGCCGCGTCCGACGGCGGCACCTGGATGCCGGCGTTGTTGAACGCCATGTCGAGTCGGCCATACTGTGCGACAGTACGGTCGACCATCGCGGCTGCTTGCGCCTTGTCCGCGACATCACAGGCGATAGCGGTGCTGCCCTCACCTAAGATCCGTTCGGCCTCCTTTGTGGCAAGATCGCCGTCAAGATCGGCCAGCACAACAGAGGCCCCGCTCTTAGCGAACATCGGCGCGGTTGCCAGACCCATGCCTTTGGCAGCGCCCGTCACCAAGGCTACCTGGCCTTTGAAGTCGTAGATCGGGTTCATCACTATCTTCACTTCAGCTTCGATCATTTGATGCGTTCAACGCGGACGGTGACGGGGCCTGGCCGATCAAAAATAGAAGCGCCATCGGTCACCCGCCCGAGCAAGATGATTCCCGGCTGAGGAACGCGGCCGTAGCGGTAGTAGATGACAAAGTGATTGGAGTTCCAGAGGCCCAGCGTCCCGGTCGAGAAGTCCAGGTGCCGGTCGACTGTGGGCAGAGGCGAGGGCAGATTGCCGGTCTTTTCCTGGCGGAGGTGGTCTCGCATCTCGATTATGAGGGGCAGCATCTCGAGCAGCGCTCGCGTCGCGTTGTTGTCGATCAGCTCAGCGGTGACATTGCCCCAGTCGGAGGAAATCAGAAGGCGCTCGTGTGCCATTGCAGGTCCGATCAATTCGAGTGTGAAGAGCAAAGCTCCCAAGAGAAGTTTAGACATTCGACGCCAGCTCCTTTTTTGGTCCGGTGAGGCAGCGAGGATCAGCGGGCGCGCTTCTCAAAAACGTCCTTGGCCACTGGCATCGCCGAGAACGCGTTGGGCCATCCCACGTAGAAGGCGAGATGCGTTATGGCCTCGGCGATCTCGGGCTGGGTTAGGCCATTGTTCATCCCGATCGGGATGTGACCGGTAAGCTGGGCCACCTGACCGTTGGCGATAAGGGCGCTGATCGTAACCAGGCTGCGGTCGCGCGGCGCGAGATCGGGACGGAGCCACAGGTCGCGGAACAGGACGTCGGTCGTGTATTGCACGACGCCTGGGAACATTGCGCCGAACTGATCACCGACGCGCTTGGCGCGATCGGCCTCAGCGCCCTCGTTGAGCGGCAGCAGCGCGGGAGACGCGGCAGGCAGCTTATCGGGCCCAATGTTGCGCTCCGCGAACACGTCCTTTGCAACTGCGGCGGCCGCCATCGCGTTCGCCCACCCTGAATAGAACGCGAGATGTGTGATGATCTCCGAGATCTCCGCCGGCTTCACGCCATGGTCGAGCGCAAGTTTCAGGGGATCCGGCAACGCCTTCGTCTGGTCTCGTCCGATCACTGCGGCGAGCTTGACGATGCTGCGGTCGCGAGGAGACAGTGCGGGCCGCTTCCACACCTCACCGAGCAGTCGATCCTGTGTGTATTTGTCTAAGGCCGGCGCGACCATCTGAACCTCCTTGCGTGTCGGGTTTGCTTTCGCTGGAGCGCTGCCGGGGATCGCGAGCGTCAAGGCCAGCGCAAAAAGGGATAGACGTGACAGGGTTGTGCAGGATCTCATGTCAACTACTCTTTCCTTCGGATCTGGGCAGGACGATCTGCTAAGCTCGCTGGACATCAGCGCCGGTACTGCTCGTCGCTGACCTTTTCCAGCCAATCGACATTTTTGCCGTTCTGGAATTCCGTGATGGCGATGTGCGTCATCGCGGTCGTCGGCGCCGCTCCATGCCAATGCTTGAGCCCCGGAGGAAACCAGACGACATCGCCCGGCCGGATTTCCTCGATTGGCCCGCCCTCGGCCTGGGCCCAGCCGAGCCCCGAGGTGACGATCAGGGTCTGGCCCAGCGGATGCGTGTGCCACGCGCTGCGCGCGCCCGGTTCGAACGTGACATGTCCGCCGGACACGCGTGCCGGATCGCCGGCCTGGAACATCGGATCGACGCGCACCGCGCCCGTGAAGTACTCCGTCGGCCCCTTGGCGGACGGTCGCGAACCGCTTCGCATGATCTGCATCGTTGCATTCCTTGCTTGAGTGGAAACATCCGCACGCTGCGCGGCAGCAGCGCCGCTTGCAGCCAAAGCGGCGAGCCCGCCGGTGGCGCCAAGAACGTGCCTGCGTGTCATCATCATCTTGGGGCCTGCGGTGAACGATGGCCACTCAGAGAACCTCGTCCGTCTGCGGCCGGCCATCTTGATGTAGGGCGTGCCGCGCAATGCACTAGGCGCTAAAATCCGCTAAGGCCCATAAGCGGAGCCGATAAATGCAGCGCGGACACTTGAACGATCTGCGTGCCCTGGTGGCTGTGGGGCGCGAGCGAAGCTTCACGAAAGCGGCCGCCAAGCTGGGCGTTTCGCAGTCGGCACTGAGCCAGACCATCCGCCAGCTTGAGATGCGGCTGGGCGTCCGGCTTCTGACCCGTACCACGCGTAGCGTCTCGCCTACCGAAGCGGGCGAGCGGCTCTTGCGGACGGTGGAGCCGCGGTTCCAAGAAATCGACGCCGAAATTGCGACCATCGCGGAACTGCGGGAGAAACCGGCTGGCACCATCCGCATCACGGCGACCGAGCATGCAATCCAGGCTCTGCTGGTCCCAAAGCTGACCAGGCTGCTGCGCGCGTACCCTGACATCAAGGTTGAGATGATCGTCGACTACGGTCTGTCGGACATCGTTGCCGAGCGCTACGACGCCGGCGTCAGGAGCGGAGAGCAGGTCGCGAAAGACATGATCGCGGTGCGCATCGGCCCCGACCTGCGCATGGCGGTCGTCGGCGCACCATCATATTTCAAGGCGAGGCCCGAGCCGAAGAAGCCGCAGGATCTGATCGGGCACAACTGCATCAATCTGCGCTTGCCGACGCACGACAACGTGTACGCCTGGGAGTTCGACAAGAATGGCCGCGAGCTGCGCGTCCGTGTCGAAGGGCAGCTCACCTTCAACGCCACGTCGCAGCAGGTCAACGCCGCGCTTGCCGGCTTGGGGTTGGTCTACGCGCCGGAAGGAATGGTGCAGTCCTATGTGGCCAGGGGCAAGTTGCGGCGGGTGCTTGATGACTGGTGCCAGCCCTACTCCGGCTACCACCTCTTCTATCCAAGCCGCCGCCAAACCTCGGCGGCGTTTTCGCTGGTCGTCAACGCGTTGCGTCATCGGCGGTGAAGACCGCCATGTACCCGCTCAAGCTTGTTAGCCTGATTTGGCCCCGAGCTTGACGGGGTCCACCGGGATTAACTTGAGCGATTTCACCATTTTTTCGACGGACGCCTTGTATTTCAGGAAATGAGGCGCCTGCAAATGAGCAAGGTAGGCGTCTCTATTGCGGTAAATCTCGAACACCGTGACACGCGCAGGGTTGTCCTTGCCCGAGACCGAATAGAGGACGAGGACGTCCGGCTCCAGCCGAATAGCAGCGTCGATTTGCTCCGTGACCGCGGCCTTGTAGCTGTCGAGCTGTGCCGGATCGACCTCGATTTCAGCTATCTGAATGTGTCTTTGGTCCACATCTTCACCTCTTGCGGGAGATCCCAACACCGCCAAAGGCGGTGCCATGCTGATGAGCAAATGCTTTACGTTCATTTTCTGGCTCTCCGCGGCAGCATCATGAGCTTGAGGTCAGCCGGGCCGCGAAGACAGACCCGGCGAGCACGACCAGAGTGCTTGAGAGGAACACGGCGCCGAGCCCTGCCCAGCCCCCGATCAGGCCCAAAATGGGCGTGCCGAACCCGAGCGCCACATCGAGAAAGACGGTGTAGGCGCCCATCGCCAGGCCGCGGCTCTCGGGCGGAGCGCGGCGAACCGCTTCGACACCCAGACCGGGATAGACCAGCGCATACCCGAACCCCGTAAGCCCGGCACCAATCGCCGCAAGGAGAGATCCCGACGCGAGCCAGATCAATGCAAGGCCGACTGCTTCGACCACGACACTGACAAGCGCCACTCGCGCTCCGCCGAGCGTATCGGGGACGTGCCCAAGGAAGGCTCGTGCGGCCACGAGGGCAGCCGCAAACGCGCCGAACGGGAGCCACACCGGTTCCCAGCCGCGTTCCTTGGCGATAAGTGCGCTGAAGGCGAGAACCGCGCCAAAGCCGATGCTGCTCAATGCCGAGCCGACGCCCGGCATCCAGACCGCGCGCGCCACCCTGATGAGGGCCGGCCGGGCCGCCCGGCGAGCTGGCAGGACCGGGGAAAGCGGAGCCACAAGCAGCAGCGTGACAATCGGGACGAGTGTCGTTGCCAGGGCCACGGCAAAAAAGCCACCGGCGGCGTAGAGCGACGCACCGAGGGCGGCGCCAACGGCGAACGCGGCGAACATGGCCATACCCATCCAAGCTATGACGCGACCTGCCTGTTCTTGACCGAGGATGGCGAGCCCCCACGTAACAGCCCCCGTGATGATGAAGCTCTCTGCGCCGCCGAGCACCGCCCGGCCCAACAGGAGCATGCTGACCGAAACCACCGGGGTACGCGTGAATGCAAGCGATAGGAGGTAGAAGAGGCCGGACGCGACGGCAGTGCCCAGGCCGATCACGACAGCCTGCTTGGCGCCTCTCGTATCGGCAAAGTTGCCCGCCCAGACACGCGATATGATCGCTGCCGCGAATTGGCTGCCCGTGACCAATCCCACCACAAATATGCTGAGGCCAGGCCCGTGATGCACGTGCAGTGGTAACACCGGCAGGGCCAATCCGATGATGAGGAACGCGATGAAGACTGTGGCCATGACCGGCAACAGTGCGGCCAACGGAGACCTGCAGCTCGGCAAGTGAGCGTCAATGGTGTGGCGCTGAAACATGCGCCCGATATAGGGCAACCGACCTTGCGCAACTAGCCGCGAAAATGCGGATGGACTTATAAGTTGGGCTCATGAATGAGAGAGCTATTGCGCTAGCTCTGCGACGCACCGGCGTCGAGAAACCGGAATCTCAAGTCATTTTTGTTCCGCTTGACTCCGGGATCGGAAACAGGGACCGGGGTGTGTTACAGCCGTCGTGGCGGCCGCGGCTGCGGTCCCTCAATCATTTCTCGAACCGACTGGGGGTTGAATGGCTCGTCCCGTTCGTT
>Ga0111539_10013201_pt1 | contig 10328 bp, 7 predicted proteins | sample RhiMethybrSRZTD1_FD_79667 | JGI IMG/M metagenome (GOLD analysis project Ga0111539, IMG submission 79667) | Populus rhizosphere microbial communities from Tennessee, USA - Rhizosphere MetaG P. TD hybrid SRZTD1 (version 2) (version 2) | ecosystem: Host-associated > Plants > Roots > Rhizosphere >... | reverse complement strand
GCGGCAACATCTACCGCGTCGCCGCGAACGGGGGTGCGGCTCAAACTATCGCGCAAATCGAAAAGCACTCGCGCACGCTTCCGGACGGTAAGACACAGCAGGCGGCCGTTGCCAACGGGTTGGCATTTGACGCCAAGGGCCTGTTGCACATTGCCGACACTTCACGGGGTGCGATTTGGACGGTGGCGATCGGCGCCGACGGCAAAGGCGGAAAGCCTTCTCTATTGGCGCAAAGTCCGCTGCTCGAAGGCGCCGACGGCTTGGCCTTTGATCGCAACGGCAAGCTCTGGGTTACGGCGAACGAGCGCAATGCTCTCGTCACAGTCTCGCCGGATGGGCAGGTGCAGGAGATCGCAAAGAACGACAGCCGCGGGCCACTGGAATTTCCCGCCGCCATAGTCTTCATCGGCGATACCGCATATATCGCGAACTACGATACGCCGCGCCGTGACAACATGGATGCGAACGGCAAGACCGCCCTTGACGGCACCGGCGCGTCGATCGCCCGGATCACACCCTAGGCTGGCCGTGGCGCTGCTCTCTATCGAAGGCGTCGGCAAGGAATATTTCGCGCGCGGCCGGCGCGTCGTCGCGCTCGACTCCATCAACCTCGACATCGCCGATGGCGAGTTTGTGACGATCGTCGGGCCGTCGGGTTGCGGCAAGTCGACCATGCTCAATCTGATCGTCGGTCTGCTGCGCGCAAGCTCCGGCCGCATCACTTTCCGCGGGGCTCCCATCGATGGCATCTGCACCAAGATCGGCTATGTGACGCAAAAGGACAATCTTCTACCCTGGCGCACCTTAGTCGAAAACGTGGAGATCGCCCTGGAGATCAGAGGAGTCGACGGCGCCACGCGCCGTTCGCGGGCGCGGGAATTCATCGAGCGCGTCGGCTTGAGCGGCTTCGAAGAGCATTATCCGCACGAGCTTTCCGGCGGCATGCGCCAGCGCGCCAATATCATACGCACCTTGATCTACGATCCCGAGCTGATTCTGATGGACGAACCCTTCGGTCCGCTCGACGCCCAGACGCGCATCGTGTTGCAGGACCAGCTCTTGAAACTTTGGTTCGCGTCGAAGAAAACCATCATCTTTATCACCCATGATTTGATCGAAGCGATCGCCCTGGCCGATCGGGTCGTGCTCATGTCGTCGCGCCCGGGCAGGATCAAATTCATCGAGCAGGTTAAAATTCCACGGCCACGAGATGTATTTCAGATCCACGACAGCCCGGAGTTTCATTCTTCCTACGAAAAATTATGGCAAGAACTGCGCCCGGAAGTGAACTTGACAGACGCTTAGAAAAGGAGACTTTCTCATGAAGCTTGTCACGACTGTTTTCCTAACAGTGCTCTGGTGTCTCGGTTGGATTGCTATACCCGCTCATGCCCAAGCGCCGCGAAAAGTGAAAATGACCATCCCTGTCGTCGCGCATTCGATGACGCCGGTTTACCTCGCCCAGAGCCGAGGTTTTTTCGCCGATGAAAAGCTCGATCTCGATATTACTTCCACGGGCGGCGGCGGGCCCGACATCCGCGCGCTCATCGCCGGCGATGTGGAATTCAGCTTCACCACCGGTGACAACGTCATTCTCGCGCACCAGGAGGGCAAGCGATTGCTAATGGTTATGAGCGGCCTCAACAAGGTTTTTATCAATTGGGCGATGCACCGGGAAGCAGCTAAAGCGAAAGGCGTCAGCGAATCCATGCCGTTGGCCGAGAAAATCAAATTGCTCAAGGGCCTGACCGTGGGCGTCACCAATCCCGGCGCGCTGACAGCGCACCTTGCCGCGTTCGTCATTCGCAAGGCGGGCTACAATTCGCAGCAAGACGTACAGATCATTCCCATCGGTGCCGGGCCGACCTGGCTCGCGGCGTTGGAAAATCGCAAAGTGGATGTTGCCCTGACCGCGCCGCCCGTGCCCGAGACCGCGATCAGCCGAGGCTTCGCGATCATGTTTATCAACAATGCCAAAGGCGAAGATCCGTCGATACCGGAATTTCTCATGGAAAATCTCGTCGCCCGTCCCGAGACCGTGGCGAAAGAGCCTGATTTAGTCCGGCGCATGGTGCGCGCCCTGACCAGGGCCAATCAATGGGCGCTCAAGAGCACGCCGGAACAGGTCGCCGAAGCTCTGAAACCTGCATTGGGCAAAACGCCGCCGGATCTGCTCCTGGCCGGCGCCGCTGCAGTGCTGCCGGCGTTGAGCCCGGACGGCCGTACCACGGAACGCAGCTTCCAAGTCACCCAAGACATCCTGGAACAGGCCGGAATCCTGAAGAAGCGCACGTCCTACGCTGAGCTCGTCACCAACGAGTTTCTGAGCAAATGATCGGCCGCGGACGACTGTTTATTTACCGGCTGGTCTTTGGTCTGGTTCTTGTGGCGGTCTGGGAGTTCAGTTCCGGGAGAGTGATCGATCCCTTCTGGGTGTCGAGTCCATCCAAGGTTTTCGTTTATCTCTACGAAGTGTTTGCCGATGGCTCGATCTTCGGCCATCTCGGCATCACGCTTTACGAAACGTTCGCGGGCTTTTTCATCGGTTCGGTTTTCGGCATTAGCCTCGGTTTCGCCCTCGGACGGCGCGAAGTGCTGGCGCAAATCCTCGATCCCTATGTGGTCGCCTTCAACGGTATCCCGCGCATCGCGCTGGCGCCGCTATTTATCATCTGGTTCGGTATCGGCCCGACTTCCAAAGTTATTCTAGTAGTGAGCGTGGTGTTCTTTCTGACCTTTTTCAACACCTATGCCGGCGTCAAAGGCGTGGACGCCGAGCTTAAGAACATCCTGCGCATTATGGGCGCGACCGAGCGGCAGATTCTCATGAAGGTTACGTTGCCGGCGATTGTCCCGTGGATCACCACCGGTCTGAAGATCAGTCTGCCCTACGCCATTGTCGCCGCCGTCGTCGGCGAATTCATCGCCGCCAGCAAAGGGCTCGGTTATCTGATCAATTACAATACATCGCTGTTTTCGACCACCGGCGCGCTCGGCGGGATCCTCGTTCTCGCAATGGTGGTGGTCATCTGTAACGAAGTGATCAATCGCGCGGAGTCGTATCTACTGCGCTGGCGTCCTCGCGAGGAACGCAAGAGTGAAGGTGAGTTGTATTGAAGGTGTACAATGGTTGTTTCCCGGCTTGGCTATGCCGGGCAATCGTGCAACGTTGTTCCAAATGTAAGCTGCCGATCCTGCCGTCCCGTTCAACGCCTTACACAACAAGTGCTGCAGTTGATCTGTGAATTTAGGGCAAAACCAGGTCGTTTTGAATTGAATCAGGCATGAAAGAGCCCGGATTACGCCGGAATGACAGGAACAACAGTCTTCCAGTCGACCAATTCAGAACTCCTGGGTTAGAGACGAAGGTCGTTTACTCCGATAAGCGGGATTAAGAATTTTCATCGTGGTATACTAACGTCCACGAATCCGGTGGCGACACATTGGCGGGATAATGTTCAATCCTTCACAAAAAGTTGGTTTCTTGATGCTGATCGGCTCCATCCTAGGGGGCTGCGCTTCGGTTAAAGAAGCCGGTCGAACGATCGGTCATACGACTCGTGATGTCACCAAAGAAATCGGTCATGGTGCTCGGGACGTTACGAGAGAGATCGGTCACGGTACACGAGATGTTGTGAGAGAGATCGGCGAGGGGACTCGTGGCGCGGCGAAAGCTGTCAGCGAGGAAACAAAAAAAGTCGTGAAACCGACGAATAGCCCGTCAGAGTATTAAAAACGTAAATCTGACCTGGCAAGGACGAACCTGCCATTTTATCGCTCCTGACCTATCCTTCCAGTAACTCCAAAGCGTAGATCGCCAGCCCTTCGGCTACCGAAGTAAACTCCTGGCCGACCCGTATCGGAACTTTGGCGCCGAATTTGTCCTCAAAAATTCTTCTGATCGCCGGGACGAACGATGAACCGCCGGTCATGAACACCGCGTCGACATCCTTCGCCGTGACCTGACAGTGCTCGAGTAGGCGCTCGACGCAGTCCCTAATTTGTCGCAGCTCTCGATCGATCCAGCCCTCGAACTCCTCCCGGCGCACGCTCTCGTCGATCGCAATCGCTGGTTCACGAAAGCGGAATTCACTGACTGCGCTGTGAGAGAGCCGGCATTTGGTTTTTTCGACGGCTTGATAGAGTCGATAGCCAAGATCGTTGTCGACCAGTTCGATCAGGGCGGCGATTTTTTTTGGCTCCAGCGCTTGAAAGAGAATTTGGCGCAGCAGATCCAGGTTCTTGCGGGTCTTCAAAAAGGATAAGTAATGCCAACGTTCCAAATGTTCATAGAGCCAGTTCGGTACGGGCAAGATATTTCCGAACTGAGATTTGTATTCTGAGCCCAAGCCGAACATCGGCGCGACGAGGCGGCGCACGAGCTTGCTATCGAAGGCATCCCCGGCAATGCCGACGCCGTCGGTGCCGAGGACTTGGTTTGCTCTTTCTCTTGCACTCAATGGACCGGATTTCAATTGCACCAGCGAGAAATCACTGGTGCCGCCGCCGAAGTCAGCGATCAGCACCAACTCCTCGTGGTCAAGCTGACGCTGGTACTTATAAGCCGCGGCCACCGGCTCGGGTAAGAATTCCACGTCGGTGAAACCGGCACTGGCAAAGGCGTTGCGCAGTCGAGCGACGGCGAACTGGTCGTCGCCTTCGTCTTTGGTGCCGCTGAAATGTACCGGGCGGCCGACAACGAGCGTAGTTCCTAAATCGCCGAACTGCGTTTCGGCGGACTTTCGTAGATAGCGGATCAGTATGCCGATCAGCTCTTCGAGCGAGTAGGTTTCGCCGAAAATTTGCGTCTGGGTAAACAGGCGGCTGGCGAGATACGACTTGGTCGATTGGATGAGTCGCCCCGGTATTTTAGCGCTGAGGTAACTCTGGATCGCGTCGGGTCCGGCGACCACACGGTACTTGCGCGATGCGGCAGCTTCGTCCTCATCGAAATAAATAACCGAGCGAAACGTCGCGTCGCCGCTGAACTGTGCCAGCCGGACACTTCCGTCCGGTGCAGCGTAGGCGAGGGCACTGTTGGTCGTGCCGAAGTCTAGTCCGAAGGCTTTGGGCAAGTCGATCTCCGTCGTCAAGTTCAATGATCAGGGATTTGTTCGCGGCTGGTAGCGCGACACGCTGTCGTGCCTTATTCTACCATTGCCCGAGGCAATTCTTAAAATGAGGGCCGACTTGGCCCGACGAACCCGCTATTTTTTGGCGCCAGATCTTTGGCCGCTGCGGCAGCGAGTGAGAAATCGAAAATCGATTCGGGTTTCAGGTCCGCGCTCACACCGGAAGTGGCGGCAAGCATGGCGAGGTAGGCTTTGCTTTGCTCATCGGTGGGAATACCGTTGCGCGAGAACGTGTCCTTCACGGAATCATAGGCTCTTACGCCTTGGCTGGGGTTGAGCGCCATCCATTGGCTGATGATCTCGCTGTTCTCTGCGCGTTCGGAGTGAGTGTTTTCGAGCCCTTCGATGCTGGCTTTCAGGACCTCCAGCACTTCGCTGCGTTTCGTTTTGATTTTTTCCTCAGTGGCGGCGAGACCGGCTTGGGGAATCTGCAAGATCGTTCCCATATGCAACAGCCGCTTCAAGCCCATCTCTTCGCCTTTCAAATCGAGGGGGGCAGCAATGATCGCCGCGTCGGCGATTCCTTTATGCATCGCGATCAGGCGATCGGTCGAGCTTATGACCGAGACGATCGTTGTCTTGGGACCAAGACGGTAACGGTCGATCAAAAATTGAATCTCGTAGGAAGTGAGATTGCCAAAGCCGCTGGCGGCAATCTTCTTGCCGGCCAAGTCGTTGACCGTGGCGATATCCGGGCGAGCGAGGAGTATGTGTTGCAACTTCACCGAAGCGAAAAAAATCACTTTGGCGGGCGCGCCTCGAGCGGTCGCGGTAGCGATCGTACTGGGAATAGTCGTGTAGTCCACTGAACGGTTGAGCAAAGCGGGAGCGGTCAGACTCGCGTTCATCTGAATCATTTCCACGTCGAAGCCGCGCTTGGTGAAAAAGCCCTTTTTTACGGCTATATAAATCGGCAGATAGCTCAGTGACGGTGACGCCGTGGCGATTCTGATTTTAGTTTTGCTTCGGGTTTGCGCCCAAACGGCCGGCGGGACGCCGAAGACTGCGATAATTAGAATCATTCGAAAGAACGCTTGCAAGCGGTGCTTCATGGATCGGTGCTGCGGCCTCGTCGTCTTTGCCTTTGGCGCTATTGTAAAGCGTGGTTACTCTCACCGCGCGAGGCGAAACGGAGGGTAGTGCAAAGGCCAGTGCACTGTCAACTTGTAACCGGATTGTTAGCCCATCGTAGCCACCGCGGGAGCGCAAACATCGTTCTTCGCTTGGTGGGAGAGCGGACGGGCGTGATTTATCGCCGTTCTAGGCTTTGAAGTGACACTCAGCCCTTACTCTAGGCGTTTATTGCACGTTGATGCCAACTTTTTGCCATTTAGTCACCGGCAATTAGCTCCCGCTGTTCGATAATCCATTCATTATTCAATCGTTACGCTTCACGAGGCGATGGCACGGGGCTTGAATTGAATCGGCTGGCCTGATTCAATTTGCCGCGCCTGGCCGTGAACCGCGGCGAAACTGACGATAGTTCCATGAAGTCGACGCAATTGGCGAAAAAGGTATTGAAGCAAACTTGTTCAGAAGCGTGAACGCCCCATAACCAACTGACTCCATGCAAAGCAACTTTCATTCAAGCCTTCGCGCGCGCTTGATCCACTTGGTTCTTCTCGCCGTGCTTCCGGCCCTCGCCGTCATCATTTATAGCGCCAACGAACAACGGATCACAGACAGTCAAGCAGCGCGGCGCGACGCGCTCAAACTAGTGCGCATCGTTTCCACGAGCCAGCAGCGGCTCATCGACAGCACGCAACAGCTGCTTGTCGCGTTATCTCTGCTTCCCGAGGTACGCGCACATAACAGCTCTACGTGCAGCGATCTTTTTAGCCGTCTGCTCGCTGAATATCCGATGTATGCCAACCTAGGCGCCGCGAATGTTCATGGCGAGCAGTTTTGCGGCGCGCGTCCTGCCAAGATGCCCGTGAATATTTCCGACCGAAGCTATTTCCGGCAGGCGCTACAGCAACGCAATTTCGCCATCGGCGAGTACCAAATCGGCCGCGCTACCGACCGGACGACCTTAAACCTGGCCTATCCGATCCGCGCTCCCGAGGGACGCGTCACCGGCGTCGTTTTCGCTGCGCTGGATTTAGCGTGGTTCCAACAGACCGTCGGTGCGCTCAATTTACCGAGCTATGCTTCGCTTGCCATCTACGATCACCGAGGCATCATACTCGCGCGCTATCCGGACGCTGACCATCTGGTGGGTAAACCTGTCCCAGAAGGTGAGCTTGCTAAAATCGTTTTCGCGCGCGCCGAAGGAGTGGTGGAAGCAGCCGCCCCTGACGGCCAAAGGCGCATCTACGGATTTACCACCATCAGTGATAGCTCCCGCGAGGGACAAATTTTTTTTCATATCGGCGTTCCGATTAGCGTCGCATTAGCCAACGCCGATGGTTTGCTCTGGCGTAATTTGACGGCTCTGTTCTTGGTAAGCTCGCTGGCGCTCCTGGCTGCCTGGTATGGCGGCGATGCGTTCGTCCTCGGTCCATTGAGAAGGTTGCTCGCTGTAACGGAGCGAGTGCGCGCCGGAGATCTCAGCGCGCGTACGGAACTGCCGCACCGAAACGACGAGATTGGCCGTCTCGCCACTTCGTTCGACGAGATGGCAAAAACTCTCCAAGGGCGGCGATCCGAAGCCGTTGCCGCCGAAAAACGTTTGGAGCGGAACCTGCAGCGTCTCAATGCTCTACACGATATCGACATGGCGATCACTTCGACTCTGGACTTGCACGCCGTGTTGAAAATTCTCATGGAAAAGGTCGATCTCGTGCTGCCCGGCGCTGTGGCCACCATTCGACTGATCAGCAAGGAGAGCGGCAAGCTGGAGGCGGTGGTTTGTCGAAACCTTGACGAAACCGAATGGCGCGCCGCCAATTCGGGGTTGCTTCATGAATTCGCCAAGATTGTTTTGGAAAATAAGATTCCCTTAACCGTGGCCAACGCGCAAACCGATCCACGCAACGATAAACGCGAGTTCGCAAAGCGCTTCGGTTTGGTCTCCTACCTCGGTATTCCGCTCGTCGCTAAGGATCAATTGCTTGGACTCATCGCCTTTTACACAAAAGAGGAACACGCCTTCAACGACGACGAGATCGAATTTTTGAGTACCCTGGCGGGTCAGTCCGCGATCGCGATCCAAAATGCAAAGCTCTACGAGGAGACTCGGCGCAGCGAGGCGGAAATATCGGCGTTGCATATGCTTACCGTGGCAGCCACACAATCGTTGGACCTAGATGTGGTACTCCATCAGACGATCCAAAAGATCACGCAGCTGTTCCATTTCGACCTCACCCGCGTGTTTCTTTTTAATGCGGAGATGACTGAGCTAGGCGTAAAAGCCGCTTTCGAGGCTCGGCCGGAATTCTGGCGTGAAGCCAGTTACTTTCGGCGCGGGGAATCTCTCGTTGGACGGGTTGCCGAGACCGGCCAGGCATTTGTCTCCGCCGACATTGCTCACGATCCGCGCTATTGGGAAATGAGCGGAAATCACGGCGCGAGTCAGGCTGGCGCTCATTTCCTGGCGATGTTTCCGATCAAAACGAAACTGAGAGCCTGGGGAGTGCTAGTGTGCGCTGGAACGTTGCCTCGCTTGCTCAAGGCTAACGAAATTAATTTGCTCGAGTCTATGACGAACCAGATCGGCATCGCCGTGGAGAACAGCACCTTGTATCAGCAAACGGCCGCTAAGGCCAAGGATCTCGCCACGCTTTATTCGGTCGCCGGTATCGCCAGCGAGTCTTTGGATATCAACGTCGTTTTGAAAAAGACGATGGAAAAGCTATTGGCGATTTTTAATTTCGACGCGGCGCGAATCTATCTCTGTAATGAAGATAGCGGCGATCTGCACCTGGTCACGCACTACGGCATTCCGCCGGGTGTGCCGCTGGTCGCGGTTTATAAAGCTGGAGAAGGTCGCTTAGGTCGGGCCATCGAAACCGGCGAGGCGATGTATGTCGATGATATGGCCACCGACACGCTCTATAACAAACTGGCTTATAACAAGAATATGTTGAAGGCGGGATTTCACAGCTCATTTCTTATTCCCCTTCGGGTCCGGGGAGAGGGATTGGGTGTGATGAATTTTCTCGGCAAGGAACGCTATCATTTTTCTGAAGCTGATATTCAACTGATCAATGCCATCGCCGACCATCTGGGTGTGGCGGTGGGGAACGCGCGGCTCTTTTCCCAAGTGAATAAGAAAACCATTGAGCTCGAAACCGCGAGCAAGGGGAAAGACGAGTTTCTCGGGGTCATCTCCCATGAATTGAGAACGCCGCTGAACGTCATCAAGGGATATACGGAAATCATGATGCAAGGCGTGCTCGGCGAAATTACTCCGGGGCAAAGAAAGGCCGTTGAAACGATCAGCAATCAGTCGAGGGAGCTGTTCAACATGATCAACGGCGTGTTGCAAGTGACCCGGATCGAGGCCGACGCCGTTCGCGCGGCTTCCTGGGAAGTGAATCTGGTGCAACTCCTGGATGAACTACGATTGAACTACAACATTCCATTCGGCCGAGATTTGACCGTTAACTGGGACTACCCGGCGGACCTGCCGATCCTTTGGACGGACGATGAAAAATTGAAGGCGGTGATTCAGAATCTGATAAACAACGCGATCAAGTTCACCGAAAAAGGAAAAGTCACTGTTGCCGTGCGCCACTTGGCGCGGACACGCGCGATAGAACTCAAGATCAGCGATACCGGTATCGGGATTCCGAAAGAAAAAGTAGAAACTATTTTCGACATGTTTCAGCAGGTGGACAGCTCGGCGTCGAGGAAGTTCGGCGGCGTCGGATTGGGACTCTATATCGTCCGAAAGTTTACCGAGCTGCTTGGTGGAACCGTCGTCGTGGAAAGTGAGTTTGAACGGGGTTCGACGTTTACCGTAACGCTGCCGATTTAAGCCGTCGCGCCCGCCCAACCGAAGCGTAAAGGGGAACTGCCGCGCGACGGCGCGCTGGACTTTTGAACGCTCCCGATGTCCGACCTGGGGTGCGACTAATTTGAGTTGGGCGCTCTTTAACTTTCCTTTAACTCCTGTTTAAATTCCCTCAAAGTTTACGCCCTTAGGAGCAGAGGCTTTTACCATGAACGGACCGATGTCCGGTGATATTTTCCCCGCGCGCGAGGCAATCGATTTGATCGATCAGATCGATCTTGGTTTGCCTCTCGAAATTC
>Ga0111539_10013198_pt1 | contig 10330 bp, 6 predicted proteins | sample RhiMethybrSRZTD1_FD_79667 | JGI IMG/M metagenome (GOLD analysis project Ga0111539, IMG submission 79667) | Populus rhizosphere microbial communities from Tennessee, USA - Rhizosphere MetaG P. TD hybrid SRZTD1 (version 2) (version 2) | ecosystem: Host-associated > Plants > Roots > Rhizosphere >... | reverse complement strand
GAGTGTGAACAACGCGTAAAAGAGCACGGTGTAGATGATGACACAGAGCGGCAGTGACCCAAGCACCGCAAAAAAGTGCACAGGCGTTCCTTCGTAGAGCGGCTCGGTCGCCGTTCCAAGGTTCGGCGCCGACACAAGACCGACGATGAATGTAATCGGGAACAGGACGAGGCGGTTGAACAACGAAGGCGCCAAACTGAAAGCAATTAGAACGTGCAGGGAAGCGCATGCCGCCGCCACGCCCCAGGTTCGCACACTCGTGGTCACAGATTAGACCTCGCCTCGCTGGATTATGCGTCCGCGTCATCCGCGCAAATCCGTGTAATCCGCGGTTATGGGATGCTTCGGACTTCGGGAATTCCCCAAATTTCCACTGCCATTTCCTAAGAAAGCCCGTCTGAGAGCGTTATAAACATAAGAGCCTCATGTTTTCGATACTTTTGGCGCTCATCCTCTTGCAGACCCCCGCGGTCCGAGACAACGGTCGGATCACAGGTATCTTGCGCATGGCCGCGGGTCAGCCCGCGCGTGGAGTCCGGGTTGCAGCGTCCCCATCCGACTCGCCGGACGGTGCGTCCATATTCGTCAGCCTCAGCGAGACGGACAAAGAAGGACGTTTTGTTTTGGAGAATATTCCACCTGGACGATACTTCATCGTCGCTGGAAGGATCGACGCGCCGACGTTTTACCCTGGAACTCTGGAGCCCTCGAAACGAGAAACTCTCACGGTCTCTGCAGGCGCCACGATCTCCGACATCGAGATTGTCGTTGCCGACGCGAGCCTCCTTCCCGTGATCTCCTCGGGCCCGAGTGGAACTCCACGCAGGGCTATCACAATGCCTGTCAGCGTCACAATGGAAGACGGAACGAAAGCGCCGGCGCTATCCACCCCAGTCGGCCCATCTGCCATTCGCGTGACGCGCGTTCGCTCGGGCGGAATTGTTCAGGTACCGCTCGGCAGTTCGGGCATTCCGGTCTCCGTTTCCACGGAGAGAGAAGAGTACCGGGTCGAGGTCGCGAATCTGCCCGACGGCTACAACGTGAAATCCATCACGTGGGGATCCACGGACCTGATGAAGGACACCTTGGCGGCCTCCGTGAATGACTTCGCCCCCGGGGCGCTCCGCGTTGTGACGTACACCGGTCAGGGTGAGCTCCAGAGTGTGATAGATCAGATCACTCGAGAACGGAACGCGCCGCCAACGTTGTTCATCGTGCTAACCCGACAGTAGTTTGTCCTTCATTTGCTGGCTCCCCGCGTTGACACTTCCGGCAGCCGTTCGTTATAGTCCCTAACCAGCTTAAAAATCCTGCATTTGCGGGCGGAAATAAAGGAAGAAAACTATGCTCCGAAAGTCTGCGCTTACAGTCGTCGGCTTGCTGATTCTTTCCCTGTGCATTCCCGCCCAGGGGCCCCGGAAGGTCGCCGGTGGCGACTGGCCGGAGATACGTGGTCCGCAGAGAGATGGCACCTCGAAAGAGACCGGCCTGATCGACCGATGGAGTCCTGAGGGCACAAACCTGCTGTGGCGTGTTCCTTATGGCGGCCGCTCCACCCCCATCGTGATGGGGAATCGGATCTACCTGCAGAACCCCTCAGCGCGGGGCGAAAACCTCCAGGAACGCGTGATGGCTCTCGACACCGAAACGGGAAAAGTAGTCTGGGAGTACAAGTTCAATTTGTTCCAGTCTGACGCGCCGCCTCATCGCATTGGCTGGGCGTCACCGGCCGCCGATCCCGACACAAAGAATATCTATGCGCTCAGCGGCGGAGCTCAGGTAATCGCCCTCAGCCCGGAGGGTAAACTCCTTTGGACGCGCTCGCTCGGTGAAGAGTGGGCCGCTTTCACAACTCATGGAGGCCGAACGATGTCGCCCCTGATCGACGGCGATCTTGTTATTGTCAGCGCGGCAATTTCGAGTTGGGGAACCAGCAACAACCGCGCGCATCGCCTCGTCGCGCTCGACAAGCGGACGGGCGATATCGTCTACATTTCGAATCCCGGCACGCGACCCTACGACACCGCATATGCTTCGCCGGTTATCGCAACGATCAATGGTGTGCGACAACTCATTGTCGGCCTCGGCGACGGCGCAATTCACTCCATCAAGCCTCAAACCGGTCAGAAGATCTGGAGTTTCGTTGCCGCCAAACGCGCGATCAATACGGGGGTAGTCGTCAAAGGAACTTCCGTCATTGTTTCGCACGGCGATGAAAACCTCGATGTCCCGGAACTGGGAATGATTGCGGCAATCGATGGATCGCAGACCGGCGACATCAAGACAACCAAGTGGGCCGAGAAGGGCGTCGAGATGGGGTTTTCGTCGCCAGTGTTGGACGGCGACCGCGTCTATCAGATCGATAACGGGTCACGCCTGAAGGCATTCGACAGTGCCACCGGCAAGGAACTCTGGGTACTGCCACTCGGTTCTTCGCAGAAGGCGCCGCCGGTGTTCGCCGATGGCAAGCTCTACGTCGGCACCGATAGCGGCGAATTCTTCATCGTTCGCCCCAGCGCCACTCGGGGTGAAGTCCTGAGCAAAGTGGAGATGCCACTGAGCAAGAATAGTTGCTGCGGGTCGGAAGGAACATCGGAACAGATCTACGCGGGAGTCGCCGTTTCCCGGGGTCGTGTGTTCATGGTTTCAAGCGACGCCATCTATGCGCTCGGTCCGCGACAACCCAAGGCGGTTCCGGGCTTCGTTGTTGACGAGCCTGCCCTGAGTTCCACCGCTGCGCCGGCGCACGTTCAAGTTGTTCCGACCGAGTTGGTCCTGAAGCCGGGTCAGAAAGTCTCCTTTAAGGCGCGGCTGTTTGATGCGCAGGGAATCTTCATCCGCGAAGAGCGGGCCATGTGGTCTCTCGATGGTTTGAAAGGGACGATTGGCAACGACGGCGTCTTGACAGTTTCCAGTGATCCCGATGGACAGGCGGGACTGATCAAAGCTTCAGTCGCTGGTCTTAACGGTGAAGCCCGGGCCCGGGTCGTTCACGCTTTCCCCTGGAACGAACCGTTCACATCATTTGCGGATGGAGCCATCCCCCCGGGCTGGGTGAATGCTCAGGCCGGAAAGGTCTCCGTTGTGACTCTCGATGGGCAGAAAGTACTTCAGAAGGCAGCCGACGACACGATTCTGAAACGCGCGCGTGTCTTCTTCGGATCCACGGACGCGTCGAACTACACGTTCGCTGCCGATGTGCGCGCGCCCGAACGCCGGCGTCAAATGGCGGACGTGGGCATTACCGCGCAGCGCTATTCGCTGGTCCTCTATGGAACTTCTCAGCAACTGAAAATTGAACCATGGGAACCAGAAACCACGCGCACCGTCAAAGTACCTTTCGCCTGGAAGCCGGACACGTGGTATCGACTCAAGATTCGTGTTGAGAATATGAGCGACGGCAAAGTCCGCGTGCAGGGCAAGGCGTGGGCAGTGAGTGAGCAGGAGCCGGCTGCATGGATGGTGGAACGTATCGACCCAATCGGCAACCATTCCGGATCGCCCGGCCTGTTTCTGGATGCCCAGTTCGGTGTTTATATGGATAACTTCTCGATTTCGGCAAATTGACCGTTGAAAGGATAGACATCATGAGGAAGCGTTCTCTGGTTTTAGGAGCCCTCTTCGTCGCGGCGATAGTTGCGCCGGCGCGATTCCGTGGTTCCGAGCCCGGCACGGGGAGTTGGCCGATGTGGGGCGGGACTCCAGACCGCAACATGGTGTCCGACATGAAAGGCCTGCCCGGCGAGTGGGACATCAAGACAAAGAAGAACGTGAAGTGGGTTGCCAAGCTTGGATCCCAGAGCTATGGCAATCCGATCGTTGCCGATGGGTTTGTCTTTGTCGGTACCAATAATGAATTGCTGCGCGATCCGAGCCAGGGTGGCGATCGCGGCGTGCTGATGGCATTCCGCGAATCCGATGGCGAATTCATGTGGCAGCAAACCCACGTGAAACTCGAGTCCGGCCGCGCGAACGATTGGCCCTTTCAAGGCGTGGCGTCTTCTCCCCTGGTAGTAGGGGATCGTCTGTATTACGTCAGCAATCGCGGTGTGGTGTTCTGCCTCGATACGAAGGGCTTTCGCGACAACGAAAACGACGGACCCTTCAAGGATGAGAAACTCACGCGCCCCGTAGACGCCGACGTGGTCTGGTCGTTCGACATGATGGAGCAGGTCGGGTCTTATCCTCACAACTTGTCGAACTCGTCTCCGGTCCTTTGGAACGACCGAATTTTCGTCAGCACCTCAAACGGCCAGGATGAAAGCCACGTGAATATCCCGTCGCCTCGAGCGCCGGCAATCATTGCCCTGGGCAAAGACTCCGGTGACCTTCTCTGGGAAGACAACTCGGTGGGGGACAAGATCCTCCATGGGCAATGGTCAACCCCGAGCGTCGGCACCATTGGCGGCGTGGTCCAGGTTATCTCCGCTCAGGGAGACGGTTGGGTACGAGGCTACGAAGCTGCGACCGGGAAGAAACTCTGGGAGTTCGACACCAATCCAAAAGAGGCGGTTTGGCCGCGCACGCGCAACGAAGTGATTGCCACACCGGTCATCTATAAGGACCGCGTCTACATTGCCAATGGGCAGGATCCCGAACACGGCGAGGGTGTCGGTCACTTCTACGCGATTGACGGAACCAAGCGCGGTGACATCACGCAAACCGGCAGAGTCTGGCACTTCGACAAGATTCGCCGTTCCATTTCGACAGCGGCGATTCTGGACGACATTGTCTATGTCGCCGACTTCAGCGGGTTCCTCCACTGCATCGATGCCAATACCGGAAAGGAATTCTGGGTCCACGATGTGCTCGCAGCGGTATGGGCGTCGCCTTTCGTTGCGGATGGCAAAGTGTATCTGGCGGATGAAGATGGTGACGTCGTCGTGCTTCAACACGGGAAAGAGAAGAAAGTCCTTGCCGAGATGAACATGGGTAGCGCGGTGTACGGGACGCCTGTTCCCGCACACGGAGTCCTCTTCATCAATAACCGAAATGAACTGTATGCACTGTCGGTGGGGAATAAATAGGGACGTACCCCAATTTCCTTTCAGGAAATTGGGGTACGTCCCTATTTATTCCTGGAACCGAGTGGTAAAAATTCTCGCGCTGATGCTCGTAACGTCGACTCTGGCCGCGAGCCAGAGCCTGCCTCCCTCGGAGTGGCGTCAGTTTCGCGGAAGTCCACGTCTTACAGGCACTTCCCAGTCCATTCCTCCAGAAACACTGAAGGTTGTCTGGAGGTACGATGCCGGTGAATCGATCCTGTCTTCGCCGACAGTGGCTAACGGCGCTGTCTATGTCGGAATCGGCAACGGGGATCTTATCTCCGTGGATTTCGCTACCGGCAAGCTCCGATGGAAATACTCCACCAACAGCTTTATAGATGAGTCCACTCCGGCGATAGGTACGGGTGCAGTTTACGTTGGAGACCTTGACGGCATCCTGCATGCCGTGAATGCCACCGACGGCAAGCCGCTGTGGACTTTCAAGACCATGGGCGAGATCAAGTCCTCCCCGGTCGTTGTCAATGATCTCGTCGTCATTGGTTCCTACGATGGGCACCTCTATGCTCTCGAGAGCCGATCCGGAAAGCTGCGATGGAAGTATCAGACCGAAGGCATGGTGCATGCGACACCGGCCGTCGTGGGAGATCTTCTTTTCATCGCAGGATGCGACGAAACCTTTCGAGCGATCCGCGTTTCCGACGGCAAGCAGTCGTACGAAATCAAGATCGGCGCTTATACGGGCGCCTCGCCGGTTATTGATGGCCCCAGGGCCTATTTCGGTACATTCAATTACGATGTGGTCGCGTTAGACCTGACCGCAAAGAAAGTTCTCTGGCGGTTCGATGATCCGGACCGGGATTTTCCTTTTTATTCCTCGGCGGCCCTGCTGAATGATCGGATTATCTTTGGGGGCCGTGACAAACTCGTTCGCGCGTTGAATCGAACAACAGGGAAAGAGATCTGGAATTTCGTCACTCGCGGTCGTGTCGACTCCTCTCCCGCAGTTGCCGGCGGTCGTGTCTATATTGGATCTGTTGACGGGCACCTCTATGTCCTGGACGCTGCTACCGGAATGAAGCGATGGGAATTCGATGCGGGCGCCGGCATTCTCTCGTCGCCCGCGATCGCGGCAGGCCGCGTCCTGTTTGCTTCACAGGACGGCGTTCTGTATTGTCTGGGATAACTAAAACCGTTTCGGACCCTCGAGCAAGCGGATCTCCCAACCGTCACGACGCTGGACACCACCGGCTGAAATCCTGCGGTTCACAATCACTTCGCGCATCAGTCCCACAGACTTGTTGAAGAGGTACGAACCGGAGTCGCTCATCTGCATCGGTGGAATCTTGGCCAGCTCTTCGGGCGGTATCGACTTCACGGATTGCTGCACAAGCGATTGCGTCATTCGAAGCAGGGCCGTCGGATCGTATGTGGTAGTCGTCTTTAATAGAGCGGATTCGGTTGTTGCAGAATCGATGTGAATGCGGAACGTTACCGGAATAGCGCCATTTCCCAAGGGGCTGGGCTGTTCGAGTTCCACTGCGAAGTCTTCACCATCTCCGAGCTCCACTCCGTTGAGGCCGAAATAGATCTGCGCTTCGCTCGTGGCAGATGAGATGAGTGTTGCCGGGGTTATCAGCTGGCCAGCCATATTCTGAAAGGATTTGCGCTGGTCTGACGGAAGCGGCAAAGCAAGGTCGCGAATGATGGTGTCCAGTATGGCCTTCAACCTGGGACCAATCTCTGCCTGATTTACCAGGCCCGTGAGCTCGCCGTCGGGGTTCAATCGCAGGACAAAGCGGATGCCGAGAGCCGCCTGACCCGCGGCGGAGACCAACGGATCCTGGGCCGCCTGCGGATTGCTGAAGACTGTTTCGCCCGGTACCCACTCCAAAACAAAACCGTCAATGTTTGCAGAAATGACACGAACGTCCACGATCGTCCGGCTCTTGCCATTCTCTTGTGGTCTTTGACTATTTTCTCGAATGCGTATGAGTTCCAGGCGGAAGGTGTCCCCCGCTTGAAGTATCGGACTGACTCGCACGCCCTGGGCGAGCCCGGCTGATGCAGTCAGGAAGAGCGCTGAGAAAAGAAAGGCGCGGAGGCGTGAACCTCCGTACCGGCCTTGCTGGCTATTCATTCTTCGTCAGGCGCAAAGAAAGGGCGAAGGACATCCGTCGATCCTGTTCGATGTTCGTGCTCGTTTGGAATGCGGCTGCATCGATGCCGATTCCTTTAGTGATGTTGAAACCAATGCCCGTTGCGCCGTGCCATAACTTCCGCGAGTATCGGCTTCCGCCGCGCAGTACCAGGGGGCCAAGCGTATACTCGGCGCCGCCACCGAAGTGAAGGCGTTCATCGATTCCACGTCCGGCTTCCGCGAGAGCAGACCAGCGTTCGGTACGATAGCGCCCGTGTCCCGAATACCGCAGGGGCAGCGTCACCCGACGGTCACCGGCAGGTGACGGCATCGGAGTCGTTGTGAAGGATCCGCCATTGGAGAGACTCTGCAGCTGATACTGCCGGCTGTTGAGATCGCTCCAATTGATCCGGTTGCCAATGCCGTCTACGCCAACGCCGAAGTCCCACGATCCGACAGCGATCGTTGTCGCCAGATCAATGGCAAATCCTTTCCCCGATTGCGACAGGGTGCGGTTCACGATGAGCGGTGTCGTTGTCGGCGCCAGAGTGACCAGCCCCTGTGAATCCGTATCGAACTGGAGCTGAAGATCGGCGGTGTCATAGTGAATGCCGTGGAGATAGTGGTAATTTGCTGCGACGTAAATGCCTTCGCGATCTTGCCCATTGCCGGCTCTCTTGAGCCCGCCGAACAGAGGCAGCTTTCCTCGGTAACCTCCGGTGATCGAAAGCGCAGCCTGGCCGGTCGTCGTGTCTCCGATCAGGAAATTCGTATTCGGCATGGAAACGTCGGTGGAGCTGCTGAATATGTTGATGAGGTTCTGATCGAAGTTGAGGTTCGTTCCGAGGGAGAGATAGGGTCCGGCTCCAACAAAGATGCCATGAGTCATCCCGCCGGAGTCGCTGTGAGACAAGGGAAGGGTCTTACCCCATGATGGAGAAATCAGGCCGATCGCACGAATCTCCGATGCCGGTGTGAATCCGCGGTAAGTGTTGAGATCGCGGCTAAGAGCTCCATTCACCAGGTTGTTCATAAACAAGTGTCCCTGACTGTCGGAATTCCGGCCGAAGGTGATGTGCATGGGATCCGCCGTGTATTCGACAGCACGCGCTGGATTGAAGTCGGGATCGTTCGGATCGAAGAATCGCCGGTTGTTGATGACCTGGAAGATGCCCAGGGGAAGCGGGATCGCCCTGTACGATTCGTGGTCTTCCATCAATTTCGATGCGATGTTGTCTGAGCCGCCATTACCTCCGAGGCCGATGAGGCGCGCGTCTGTGCCCAGGTTCTGGGCGGAAATCGTCGGAGGCAATGCGGTGATTACAGCCATCACCACCAACATCGCGCAAGCAAACCTGAGATATCTCAATATCCTTCTCCTTGTCATGAATCTCTTTGCCATCGGCAATTGGAACAAGGGGACATCTGTCAGGCAAGTTCGGCAAAAGCAGCAAAGTACGGCGACGGGCTTAAAACCCTTGAGACGGCTTCCAGTTTGTCACATATTCTTTCCCGCGATGTCGCGAATGCTTTGCCTGACTTTGATCGGACTCTTCCTCTTGGCGGATTCTCGTCCAGCCGCCTCACACCACGGCACATCGACCTACGATATGAACGTTGAAATCCGACTGGCAGGAACTGTTAAGGAGTGGACGTTCACTAACCCGCACTCGTGGCTCTGGCTCATCGTTCCGGGACGCGGTAGTGCGACGGAGGAGTGGAGTATCGAAAGTGCGCCACCAAGTTATCTGTCGGGGCAGGGATGGTCGGCTGCAACGCTGAAGTCCGGCGAGAAACTCACGGTGCTGATTTCACCGCTGAAAGGTGAACCGCGCCGCGGCATATTGCTCGAGGTCCTTCGAAGTGACGGCAGGAGCTTGATCGTCCGGCCACGTGGATCGTTTGGAAGGCCCGCAGCAGTACAGCAACCGAAGTAACGTTACCCGTCGAAGGTATCGACCGCCACCAGCTTTGGAAATTTGAGTCCCGTTAAATTCTGAATTTCAGTGATGCGTCGCTTTCGATACTGGCCGAAATTGATTTCAGTGATCGGGCCATGCGCAGCGATCTCGTCTGTCTGAACGAGAACGAATCCCGCGGCTTTCAACTTTCCTTGCTCCACCCACATCACAATCTTCCAGAAGGTTTCGGGCACCCGCATGCCTTTGAAGCGATCGGCAAGAGGCACGTTTGCGCGCAGTTCGTTGAAGAAGCGATCGGTGCTGCGGAATACCGGCCCTGCGAAATAGGACACCCTGTTTCCCGCTTCGGATTCACGGGTAATGATGTCCTCCAGATCGCCCCATTCGACATTGTTGAAATTGGAGATCATCGGGGTCGCGTTTGGGATTGTGAAAGAGTGATCGTCAGCACGGTCCATCGCAGGTTTGTCGTCGCCCCACACGGCGTCTTCGCGTTTATAGAGGTGTCCGCGTTGCATGGCATCGCCGAAGATGTCGTCGTCGGGCTGGAATTTCTCGTCCATGCGGGGATCAAAGCTCCAGTCCGGCCGGTCTGGAAGCGCGCCAAAGCCGGGATGCTTTTTCCACAGCTTGCTGCCCTCGATGTTGCCGGCCGCGAACACCGCGGTTCGCCGTTCACCATTGATCTTCACGCTGTAGTGATCGTACTTGAGCTCGGTCTTCGTGGAGTTCTTCAGCGTTGCCAGTTCGCGCTTCACATCGCTGGTCATGCTCGGCAGCGGCACGCGAAAGTTGGAGCCGAGAAAGCCTGGTTGGTAGCCCTTCGCGCCTTCAAACTTTGGAAGCTTCCGTCTTACGATTTCTTCAGGGCCGACCAGTTCGGGCGAGGCAATCGCAGGAAGGTGGATGGGTGCGGTACGAAGATCGAGGGGACCGGCTCTCGGATCGAGAGAGACGGCCGAAATGCGCTGCAACGCCTGTGCGGCGTGCGCGTTGGCCGCGGATCTTTCACGCAGTGAGCGATAAATGCGGCTTACACGGGTTCCTTCGTTGGCAAGATAGCGGATGAGATTGCGCGAATCTCCTTCGAATGCCTGCGTGCCGTCACGTCGAACGATGACGCGGACGCCGTCGACGATCCGCGTTTCCGGTACACCGCCCCGATGCAGGGCTACCACATACCACTGATCGCTGCAGACGGGTGATCCCGATGATCCTTTCAGGGTATCCGTCCCGTAGAAGATGGAATTCAACTGCCTGCCCGG
>Ga0111539_10013197_pt1 | contig 10331 bp, 8 predicted proteins | sample RhiMethybrSRZTD1_FD_79667 | JGI IMG/M metagenome (GOLD analysis project Ga0111539, IMG submission 79667) | Populus rhizosphere microbial communities from Tennessee, USA - Rhizosphere MetaG P. TD hybrid SRZTD1 (version 2) (version 2) | ecosystem: Host-associated > Plants > Roots > Rhizosphere >... | reverse complement strand
CGTCGTAGATCGCCTGGTCGATGGTGAGCACGCCATATTGGTTGATCGGAGTGCCGGGGATCGCGATCGTGCCGACCTGTTTGAAGTTCTGGGCGTGGGCTGGCCCGACGACGAGCACGGCGGCCATGATGAGATGCGTCGTGCGTATCAACATAAGTCCTCCTCCCGAGGTCGCGAGGCTTCAGGCCTCATCCCACAAGGCCCGATATGTAACATGGCCGGCACAAGGCCGGCCATGAGGACTTTGCGAACGAAATCCGCTGCTTTTAGTCGAGGATCGGCTCGACCTTTACGATCGACGCACCGTGATTGCTGCCGACCCAGAGCGCACCTGGATTGGTCCGATCGTCGATGTACACGCGGCGGATGTTGGTCGAGCGCGGCAGCTGATACTCGATGTACTCACCGGTCTTCACGTCGAGACGAGAAACACGGTCGTTCAGCATCGAGCCAGTCCAGGCCGAGCCGTCCTTGCCGGCCATGGCGTCATAGGGCGCGCTCCACGGCGACGGCACCTTCCACTCGTGGATCTTTCCTTCCTCGGGATCGAGCATGCCGATCGCCATGCCGCGATATTCGGCGAACCACACGCGCCCTTCCTCGTCCACGCGGCCACGCCTCGGCGTCGAGTTCGGCGTTGGCGTGAGATAGACGGTCTCCTGCTTGGTCTTGGCGTCGATCTTCACGATGTTGCCAGCCGCGAAGTCGAGCAGATACGCGTTATTGTGCTTATCCGAGTGGATGCCATAGGTGCCGATGCGCCGGCCGGTGCGTGGATCCTTGGGCGCGCCCAGGTTTTCAAACTTATTGGTCACGAGGTCGAGCCGATAGATGTTGGTTCCGTCCGAGTTCTTGATCCAGACCTTGTTGTCGACCGGCGTGCCCTTCACCGCCAGATGACCCAGCTGACCACCCGCGGTGTCCCACTCCTGGGGCGTTGACCACATCGTGTACTTCTCGGTCTTCTTGTCGAACTTCGCGATGGCGCTCTGGTACATCACGCCGACCCACGGATTGTCGTCCTTGTCGATCTCGAGATTGAGCGTGCCGACCGGCCAGCCCGGCTTCACGACCGGTATCGGATATTGCGTGACCTTGCCGGTCTTCGTATCCATCTTGCCGAGGAACATCTGCCCGAAGTCGGAGTACCAGGCGTTGCCTTCGCGATCGAGCATCACGTCATGCGGCTGGATGCGGGCTTCCGGCAGGTCGTATTCAGTAATGATCACCTTGGTGGATTTGCCGGTAAGCCGCGGCAACGTCTTGAACTGATAGTTCCAGGTTTCCTGCTTGCTGAGGTTGATCGATGAAAGCCACTCGGAAATCGGCTGCAGATTCCCATCACGGCCGCGATCGCGCGTGAAGTTCGTCAGTGGCTGCGCATACTCCGGCGTGCTGCCCGGATAGTAGGTGCTCATGCGCGGGATGACTTTGGCGAACTCCTCCGCATTGTATGAGGATTTGATGATGCGCTCGAGCGTGTGGCAGCCGGTGCAATTGAGCAGGAACTTCTTCTGCTCCTCCGTGCCCGGCATGCTGATGAGAATTTCCGCGTTGGTCAGATGCCCGAACAGGTTCTTGACCTTCTGCAGCTTGAGATCGCCCTTGGCCTCCTGCCCTGCGGCGAGAGTAGCAGTGCTCTTACCGGGGAGCTGGTAACCGGCAGCGCGCGCCGCCAACGTATAGTTGCCGGGCTCCAGCCTGCTCGCGGGGAACGAATAGCGGCCCTGCGCGTCGGTCACGACGCTGACCGTGATGGTGGAGCCTTCCTTCTTGGCGCTGACGACAACGCCTTCCATCGCGCCTTCCTCGGCGGACGTCACCACGCCGGTCAGCGCCGACTGGGCCTGCGCGGGCAGCGCGGCCGGCAGCAGCAGAAATGTCACGGCAAATGTCGTGCTGAGCAGATAGTCTCGCGTCCGCATGGTCCGTTTCCTTCCCTGGAGGTGTGTCAGGAATTCGATGCAACGAATTGCCAATTTCTACCGCGAATCCTAAGCCAAATGGCGCAATGTGACAATTGGGCACAATTCAATTGCCGCGTTCCGCGGCTCAAGACGTGGTGATAGTTCTGTGTTTCCGGTAAGTCACGCTGGACAAAGGCCTTCCTGTCATCTTTACCCCGCCAGCGCTCATATTGCCCGGCCAGCGCATGTTGCGACCATGCGGGCGGAGTCTGATCCCTGATGCCTTCCTCCCGCACCCTCATCGCGCCGCTAATCGTGGGTTGCGCCCAGTTCATGCATCAATTCGACGGCGCCGTGATTACCACGGCCCTGCCGGCCATGGCGGAATCGCTGCACGACGACCCGGTCAGGCTCAACCTCGCCATTGCCTGCTACCTGCTGGCGCTCGCCGTCTTCGTGCCGGTCAGCGGCTGGATGGCGGACCGCTTCGGCGCCAAGAAAGTCTTCACCTGGGCGATCGTGGTCTTCACCCTCAGCTCAGTCCTGTGCGGCCTTGCGCAATCGTTCTGGTCACTGGTGATCATGCGCACCATTCAAGGCATGGGCGGCGCCATGATGACACCGGTCGGGCGCGTCATCGTCGTCAAGAGCGTGCCCAAGCAGCAGTTGGTCACGGCGATGAACTACATCACAATTCCAGCCGTGCTGGGTCCCCTGCTGGGGCCAGCGGTCGGCGGCTTCATTGTCACGTATTTCTCCTGGCACTGGATCTTCTTTCTCAATTTGCCGATCGGACTTGCGGGAATCCTGCTGGTGCGCCGTTTCATTCCAGATATCCGAGAGGAACACGCCGGTCCGCTGGATGTGCGCGGCTTCGTGCTGATCAGTCTCGGGCTCGCCGGGCTGGTCTTCGGCTTCTCGGCGCTGGGACGCGGCGTGCTGTCCGGCCCCGTAGTCACCGCGACGATCGCAGGCGGCGCGATTTGCGCAGCACTCTATCTCCTCCACGCCCGGCGCACGTCGGCTCCGATCATCGATCTCACCCTTCTGCGCATCCGGACATTCTCCGCCTCAATCACCGGCGGTGCGCTGTTCTTTCTGGGAACGGTATCGTCGGTGTTTGCGCTCGCCCTGCTGCTCCAGCTTGGATTCGGCCTCTCGGCGTTTCAGGCGGGGCTCATCACGCTCGCGAGCGCTGCCGGATCGCTGCTGATGCGATTCACGTTCCGCCCGATCCTGCGCCTGTTTGGCTTCAGGCAACTGTTGATCTGGAACGCACTGCTGACCAGCGCCTTCCTGGCGACCTGCGGGTTCTTTACGCCCTCGACGCCTTACGTGCTGATCATCGGCATTCTGTTCATCGGCGGCTTCTCCCGCTCGGTGCAGTTCACCGCGGTGCAGTCGCTCGCCTATGCCGACATGCCACTGGAGAAGACAAGCCGCGCCACCAGCTTCTCGGCCATGACACAACAGCTGACGCAGAGCCTCGGCGTTGGTCTCGCCGCGATTGTCGTGCACATGAGCCTCGTGTGGCACGATCGGCCGACACCGACGCCCGATGACGTTGCGCCGGCCTATTTCACGCTGGCGCTGGCGTCGCTCGCCTCAGCGGTCGTGTTCTGGCTGTTACCCAAGCACGCCGGCGCCGCTCTCAACGAGGGGCAGCGCTGACGTCCGCTTTCGACCAAAGCGGAAAGCGTTTGCTCACTTTGAGACTCGCGGTCTTGACCCGTTGCTGCCGTCGCAAATCCTTGCGATCGCGGGACGTCAGCGGCTCGGCAATTTGGAGAAAAAATCCCAGATCACGACGGGCGAATCCAAGTCCTCGCCTTCGAGCGGCATGGCATGCCCGCCGTTCTGCACCGAATACAAAATGACCACGGGAGTGCCGTCCTTCACCCAGGTCATGCTGTCGACCGAGGTACGCCCGCCTTTACGCGGCAGCGTCGCAATCTGCGGCGGGGCCGCTACGCCCAACAGCTTTGCCCAATATTTCGCGGTGTCTTCGCTGGAGAGGACGTTGCCGAGCTTTGCGCTGCCCAAACTGACCATGCCGCCGCGAAAGGGATTGATCGGGTCAGCGGTGCCGTTGATGATCAACACGGGAATCGGCTTGTCGACTTGGCCGCAATCGAGATTTTCCTTCACTGGCACGCTTGCCGAGATCGCAGCGACGCCGGCGAAATGCTCGGGATATTCCAGCGCCAGGCGGTAGGCGAGCTGTGCGCCATTGGACCAGCCCGCGGCGAAGACGCGCTTCCTGTCGACCGCGTGGGCCGTTACCTCGTGGTTGAGAAGGCTTTTGATGAAACCGGCATCGTCGATCTTCAGCCGCTTGGAGGAAAATGGCGAGCCGCCGCGGCAATCGTTCCAGGTGTTGTCGAACCCATCCGGATACACGACCAGGAATCCGTGCTTGTCCGCCAGCTCGTCGAATTCGTAATTGGAATATTGGCGCATGCCCGCGCCATCGCCCCCTGAAGGATGCAGCACGAACAATAGCGGTGCGCCTGGCTTCAAGGTCTTTGGAACATATTCGATGAACGTTCGCTCGCGGCCTCCAACCGTAATAGTACTACGCGTCGCTTCACCCATTGGCTCGGCGGCAACGGTAGTGGCAACCAGACCCAACGCGACGCCGATCATCCAATGCGGGAGTCTGGTCTCAGCCATGATTTCGCGGCTCCGTCTTACGCCCGCCCACTGAGCGGGCCCGCATGCTTCCGCAATCCGGCCGCGACCGCAAGACGTCCCTGTCATGCGGGAGCCCACAGGCCATTTAGAGCGCTTATTCACAGCGCTTGCGCAACAAGGGCTGTCACGCCGATACTGACGGTGAGCAACAGGAGTATGCGCCAGTGCTATCCAAGGCTGATCGTGACAAAGCCGCAGACCTTTTGATGTTGGCGGAAAAGGAGCGCAAGCCGGTCGTGCAGCTGTCCAAGACCTGGCCTGACATCACGATCGAGGATGCCTATGCGATCTCGACCGAGGTGACGCGCCGCAAGATCGCGGCCGGCGCCAAGCTGATCGGGCACAAGATCGGCCTGACCTCGAAAGCCATGCAGCAATCCTCGCAGATCAACGAGCCCGACTACGGCCATCTGCTCGACAACATGCTGGTGGCGGATGGAGCCAAGGTCCCGCACGCCAACTACTGCGTGCCGCGCGTCGAGCTCGAGCTCGCCTTTGTGCTGGCAAAGCCGCTGAAGGGACCCGGCGTCGGATTGCTCGATGTTCTGCGCGCTACCGAATACGTGGTGCCGTCGATCGAGATCATCGACGCGCGGGTGCAGAACCCGCGCAAGATTTTTGATACGGTGGCCGACAACGGTGCGGCAGCGGGGATTGTGGTCGGCGGCCGGCCGGTCGGCCCGATGGATATCGATCTGCGCTGGGTCGGCGGCGTGATGTACCGGAACTCGGAGATCGAAGAGACCGGTGTCTCCGCCGGCGTGCTGGGCCATCCGGCGCTCGGCATCGCCTGGCTCGCCAACAAGCTCGCTCCTTTTGGCGGCGTGCTCGAGCCGGGCAATATCATGCTGTCCGGATCGTTCATCCGGCCGGTGTGGGCGGAAAAGGGTGACACCTTGCACGCCGATTTCGGGCCACTCGGCAGCGTGGCCGTGCAGTTCGTGTAGACGCTTAGAGCTGTCCGCTAGTAGCGTGAACCTCGCAAGCCGACCGCAGGGTCGGAGGAGATGCAGCATGAGCTATCGCGCGCCAGTTGCCGACATCGCGTTCGCGCTCAAATACTCCTCCGGATTCGGAGCAGCGCTTGCCGAGGGGCTTTACGGCGACCTCGACGAGGACCTCGTGAATTCCGTGCTGGAGGAAGCGGGACGGTTCGCGACCGAGGTGATTGCCCCCCTCAACAGAGTTGGCGATCGTCAGGGCGCCAAGATCAAGGACGGAGTGGTCACAACAGCCGACGGCTGGAAGGAAGCCTATCGCGACTGGAGTGCGGCTGGCTGGAATGGCATCTCAGGGCCAACGGATTGGGGTGGCCAGGGTCTGCCGCACGCCATCAACTCCGCCTGCATCGAGATGTGGAACTCGGCCGCGATGGCGTTCGGCATCGGCGTGGTGCTGACCATGGGGGCGATCGACACGCTGGAGGCGCACGGCAGCGATCATCTCAAGAAGACATATCTGCCCAAGATCGTGAGCGGAGAATGGACCGGCACCATGCAGCTCACCGAGCCGCAGGCCGGCTCCGACGTCGGCGCGCTACGCACCAAGGCCGAGCGAGCCAGCGATGGCACCTACCGCCTGACGGGACAGAAGATCTTCATCACTTATGGCGAGCACGATCTCACCGAGAACATCATCCATTTTGTGCTCGCACGTCTTCCCAATGCGCCAGCAGGAACGCGCGGAATTTCGCTGTTCCTGGTGCCGAAGTTTCTCATTAATGCAGATGGTTCACTCGGAGCGCGCAACGACGTACGGGCGCATTCGATCGAGCACAAGATGGGCAATCATGCCTCGCCAACCTGCACCATGGTGTTCGGTGATCAAGGCGGCGCAGTCGGCTATCTGATCGGTGAAGAGAACCGCGGCATGGCCTGCATGTTCACGATGATGAACCAGGCGCGGCTCGCGGTGGCGCTGCAGGGCGTTGCCATCGCGGAACGGTCAACGCAGCAGGCCCTGGCCTACGCACGCGATCGCAAGCAGGGCCGCACGTCCAAGTCGGCGGAAGGTTCAAGCCCGATCATCGCGCATCCCGATGTGCGGCGCATGTTGCTGAGCATGCGGGCGCAGACGCGCGCCGCGCGCGCGATCTGCTATGCGACCGCCGTCGCCATTGACCGAGCTCGCCTGAGCGGCGACGAGGACAGCCGACAAGCGGCTCATGACCGTGCCTCATTGCTCACCCCGGTCGCCAAGGCTTTCGCCACCGATGTCGGGGTGGACGTTTCATCGCTCGGCGTGCAGGTGCATGGCGGCATGGGCTATATAGAGGAGACCGGCGCCGCGCAGCACTATCGAGAGTCCCGTATCGCCGCGATCTACGAAGGCACCAATGGCATTCAGGCGATCGACCTGGTGATGCGCAAGATTCCGCTCGCGCAAGGCGCGACCGTGCGTACGCATATTGCCGATCTGCGCCGGACCGTGGAGACGGTCCGGGCGGCCAACAATCCAGCGTTTGGGGCCACCGGCGCGCGGCTCGGCGAGGCCGTCGATTCGCTTGAGCGCACAACGGCTTGGCTCCTCGGCCGGCCGCCCGACGATGCGTCCTTGGCGGGCGCAACGCCCTACCTCCGACTGTTCGCGACCGCGACTGGCGGAGCACTCCTGGCCGACGAAGCCCTGGCAGCGGCCCGCGCCGGAACCGACGCCGAGGCCCGTATTGCGATCGCGCGGTTCTTTGCGGAGCACCTTGCGCCCGGCTCCTCTGGACTCGAACGCGAGGTGATTGAAGGCGGTGACAGCGTCAGCGAGGTGGCTCTGGCGTAGAGCGGCACTTCCACTTTGCGCCGCAAAAGACTAGGTGTTGGCTATGCCCACGCTCTTTATTACCCATCCCGCCTGCCTCAATCATCTGACGCCTCCGGGTCATCCGGAACGCCCGGATCGGCTGCGAGCGATTGAACGGGTCTTTGAGAGCGAGAAGTTCCAAGACCTCGTTCGCGCGGAAGCGCCAACGGCCGAGTTCGACACCATCGCGCTCTGCCATCCAATGGACTATGTCATCGCTCTCCGCGATGCGTCGCCCACCAGCGGCCTGGTTCAGATCGACGCTGACACATCGATGTCGCCGGGCAGTTTCGAGGCCGCGTTGCGTGCGGCAGGTGGCGGCGTCTACGCCGTCGACGAGGTGATGGCGGGGCGCGTCTCGAACGCATTTGTGGCCACACGTCCGCCCGGTCACCACACCGAGACCGCGCGACCCATGGGGTTTTGTCTGTTCAACAATGCCGCCATCGCGGCGCGCTACGCTCAGAAACGCTACGGCATCGATCGCGCGGCGGTCGTCGACTTCGATGTGCATCATGGCAACGGCTCACAGGACATCTTCTGGTCGGACAAGACCGTGATGTACTGCTCCACTCACCAGATGCCGCTTTATCCAGGCACGGGCGCTCGCAGCGAGCGCGGCGAGCACGATACGGTCGTCAATGCGCCGCTCTCGCCTGGCGACGGCGGCGCCAAGTTCCGCGAAGCATTTGAAAACGTCATCCTTCCGCGCCTGCGCGACTTCCGAGCGGAGCTGATTGTGATCTCGGCCGGATTCGATGCCCACCAGCGTGACCCGCTTGCCAATCTCAACCTGGTGGAAGCGGACTTTGCGTGGGCGACACAGAAGATCATGGAAGTCGCCCAGGCGAGCGCCAGCAGCCGCGTCGTATCGATGCTCGAGGGCGGCTATGACCTTGAGGGACTTTCGTATTCCGCAGCTGCCCACGTCAGCGCTCTGATGCAAGGTTAAACCTTGGCGTCGAATTGGCTACAATACTGGCCACGAATCGCGCTCAACCGGAAGCATGCATGGCTGAAAGCAACAACAACGACGTCAAGCGTCTGACCTTCGAACGCGCCATCGAGGAGCTTGAATCGATCGTGAAGCGGCTCGAGGAAGGCAAAGTTCCGCTTGAGGAGTCGGTTGCGATCTACGAGCGCGGCGAAAGCCTCAAGCGCCGCTGCGAGGAGCTATTGCGCCAGGCCGAGGCCCGCGTCGAGAAGATCACGCTCGACGCCAGCGGCAAGCCGACCGGAACCGAGCCGCTCGACGTCAATTGAGCCGCTGCGCTAAAAGCGTTGCCGGAGGCAGGCGCCGAGAGTTTATCCGCCTCATCCTGAGGAGGGCGCCAGCGCATGGGCTTTCCGCACATGGAAACCTAGCGTGGCGCCCGTCTCGAAGGATGGGGCGGCCCAATGGTTCGAGACGCCGCGCACAAGGCAACAGAATCGGGCGAAGCAGAAGCTCGCGGCTCCTCACCATGAGGCCGATAGAGACTGAGGTTGCATTAAATTGACCGGACTCACAGGAGCGTCAAATCGCTCCTAAGGCCGACAGCCGACTAGCCTAATCGCCATATTCGGGCTGCTTTGAATGTCTGTTATAAGGCCCGAGACAGATGCCGGCGGCCTTCCCGCCGCGGCGCCCCAATACCCAAGGACAAACCATGACATCCTTCCCTGGCAAGGACCCTGCCCCAGGTGACAAACCAGCCTGCGAGGCGATCGATCAGATCATCGTGCCGCGCAGCGTCGATCTCGGCGGCTTCTCCGTCCGCCGGGCCCTCCCGCACACGCAGCGCCGAATGGTTGGTCCCTTCATCTTCTTCGATCACTTTGGACCGGCTGTCCTGCGTGACGGCCAGGGCATCGATGTACGGCCACACCCGCATATCGGGCTCGCGACGCTGACTTTCCTGTTTGACGGCGAGATCATGCATCGCGACAGCCTCGGCACCGCACAACCGATCCGCACCGGCGAGGTGAACTGGATGACGGCTGGACGTGGCATCGTTCATTCCGAGCGCACCGCGCCCGAGCGGCGCGTGAGCGGCGGCGGACTACATGGCCTGCAATGCTGGATCGCGATGCCCGCCAAAGACGAGGAGATCACAGCGAGCTTTGCGCATCACGACCAGGCTAATTTGCCGATCGTCAATGCCGAAGGCGCAAATGTGCGGATCGTTGCGGGCACTCTTTTCGGCCAGCACTCGCCCGTGAAGACTTTGTCAGAGACTCTGTTCGCCGACGCGACCCTGGCGCTGGGAGCGACGCTTCCGTTTGATGCCCAGGCAGAGGAGCGTGCGCTCTATATCGTATCGGGCGAAGTCGATATTTCCGGCGATCGCTTCGGGGCAGGACAGCTTCTGGTGCTCCGGCCAGGCGATCCGATCACAATGACCGCCGCCAGCGAGGCACGCGTGGTCCTGATCGGCGGAGCCGCGATGGAGGGCCCGCGCTACATCTGGTGGAATTTCGTGTCGTCGCGCAAGGAGCGGATCGAGCAGGCCAAGTCCGAATGGAAGGAACGCCGCTTCGATATCGTTCCCGGCGACGAGACCGAGTTCATTCCATTGCCCGAGTAGCGCCCATTAGCGGCAAGAACCCCATCCGATTTAACGCGCGCAGATTGTCTGCGCACAGTCGAGGACAGCCATGAACCGCCTTCTTGAGATTCCGCCCGAGCAGCTGACGGCCGAGCAGAAGACCATTTTCGATCAGCTGGTCGCAGGCCGCGGACGAATTCTCGGACCATACAAGGTATGGATCCATAGCCCGACCATTGCGGACGGCATGGAGCACATCGGCACTTATCTCAACAAGCGCGGCTCGCTGTCACCGCGCGAAGTCGAGATCGGCATCCTGGTCATCGCGCGCCACTGGGATGCCGACTACGTCCGTCAGGCTCACATCCGCGAGGGCAAACGCGTGGGCCTGTCGCAAGAAACGGTCGAT
>Ga0111539_10013195_pt1 | contig 10331 bp, 7 predicted proteins | sample RhiMethybrSRZTD1_FD_79667 | JGI IMG/M metagenome (GOLD analysis project Ga0111539, IMG submission 79667) | Populus rhizosphere microbial communities from Tennessee, USA - Rhizosphere MetaG P. TD hybrid SRZTD1 (version 2) (version 2) | ecosystem: Host-associated > Plants > Roots > Rhizosphere >... | reverse complement strand
TCCCCGAGGCGATGGCCACGCGCCATCCTTCGTAGCGCAGGCTGGTCTCATCCATCGTCACGGGCGTCAATTGATGCTCCTCGGGCTCGGGACTCGGGACTCGGGACTCGGGATTCGGGATTCGAGGCCGAGAGCCCAAAGCCGATAGCCTAAAAAATCAGCTTGAGCGCGAACTGCATCAGGCGCGGCGGCCCGGCCGACAGGACGCGCCCGAAGTTCGATGAATTCAGGTCAGCCACGGGTAGTCCGAAGTTGACCTGGTTGAACAGGTTGAACACCTCGGCGCGGAACTGGAGCCGTGTCTGGCGCACGAGGTCGAAGTCGCGCACGAGCGCGAGGTCCACGTTGCCGTACGCGGGTCCGCGGGCGATGTTGCGACCTGCGTCGCCGAACTGCCCCGCCTGTGTCTGGAGGTCGAGACGCTGGAACGCCGATCGGCTGATCCACTCTTCCGCGGTGTGTGGTCCCGCGTTCGGATCGCCAATGAGGTTCGGGCGGCTGGCCGGGAACCCCGAGATCGGCGGACTGTTCGCCTGCAACGCGACATTCGCCGAGTCGGAAACCGTGAAGGGCGTCCCGGAGTTGTAGGCAGCGATGCCGTTCAACTGCCAATCGGCCAATATCGACCGCAGCACTACCGGCGCCCCGGAGGACACGTGCGGCGTCCAACTGACGCTGGCGACGAACCGATGCCGCGCGTCGAAGAGCGACGGCCCCCATTCGGCGTCGAGATCGAACGGATTCTGGGCCAGGTCGTTCTCACCGGCGAGCGGCTTGGCCGCAGCGCCTGACAGGTTCATCGCCGACAGGTGATCGAGCGATTTCGAGAGCCAGTACGACACGTTGAAGCCGACGGCATCGCCGAAACGGCGCGACAGGCTGACTTGTCCGGCGTCGTATCGCGATCGCGCGACGGTCTTCAGCATGGCGATCGTCGAGAAGTCGCACGCGCCGCCGTCCGGCGGACAGTTCGCGTAAATGCGGCGGCGGTCGGCATTCTGCGCGGTAGCGCCGGGTGTGTAGACGGCCGGGTTCGCTTCGACGTTGCGCGGCAGGTGCGCCGCCGCCGCCCCCACGTAGCGGACCTCGAGGAGGTACTTGTCGAAGAGCGATCGCTGCACGCTCACATTCCAGTTCTGGACCGAGGGAGGCTGTGCATCGACGTCCATCACGAACTGCGTCGACGGGCGGACGAAGGAGTCCGGCTGCGGATAGGGACGTCCGAGGAACGGGCTCTGGAAGTTCAGCCCCGCGCCGCTGAACTGCACGAACTGCGCGGCGGGTGTCGCGCTGACGGGCACCTGCGACGCGGTGCCTGCTCCGTTCTGGAACTGGTCGTAGAAGAGTCCGTAGCTGGCTTTCACCGCCCACGTGCCGGTTCCGCTCGGGTCCCAGGCGACCCCGACGCGCGGCATCCACGCGTTCACGCTTTTCGCGATCCCGCGAGGAATACCGGGATCGCCCGGGAACAGCACGCCCACGGGCGCATCGGGGCGCACCTGCGACTGCGCGCCGGGAACGAACCCGTTCAAGCGGTCCTCGACCTCGGTGAACGGATTGATGCGCTCGTAGCGGAGCCCGTAGTTGAAGGTGACGCGCGGGTTCACCCGCCATTCGTCCTGGGCGTAGGCGCCCACGCCCCACACGTCGATGCCGCGCGCGAAGTCTCCGAGACCCTGGTAGAAGACCACGGGTGCGCCAAGCAACAGGTTCGCGACCGCGTTGTTGGTGGGGAAGTTGCTGGCGAACACGTAAAACGCATTCGGGGCGATCGCCTGGATCATGTCGATGCCGGTGCGCCTGAACTCAGCGCCCGCCTTCATCAGGTGTGCGCGGTTGGTCCATGTGAGCGAATCCTGGACCTCGAAGGTGTCCTGCGTCGAGTTGCGCGGCCCGGTGATGGCGCCGCCAATGGGCGAATAGCCGGCGACGTTGAAGAAGGGCGGACCCTGGCCCACCTCGTTTGCCGGCGTGAGCGCGAAGCCAAGCGCGCTCGGCGGTGTCTGGTTCAGGCGCTGGTCGAAGAAGAACTGATGCCGCAGATACGTCGCACGCGCCGAGTTGGTCATCGACGATGAAAGGATGTGCGTGTTCGAGAGTGTCGCGACGCGCGTCGAGAGATCGTCGCGGGTGGGAAAGCCGGGCGCGTCGGTACCGCGCACCGATACCGGGTTGACGTTGTGCCCGCCTGAATAGGAGTAACGAACGAAGAACTGGCTGGCGGGCGAGGCATTGAAGTCGATGCGCCCGCCCGCCTGGTCGAGCACGTTGGTGATCGTTACCGTTTCGCGATACAGCATCGGCGCGACGTTCGCGCGCGGATACATGTTCAGGACGTTCAAGGCGACGGGATTCTGCGCCGAAGCCGGGATCCGGTTTCCGGGAATGGGAACACCGCCGGCGGCGAAGTTGATCAGCGGTGTGCCGAGATCGGAAAAGTCGCCGGTGCGCTGCAGATCGCTCGGCACGGTCGCGGTGGTCGTGTATCCCTGGTGGTTGCGGAAGCCTTCGTAGTAGCCGAAGAAGAAGAGGCGCGTCCTGGCGACAGGGCCGCCGATCGTGCCGCCGAACTGGTGCTGCTTGAGCGGCTCGACGTCCTCGGAGAAGAAGTTGCGTGCGTCGAATGCGTCGTTGCGGACGAACTCGTACAGATCGCCGTGGAATTGATTCGTGCCGGAGCGGGTCACGATGCTCGTCGTGGCTCCGCCGGTGCCGCCATACTCCGCGGGCGCGCTCTGCGTGAGGATGCGAAACTCGGCGATGGCCTCGACGGGCAGCTTGAGCGCGTAGCCGCCATCCATGCGGTTGACGTTCTGTCCGCCGTCCACCAGATACATGTTCGACTCGGGACGCATGCCGTTCACCGCGTACGCCTGTCCCTGTCGAAGGCTGCCGCCGGCCGTCGCGACGGCGGCCGTCAATGGGGCCACTCCCGTCTGCAGCAGCCCCAGTTGCGTGAAGTTGCGCCCGTTCAGCGGGAGGTCAACGAGCTCGCGGCCGGTAACGACCCGGCCGAGCGAGTTGCTCGTGGTCTCCACCAGTTGGGCACCGCCGGACACGGTGACCGTCTCGGCGAGCGTCGGCAGCTCGAGCGGCGCATTGACACGAACCGTCTGGCCGACGTTGACCTGAATCGCTTCGCGAATGAGAGTCGCGAAGCGCGGCGCCTCTACCGTGATGGTGTACTGGCCGACCGGCAGGAGCAGCAGGCGATAGAAGCCGTCGTTCGCGGTGACGGTTTCTTTCGTGAACCCGGTCTCAAGGTTGATTGCGGCCACGCGTGCGGCGGCAAGTGCGCCTCCCGTAGCGTCCGTGACGTCGCCTTCGATGGTTCCTGTCGTTTCCTGCGCACGCGCACACGGCGCTGCCAGCAACACGAACGAGGCGAGGACGATGACGGAACGAAGGAAAGCCCGGTGCGTGCACGAGCCCGGGCAACCGCTCATTGTTGACCCTGCATCGTGGAGGCGGCGTACCCCTTCTGCGCGACGATGGCCGCACGCTCGCGATAGAAGCCGGGATCCTCGGGCGCCCACGTGGCCAGTCCGTCGACGTACCGGTTGAACATGCAGAAGGCCGCCGCGATGAGCACGGTGTCGTGAATCTCGAAGTCGGTGGCGCCGTGCTCGCGTGCGCGCTCGATGTCGTCCGGCGTGACAGCCTTGCCACTCTCGGCCGTCTTGCCCGCAATGACGAGCAGCGCCTTCAGCTTGTCGGAGATCGGCGCCCGTTCCGGGTCGGTCTTCACTTTGACCACCAGGTCCTCGTTGCCGTGCAGGTGGCGCGCTGCCACGGCTCCGTGGATCGTCTGGCAGTAGCGGCAGTCGTTCTGAGCGGACACGAAGGTCGCGATCAACTCGCGTTCGGCGCGAGTCAGGATGTGGGCGTCGCGCAGCAGGACGTCCGCCAGTTCGTTCAGCGGCTTGGCCGTCTCAGGCCGAAAGGCCATGAGCCCGCGGATGCCGGGCAGCCCGCCGGGAAGCGTGATGTGTGGCATGTCGAGTCAGTCCCGGATATACCCGTGTGGCGAGCCTGTTGCCCTGCAGACGATGGCGTTCGGCAGACATCCGTCGACGGCGAGCGGGGAGCGCGAGCCGCGATCAGGCGCCGCGGCGGACATATCCTTCTTTGGCCATGCGCTCACCCATCCGGTCGTATCCCTCTTCATCGGTCGGCGTGAAGGTGGCGAGTCCGTCCACGTAGCGGTTGAACATGCAGAATGCGGCGGCAATGAGCACGGCGTCGTGAATCTCGGTATCGCTCGCGCCGGCGGCGCGCGCACGGTCGACGTCGGACGCCAGCACCTGCTTGCCGCTCAACCGCACCTTCGCGGCGATGGCCAGGAGTGTCTTCAGCTTGGGTGAGATGGGCGCCGTCTGGAAGTCGCGCCTCACCGCGTCGACGATGTCGTAGCTGCCTCCGTCGTGGTGAGCGGCAGCTGCCCGATGGCTGGCTTGGCAGAAGTGACAGTTGTTGGCGTCGGACACGAAGGTGGCGATCATCTCGCGCTCGGCGCTCGTGAGCGTGTTGGAACCGCGCAGCAGCACCTCGGCCAGCTCGCGCATGGGCCTGGCAGTTTCGGGCCGGAACGCGAAACCGCTCGTGATGCCCGGAAGATTTTCAGGAAGTGAGATATGTGGCATGTGTCGGCCAGCGATTGTGGAACGCCCAAGCAGCCCACTCAATACTGCGAAGGAACTAGGCGGCGGAGTTCACATGCGCGTCGTGCAGAACAGTGCAACGACGGTGTGTCGATGATGCGTGACGCGGGCCGCGCCAGCATCTATGCTGATTGCCGTTGAAACTGGCGGCGTTCGATTCCGTCCTCGTCATCTCCTTCGGCGGCCCGAACGGCCTCGACGATATCCGGCCGTTCCTGGCCAACGTCCTGCGCGGCCGGCGCGTGAGCCCGCAACGCGTCGAAGAAGTGGCACACCACTACGAGCTCTTCGACGGGGTCTCGCCGATCGCGGCGATCACCAGCCGGCAAGCGGACGGACTGCAGCACCGCCTGGCAGGCGCCGGTCGTCCGCTTCCCGTCTACGTCGGGATGCGCAACTGGCATCCGCTGCTGCCCGACACGCTGCGCACAATGCATGCGGCAGGCCTGCGACATGCGGTCGGCTTCATCGCCGCCGCGCAGCATTCCTATTCCAGTTGCCAGCAGTATCGCGAGAACGTCGCCGCGGCCCGCGCCGAACTGCGCAGGGAAGGGATGAACGTGGACGTGACCTTCGTGGGCAGCTGGTTCGATCATCCGCTCTTCGTCGCCGCCAACGCGGCGCACGTCACCGCAGCCCGTGAGCAACTGCCCGAGGCGGTGCGAGGCGCCGCCCGGCTCGTGTTCACCGCACACAGCATCCCGCTGCAGATGGCCAGGGCATCGCAGTACGAAGCTCAGCTCCGCGAGTCGTCGCGCCTCGTTGCCGGGCAGGCAGGGATGTCCGATTGGGCGCTCGTCTACCAGAGCCGAAGCGGGCGCCCCGAGGATCCCTGGCTCGAGCCGGACATCTGCGACTACCTCCGGCACGAACGCGCGGCGGGGCTGGCGGCGGCCGTCGTTTGTCCCATTGGCTTCGTCAGCGATCACATCGAGGTGCTCTACGATCTCGATCGTGAAGCCGGTGACGTGAGCCGCAGCATCGGACTGCCGATGACACGGGCCGAGTCGGTGAACGACGATCCGCGGTTCCTCGACATGATGGCGGATGTCGTCCTCCGCACGATCGCCCGGTACGATCAAGGCAGGGCGTTGCCGGTGGTGGCTCGGCGCGTCGATGAGAAGAATCGGTGAATAACTACGCGCCAGTGACTCTCAATTTTTGATCGCATGATCTCTGATTGATGATTCGTGTGTTGATTGGAGGTTTTTGATTGTCGATTGAATAGTGACATGAGCATTCATTCAGCGATAAATCAACAATCACAAGTCAACCATCAACAACGATTCAACAATCAAAGAGCTCCAAATCATCAATTGAGGCCCATTGCTCATCGCCCTTGACGTCGCGATTCTCCCTCCGCCGCCGGTGACGAGGCGGGCCGTCGAGCTGAGTGCGGCGCTTCCCGCCGCCGAGTCACAGGGCCTGCGGCTTGGCGCCGAGATGCTGCCGCACATCACGCTGACGCAGCACTTCGTGCGCGAAGACGAGTTGGATGCTGTTCTGGATCGTGTGGCGGCGGTGGTCGCCGGGTTCGATCCATTGCGATTGACCGTACCCGGGGCTGGCAGAAGTCGAAGCGTTGTCTGGATGGCCATCGACCGGACGCCCGTCTTGAACGATCTGCACCGTGAGCTGATGGACGCGTTGCGCGAATTCGAGCGGGAGGGCGGCACGCCCGCGGCATTCGTCGATGGCGACGGGCGGCCTGCGGACGTGGAGTGGGTGGCCAACTTCCGCCGCACGGCCGGCTATGCGTCTTTCGATCCGCATGTCACGTTGGGACACGCATCCGCGCTGCCCGAGGTCGAACGGCTGACCTTCGACGCGACAACGATCGCGGCCTGTCACCTTGGGAAGTTCTGCACCTGCAGACGCGTGCTCCGTCGGTGGGAGTTGTAGGACTCGAGCTTTAGGCTTTCGGCTCCGGGCCAGCGTAACGCGGGCGAGTGTCGGCTTTTGGCTCGGGCCCATGTACGCGGCTTGAAGGCGCCGCTTACGATTATTTGGTGCTGTCGAGCGGACGCTTCAGCGTGCGCTCGAGTCGTGGCCCAGCCCAAAGCGGAAAGCCGAAAGCCGAAAGCCGAAAGCCGAAAGCCGAAAGCCGAGAGCCGAAAGTCGAGAGCCGAGAGCCGAGAGCCGAAAGCCGAGAGCCCAAAGCCGAAAGCCGAGAGCCCAAAGCCCAAAGCCGAGAGCCCAAAGCCAGAGTCCAGAGCCGAAAGCCCCATGGCCCGGCGGCAGAGAGTGTTAGCATCGCCCATGGCTCGCCGCGCGCTGTTTTCTGCCCTCCTGCTGGTCCTTCTGAGCCAGCCAGTCGCCCGCGCGCAGACGCCCGTCGTCTATCGGCTTTCGTTTCCGGAAGCCGCTCATCACCTCATGCAGGTCGAGGCGACGTTTACGGGTGTATCACCCGGTCCGCTCGCGTTGCGCATGAGCCGCACGTCGCCAGGACGTTACGCGCTGCACGAGTTTGCGAAGAACGTGTTCGACGTGCGCATCACTGACGAGTCTGGCCAGCCGCTGGCGGTCACGCGGCCCAATCCCCATCAGTGGGACGTCACCGGCCATTCCGGTACAGTGCGGGTGACGTACAAAGTGTTCGGTGACCGTCTCGACGGCACCTATCTCGCGATCGACACCTCGCACGCGCACGTCAACATGCCGGCGGCGATCATGTGGGCGCGCGGCTTCGAACACCAGGCGATCACCATGCGCTTCGAACGGCCGGCCGGGACGTCGTGGCGCGTCGCGACGCAGCTGTCGCCGGGCACCGACCCGCTGTCCTTTACTGCTCCCAACCTGCAGTACCTGATGGACAGCCCATCGGAGTTCAGCACGTTCACGCTGCGCTCGTTTACCGTCCCCGACGACCGCCGTACGCCGGTGTTTCGTGTGGCCGTGCATCACACCGGCACGGACGGCGATGTCGACGGGCTGGTTCGGGACGTCGAGACCATCGTCCGGGAAGCCCGGCACGTGTTCGGCGAATACCCGCCATTCGAAGGCAATACGTACACCTTCATCGCCGACTACCTGCCCCGCGCGCACGGCGATGGCATGGAGCACCGCAACAGCACGATCCTGACCTCCTCGTCGTCCATCCAATCGAGCCGCCTGGATCTGCTCGACGCCATCGCCCACGAGTTCTTTCACACCTGGAACGTGGAGCGGATCAGGCCGCGGTCGCTCGAGCCGTTCAATCTCGAAGACACCAACATGTCCGGCGAGCTCTGGTTCGCCGAAGGTTTCACCAGCTACTACGGTCCGCTCACGATGAAACGCGCTGGGCTTACACCGCTGCGCGCCTTCATGCAGGACATGCGTGAAGCCATCGAGAAGGTCGCCACGAGCCCCGCCCGCCAGCTGCGATCGGCCGTCGAGATGAGCCGACTCGCGCCTTTCGTTGACTCCTTCGCGCCGATCGACCAGACGAACTTCTCGAACACCTACATCTCGTATTACACGTGGGGAGCGGCGCTCGGTCTGGGCCTGGACCTCACGCTGCGCGACCGCACCGACGGCAAGGTGACGCTCGACGATCTCATGCGCGCGCTCTGGGATCGTTTCGGCCGGCCTGGCGTGAAGGTTCCTGGATATGTCGAGACGCCCTATACCCTCGAGGACCTGAAGGCCGCGCTCGGCACCTTGTCCGGAGACGCGGCCTTCGCACAGGAGTTCTTCGCACGATATGTGGAAGGACACGAGATCCTCGACTACTCGAAGCTCCTCGCGCGGGCCGGTATCCTGGTGAAGTCGAATGGCGGCCGCGCGTTTGCCGGCGAGCTCACGCTGCAGGACGGTGCGGCTGGTGTCCGAATCACGGCCGACGTTCCCTACGGTTCGCCCGCGTACCAGGGCGGACTGGAGCGCGACGATGTGCTGGTGATGGTTGGCGGCAATCGTGTGGCGCGGGCCGCGGACGTCGAGAAATCGATCGCTTCACGCAAGCCGGGCGAGCCGCTGCCGGTCACCTACGAGCGCGGGGGCGTGCGCCTGTCGACCGCCCTGCGCCTGGTGGATGATCCGAGGCTGGAGCTGGTGGCCATGGAAGATGCCGGGCAGTCGCCAAGCGAGGCCCAGCGCCGTTTCCGCGATGCGTGGTTGAGCTCGGCGGCACGAAACTCGTTCTGAATCTATGAAACGAATCACCGGGATCGCCGTGTTGCTCTGCCTGGGGCTGTCTGTCCAGGCGCGCGCGCAGGACGTCGGCTTCGCGAATGCATGGACGGAGTTGACGGCGGCCGAGCAGGAGCAGGTGCAGAAATTCGGCGAGGACGTGAAGAGCTTCCTGGGCCAGGCGAAGTCCGAGATGCTCTTCGTGCGCGGCGCCGCGCAGTTTGCCGAGAGCAACGGGTTCCGCAAGTGGGATGCCGCGGCAGCGGCAAGCCTGAAGCCCGGGTCGCGCTGGTACGCCATCAACCGCGATCGCACGATCGTCTTGTTCGTCGTCGGAACCGAGCCGATCGACAGCGGCATGCGCATCGTCAACACGCACATCGACTCGCCGCGAATCGAATTCAAGACGCGGCCGTTCCGCGAAAGCCAGCAGGCTGCCCTGATCGACACGCAGGTCCACGGCGGTCTCAAGAATTATCAGTGGGCGAACGTGCCTCTGGCGATCACCGGCCGCGTGGACAAGGCCGACGGGACCACGGCGTGGATCGACATCGGGAATGCGCCGGGCGATCCCGTTCTGCTCATCACCGATCTGGCGCCTCATGTCGACAGGGATTTTCGCAGCCGGCTGCAGCCCGACGTCATTCGCACGGAAGAGCTCGACCCGCTGATCGGCACGATGCCGCCCGATGCGGCGCTGGGACAGCGGACGGCGACCGACCGCGTCCTCGGCCTGCTGCACCAGAAGTACGGCATCAGCGCCCGCGACTTTCTGTCCGCCGATCTGCAGATCGTCCCGGCGACCATGCCGCGCGACGTCGGGCTCGATCGCGCGCTCATCGGCGCCTACGGTCAGGACGACCGGGTCACGGCTTACGCCAGCCTTCGCGCGATCGCAGACGTGAAGATGCCGCGGTACACGGCAGTCGCATATGCCGTGAACAACGAGGAGGTCAATTCCTGGAACACCGGCGTGAACTCGGAATGGTTCAGCACGCTGATCTCCGAGTTGCTGATGGCGCAGCAGGGGCGCGACTTCACCGCCCTCTCGCTGAGGCGCGCGTACGGTCGAACGAATGTGCTCGTGTCGGACTGCACGACGGCGATGGATCCGCTGTTCCCGCAGCCGCTCAATCCGAATCTTGCCTCGCGGCTCGGCTACGGCCTGGTCGTGAAGGAATACGGGGCGGGGCGCGAGGCGAACTCCGAGTACTTCGCGCGGATCCGCGGACTGTTCGATCGAGAGAAGGTGCGGTGGCAGACGCATGCGTACGACGCCGGATATGGAGGCTCGACGATTGCCGCCTGGTTCGCGGGACAGAACATGGAGGTGATGGACGTCGGCGTGGGCCTGCTCAGCATGCACTCGCCCTTCGAGGTCTCCTCAAAGGTCGATCTCTGGCACCTCCGCCGCGGATTCGTCGCGTTCTTCGGCAGTTGACGTCGCGCTCTGGGCTCTCGGTGCTGCGCTTTGGGCTCTCCGCGCAGGGCTTCGAGCTCTCGGCTTTCCGCTCTTGGCGTGCCCTGACCCCTGATCCCTGATCCCTGATCCCT
>Ga0111539_10013192_pt1 | contig 10332 bp, 7 predicted proteins | sample RhiMethybrSRZTD1_FD_79667 | JGI IMG/M metagenome (GOLD analysis project Ga0111539, IMG submission 79667) | Populus rhizosphere microbial communities from Tennessee, USA - Rhizosphere MetaG P. TD hybrid SRZTD1 (version 2) (version 2) | ecosystem: Host-associated > Plants > Roots > Rhizosphere >... | reverse complement strand
TAAAACTGTTCAGTTTTGAACATATTTGTACAACTAAGAACACGCCCATAGACCCAATCAAGCTGCTAAGCCTGATTTTGCAATTGGCATAAATTTCCCTGGTTGTATTCCTTAACTTAAATCTAAACAAGTGAATCCTGAAGGCGGCAAAATTCTAATGATCGATGATGACGAGGACGTATTGCTGGCAGCGAAAATGTTGCTGAAGAAACAAAGCCATCACGTAATCATTGAGAAGAACCCAAAAAAAATTCCATTTCTCCTCAATAACGATACCTACGACGTGATTCTTCTGGATATGAATTTCAGTAAGGACATTACGAGTGGCAAGGAAGGTTTCTTCTGGCTCGATGAAATTATCAAACACGATCCCACGTCCGTGGTAATTCTCATAACAGCTTTTGGCGACGTGGAAATGGCAGTGAGAGCGTTGAAACAAGGTGCCACGGATTTTATTCTAAAGCCATGGCAAAATGAAAAGCTTATTGCCACGATTGCAACTGCGATCAAGTTAAAGCAATCGTACAATGAGGTTGATAAGTTGAAAAAAGCGAAAGAGATGTTGGAGGAACAGATCAGCAAACCTTTCGCAGAAATCATTGGAAAAAGTCAGGCGATCCAGGAGGTATTCAATTTAACCGATAAGGTAGCCAAAACCGAAGCTAATGTCCTGATCTTGGGGGAAAACGGAACAGGCAAGGAATTAATCGCGCGGGCGATCCATCAACGATCGCTGCGCAAAGACAATAGTTTTGTATCTGTGGCTATGAGCGCAATCACTGAAACGCTTTTTGAAAGTGAATTATTTGGTCACAAAAAAGGCTCTTTTACTGATGCGCGCGAGGACCGCCCTGGAAGATTTGAACTGGCAAACAGAGGTACGCTGTTTCTCGATGAAATTGGAAATTTAAGTTTGAGCTTGCAGGGTAAACTGTTGAGCGTGTTACAATCGCGTCAGGTCACTCGTGTTGGATCAAACCAGGCTCAGCCAATAGACATACGGTTAATCTGCGCTACGAATATGCCGTTGCATAAAATGGTGCAGGAAGGCACGTTTCGTCAGGACCTGTTATACCGGATCAATACAGTTGAAGTCCGTGTTCCTCCACTGTGCGAACGTGTTGAAGATATCCCCCTACTGGCGCAGCATTATTTGTCTTATTATGCAAAAAAATATCACAAGCTGGTCAAGCTTATTACCCCTGAGGCGATGGATAGACTTAAGCGCTATGCGTGGCCCGGTAACATTCGCGAATTGCAGCATGCTATCGAACGGGCCGTTATCATGACGGACTCCGATACCTTGCAAGAAAGCGATTTCTTACTAAGCCGTTCGATTACCGCCGGAGCGACCAACAATACACTCAACCTGGATGAGGTGGAGAGAACTGCCATTGCCAAGGCACTTCAAATGCATAATGGAAATATTTCGAAAGCTGCAGACGAACTAGGACTAACACGCGCATCCCTTTACCGCCGAATGGAAAAGTATGGGCTTTAATTGGCGATCTCCCGTTCTACCACGGGTAGCGTTTTTAGCTGCTTCCATTTTTCTTTTTGGTTTTTTCGCTTTCTCCAAGGGAGACTGGGTCTATGCGCTCATTTTCATGGCGCTCAGTGGATACCAGATCAGACTCCTTATTGAATATCTTGATCGCTCAAATGAGAACATCGCTTCGTTTTTGGATTCAATCCAATTCGATGATTTGTCTTATTCGTTCAAAACTGCCAGCGATGATCCCGCTGTGAAGAAGCTTCATGAGGAATTGAATGCCGCTATGTTGAAGCTTCGGAGTTCCCGACGTGAGAAAGATTCAGAGTTCTTATTTTTCAAAAACATCGTAATGCATGTTGGGATAGGCCTTATTGTTTTTAAGGAGGACGGCACCATCGAAATTTTTAACAGCGCCGCCCGAAAGCTGCTGAAGATAAACCGCGTCGAAAAATTAAAGGATCTTGTGGATGTGAGCGAAACCCTGGTTCATGTTTTTGAAAAACTAAAAACAGGCGGCCGAGAATTAGTACGCCTGAAGATTGGAGAGGAACTCGTACAACTTTCGGTCTATGCTATAGAATTGAATCTTCGAGGAGAAAATGTAAAGCTCATATCAATTCAGAATATTCAAAGTGAGCTGGAAGAAAAGGAAATGGAAGCCTGGCAAAACCTTGTCCGTGTACTAACGCACGAGATTATGAATTCCGTAACTCCAATATCTTCGCTGGCAGGAATCGTCGAAGAAGAATTGAAGCCTCATGTCAATGAACTGAACCCATTGCCCTTGTCAAAAGATCAGATGGCAGATATTCATCTTTCCCTTCAAACGATTAGTAAAAGAAGTGAGGGTCTTATTCATTTTGTCAAAGAATTTCGCAGTCTTACGGCCATTCCAAAACCTCGCCCAACACAAATAAATGTTCGCAACCTGTTTGACGAGCTTACAGTTTTGCACAAGCGGGACCTGGCAGACCGGGAGATCCAATTGATTACCTCAGTGTACCCTGAAGATCTGACCCTTTCGGCCGATAAAAATATGATTGAACAGGTTCTGATAAACCTGATTCGAAATGCAATCCAGTCATTTGAAGATCAGCATGATAAACAAGTGGAGATAAAAGCTTACGTAAATGAAAAATCGCGCGCTGTGATTTCCATAAAAGATAACGGAACCGGCATTGATCCAGAAGCTATGGAAAAAATATTCATCCCATTCTTCACCACAAAAAAGACCGGCTCAGGTATCGGACTTAGTCTCTCCCGACAGATCATGAGGCAGCATCAGGGAACCTTAACCGTGAAATCAACGGTTGGTAAAGGCACAGAATTTTTTATGCGTTTTTAAAGTGTAGTTTGGCTATCCAATTTTCGATCCGCGGCGTGCCACTTGTGGGGCAAATCCAGATTTAATACATTTACCAAACAGTTAAGCGCGTTATGCAAGACATCCAGAAGAAAGTCACCAAAATATTAACGGAAAAACTAGGCATTGCCGAATCAGAGATAACCCCAGACGCAAATTTTGTTAAAGACCTTGGAATAGATTCCCTCGACTACGCTGAAATTGTAATGGAGTTCGAACAAACGTTTGATATTCGTATCCCGGATGACGATGCTGAAAAAATGCAAACCTTTGGTCAGGCTGTAAAATATATCCAGGATAAGTTAAGTAGCAAAAAGACTTCTTAAACCTCAGATCTACCTGTTGCACCTTCGTTAACACTGTCTTCGCTTTCTCCTGCTACTTATCACAGAATTAACATCCTTGTTTTAAAAAATTTGTAACGTTGGTGTGTGAATCACCATGGATAGAAAGGTCCTCTTTATAGTCAACAAGTATTCCGGAATGGGCTACCAAACAGCGATTGAAGGCCGGATATTGGATACTTGTAAAAAAAACGATACCAAGTGTTCCATTGAGTACACCCAGCGAAGGGGACATGCGATATCACTTGCAAATGAGGCATCAAAAAATGGTTTTGACTACGTGGTCGCCGTGGGTGGAGATGGAACGATAAATGAAGTGGCCAGGGGACTTTTAAACTCCGACACACCCATGGGGATTTTGCCGCGAGGTTCGGGCAATGGGCTTGCCAGGCATTTGGGAATCTCCGTTATCCTAACGGATGCCATAGACAATTTATTTCACCACAAGGTCATGAAGATTGATACATTGTCAATCAACGACAAACTATCACTCAACGTATCGGGCATTGGTTTCGATGGACATGTTGCCAACCTGTTCGCTAATAAAAAGATCAGAGGACTTGTAGGCTATGTCCGAATTACGGTAAAAGAGTATTTCCAATTTCCGGAATTTGAAGCGGAGGTTTCCGTAGACAATCAGACTGTAGTGCGGAAATCTTTTATTATTGCTGTTGCTAATTCGTCGCAATACGGAAACAATATTAAAATTGCCCCGTTGGCGTCCGTTCGGGATGGAATCCTTCACCTGACTGTTATGAGAAAAATTCCGCTATATCGGCTTGATCATATCTTTACTTTTCTGAAAGGGTCGCTAACGAATTCTGAGATGTTCGAAATCCTGGAAGGAAAAGAAGTGAGAATCAAAACTTCTCAACCAGTGCCTTATCATATTGATGGAGAACCCTGCGGCTTAAACAATTCTTTTAATATTCAATTAAGACCCGCCTCTCTTTCAGTATTGGTCCCGGATGGGCAACGTCAAGCAAAAGTGTAGGAATTCGGCTTATAGTGTAGGGACTAATTCAGTTTCAAACTTCTTGGAAAAAATTGCACGCTTCGTGGTAAAGGTAAATGTTGAGCCCTTTCCAACCTCGCTTGTCACCCATATTATGCCGCCATTTTTTTCTATAAATTCCTTCGTAAGGAGCAACCCGATACCTGCACCTCTTTCGTCATGGGTACCTAAGTTTGAAAAATGCGTTTGAGCGTTAAATAATCTTTTCAGATCACTGGATTTTATTCCAACACCTGAGTCTGTTACAGAAATCTCAACATGGTCGCCTACTCGCTTTTCCTGAATCCTGATCGATCCCCCCCGCATGTTAAATTTAATGGCATTAGCCATGAGGTTGCGTAATATAAGCCCAAGGTGGTTTTTATCGGCTAGGACCGCCAATTCTTCGGTTATTTCATTTATGATCGTAAGCTCCTTGCGATCTGCTGCGTCCTTAAACAGCTTGATTTTTTCTTCAACAATTGTGCGGACTTTTAATTCTTCACAATTAATTTGTATGCCTTGAAGTTGTGACTGGGCCCAATAGAGAAGGTTATCAAGGTCTTCTTGAACCGCATCTAAGTTATGACGTACCTTTAACGAGTGCAGAAGAAACTCCTGCTGTGTCAATCCTCCTGTGCAAATAATATTGACTAATCCTCTGAGGCTGGCTAACGGCCCGCGTACGTCGTGACTGATGATTGATAATAATTTATCCTTCGTAGAATTCAGATTACTCAACTGAAGTGCTTGCGCCTGTATCTCTTGATTTTTTGTTTCTAACAAATCATTTGCCTTGCGCTTGATCCAATTGCTGTACAAGAGAACAAATACGAGAATGGCCGCCAGTGAGAGCAGGCCAATCGTAAAGTACATCCAAACTTTTTGACTGTTGATCTCTTGCTGCTTAATCTGAGTGTCTTTTTTTAATAATTCAATCTCAGCTTCTTTCAATGGAGCCTCAAACCTTGCCTGCATAACGGCCAGGTGTTCACTGTTGCGTTGGTCATACAAAGAGTCATGAAGTTGAAGATAACGGGATTGATATTCATAAGCTTTCGCTGGCAAATTCTTCGCAGCATAGGCTTCGGATGTGAGTTTTAAGGCGTACTCAACCTCGTCCCTGTAGCCATATTTCTTAGCCAGCTCAATATTCTCTAGTAAAAGTTTTAAAGCCTGGTCGGGTTTGTTCAATAATATGTATGCTTTGCCTACCCGGTGCATCGTTGACGTCTTAAGAAACATGTTATGCGATTTTTCCGCGAACTGCAACGTGGCCCGAAACTTCGCTAAGCTCGCTTCAACCCGTTTGTAATGCAGATCAACATCTCCTAGTGTCCGGTATGCATAACCTTCGAGGTAAGTGCTTTGTGCCTGTTGACTAAGTCTCACCGCCTGTTCAGCATGGATCGCTGCTGAATCATATTTGTCTAAATACATCATCGTAAAGGCAACGTTATTCATACTCCGGGCAATGGCTGTTTTGTCACTGCCTCGCTTAGCTGCGTCCAACGCCCCTTTAAAATTGCTAAGCGCTATATCATACTGTTTTTGTTCATAGTAAGTGGAGGCGATACTGTTAAGACATCTTGCAATGGCAGGATAATCGTGAAATTTCTGGCTGAGTTTTAATGCCTCGGTTGCAAGCTGAAAAGCTTTTGAATCATCGCCTCGCCGGTACGAAAGCCAGCCTAAATTTTCCAACGCCCAAGCTAATCCCCTTTCGTAGTTTAAAACTTCCGCTAATTCCTTTGCCTGATGGGCATACGTTAATGCTTTGTTATTATCGCCCTCTCTGAGGCTCGTTACCAGACGATTCAACAGCCAAACTTTGGTGGTATCGTTCGGCGTAGTTTTTACCAAATTTTCTAAACTGTCAATATAATTCTGTTGTGCATAACACAATGAAAGGGTGAAAAGAAGGCAAGCGCTAAAGAGCGTCCGAATTACCATATTTGATTGCTACGAAAGACTAGCTTTACTTTGCAACTTCGGAAAGCCACAGAGGAATTTCCACTTAAAAGGAGCGCAAAACCTACATAGCTATGGCTAGAAAAAAATTCATGAAAAGGTGATGGGACGAAAAATAACTCGCCAAAACGCCCGTTTAAACGAGGTTTTGCCAAGCAGCCATGAAAAAAAAGAGGGCGCCGTTTGCGGTACGGCACCCTCTTTCGTCGTGCTTTTGCTATTTATTTAAAAGCCTAACATGCTCCGGACGATCATTGCTTCGTAAACTCGATGCGAAACGTTCCAAAGCCTCTGCCGTCGGCAAGGTTATGGTCCAGGTCAAGGCTGAGAAATCCTGTGCAGGAAAAATAGAATCCCCCGCCCTCTACGGAAATTTCGCCAAATGGAAGTCCAAAATTGGCTGAATGCCATCCTGTTTGGGCGCTAACAGTGGCTACATCTGTCGCAGGATCAACATCAACGATAATGTCGTAACCCTGCGGGTGTCCTAGCATATTGACCACGGTGACCTGGTTGGGCCCGGGTCCGGCAATCACCTCGGGTTCGTAGGCAGGATCAAAGGCAACTTCGAGGTCATCACGAGAAATGCTGTAAGTTCCAACAGCGTCTTCCGTAACAAACGGGCAGAGCACAGGAAATGCAAGCGTTGATGTGAAACTTGTGGTACCGGCTGCTGTAAAGAAACTGTTTTCAGTATTTACAAATTTTTCATCACCAAATTCCAGTGTGTCGGGATACACTCTTCCGTCACTCATGGTTACTTCATTGTAGACATTAAAGAGATCGCCACCACCCAGGTCATCCAACGTAAGCCCTACCGCAGTGACAAAATCAGAGAGCTTTACCGTCACTGACGTAGACGGCGAATTACCCAGCATATTTCCAGGGATTTCCTTTAACAATGCTCGGGGTGTGGGTCCATCGCTGCCGAATTTTAACAGGTCAACAAAGATCTCCACATGATCAATGGTTTTGGTATCTGAATAAATTGTGAAATTGATTTCCGGATCGCCAGCCGAGATGTCAAACGAATTCTTATCAGGCTTCATTCTTAGGTTAAACGCTTTATCCGCTTGGTTTATTCCAAAATTTTCCTGTTCCTCACAGGACAATAAAAGGCAACCAATGGCAAATATGTAAAATGAAAATATTAGTTTTTTCATGATGTCGTTCTTTAAAACTTTTAATTCATCCAAAATGGTTTGGCATCGGCGCTCGTGACATTCTTCTGAGAAGGGGCGTTGCCATTGACCTGTAAATTTGCCGTAGGCCAGGGAAACGAGTTAGGAAATTCCCTATTCCGGATCGTGAAACTCAGATTGTCAGTGTTACCGTCATGCAATACAGGAAATCCCGTTCTCCGATAATCTGTGTATAAATCGGCGCCCCAGCCAAAACTTGCGATCCATTTTTGAGTCATAATATGTTCGAGCTTTCCGGTATCATCATCGGCATCATAATCTGCCAACACACCGTCCAAATAGTCCGCGATGTCATCATCAGCGATTAACGGTGCGCCTACGCTTGCTGCAATTTCATTCACTTTGGAAAATGAAGCCAGGATTGCCTCCTCCAGCGCTGCTCGGGGATCGCCGGCAACAACCTTGGTAAGGTAAAGTTCTGCTTCAATGAACTTGAGGGCATAATGTGTTAGTATCCGTTGAGGCACTTGAGGATTGCCTCTGTCAAAGGACGAAGGGCCACCATTACTATCATCATATTCGCCGCCAAGCGGATATAGTCCAGACACCGTCTGTGAAGCTCCCTGGTCATAACCTTCGTTGGGATCGATGTTGAGTGAAAAGCTGTATATCGACACCATTCCGGTGCCTTCCAGTTCAGGAACCTTGGTAATGAAAGTTCCAGAGGCTGCATCAATATAACCGTAACAATAACTGCAGGGATTTCCAGGCGAGTCATCAGGACCTACTTCCGCGATCTGGTTGTAGAAATAATATGGTATCCGTGGATCAACGATATCAATATCGCCCCCATAGTTACGATGACCAAACGTATTCATGTTTGCCATAGTCTCGTAGAAAAAGGGATTGATGAAATAGTTGGCTCCCCCTGCATTCCACTCTTGCTTGTAACCTGGATTTCGGTTCTCGGGACCAGCGCTTGTACCATACGCCATCTGAAAATCTTCAGATTCATCGCTTATCAGATTACCCTCACTCAATAAAGCTGCGACCTGTGTCGACACGTCCTGCACCTCGCGAATCTGATTGTACATTTTCAGTTTGACCGAATTTGCAAACTTGACCCAAAGCTCGGTGTCGCCACCATAGAACAGGTCATCATTTCCGGCTTCAAATACAGACTCTTTTTGAAGGTTCTCTATGCCTTCATCCAGCAAAGCAAAAAGCTGCGGATACACATCTTCACCCTTATCATAAACCGGCAATAAAATATCCGCTTTGTGCGCCTCACTAAAGGGAATGTCAGCCCAAATGTCAACCATCAAGCTATACGCGTATGCCTTCATTACCTGACTTATCCCTACGTAAGGGTAGGCCTGCAACTCAGTACCTTTTTTTATGATAATTTCCATGTCGGCCAATGCGCGGGTATATAGTACAAGCCACGGCGCCGTATTTCCAAAATCGGCACCTTGGATGGCGTAGTCATTCGTGGTAGGTCTACGTTCCACCCATTGTGACATGTATATTGTAGATATGTAGGATAGCCCTCCACCATTCGAACCCAGGGCACCCGCGAGATCCAATTGGGTGGAAGGAAGCAATAATTCGAGCGAAACATCCAACGGATTATTCGGATCGTCATTTATGTCCAGAAAATCTTTTTCACAGCTTAGCATGGCAACACAGACCAACGCTGCGAGTATTTTATAAAATTTTGATTTCATAACTGTCAGTAGTAAATGGTTAAAAAGTAGCTCTCAACGTTAGGGCAAAACGCCTGGCCGACGGAGTGGTACTGTACTCAATACCTTGCCCGTTCCGTGCACCGAACTGATTGGTTTCGGGATCATAGTTCAGATCCTTTGGAAAGTTGGGTGAGTAATTCCAGAGGTTCCTGCCTGTTAGTCCCAGGCTTACAGCGCCGAAAGGCGTTTTTTGCAATAACGATGAAGGAAACGTGTAAACAATGGAAGCTTCCCTCAGCCGGTACGTTGTAGCATCAAAAACCGACCATTCATCAGCCCCCGCAACGCCAAAACTTTCACCAAAAAAAAGCGAGTTAACTTCAATCATCGTTTGGTTCGGAATTTTGTTGCCTGCATCATCCAGGTACGGTTCAAACGTATCAGGATTTCCGTAGACACCTCTTATTATTGCATTCTGTTCACGATCGCCCTGATATGCGAGCACGCCGCGACCTAAAATGGAGTTGGCAGTAACGGAGAATACATCACCACCCTGTCGAAGATCCCACACAGCAGAAAGCGTAATACCTTTGAATGAAATCATGTTTGTAATGCCCAGTATAAAATCAGGGTTTGGATCTCCGATGATCTGAGGGTCTAGTGCTTGAATAAATGTACCGGTTGCGGGATCGATCAGCATATTTCCTTCATCATCTCTGACGTCTACCGTTCCCGTTAGAATTCCAAAGGGGTGACCGGGCCTATGAACAGTCGAAACGGATCCGCCGAAAGCCGATCCAAATTGAATCTCGTCCACGCCGGCGCGCAACTCTTTCACCAGATTTCTGTTTCTCGTGAACGAACCGATGATGGTCCAGGTAAATCCACTGGATGTCTTGACTGGCATAAAGTCTACACCGATCTCGATACCTTTATTCGTTACCGCGCCAAAATTTGTTAACTGCGCCTGGTAGCCGGTTTCTTCTGGTACCGATATCTGAGCAATCTGGTCCGTTGATTCTTTGTTGTACGCTGTAAAATTTATTCCAGCCCTGTCTTTCCAGAAACGCAGGTCAACGCCGGCTTCAATTTCCGTTGTTCTTTCAGGCTTAAGATGGGGATCAGTGGAAAGAAAATTTTGTCCCGCCGTTGGAACTGTTGATCCTGCGGCTGGGCCTCCCGTTGGGGTGAACGGCCGCGCCACTGCACTTTGTGTGGTATTGTCATAATCGTTGACGACAAATACATTGCTGAGCAAATAAGGACTTGTATCATTTCCAACGGACGCCCATCCAGCCCTTAATTTAATGACGTCAAAAAATCCGGAGGACATGT
>Ga0111539_10013191_pt1 | contig 10332 bp, 11 predicted proteins | sample RhiMethybrSRZTD1_FD_79667 | JGI IMG/M metagenome (GOLD analysis project Ga0111539, IMG submission 79667) | Populus rhizosphere microbial communities from Tennessee, USA - Rhizosphere MetaG P. TD hybrid SRZTD1 (version 2) (version 2) | ecosystem: Host-associated > Plants > Roots > Rhizosphere >... | reverse complement strand
TGCTCCGGAAATCTGCGCGTCCGTTGCTTCGGCATCAAGCAAGGCTTCAAGTAGCTCGAAAGCCTCGTCTCGAGTCAGATCTTCACGACGTACGAGTCGCGGAAGAAAATCAGTTAAACGATGGGTGGCCATGAAAGGAAGGATCAGAGCTTCAGGAAGTTTGCGAGCAACTGCTTGCCGTCGGAAGTCAGGATTGATTCGGGATGAAACTGCACACCCTCGACCTTCAACTCGCGATGGCGCAGGCCCATGATGATGTCATCTGCCGTTGACGCAGAGATTTCCAAACACGACGGCAGTGTTTCCTTGTCGACGATCAGCGAATGATAGCGGCCCGCCAGAAAGCGATCTTCTATTCCGGTAAAAATCGTTTTACCGTCGTGACTAACTTCCGACGCCTTGCCATGCATCAGCTCGGGCGCCCGAATCACTTTGCCGCCAAACGCCTGACCGATCGCCTGGTGGCCCAGGCACACACCAAGCAACGGGATCTTTCCAGCGAAACGCGCGATAACGTCAAGCGTGATACCCGCATCATCCGGAGTGCCCGGCCCGGGAGAAATCACGATGCGTTCGGGTAGCAGACTATTCTCGATCTCGTCGAGCGTGACGCGATTATTCCGGCGCACTTCAACCGTCTCCCCCAGTTCGCCGAGATACTGAACGAGGTTGTAAGTAAAGGAATCGTAGTTGTCGATAACCAGTAACACGATTAACGTTTACCTCTCAACAACGACACAGTGCTGGTCCGTTTGTTTTCGATCGCCCACCCCAGCGCCGTAATGCCATCATTGTCCTTCAGCGATGGATCTGCCCCGCGTTTCAATAACAGCCGCGCCGCGTCATCATTTCCGAAGACCGCTGCCCACATCAACGGCGTGCCACCCAATTTGTTCTTTGCATTCGGATTTGCACCTTTGTCCAACAACAGATTGATTATTTCAACGGTGCCGTTCTGCGCGGCTCCGTGCAATGGCGTATCACCGTCAGCATCCTGCGCGTTCACGTTCGCGCCATGCGCGAGTAGTTTCTGAGTTCTTTCCTTGTCGTTACGCCAAACGTAGGCGAGAAGCACCGGTCGACCCTTCAATCCTCCGACATTCGGATCGAACCCGGGGCTATTCAATATCGCGTCTTCTACCTCGGGATACATAGCTTCAACCGCGTGAGAAAGCGCTGTGTAACCCTGGTTGTCTTTGACGTTGGCATCAACACCGTGCAATAGAAGTGCATTGACGATTACTAAATCACCGCGTGCGGCCGCAGAGATGAACGCTGTTCGGCCCTCACTATCTTGTACGTTCGGGTTGAAGCCTGCATCAAAAAACCAGTTGAGCGCCGTCATGTCGTGGGCTTTTGCAGCCGCAAAGAAACTCCTCTCGTTGAAGTCATAGCCCTGCAACTTCAGTAATCGCTTCGCATCCTCGGGCGATCCCGGCTTGCCGTCGGTTTGCGCGCAACCGGCCAAAAGCAGGAGACCGGTGATTATTAGCAAACACGAAACTATTTTTTGCATGGCGTCACAATCGCACGGGTAATCTTCACCGGCTTCTCCGGTTTTTCATTCTCCGCAGGCGCTTGGTTGATTGCGTCCACAACTTCCATCCCTTTGGTCACCGTACCGAACGCGGCGAACTTGCTGTCGAGATGTTGTCCTGGTCCAACGAGAATGAAGAAATGCGTCGTCGCACTGTTTGGCTCATCAGTACGCGCCATCGAGACAATGCCACGAACATGTTTGACGAGTCCCGGCTCGTCCGGAAGCCTGCGGGCCATCCGCTTCGCCAGTTCCGCACTCCACTTCTCGCTGGTCTGAAGATTTCCCCCCTGGATCACAAAACCCTTCACGACGCGACTAAACGTCGTCGTATCCAGCGCCCCGGTTGCTGAAAGATTGAGAAAGTTCCTCACCGACTCCGGCGCCACCTCAGGCATCATCGCGATATCGATGGCGCCTAATTCGGTCTCCAAGGTCACGCACTGCGCCGCCATCTTCTCAACTGACGCACCATCAAACGGCTCCGCAGCGGGAGGCGTCTCCGCCGTCGTACGCGCGTTCGCTTTCTTCGGCGGCTCGATCGGCGCACCCGACTGCGCCCTCGCACTCAGGGTCACAAGCAAAACAATAGCGACGAGCACAATCTTGTTCATCTTCGAAACATCCTGTAAATCCTGTCTAAAGTCCCTTCTGAGCCATCTCGATGGACCGAAACATCGCGCGGGCCTTATTCACCGTCTCCGCATACTCATGCTCGGGAACCGAATCAGCCACAATCCCGGCACCGGCCTGGACCAACGCTTCCCCATCCCGCAAAACGATTGTCCGAATTGCGATGCACGAATCGAGATTGTCGGCATAATCCATATACAAAACGGAACCCGCATAGATGCCGCGACGATCCGGCTCCAGCCCGCGGATGATCTCCATCGCGCGAATCTTCGGCGCGCCAGTTACCGTTCCTGCCGGAAAACATGAAGCGAGCGCATCGAAGCGATCGAGACCATCGCGCAAACGCGACCTCAGACTCGTCTCCAGGTGCTGCACATGGGAATAGCGCTCGACGCGCATCAGGTCATCCACTTTAACAGACCCATAATCCGAAACGCGCCCGAGGTCGTTGCGACCAAGATCGACCAGCATCATGTGCTCGGCGACTTCTTTCTCGTCAGACTTCAAATCCTCACCCAACATCCAGTCTTCCGTTTCAGTCGCGCCGCGTTTTCTGGTGCCGGCGATGGGCCGATAATCGAGGCGCTGCCCGTGACACCGAACGAGCATCTCAGGTGACGCGCCCACTATCGTCTCGTCGCCGAGTCGCAGAAAGAACATGTATGGCGAAGGATTGATCGCGCGCAATGCTCGATAGATCTGCAACGGGTCGCCATTGAACTGCGCTGAGAAACGTTGCGACAACACCACCTGGTAACAGTCGCCGGCAGCGATGTGATCCTTTACCTGTCGCACACCTTCTTCGAATGCTCGGCGCGGAAAGTTCGACTGGAGGGAAATGTTTTCGACGTTCTCAACAGACGGTGGTGCACTGGCAGGAAGCGCAGCGGTATCAAAGATCTTTTCCTCTATCTCTTGCGTCCGGGCCACGGCCTGATCGTAAAGCTCCCGCAAACGGTCGTGACTTCCTGCGGCCTCCTCGGTAAATACGATCGAAACAATCTCCAACCGCTGTTTCACGCGATCGAACGCGATCACGTTTCGATAGAACATCCAGACAGCATCAGTTGGGGCTTCGAGTGGTTGTGTGTGGTCGTCGCGCAAAGCAGGTTCAAACCATTGCGCCGCGTCGTACCCGAGATAGCCGACGGCGCCACCCGCAAACGGCACGAGGCCCGGCCGGCGCGCAAGTGAACGTCCGCGAAAGTAATCCCGGACCCACTCAGTCGCGACAATCGGAAAGACTTCGGTCTTGCCATCGCGTTCGACAACGGTTTGCATTCCCTTGCCGCGCACGATCATCTCGGGCTCAGCGCCGAGAAAAGAGTAACGCGCGATCCGTTCACCACCTTCGACTGACTCGAGCAGAAAAGAGTACGCCGAATCGCCGGCGACGCGCATAAAAGCGCCGACCGGCGTGTGTAGATCCGCCAGCACCGAGCGCACCACCGGCACGACATTGCCCTGCCGAGCCTCGCGCTCAAACGTTTCGAAAGATGATGGTTGCAGATCGAGCATTTGTGTTTAGCCTAGTCGGGTACCGGTCAGCCAGTGACCTCCGTCGACAACCAAAACCACACCGTTAATAAAACTCGCGGCATCGGAACAAAGAAACACCGCCGCCTTTTCAATATCAGCAATGCGTCCAAAACGCCCGAGAGGGATTTGCTTGCGCAAACGATCCTTGATCGGTTCCGGAACCAGCCGTGTCATGCCCTCGGTATCTTCGATTGGACCAGGCGCGATCGCATTCACTCGGATCCCGTGACGTCCCCATTCGACGGCGAGATTTGTCGTCAAAGCATCAACACCGGCTTTCGCGGCAGAAACGTGAAGCTGCATCGGAGTGCCGAGATAGTGAAGTGTCGCGCTGATGTTCAGGATCTGGCCGCGATGTTCCTTGAGTTGGGCGAAGGCCGCGCGGCAAACGTTGAAGGTGCCTTTCAAATCGATGTCGACCACTGTTCCAAATCCATTTGGCGATAACTCCTCTGCCTTGCAGAGAAAGTTTCCGGCCGCACCGTTTACGACGATGTCTATCTTGCCGAAGTGTTCGATCGTTTGTGCGACTGCGTTTTCAACCTCTTCGGGCCGGCGCACATCGGCAACGACTGCGAACGCCTTCCCACCATTTGCGTTGATCGCATCGGCGGCAGGCTGTAAGTGCTCCATCTTGCGGCTGGTGAGCGCGACACTTGCGCCCGCTTCGGCAAGCGCGCGCGCGATTCCACCAGTGATGCCCGTTCCACCGCCAGTGACAAACGCCACGTGCCCTTTCAGAATTGCGTCATTGAAAAATTTTTCACTCATGATTGTGCAACGCCTATACCCTCTTCAAGTTTGAACTTTCCTTCGTATAGAGCTTTGCCGACGATGACACTGTCAATGCGCGAGTCGCCTGCGTCGCGAAGTCGCTTGATATCGTCAAGACTCGATACGCCGCCGGATGCCGTCACTTTAATGTTCGCAGATCGAGCGACAGCAAGGGTCTGCTCGATGTTTGGTCCACCGAGCATACCATCGCGAGCAATGTCCGTGTAAACAATGCGTTCGACACCACATTCCGCGACGGATCGGGCGAGGTCGACCGCAAGCAACGGCGTCGCCGATTCCCAACCTCGCGTCATCACGCGACCGTCGCGCGCATCGATCCCGACGCAGATTCGTGAAGAGAACTTACCGATAAAGTCTTTTAATAACAGCGGCGACTCGGCCGCGACCGTCCCGAGGACAACACGAGCAACTCCCACATTGCAAAGTTCCTGCACATCCGTAAGCGATCGAATGCCGCCGCCAAATTCAACAGGCACATCGATCGTCTCAACGATCTCTCTAACCACCGCGCGATTAGGCGACTCTGCGCCGTTGAATGCGCCGTCGAGATCTACAACGTGGATCATCTCCGCTCCGGCAGCCGCAAATTCCTTCGCCACCTCGACCGGGTTCTCGTTGTAAACAGTCATCTCAGACTTCCGTCCCTGCAGCAACCGCACACATTTACCGTTCTTCAGATCGATTGCGGGTATTACGATCACTCCAATATTTCTCATCGCGTTATTGCAGGGGCGGCACTCCGTGGCGCCCCTTCATTGAATTCCGCACAGGGGCGGCCACGGGAGTGCCGCCCCTACAATAACGTCACCGATCGCGCACTAATCTCATCACTTCATCAAACAAGAGCCCATTCGTAGCGATCGAATTGCCGCCCGAAATCGTTCTCACTCCGCGCCAATCAGTAAACGTCCCTCCTGCCTCTTCCATGATCGGCAACAACGGCGCGCAGTCCCACAAGTTCATCACCGGATCCAGCATTACGTCCGCCCGACCAGTCGCCACCAACACGTAACCATAGCAATCACCCCACGTGCGACTCGCCTTCGCGCGCCCTTGCAACAACTCAGCGGCGTGCCCGAAACCGTGTTTCGCGCACGACGTAAAATCCGTCGCCAACAAGAGCGCGTCTTTCAGTTCAGCGGACTTTGAGACGCTCGCCGGCTCTCCGTTCAAAAAACACCCAATGCCTTTGGCGGCGTAAACAATCTCGCCGAGCGCAGGCATATTTACCACTCCCAAAACCGGCTCACCTTCAATCTCGAGCGCAATCAAAACTCCGTAGAACGGCACGCCATGCACAAATGCAAACGTGCCGTCGATTGGATCAACTATCCAGCGCCTTCCGGATAAACCGCGCTGCTCCAGCTCTTCTTCCCCAACCACGCCATCGTCGGGATATCGTTTCCCAATCTCCTCGCGTAAATAACTCTCCGCATGCCGATCTGCGATCGTGACGTAACTGCCGTCTGACTTGGTTTCCGTTTCCGGATCCTTGCGAAAATACTCCAACGTGATCTCGCCAGCGCCTCGTCCAAGCTCGACCGCAAACTGCAGCAACTCGTTAAGCTCGCTTTTCACTTTGTCCCCTTCTGCGTTGCTGAAGTTCTTCTGCTACCTGCGCGAGACTCACACCGCGCGCCACCAGCAACACAAGCAGGTGATAGATGAGATCCGAAACTTCAGCAGTCAGCCGCCCGTCATCGTCGTTCTTTGCTGCAATGATCGTCTCTGCCGATTCTTCGCCGAGTTTCTTGAGAATCTTGTCGAGACCCTCTTCGAAGAGGTACGTCGTGTATGAACCAGCCGGTCGTTCACGTTCGCGGCTCTGGATCAGCGCGTAGAGTTGATCGAGTAATGGCCCAAGATCTTCCGGTCGCGTTTCGAGGTCGAAGCAGGAAACCGCACCCGTGTGACATGCCGGACCTGCGGGATTCACCAGAACGACGATCGCATCGCAGTCGCAATCGAGCGCAAGACTCACAACCTCCTGCGTGTTACCTGAAGTTGCACCCTTGTGCCAGAGTTCGTTTCGCGATCGCGACCAGAACCACGTCTGCTTCGTTTCAATCGTTCGCTGCAGACTCTCACGATTCATGTAAGCGAGCGTGAGCACCTCGCGCGTCGAAGCGTTTTGGACGATGGCAGGTATCAAGCCTCGTTCATCAAAACGAATCTCGTCGAAGTTGATTTCGCTCATCGCACCTCTAATCCTCTGCCGCGCAGGTAAGTCTTAACTTCACCTATCGACAGCTCTCCAAAGTGAAAGAGCGATGCGGCCAGCACAGCGCTTGCGCCACCTTCCGTAAGCGCGTCGTAAAAATGCTCGACTTTGCCTGCACCGCCGGACGCGATCACCGGAATCCGCACTGCGCTCGAAATCGCTCGTGTTAACTCGATATCGTAACCGTTGCGCGTTCCGTCGCAATCCATGCTCGTCAACAGAATCTCACCCGCTCCGAGGTTTTCGACCTGAATGGCCCACTCAACCGCGTCTCGACTCACTGCCCGCCGACCGCCATGTGTATAAACTTCCCAACCGCCTTTCGCACGTCTGCGCGCATCGATCGCGACCACAACGCATTGGCTGCCAAATGTCTCAGCACACGCTTTTATCAAATCCGGATCTTCGACTGCGGCAGTATTTAGAGTGATCTTGTCGGCCCCTGCACGGAGAATCGAGCGAATATCTTCAACCGAGCGTAAGCCGCCGCCGACAGTAAACGGAATGAAAACCTCGTCGGCAACGCGACGCACCAGCTCAGCGACGATCGCACGACTGTCGGACGACGCTGTGATGTCGAGGAACGTCAGTTCATCGGCGCCTTCCAAATCGTAGCGCTTCGCCTGCGCCACCGGGTCACCCGCATCCGTCAACGAGACAAACCGGATCCCCTTGACCACTCGGCCATTATCAACGTCAAGACACGGGATGATTCTCTTCGCAAGCATCTTTTTAGCCACAGATAACGCAGATCCGTATAAAATCGATTTACACAGATCCGCGTTCATCTGTGGCAAAGTTTCTCAGCATCCGCAACCCAACATCCTGACTCTTCTCCGGATGAAACTGCACCCCGCAAATATTCTCGCGCGCGACTACCGACGCATATCGCTGCCCATACTCAGTCTCACCAGCAATCACTTCTTCATCACGCGGCCGACAGTAAAACGAGTGGACGAAATAACAGAACGCTCCATCCGCAACTCCGTCAAACAACACATGCTCGCGGTGCTGGTGTATTCGATTCCACCCAACCTGCGGCACGACAAGCTCGTTTCCAAACCGGCTCACACTTCCCTTCAACAATCCCAGTCCGGGCGTCGATCCAAACTCATCAGACTCTTCAAACAACATCTGCATCCCAACACAGACGCCCAGCAAAGGCGTTCCCTCACTTACTTTCTCGTGCACCAGCCGATCGAATCCCCGCTCCTTCAGCGCCCTCATACACGCGCCAAAAGCCCCGACGCCGGGCAACACCAGTCGTTGCGCCGCGCGCAAAATCTCTTCATCACCGCTAACAATCGCATCACAACCTGTGGCCGCAAAAGCCTTCTCAACCGATCGCAGGTTGCCGACGCCATAATCGATGATCGCAACCTGACTCACAACGATCCCTTCGTGCTCGGAACACCAACAACACGACTATTCCTCTCGACAGCCTTCCGTAGCGCGCGCGCAGTCGCTTTGAACGTACCTTCCAGAATGTGGTGCGTATTGCGGCCGCGCAGGCAGTCGATGTGCAGATTGAACTTCGCGGTTTCAGCAAACGATCTCCAGAAGTGTTCTGCGAGTTCGACGGAGAAGTTTCCAATCATCTGTCGACGCGTTTGCACCTCGTAGACGAGATAAAACCGTCCCGAAAGATCGATCACGGAGCGACACAACGCTTCATCCATCGGCACAAGCGCTTCGCCATAACGATTGATTCCCGCTTTATCTCCGAGCGCCTGGACCAGCGCCTGGCCGAGGGTGATGGCGATGTCTTCGACCGAGTGGTGATCGTCGATTTCGAGATCGCCTTTGCAGTTGATCTGCAAATCGAACAATCCATGCTTCGCAAAAAGATCAAGCATGTGCTCGAGAAACGGCACGCCGATGGAAACACTCGACTGCCCGCTGCCGTCGAGATTCAGTTCGACGCGGATGTCCGTTTCCTTCGTCTTGCGGTGGACGGTTGCGGTTCGTGTTTTAGCCACAGATTTCACGGATTGCTTTCAGGATTTGGTTGTTCTCTTCGGGTTTACCGAAACTAAACCGGAAATAGTCTCTCAACATCGGATAACCACTGACGTCACGCACGAGAATGTCGTGTTCCAACAGCTTGGCAAAAATGCGTCGCGGATCCGTAGCGGACTTCACCACCATGAAGTTCCCTTTCGAAGCTACCGGAAACAAGCCCTCAATTTTAGACAACTCTATAAACAGCCGCTCGCGTTCAGTGATGATCTGTTTTACCAACGGGCGAAGCTCGGTGTCATAGTGTTCCATCGCGACCTCGGCGGCGATTTGTGCAAACAGGTTTACGCTGTAAGGCAGCACTGCTTTGTGTATCTCACTCGTCAGTTCGCGGGAGGCAAGCAGGTAGCCCAGTCGCAACGCGGCATAGGCCATCGCCTTCGAGAACGTGCGCAACACGATCAGGTTTTCATGTTCGCGCAACAGCGGCACAACCGTATGCTCGGAAAATTCATGATACGCCTCATCCACTATCACCAGGCCGGGCGAGGCTTCGAGCAATGCTCTTAAAGCGTCGTCATCAATCACACAACCGGTGGGATTGTTTGGTGAACAAATAATGGTGACGTCCGGTTGCGCGACTTCAACTGCTTTGAGTAATGCTTCACTGTCGTATTGCAGCGTGCCAGTTAACGGGACACTCTCGACTTCGCCGCCGAGCACCGTTGCAATTTGCTCGTAGAGTAGAAACGTCGGTTCAGAGATCAGCACGCGCTTTCCGGGGGCCATCGTCACCATTAGCGAAGCCTGGATCAGTTCATTGGAGCCGTTACCGGCAAGCACGCCGTCGGTCTTCCATCCCGCAAACGCGGCGAGCCGTTCATGCAAAGCTGAAGGAACAAACTCGGGATAGCGTGACCATTTACGCTCCGTAAACCGGCGCAGCACTTCTTCCTTTATGCGGGCAGGTGCGTCCCATGGATTCTCGTTTTGGTTAACCTTTAGCGACGCTCGATGCGGAGCAAGCGTGTATCCACGCAACGCGCGAACAGCCGGCTTGATGGAGTTGAGGGCGTCGTTCATCGATTACGCTCTCTTTCTTTTCGAATCAAAGCAGATCGGGCATGGCCCCCGAGCCCTTCACTTTCGGCGAGCAAGTTCACGCTGTCCGCAACTCTACTGAATGCCTCTTCCGAATACGTCAATAGGCTCGTTCGCTTCACGAAATCATAAACTCCGAGCGCCGACGAAAAGCGCGCCGTTCGTCCCGTCGGCAACACATGATTCGGACCAGCAATGTAATCACCAACCGCTTCAGGCGTGTAACCTCCGAAAAAGATCGCTCCGGCGTGACGAATGTTCCGCGCGACAGCCTCGTCATCACTTGTCACAATCTCGACGTGTTCCGGGGCCAGTTCATTCACCAACGACGACGCCTCAGCCAAACTCTCAACGACAATGATTGCGCCGTATTCATTCAACGAGCGCGTAACGATTTCACGGCGCGGCAGCGACTTCGCCTGCAATTCCACTTCACGCGCGACACCCTGCGCCAGCCGTTCACTATCCGTAATCAGAATCGCCGACGCATCTTCGCCATGCTCCGCCTGCGCCAGTAGATCCGCGGCGATGAACTCCGCTCGCGCCG
>Ga0111539_10013186_pt1 | contig 10334 bp, 11 predicted proteins | sample RhiMethybrSRZTD1_FD_79667 | JGI IMG/M metagenome (GOLD analysis project Ga0111539, IMG submission 79667) | Populus rhizosphere microbial communities from Tennessee, USA - Rhizosphere MetaG P. TD hybrid SRZTD1 (version 2) (version 2) | ecosystem: Host-associated > Plants > Roots > Rhizosphere >... | reverse complement strand
TCGTGCCGCTCATCCGCGAGGAGTTCGAGCACCTGCAGCGTGTGCTGGCCGAGCTGCGGCGGCGCGGCGCGGACTGGGCGCCCGACCGCGGCAGCCCGTATGCGAGCGGCCTGCTCGCGGCGGCCGGGCGCCCGCGGCGCCGGATCGACGGCTACGTCGACAGCCTGCTCGTGGCCGCGCTCATCGAGCGCCGCAGCCACGAGCGCTTCGAGGCCCTGCTCGCCTGCGCGCGCCCCGAGCTGGCCGAGCTGCGCCCGCTCTACGCCGCGCTGGCCGAGGCCGAGGCGCGGCACGGCGCGCTCTTCGTCGAGCTGGCCTGCGCGGCGGCGCCGCCGGACGCGGTCGCGCAGCGCTGGCGGCAGCTCGCCGCCGCCGAGGCCGAGCTCATCGCCCACCTGCCCTGCGAGCCGCGCATCCACGGGGGCCCGCCGCGCGCCGCGCTCAGCGCTTCACGCAGACCGTCTTGACGTTGACGAACTCGCGCAGGCCGAACGTGCCCAGCTCGCGGCCATAGCCGCTGGCCTTGATGCCGCCGAAGGGCAGGCGCGGGTCGCTGCGCACGAAGTCGTTCACGAAGACGCTGCCGGCCTCGAGGCGCTCCGCGGCCAGGCGCGCGCCGCGCGCCGTGTCGGCGGTGAACAGCGCGGCGCCCAGGCCGAAGCCGCCGGCGTTGGCCAGCGCGAGGGCCTGCTCCTCGTCGCGCGCGGGGACGATCGCGGCCACGGGCCCGAAGGTCTCCTCGTCGAAGGCCGGCACGCCGGGCCGCACGTCGCCGAGCACGGTGGGCGGATAGAAGGCGCCCTCGCCCGGCGGCCGCCGTCCGCCGAGCAGCAGCCGCGCGCCGCGCGCCACGCTGCCCTCGACCTGCGCGTGCAGCTCGTCGCGCAGGTCGGCGCGGGCCTGGGGTCCCAGCGCGACGTCGGGCTGCTGCAGCGGCGGGCCCTGGGTCGCGGCGCGCATGCGCTCGACGACCGCCTCGGTGAAGCCGGCGCGCACCGCCTCGACGACGATGAAGCGCTTGGCGGCGATGCAGCTCTGCCCGGTGTTGATCAGCCGGCTCGCGACGCAGCTCTCGGCGGCGCGCTCGACGTCGGCGTCCGCCAGCACGACGTACGGGTCGCTGCCGCCCAGCTCGAGCACCGACTTCTTGAGCGCCTCGCCCGCCGCCCGGCCGACGGCGCGGCCGGCCTGCGTGCTGCCGGTCAGCGTGACCGCCGCGATCTCCGGGCGCGCGATGAGCGCCGCGACGGCGGCTCCCTCGACGGCGACGTGGACGAAGGCGCCCTCGGGCAGCCCCGCGCGCCGCAGCAGCGACTCGATCGCCCGCGCGCAGCCCTGCACGTTGCTGGCGTGCTTGAGCAGCAGCGTGTTGCCGGCCATGAGGTTGGGCGCGGCGCAGCGCAGCACCTGCCAGAAGGGGAAGTTCCAGGGCATGATCGCGAGCACGGGCCCCAGCGGCAGGCAGGCGACGTGGCTGGCGAATCCCTCGGTCTCGACCGGCTGGTCGGCGAGCTCGGCCGCCGCGATGGCCGCGTAGTGCTCGCAGGCCCAGGCGCACTTCTCGACCTCGGCGCGGCCTTGCGGCAGCGGCTTGCCCATCTCCTCGGCCATCCTGCGCGCGTGCTCGTCGGCCTCCGCGCGCAGCAGGGCGGCGGCGCGCCGCAGCACGCCGGCGCGCGCCTCGAAGCTCGCGCGACTCCACTCGGCGAAGGCGGCCGCCGAGCGGCGCAGCGCGGCCTCGATCCCGGCCGGCCCGTCGGCCGGCCAGCGCGCGACGAGCCGGCCGCTGGCGGGGTCGATGCTCGCCAGGCTCATCGCGCCGCGCTCAGCCCATGCCGGGCTCGAGGTCGACGCCCAGCCCGTCGGCGATGCGGTTGATGTAGCTGAAGTACGCGACCACCTGCGCGGCGTCGTGGATGGCGCGGTCGTCGAGCCCCTCCGCGCGCAGCGGCTCGAGGTGCCGTTCCTCGAAGCCGGCCGGATCGAGCGCCAGGCGCTCGGCGAACTGCAGCAGCGCGCGCAGGCGCGACGTCGGCGCGGCCTCGCTGCCCTGCGCGGCGACGTCCGCGGCGAACTCGGCCGCGTTCACCCCGGCCAGCTCGCCACGCGTGTCGCGTTCGACCTCGGCACGGAGGTCGGCCTCGTGGGCCTGCACTCAGTAGAAGCACTCGTTGACGCGCGAGACCGTCACGGCCATCGCCTCGCGCTCGACGCGCGAGAGCGGCGAGGGGCCGAACATGACCGCCTTGTACATCGCGGTCGAGGCGGCCAGCACGGCCGGGTTCAGGCTCTGCAGCCGCAGGATGCCGAAGACCCTTCCCGCCCGCCGGGTGGCCTCGTCGTAGATCCGCTTCAGCTCGCCGTCGGCGTCGCCGGAACCAATGGTCTCGATGTAGGCCACGGCGCGGGAGTATATGCCGCACGCTTGATTTCGCGCCGCCCGCCGGTTGCGCTATCGTCCTCGCGCCGCGGATGCCGCGGGCAGGGAAGGCCGCGCCAACCAGGAGGACGCGATGGACCACATCGACATGAAGGACCTCGTGCAGATGCTGCTTCGCTGGGGGCACATCGTGGCCGGCGTGATGTGGATCGGCCACCTGTGGTTCTTCAACTTCGTCAACGGCCCCTTCGCCGGCACGATGGACGGCCCGACCAAGCAGAAGGTCGTGCCCGAGCTCATGCCGCGCGCCCTGTTCTGGTTCCGGTGGGGCGCCGCGTGGACCTGGATCACCGGCGTGCTGCTGCTCGGCCTCGTCTACCTCATGCCGTGGAAGTCGATCATGTTCGAGATGGGGCCCGACAACCTGCCTGGCCAGTGGACCGCCGGCGCCTGGGTCATGGTCGCGCTCGTCTTCGTCGCGCCCTTCATCTACGACGCGCTGGCCAAGAGCGACCTGGCCAAGAACAACAAGACCTTCGCCTGGATCGGCCTGGCGCTCGTCGTCGCGCTGGTCATGGGCTACGTGAACTGGGCGCACTTCCAGTACCGCGCCTACAACATCCTGCTCGGCGGGACCTTCGGCACGATCATGGCCTACAACGTGTGGTTCCGGATCTGGCCCAACCAGAAGAAGATCATCGCGGCCGTGAAGGCCGGCACGGCGCCCGACGCGGCGCTCGTGGCGCAGGCCGGACAGCGCAGCCGTCACAACACCTACATGTCGGTGCCGCTGATCTGGGCCATGATCAACCAGCACACCGTGACCTTGCCCAAGATCGGCGCGCCGGGCGTCAACACGATCGTCGTCGTGGCCGTCGGCTGGTGGGTGACGATGCTGCTGTACGGGAAGGCGGGCAAGGTCAAGGGATTCTGAGGGGTCGCCAGCGACGCGGCGCGAGCGCAGCAATCCCCCGAGGTCCGACCGTGAAGACGATCGCGCGCACGCTGGCCGTTCTGCTGGCCACTGCGTGCAGTGCGACCGAGGCCCCAGTCGCAGGCGCTGCTGGCGACGCTGGCAATCGCCCAATAGGTGCATCCGAAGGGAACACCCTGGTCGTGGAGATTCGGGAAGGCCATTCGGACAACAGAGATCTGTATTGCGTCACGTGGGCGAGTGGCGGCACGGGCCATGGGAGCGAGTGCGCTACGGTGGGCGCGGCGCTGCCAGAGCAGGTCTCCTCATTCGATGAGCATCGCGAGGCATGCCGGCTGATCTGTGAGCTCGGCGTAGAGCGGCTGCGGCCGTTGGGGGTCGCGTCCGACATGGCTGATGATCGACGCAATGTGGTCCCGGCACCCGATTTCAGCCTGATCGTTGTCCTCACGGCCCTCGGGCGCGTAGATCAGGTCGTGGAGACTGCAGGTGGCAGTGAGCGCCACGATCTGATGTCCGTGCTGAGCGATGGCCTGTCAGAAGTGTCCTGGTCCGCCGACAGTCGCTGGGTGGCGGCTCGAACCACGGACAGGATCGGGCACGTCGATCGAGACGGCCTCGTCGTGATGGATGTCGTCCGTGGAGCCATCCCTCTTGAAAGGCGAGTTGGCAGGTCCGTGGGGTCGATCGCGTGGTCGCCAGATAGTCAGAACGTCGCTGTTCTCGTATCGACCGAGCGGCTCGGATCGGGGCCGATCGAAAGCCTCGGGAAGGCTTTCGGGCACGGAGTGCCCTACGTGGACGTCTCGCTGCTGATCGTCGATGTGGCCAGCGGCTCCGAGTGCGAGGTGGTTGTCGCACGGGATGTGAAATATGGTGACGGATCCGTGATGTGGGACCCGCTGGCGGTCGAGGCGCAGCCGAACTGAACGGCTCAGCTCAATCCACGATCTCGTAGAGCTTGAAGCGGTAGCCCTTGTTCGTGGGCCGGGCGGGCGCCGCGACGAGCTTGTAGTGCGGGTTGCTGTCGATTGTCGAGAGCGCGGGGCGCAGCGACAGTCCCTCGGGGTTGCCAGCGATCAGGTTGTTCACGAGCAGCAGGTGCGTGGCGCCGTAGCGGTGCGCGACCTCGCGGATCACGGGCTCGGGCTCGAGCGGGATCATCACGCCCTTCATCCCGCTGATCGCGTTCACCTCGTGGACCTCGCGCGACATGATCACCGCGTCCTGCAGGCCGAGCGGCTCGATGATCTGCGTGCGCAGCGCGGTGAAGGCCGCGTACATCTCGTCGATGGCCGCGCCCTTGTTGACCATCGCGGCCTGGGCGTAGCGGAAGTGGCCGGCGACGAGCCCGGTCGCCGCGCCGGCCACGAGCAGGGCCGCGGCGCGCTGGCGCGCCGGCTCGCCGGCGGGCAGCAGCCGGGCCAGGGCGCGCGCGATCCACAGCAGCGCGGCGGCCGCGCAGAGCACGAGCGTCGGGTAGACGCTGTACATGCCCGTGCGGAAGGACTCGGCGCCGACGGCCGTGAACACGAGCGAGTAGAAGACCCAGACCAGGGCCCACAGCGTCCAGAACGGGACGAAGCGGCGGCGCAGCGTCGTGAGCAGCCCGGCCCACGAGAGCCAGAGGAGCGCGACGAGCGCCGGGTAGTCCCAGGCGCCGGTGCGGTCGGCGGCGCCGGAGACCAGGCCCTCGGCGGCGGTCTCGAGGTTGACCTCGGAGATCTGCCGCTTGAGCTGCAGCACCGGGTCCCAGCCGTCGGCCAGCCAGCGCTCGGGCGTGACGCTCTCGGGCAGCGAGTACCAGTGCTCGTAGTTGGGCAGGAAGGCCGCGCGCAGCGAGCCGCCCGGCTGCGGGGTGCCGAGCACGACGAGGTTGTGGATCCACCAGGGGCTCATGACGAGCGCCCAGCACAAGGGCGCCGCGAGCAGCGCGCGCCACGGCGGGCGCGGCCGGGCCACGAGCGCCGCCGCCGCCAGCGCGCCGAAGAGCACGATCGCGTCGCTGCGCGCGAGCTGCGCCAGGCCGATCGCGGCGCCGGCCCACTTCCAGCTGCGCGGCTCGCGCATCGCGCGCACGATGAGCCACAGCGCGAGCGAGGCGAGCACGACGTAGGGCGCGTGGGACAGCGGCGCGCTGACCTGGTCCATGAAGAGATGGAAGGTCGTCGCGAGCAGCGCGCCGATCAGCCCCACGGCGCGGCTGTCCCACAGCTCGCGACCGAGCAGGTAGACGACGAGCGGCAGCGTCGAGGTCAGCACGACCATCGTGTTCTGCGCCGAGTCGTACGAGACGCCGCCGATGAGCATCCCGAGCGCCGAGAGCAGCGAGGTCAGCGGCATCCACCAGTCGTTGCTGAAGGTCGGGATGCCGGTGGGGTGGTTCCAGAAGTTCCACACGTAGTCGATGACGAAGCCGCGCCCCTCGGCGAGGTTCTTGGCGACGGCGTAGTAGAAGGCGATGTCGCCGTGGTTGACGTGGTGCCGCGGCGCGTTGACGGCCAGCTTGGCGAGCAGCGTGCCGACGCAGCAGGCCGTCACCCAGATCGCGACGGTGCGTCGGGAGGGGGAGTCAGCCCGCATTGCGAGCTGCCCCCGCTCGGTCACGTCACGGGCTTCGAGAGCGACGGCTGGCCGGCCGGCCGGCGGTTGCGGCCGAGCAGGCGCAGGTTGTCACGCAGCGAGAGCAGCGCCACGCAGCCGAAGCTGGCGGCGTAGAGGGCCAGGAAGGGTCCGATGAGGTAGCTCTCGCGCTGGAAGTAGAGCGAGACGCCCCAGGCCGAGTAGACGGCCAGCGCGGCCTCGAGCAGGAAGAGCACGTCCAGCTTGGGCCGGTAGCCGAAGCCCATCACGCCGCTGAGGCGGCTGTCGGTCAGGCTGCGCTTGGGCGTGCGGACGAAGGGCGTGTGCACGCCCATGAGCGCCTCGAGCACCGCGCGCGAGTTGCTCACCGCGATGCCGGTGCCGATGAGCATGAGCACGGGCAGGCTGGTCAGGCGCCGCTTCCAGTCCTCGCGCAGCGCGCGCTGGCTGGTCACGTAGAGCGTCGTCGGCCCGCAGGTGCCGAGGCCCAGCGCGATCGCGAGCACGACGAAGACCGGCGCGGCCGCGGGCACGACGTACGAGGTGAGCAGCACGGGCACCGCGAGCAGCGCCACGATGAGCATGAGCGGGTGCACGAAGTAGTGCGTGAGGTGCAGCGTGGCCTGGATGCGCGTGAACAGCGGCAGCTCGCTGCGCCAGACGCGGCCCAGCAGCTTGCGCGCGGTCTGGATGCTGCCCTTGGCCCAGCGCCGCTGCTGGCTCTTGAAGGCCGAGATGTCGGCCGGGATCTCGGCGGGCACCTCGACGTCGGTCGCGTACTCGATGCGCCAGCCGGCGAGCTGCGCGCGGTAGGAGAGGTCGAGGTCCTCGGTGAGCGTGTCGGCCTGCCAGCCGCCGGCGTCCTCGATGGCCGTGCGCCGCCAGATGCCCGCGGTGCCGTTGAAGTTGAGCAGCCAGCCGGCCCAGCAGCGCCCCGACTGCTCGATGCCGAAGTGGCCGTCGATGGCCAGGCCCTGGGCGCGGGTCAGCGGCGAGTAGTCGCGGTTGAGGTGGCCCCAGCGGGTCTGCACCAGCCCGACCTTCGCGTTCTGGAAGAAGGGCACGGTCTGCTGCAGGAAGTCGGGCCCGGGCAGGAAGTCGGCGTCGAAGATGGCGAGGAGCTCGCCCCGCGCCCGCGTCAGGCCCTCCTTGAGGGCCCCGGCCTTGTAGCCGGTGCGGTGGGTGCGGTGCAGGTGCGAGATCTGGAAGCCCTGCGCGCGGATCTCGGCGGCCAGCTCGGCCACGATCGAGGTCGTGTCGTCGGTCGAGTCGTCCAGCACCTGGATCTCGAAGCGCGCGCGCGGGTAGTCGAAGGCCGCCACCGCGCGCAGCAGGCGCTCGACGACGTAGCGCTCGTTGTAGATCGGCAGCTGGACGGTGACGTGGGGCGGCTCCCGCCCGGCGGCCAGGCTGCGGTAGGCCTGCCGCTCGGCCGCGAGGCGAGCGAGGTTGTCGGCGCGCCCCAGGCGGAACGCGCGGCAGAGGACATAGCAATTGGCGCCGTACAGGCACAGGCCGCCGACGGCGACCCAGTAGAGGACGACGAGGACGGTGGTCAAGAGCCAGGCTTCCGCGAGGATCGGTCGACGTCTCCGATCCCGCCACCATACCCAAACCGCCGGCAGAACGTATGCTCGCGCGCGTGAGCCGGCTCGTGCGACTCGACCGTCAGGACGCGGTGGCCTGGATCATCCTCGACCGCCCCGAGGTCCTGAACGCCTTGTCCTGGGACACCCTCGGCCAGCTCGGCGAGATCGTCGAGAGCCTCGCGGCGGCGCGCGACGTGCGCGTGGTGATCGTGACCGGCACGGGCGAGAAGGCCTTCTGCGCGGGCGCCGATCTCAAGGAGCGCGCCGGCTTCGACGAGGCGAAGACGCGCGCCTACGTGGCCCGCATCGGCGACACCTTCGCGGCGCTCGCCGCCCTGCCGCAGCCGAGCATCGCGGCCATCAACGGCGTGGCCTTCGGCGGCGGGCTCGAGCTGGCCCTGGCCTGCGACCTGCGCGTGGCCGCGAGCACGGCCTCGATGGGCCTGACCGAGACCTCGCTGGCCATCATCCCGGGCGCCGGCGGCACGCAGCGGCTGCCCGCCGTGGTCGGCCAGGCCCGGGCGCGCGAGCTCATCTTCACGGCGCGGCGCATCGACGCGGCCCGCGCGCAGCGCATCGGCCTGGTCAACGAGGTCGTCGAGCCGGGCGCGCTGCGCGAGGCCGCGCTCGGGCTGGCGCGCGAGATCGCCGCCAACGGTCCGCTCGCGGTGGCCGCCGCCAAGGCCGCCCTCGACCTGTCGGCCCGGCCGGCGACGCTGGACGAGCGGCTGGCCGGCGAGCGCGCGCTCTACCTCGAGCGCGTGTTGCCCAGCCGCGACCGCCTCGAGGCGCTGTCCGCCTTCCGCGACAAGCGCAAGCCCGTCTGGCGAGGAGAGTAGGAAAGGAGCGTCTCGTGCTGGTCTCGCGCTTCATGACCCGCCGTCCCGTGACCGTCGGCCCGGGGCAGCCCCTCGAGGAGGCGACGCTGCTCCTCGAGCAGCACGGCTTCCGCCACCTGCCGGTCGTCTCCGGCACCGAGGTCGTGGGCATGCTCTCCGACCGCGACCTGCGCCTCGGCACCGGCGGTCACGCGCTCTCGCAGCTGAACCTGCCGGACGACGCGCCCCTGCCGCGCACCGTGGCCGAGATCATGCGCACGCCGGTGGTGTGCGTCGAGAGCGACGAGCGCGGCCCGCTCGCGGCTCGGCACATGATCGAGCAGCGCATCGGCGCGCTGCCCGTGCTCGAGGACGGGCAGCTGGTGGGCATCGTGACCGAGACGAACCTCGTCTCGGCCTTCCGCGACCTGTGCCGCGATCCCGCGCACGCCGACGAGCTCGACCGCCCGGTCGAGGAGATCATGCACTCGCCGGTGATCACGCTCGAGCCGGACGACACGCTCGCCGACGCGATCCGGCGCTGCAACGACTGGCGCATCCGGCACATCCCGGTGCTGCAGGACGAGGCGCTGGTCGGCATCGTGTCCGACCGCGACATCCGCCTGGCGCTGGGGCGCGCGCTCGTGAACGACGCGCTGGCCCTGCGGCAGGGCGGCACGGCCAGCGACCCCGACCGCGTCGACGCGATCATGTCGCGGCAGGTCGTCTCGATCGGGCCGGCCGAGTCCCTCTCGCGCGCCGCCTCGAGCATGCTCGCCCAGCACGTCTCGGCGCTGCCGGTGCAGCTCGACGGGATGCTGCTGGGCATCGTCACGCGCACCGACATCCTCGAGCACTACGGCACGGTGGCCTGAGCCTTGCGGCTCGAGTTCCACGGCGCGGCCGGCGGCGTGACGGGCAGCGCGCACCTGCTCGTCACCGCGCGGGCGCGCGTGCTGCTCGACTTCGGGATGTTCCAGGGCGGGCCGGCGGCCGAGAAGGGCAACCGGCGCCGGCCGGGCTTCGACCCGCGCTCGCTCGACGCCGTCGTGCTCAGCCACGCGCACATCGACCACAGCGGCCGGCTGCCGCTGCTCGCGCGCTGGGGCGTGCGGCCGCCGATCTGGTCCACGCCGGCGACGGCGGCCATGTGCGCGATCATGCTGCCCGACTCGGCGCACGTCTCGCAGATGGACGCCAAGCGTTGGGGGCGCAAGCGCCACGGCCGCGGCCGTCCCGAGGGGCGCGGCGAGGTCGAGCCGCTCTACGACCAGGACGACGTCCGGGCCGTGCTCGAGACGCTGCGCACGCTGCCCTACCGCCGCGCGCAGGAGATCGCGCCGGGCGTGACGCTGACCTTCCTCGACGCGGGACACATCCTGGGCTCGGCGATCGTGGTGCTGGACGTGGCCGAGCCGGGCGCGCGGCGGCGGCTCGTGTTCTGCGGCGACCTCGGGCACAGCCCGGCGCCGCTGCTGCGCGACCCCGAGCATCCCGGCGAGGCGGACGTCCTGCTGCTCGAGTCGACCTACGGCGACCGCGACCACCGGCCGCAGGCCGAGACGCTCGAGCAGTTCCGGCGGCTGATCCTCGACGCGCAGTCGCGGGGCGCCAAGGTGCTGGTGCCGTCCTTCGCCGTGGGGCGCACCCAGGAGCTCGTCTACCACCTGGGCGAGCTGCGCCGCGCCGGCGTGCTCGAGATGCCCGTGTACGTGGACAGCCCGCTGGCCGAGGCGACCACGCAGATCTATCGGCGGCACCGCGAGCTCTACGACCAGGAGGCGCGCGAGCTGCTGGAGAACGGCGTCGCTCCGCTGGGCTTCGACACGCTGCGCTTCTGCCACACGCCCGAGGAGTCGATGGCGCTCAACGACCTGGCCGGGCCGGCGGTCATCATCGCGGCGAGCGGCATGTGCACGGGCGGGCGCATCGTGCACCACCTCAAGCACCACGCCGGGCGGCGCGAGACCTGCATCCTCATGGTCGGCTTCCAGGCCGTCGGCACGCCCGGCCGCGCGCTGGTCGACGGC
>Ga0111539_10013185_pt1 | contig 10334 bp, 9 predicted proteins | sample RhiMethybrSRZTD1_FD_79667 | JGI IMG/M metagenome (GOLD analysis project Ga0111539, IMG submission 79667) | Populus rhizosphere microbial communities from Tennessee, USA - Rhizosphere MetaG P. TD hybrid SRZTD1 (version 2) (version 2) | ecosystem: Host-associated > Plants > Roots > Rhizosphere >... | reverse complement strand
GCCGTTCTTCTGGACGACCCAGTACGACGTCACCCTGTCGTACGTGGGCCACGCGGCGAGCTGGGACCGCATCGACGTTCACGGCGATCTGGGCGCGCGCGACGCGACCCTCGCCTACCGCCGTGGCGGGCAGACGCTGGCGGTGGCGACGGTGGGCCGCGATCGCACCAGCCTGGAGGCCGAGGTCGCCATCGAAGCGGGCGATCAAGCGACCCTGGCTGCGTTCGGTCGAACGCGGTAACGCCGAACCGCCATAGGTCATAGACTGGCGGCGGCTTGTCGCGCAGGTACGCGTATGTCGTGGCCGAGCTGGCCGTCGCGGCCGTGGGAACGGCGGCGGTGCTCATCTCGATCGCGTCGCTGCAGCAGGATCTCGCGGCCTACTGGGTCGCGGGCAAGACGCGCTGGTTTGGCCTCGATCCCTACGTGAACTACGGCGGGTCCGACGTCGCGCCGCGCCTGTGGGACGGCGTCGCGCCGTACAGGCACAGCCGCTTTCTCTACCCGCCGCTCGCGGCCGAGCTGTTTCGCCTGCTCGCGTTCGTCCCCTATCAATTCGCGAAGGTCGCCTTCACGGGCGCGGCTTTCGCGGGCTGGCTGCTGACCGCCCGCCTCGTCGCGCGTCGCCCCGGCGGTCGCGGCCAGGACGCTTTGGCCGTCATCCTGGCCGGGGCGCTCTTCTTCCCGCTCTACGTCCACCTCGAACGCGGGCAGATCGATCTGCTGCTGCTGCCGCTGGTGTTCGGGGCGTGGCTGCGGCGCGAGCGTGCCGTCGGCGCGGGCGCGGCGCTCGCGCTGGCCGCGACGTTCAAGCCGGCGCTCCTGGGGCTGCTGCCCGTCGTCGTCGCGCTGGGCCGCTGGCGCTGGGCGGCGGCGGCGGTCGCATTTTGCGGCGCCGCCGCCGTCGCCGGCATGGCGATCTCGGGTCCGGCGCTGACGCGCGAATACGCGACGGTCGTGTTGCCCCGCGCCGCGCTCTACGGCGAGGGCGGCAGCGACGAGATGTTGCTCCCCGAGAGCCGGCTTCCGATCACGGACGAGGACGGCGATCTCACCGCGCTCGAAGGACGGTCGTACAAGGTGACGATCCCCCCGTTCGACCGGCCGGCGAGCGCGAGCTTGCCGCGGCGGCTCGCACCCAGCTCGCCACACTGGGCGGCGAATGTGTTGCCCTACGTGTTCGCGATCGCCGGCCTCGTCTGGGTGGCGCGCCGGCTTCGACGACGACGCGACGGCGATGCCGGTGACCGGCGCACCGTCGACGACGCCGAGCTGCTGCTGTTCACGGGGGCGATCCTCGCCTGTGTCGTGACCTCGCCGACCGGCTGGGTGATGAGCTTCGTCTGGGCGCTGCCCATCGCGCCGCTGGTCTGGGCGCGGAGCCAGCTGGCGCCGCTTTCGAACGGCGCGCATGCGCTCCGCGCCGGCTGGATCGCGTGCGCGCTATCGCCGCTCCTCGGGTGGAGCGCCGTCGTGGGTGCCGCGTTCGTCGTGATCGCCGCGGCCGCCGCCGATCGGTGGACGGAGCCCGCATGATCGTGCTCGCGGCCAGCGTGGCGATGCTCGTCGTGATCGCGCGCGGGCTCGATCGGCTCTGCGAGACGCCCGGTGAGTCACGCGCGAGCAAGCTGGCTCGCACGCTGCTGTGGGCCGTCGCCGCGGTGGTCGTCGTCGAAGCCGGCCTCGGCGCCGTCGGGTGGCTCGGCGCGAAAACGACGCTGGCGGCGCTGGCCGCGATCGCGGCCGGCGTCGTCGTGCTGGCGCGCCGGAAGCCGCGGCTGCAACTGGAGATCCGCGAGCCCCTGTCGCGCGGCGACGTCGGGCTGGTGGCGGCCTTGATCGCGGCGATCGCGCCCCGTCTCTGGGCCGGGCTGCACCGGACGACGTTCCTCTACGACACGCTGTCGTACCACCTGCACGTCCCGGCGACGTGGATGAACGCCGGACACATCGGGATCGTCCCCGCCGTCTTCGGCGATCCGTCACCCGCGTACGCGCCGAGCAACCTCGAGCTGGTGTTCCTGTTCCTGATGAATCCGCTGCGCTCCGACTATCTCGCCGGTGTCGGGCAGGTCCCGTTCGCGGCGCTGGCCGTGGCCGCGATCGTCGCGACCGCGCGCGAGGCCGGCGGCGGACGGACCACCGCGCTCGCCGCGGGCCTCGCGTTCGTCCTGATTCCCGAGGTCTGGGGCCAGGTCCCGACGGCGATGACCGACCTCGGTCTGGCGGCGTGTCTGCTGTCGTCGCTGCCGTTCGCGCTCCGCCTGTGGCGGGCCCGGATGCCCGGCCGCGCCGACCTGCTGGTGTTCGCCGTCGCCATCGGCCTGGCGATCGGCAGCAAATACGCGGGTGCCGCGCTCGCCCTGCCCTTCGTCGCGATCGGCGTCATCGCGCTGGTCCGCCGCCGCCACTCCACCGAGCTGCGCCGCCCGCTGTCGTTCGCGCTCGGGGCCCTGCTGGCGACCGGCGGCTTCTGGTATGTCCGGAACCTTCTGGTCACCGGCAATCCGATCTATCCGGTCTCCCCCGCGGGCCTGCCGCTCCCCTCGCTGTACGGCGGCGCCGAGATGCGGGCGTGGGAGTACCACCTGCCCGTTCGCGATCTCGGCGCCCTCGGCTCGATGTTGCTCGGGGCGGGCGTCGGCTTCGTCGGCGCCGCAGCCGTCGCGATCGCACGCCAGTGGCGCAGCGTCGAGGCCGTGCTGGCGCTGGCGCTGCTGGCGACGTTCTGGTTCGTCATCCCGTACCAGGAGAGCCGCTTCCTGTTCGCGGCGTTCGGCGCCGCGGCCATCGCGATCGCCCGCGCCGCCGACAGGCCGCCCGCGGTCGTCGGCTGGTGCAGCCTCGCCGTCGCGATCGGCGGCTCGCTGCTGCAGTGGCCGACGCGCGAGCGCCTGCTGATCCCGGTCGTCGGCGCGGCCGCGGCCCTGGTGTGGACGCTCTGGCGCCGGCTGGCCATCCGAGTTGGCCGGATCGGCACGATCGGGCGACGGGTGACGGGCACCATCGGGCTGATCCCGCTGCTCCTCGGGGTGGTCGCGGGCGAAGAACGTCACGGCCGGCGCGCGCCGCCGTACAGCGCGGGCGACGATGATCTGGCTGCCGCGTGGGCGTGGTTCCGCGCCAACGTCGCCTACGACCATGTCGCCTACACCGGCAACAACCTCGCCTTCCCGCTCACGGGCCAGCACCTCGCGAACCGCGTCACCTACGTGAACGTCGCGGGCGCGCCGGCCGATCGCCTGCACGACTTCGGCCCGCCCGGCGACGGAACCGCGGAGCCGGCGCCCTATCGCCGCGGCGCAAACCTCGGGGCGTGGCTCGCCAACCTCCGTGCGACGGGCACACGCGTCCTGTTCGTCGCAGCGCTGGATCCGATCGTGCGTCGCACGATCGCGGCCGACGCTGACGGTTTTCCCGTCGAGCGCGCCTGGGCCGACGCGCGCCCCGACGTCTTTCGCGTCCGCTACGCCTCGAGCGCGGCGCGGGTGTACGCGGTGGAGCTGCCGTGAGCCGCGCGGTCGGCGCCGCGTGCGGCGCGGCGCTGCTGCTGTTCGTCGCGGGGCGCTGCCTGGTCCCGATGGACGAGACCGACCTGTTCTTCAACCTGCGCCTGGGCGAGATCGTGCTGCACGACCACGCCGTGCCGCGGACAAATTTGCTGTCGTTCACGCAACCCGACAGCCGCGACGTCAACCTGGCCTGGCTGTTCCAGATCGTCCTCGCGCTGGCACACCGGGCGGGCGGCATCCCGGGCACGCTGCTGCTCAAGACCGCGTTCGTCCTCGGCACGGTGGCGGTGTTGTTCCGGGTCGCGCTCCGGCGCGGCGCGCATCCCGCGGCGGCGGCGCTGGCGCTCGCGCTGTCCGCCTGGGCGGCCGAACCGCGCTTCGTCGAGCGGCCCCACCTGGTGACGTTCCTCGGCCTGGCGCTCACGCTGCTCGCGGTCGAGCGCGCCGAGTCCGGCCGGCCGCGCGCCCTCTACGTCCTCGTCCCTTGCGGCCTGGTGTGGGCGAACGCGAACTCATGCTTCTTCCTGGCGCCGCTGGTGCTGGCGCTGTACGCGCTCGGCGCGCGCCTGGACGGGCGTCCGGCCGATGCGCGGCGCGCCGGTCTGTGCGCGGCCGCCCTCGTTCCCTTCATCTTCGCGACGCCGTCGGGCGTGCACGCCCTCGTCTACATCGCCAACCACTGGCGCATGCCCTGGCTCCGGCCGCTGGAGGAATACGTCCCCGCCCGCTGGCCCGACAACGCCCCCGCCGCGTTCGTCGCCGCCGGCGTCATCGTGGCGACAATACTTCCATATCTGGGAACCCTCGCAGGGTTCCCAGACCCTCCCACGATGGTACGCGGCGAGCAGAGCTCGCCGGCTCCCCACGCGCGCGGACGCCGCTGGCGTCACCTGCTGCCGGTCGCGCTGCTGGGCCTCGTGGGCCTCCGCCGCAACCGGTTCATCGCCGAGTTCGCGCTGCTGTCCGCGCCGATCGTCGCGCGCGCGCTGACCGACGCCGCCGCGGGCGCGGCCGCGCGCCTGACCGCAAACGTCCGCGCGGACCTGCGCCGCGTGGCCACCGTGGCCGTCGTCGCGTTGCTCGCGGGCGCCGCGATCGTGCCGCGCGTCGCGGCGGCGCGCGCGGGCGGCCGGGTGGTCGACATCGGCCTGGATCCGACGCTGATCCCCGCGACCGCGATCGCCTTCGCGACCGACAATGGCCTCCGCGAGCGCATGTACAACGACCTCGAAGTCGGCTCGTACCTCACCTGGGAAGGCTGGCCGCGGTACCGCGTGTTCCAGGATCCGCGCATCAACGGCTACCCGCCCGCGTTCCACGCCTTGCTGAAGCGTGACGATCTCTCCCGGCGCGAATGGGATGCAGTGCTCGCCGCCTTCGGCGTCACCACCGCGCTGGTCACCTACCCCGATCTCAACCCGCGCGCCGCGTTCTTCGATCCGGAGCGCTGGGCGCTGGTCTATCGCGCCGCGGACGGGCTGGTGTTCGTCGCGCGGCGTCCGGAGTTCGCCGCGCTGACCGCGCGCGCCGAGCTTCCGGTGACGTTCGCCTTCACGCGCGCGAGCGGCGTCGAACCGCGCGCGCTCGACGCCCGGCCCGCCGGATCGCCCGTGACCGACTGCGAATGGCAGCGCCGGCTGGGCGACTTCTTCACCGGCACCAGCGAGGACCTGCTCGCCCTCAACGCCTACCGCAACGCGCGCGCGACCCCCGGCTGCCTCGATGCACCCGCCCTGCTGCTGACCCGCATGGCGCTGGGCGACGCCGCCCTCCGCCTGCGCGATCCCGCGACCGCCGCCGAGGCCTACGCGGGCATCGACCTGCCCCGCGCCCACAGCAACCGCGCCCTCGCCCTGCTGGCGCTGGGACAGGCGGCCGACGCGCTGGAGGAGGCGCGTGCCGCCCGCAGGCTGAGCCCCGACGACGCCGACGCCCAGATGGTCGAACGGATCGCGCGGGAGCGCATGCCACCTTCCCGGTGAATATCGGTTCGGCTCGCCGTGGCGGGTGGACGACTCTCCATCGCAAGCCACTCGAGGAACCGCTCGACGAGCTGGGGGCATCGGCATGGGAGCTCCGGCTGGGCGAGTTCCGGCTGTTCTTCTCAGTCGATGAGGAAACGCGGATCGTGACCATCCTGCGGGTTATTCTCAAAGGCAGGTGGACGACGCTGGAGGCTCTCCGCAGGAGTAGGCGATCATGAGCAGCAAGGCTTTTCGGGTGACACGGTCCCAGGCGCGCGAGCTCCGGCAGATCAAGGACAGGACCGCGCGGCAAGGTGGCACGCCGCACGATGAGGTCGTGCGGCGAATGCACGAGCGAATGTGCCGAGACCTCCGCAAGATGGTGAAGGCCTACAAACACCCGGCTCCGGAGATCAATGACATCCTCGAGTTGCTGGCTCTCGCGCGCGCGGAAGGCCTCGATGTCTCTGCGGAAATCGAGGACCTCTTGGGCAAGATCGCCATCAAGGCGCGCGCAGCCTGACCCGGGAACGCTTCCAGTTTCCGGCCTGGCAGAGGTACAGTTCCTGGCGCCATGGCACAGCCAACCGAGGTCGATCGTGAGTTCCTGGGGCGCATCCCGATCTTCGCCGGCTTGCCCGAGCGGGTGATCGGGCTGCTCGCCGACAAGCTGCGGGTCGTGAACGTCGTCGCCGGCGCGCAGCTGCTGCGCGAGGGGGAGCACGCCCGCAGCATGTTCATCGTCCGGGAGGGTGAGCTGCAGATCCTCAAGCACGGCAAGGGCGGCGCGGAATACAAGCTCGCCGTCCTCAAGGTGGGCGACTGTGTCGGCGAGATGTCGCTGATCGACATCCAGCCCCGGTCAGCGACGGCGCGGGCGGTCGGCACGGCCACGCTGTACGTCCTCGATCTGTCCGAGATCGGCAAGCTGTACGGCACCGACGTCGAGGCGTACGCCCTGCTGGTCCTCAACATCTCGCGCGAGATCAGCCGCCGCCTGCGCATCGCCGACGAGGTCCTGGCCAACATGGGGATGACCGCCGAGGCGATGTGGAGCGACGCCGCCGGCACCACCACCCACCCGGCAATGCCGGTCGTTACGGACTAGCTGCTCCGGCGCGCAGCGCCGGTGTGCAGCTACTTTGAACCGTGCCGTAGGCTCCGGCTACGCTAGCCGCCGCCGCGCAGCGCCGCCAGCAGCTTCTGGACGCTGGAGCGCGCGTCGCCGAACAGCATCGCGGTGTTGTCGTTGTAGACCAGCGGGTTGTCGACGCCCGCGTAGCCGGCCGACATGCCGCGCTTGAGCATGACGACCTTACCCGCCTTCCAGACCTGGATGACCGGCATGCCGTAGATCGGGCTCGAGGTATCCGTCTCCGCGCTCGGGTTCACGATGTCGTTGGCCCCGATCACCATCACGACCTCCGTCTCGGGCATGTCGGGGTTGATCTCCTCCATCTCCTTGACGATGTCGTAGGAGACGTTCGCCTCGGCCAGCAGCACGTTCATGTGGCCGGGCAGCCGCCCCGCGACCGGGTGGATGGCGTAGCGGCAGGTCACGCCCTTCTCGATCAGCAGCGACGAGATGTCTTTGACCGCGTGCTGGGCCTGGGCGACCGCCATGCCATAGCCCGGGACGATGACGACGTGGCGCGCCGCGAGCAGCCACTCGGCGACCTCGTTGACGTTGGTCTCGGTCACCTTGCCGGCCGGCGTCGCCCCGGGCGCCGGCTTCGCGCCGGCCTCGGCGCCGAAGCCGCCCAGCATCACGTTGAAGATCGAACGGTTCATCGCCCGGCACATGATGTAGCTGAGGATCGCGCCCGAGCTACCGACCAGCGCGCCGGTCACGATCAGCAGATCGTTCGACAGCATGAAACCGGCCGCCGCCGCCGCCCAGCCCGAGTAGCTGTTGAGCAGCGACACGACCACCGGCATGTCGCCGCCGCCGATCGCCATCACCATGTGAATCCCGAGCAGCAGCGCCAGGCCCGTCATCGCGAGCAGCGCCGGCATCCCCGCGTCGACGATGTCGGCGCCCGCGTCCGGCCACGGCACCTCCGCGTGGTGGAAGATCACGCCCAGCGCCACGCACAGCATGATGATGATCAGGTTCAGGATGTGGCGCCCGGGCAGCAACAGCGGCCGGCTGCCGATGATGCCGCGCAGCTTGCCGAACGCGACGATCGACCCGCTGAACGTCACCGCGCCCACCAGCACGCCGATGTAGATCTCGACCAGGTGGGCGCTGCGGCCCGCCTCGTAGGCATCGCCCGGCTGCAGGTAGGTCGCGATGCCGACGATGACGGCGGCGGCGCCGACGAAGCTGTGCAGCATCGCGACCAGCTCGGGCATCGACGTCATCGCGACGCGCGCCGCGACGACCGCCCCGATCAGGCAGCCGACGCCCAGCGCGGCGCCCAGCACACCCACCAGGCTCCAGTCGGGCGTGGGCATGGTCGCGAAATCGACGGGCGCGAGCAGCGCCAGCGCCGTGACCGCGACCGCCACCAGCATGCCGATGACGCCCAGCCGGTTTCCGCGCCGCGCGCTCTCCTGGGTGGACAGCCCGCGGAGGCTCATGATGAAGAGCAGGCTCGCGATCAGGTAGGCGAGCGATCGTATCGTGGTGATCATGGGGTCGGCGCCTTCACTTCCGGAACATGCGCAGCATGCGCGCGGTGACGAGGAAGCCGCCCGCGAGGTTGATGGCCGCGAGCAGCACGGCGATGCCGCCGAGCACGAGCGCGCCGCTGCCGCCGCCGTACAGCGCCAGCATCCCGCCGATGACGATGATGCCGCTGATCGCGTTGGTGACGCTCATCAGCGGCGTGTGCAGCGCCGGGGTCACGTTCCAGATGACGTGCCAGCCGACCACACACGCGAGCAAGAACACGGTGAGGTGCTGGATGAACTCGGGCGGACCGAAGATCGCCGCGAGGCCCAGCAGGATCGCCGCCAGCGCCGCCACCATGTTGGCGCTGCTGCCCTTCTTCTTCGCGTTCGCGCCATTCGCCCCGTGATTCGCGACTGTCGCCGCTTGCGGCTTGGCCGCCGGCGCGGCGGCCGGCGGCGCGGCCGGAGGCGGCCAGAGCTGCTCGCCATCCTTGAGGATGATCGCGCCGCGCTGGATCTCGTCCTTGAGGTCGATGACCAACCCCTTCTCGGGCGTGTACATCTCCTTGAGCAGGTTCAGCACGGTCGTCGCGTACAGCTCGCTCGACTGACGCGCCATGCGGCTCGGCAGGTCGGTCAGCCCGACGATCGTGACGCCCGACTTCTCGACCACCTTGTCGCGTTCGGTGAGCGGGCAGTTGCCGCCCTGCTCCGCCGCCATGTCGACGATCACCGACCCCTGGGCCATCGCGGTCACCGCGCCGGGCGTGATCAGCACCGGGGCGGGCTTACCGGGGATCAGCGCCGTCGAGATGATGATGTCCGACGCCTGCGCGTGCTTCGCGATCAGCGCCTGCTCGGCCGCCAGGTAGGCGTCGCTCATCTGCTTCGCGTAGCCGCCGGCGCCCTCGCCCGACTCCTCGAATTTGAACTCGATGAACTGAGCACCCAGGCTCTCGACCTGCTCGCGCACGACCGGCCGCGTGTCGAACGCCTTCACCACCGCGCCCAGCCCCTTGGCCGCGGCGACCGCCGCCAGCCCGGCGACGCCCGCGCCGAGGATCAACACCTGCGCCGGCTTCACGCGCCCGGCCGCCGTCACCTGCCCGGAGAAGAAACGCCCGAAATGGTGGGCCGCCTCGACGACCGCGCGGTAGCCCGCGATGTTCGCCATCGCCGACAGCGCGTCCAGCTTCTGCGCGCGCGTGATGCGCGGGACGGCGTCCATCGCGAACACCGTCAGCTTGCGCGCGGCCAGCCGGTCGAGCAGCGGCTTGTTCTGCGCCGGCCAGATGAAGCTGATCAGCGTCGCCCCGGGCTTGAGCAGGTCGGCCTCGTTGCCGCCGCCCGGCCGCGTCGTGGGCTGCCGCACCTTCAGGACGATGTCGGCCTCGGCGTAGACCGCGGCAGCGCCCACGATCTGCGCGCCCGCCTCCGCGTAGGCGGCGTCCGAAAACGAGGCTGCGTCGCCCGCGCCCGTCTCGACGGCGACCTCGAGCCCGAGCTTGACCATCTTCTCGACCGTGTCGGGCGTGGCCGCGACGCGCAGCTCGTGCGGGTAGATCTCCTTGGGAATGCCCACCTTCATGGTGCGGCAGGGTACACCGACGGGGGCCAGCACCGCCACATCGCTGTGGCGGTGTCGACGGGCTCTCTACCGCTCGGCTTCCTTGCTGCCCACGACCGTCAGGTTGATCCCGCACTGCACCGACAGCGGCTTGCCGTCGACGGTGATCGTGACCTTGCCGTTGTGGTACCAGCCGAACGATCCGGTCGAGAACTCTCGCTTGTCCGCGACCAGCTCGGAGTTGCCGATCACGATCTTCACGGCTTCCGCCTTCTCCAGGAACTCGGTCTTCGAAACGGGGCAAGGTGACTTGGCCATGGCGCGCACGGTATCACGAGCAGGACCTGCCGCCGCGGTCGGCGTCGGCCGCAAAATCGTCGATGAAGAAGCGAAACTGCTCCCGCACGCTTCGCCGATCCACGGGCGGCCGTCCCGGCAGACCGGAGCGCGTCACCACCCATGGCGTGGACGCCGCGCGCGGCCCCGTGCAGGCCCCGCCCAGGGCCGGCAGCAGCGCCAGCCACGCCCGCGTCATCGCGACGGGCGGCGGGTCTCGTGGAACCAGGCGCGGTATTCGGCCATCTTCGCCTTCTGGTCGGGCGGGTGGCGGCGCTTGCAGGTGGACGCCTCGGGCGATCCTTCCGCGGCGCCCCAGCGCAGCTCGACGCAGTCGTT
>Ga0111539_10013182_pt1 | contig 10337 bp, 9 predicted proteins | sample RhiMethybrSRZTD1_FD_79667 | JGI IMG/M metagenome (GOLD analysis project Ga0111539, IMG submission 79667) | Populus rhizosphere microbial communities from Tennessee, USA - Rhizosphere MetaG P. TD hybrid SRZTD1 (version 2) (version 2) | ecosystem: Host-associated > Plants > Roots > Rhizosphere >... | reverse complement strand
TCATCCGTTCTCCTTTGTTCCCGTTCGGGCCCCCGTCGGGATCGCGAGCCGGACCACGGTACCGCCGTCCGGTCGAGATCGTACGTCGAAGTGAGCGCCGATCAGCTCTGCTCGCTCATGCATGACCTGCATGCCGAAATTGCGACGGCCGCGATTGGCGACCGCCTCCATATCGAAGCCGCGACCATCGTCACGGATCTCCAGGGTCCATCCCTCGCCACTCACGTCGGTGCTGACCACGACGGTCGAGGCACCAGCGTGCTTGCGGACATTCTGTAGGGCCTCCTGGGCGACGCGGAGGACCACCGTGCGTTCGCGGTCGTCGAGCGCGTCGCTCGGTCCGCGGAGATCGATGACGACGCCGATCCGCGTCGCGGAGCGGAAACCGTCGACCGTGTCGGTCAGCGCATCGTCGAGGCCTGCGGCATCGACGGTGGGCGGCCGGAGTTCCGAGATGAACTCCCGGACGTTCGCGAGCTCACGCCGGAGCATGGCCCGCAGCTGCTTGAGCCCGGCGAGGGCATTGCCGGGATCGTGCTCGATCAGGCGCTCGATGTCGTCGACCTCGAAGATCGCGTTCGTCAGCGCCTGGGCTGGGCCGTCATGGATCTCGCGCCCGATCCGAGCGCGCTCGGCGTCGAGCGCCTCCAGGACCACGGGGGCGGCCTCCATCGGCTTCGGAGTATAGGTGTCGCTCATGGGGTCGATCCCGGGCACTGGATCTGATAGACGGTCGTACTCGCGAGGGGATCCGCTCCCGCGCCGTGATACGGACCAAGGTCGATCGGCGTGAAGCACTCCGAGCCGGGCAGGTCGGCCTCAATGTCGGCAGGCCAGTGCTTGCCCTCGGGATCGCTGAGGATCAGGTAGCGCGCACCCGGGAACGCCGCCGCAAGATCGAGGACGTCGCGGGGCGGTTCGTCAGGCAGGGCCAGGGTGGGGACGCGCAGCGTCTCGGCGACCCAGATCGGGAAGTTGCTCATCAATCGGATGCCCGGTTCATCGACCGGATGACCCGCCGCGGCCATCCGTGGGCCCAGCTCGTCATAGCGGGCCATGGTCGTTTTCGAGCCGCTCCCGAAGGAAGGCAGGAGAGCGACGGAAAACAGGAGACACGCGGCCACACTGCCGACGACTCCGACCCATGAGACCTGCTTGGTCCACCCGAGTCGGCGCCCGAGTCGATCCATCCCGGCATCGATCGCGAATGCGGCGCTGAGGACGATGAGCACCTGCACGGGGCCGGCCGCGTGGAGGAAGGTCCCCCACTGGGTCGCCGCCGGGAACACCAGGCTGGTGACCACGAACATGATCAGGCTGATCGCAACGAGTGGTCGGAGGGCGAACGGGCGCCCCTGCCACGGGAGGGCGAGGATGCCGAGCACCGAGATCGGTAGCCCTAGCAGCGTCAAGACGTTGAACAGGTTGTGCCCGAGCCCGATCAGCCGCAGTTGGACGAGCCCCGCCGGCCCGAGCGCAAGGTGGCGCGCCAACGTCGGGGGATCGTTCCAGGCGAAGATGTCGTAGCCGGTCAGGTAGAGCGCGTTCGAGATCGCCTGGCCGGGCAGCGGACTGCCGAACTCCTGCATGTTCCGGTACGCCCAGGGTGCGAAGACCACCAACGCGACGACGGCGACGATGCCGATCGCGCGGGCACGGACGATCCTGGGAGCATCCATCGATCGCCACGCGAAGACCACCCAGATGAACGCCAGCCACGCTGTTTCGTTCCGCGTCAGTGCGCCGAGCCCGAAGAGGATCCCCAACGCCAGGAGACGCACGTCGGTCAGTCGGGCGCCACCGGGCCGGCGCACGATCCGTGTCATCAGCATGCATGCCGACAGGACGATCACGGCGAAGGGCATCGTCGAATCGGGCAGGGCCGAGTTGAGGACGAGCGGCAGGTAAACGGCCGACGTCAGCCCGGTCCCGAGTGCGACCCAACGTGCGCGCCCGAGTGGTAGGTCGCGCTCCGACGCGACGTCCCGCGCCAGCTGCCAGCCCAGGACCGGGACGACCGCGCCGACGAGCACGCTCGATACCTGCGCCGCGGCGAAGGTCGTACCCAGTAGCGCCATCGGGATCGCCGCAAGGAACGCCGGGAGCGGCAACCACACCTCGAAGGCGGGTCGCGGGAAGACGAGCGGCGGCGTCGCGTAGCTCCAGAGCGCGTCCGAGACCAGGCCGCGTCCCTCGAGCATGTTGCGCGCGACCCCGAAGTAGTAGGCCGTGTCCTCGGGCTTGGGGAACACGATCTGCGCTGCGAACGCCGCGCGGACGACCAGAGCGACGAGGAAGATGCCGACTGCGCTCCACCAGACCTCACGACGGCTCATGACGCCGCCTCGATGGGGAAGACGGCGAGGGCCAGTGGTCGACCAAGCGACAGGATCGGAGCACCGAGCCAGGTCGGTCGCGCGATCCCGTCGAGGACCGGTGCCATCGGTTCGACGCTCTCCTCGCGATCAAGGACCAGCCATCGGATGTCGTAGGCGTCGATGACCTTCTTGATCGTCTCGGGCGGGTCATTGACGAGGACGACGCCGCCGTGGCCGGTCCAGTACTTCGTCCCGGCAGCGTCGATCGACATCACGCGATCCGTCGTCGGGGCATCCGCGGCATCAAGGGCTGACGCGACCTGCTGGCACTTGGCGCGGCTGTCGGACCAGACCCCGTGGACGAACGCCGATCCGATGAGCGCCGCGCCGGCCGCGAAGACCACCGCCGCGCCTGTGAACGCTCGCGTCGCCGTCCGGGCATCCCAGCTCGGTCGGCGCGCGGCAACCCAGGCGACGGTAGCCGCGATGCCCTCGAGAGCCAGGACATAGGAATACGGGGCCAGGGCCACAGCCGAATGGATGAACGTGCCACCCGGGACATGGACGGCGCTGATCAGCGCAGAGAACGCGAAGAGCAGACCCGCGTACAGGAAGAACGGACCGAAGTCGAGCGAGCGCCGTCGTGCCCAGCCACCGATGACCATGAAGGGCACGAGCACGATCCCGCCGACCAGCACGGAATAGATCATCACCGCGGATACGAGACCACCGATCCGCGTACCGATGAGCGGCCCGATCCCCATGTCGAGCAGGTGCTGGAGTGTTGCGGGCGTCGTGATGCTGTTCCACTCGCCGATGTCCCGGATGAAGAAGACCTTCCCCGAAGCGGTCGACGGCGAGAGCGAGCCGAAGACCGCGAGCTGGCGGAGCCACCACGGCGCCATCACGACCAGGAAAAGCGCGACGCACGCGAATGCGGCGGACCACGGGATGGCGCGCCGGCGCCAGCGATCCCACAGGAACGCGATCCCGAGCGCTCCGAGCACGAGCAAGCCGTCGTTGCGGGACAGGGTCGCGAGACCCGCCAGCAGACCGGCGGCCGCGAAGGCCCGCGGCGATCCCTTGAGGCCCCGCGCTCCCATCCACAGCGACGCGAGGACGAGCGGCTGGTACAGCGAGAAGTTGTCGGGCTGGACCATATACACGACCGACAGGACCGGGACGGCGACGAGGATGCCCGCGCCGAGCGCGACCCGATCCGAGGCGCGAGCATCGCGGGCCATCGCCCACGTCAGCGGTGCCGCCAGCGATCCGATCAGCGCGAAGGGCAAGGCCGAGGCCCACGGCGTCTCGCCGAGGATCCAGATGAACGGCACCTGGACGAGGGATGCCAGCGGCATCCAGTGCGCATTCGAGGGGATCGGCAGGACCGGGTCGACCGGGATCGTGCCGCCGACCTCGGGGAAGATCCAGATCAGGTCGATGTTGAAGCCATGGCCCGCGGCGAGGTTCCGCGCGACGTCCACGTAATAGAAGGAATCGGGATACGCGGGGTCGGGGAAGTGCCAGATGAGGGCGACCCGGACGACCAGGGCGAGCGCGTATAGGACGAAGGGGATACGCACGGCCGGTGCAGCGTAGCACCGGGTCCTGCCCCTTCCGACCGGTACGAAGGGACCATCGGGCGGCCCGGAATCCGTACGAATGGTGCAGCGACGGGGCCCCGCGATTCGCCGACATTTCGGTCATGCAGCCGTTCGATCTGATCGCGCTGGCACTGGCCGGCGCAGCGGGCTATTCGGTCCTGTGGCTCGTCCGTCACGAGCTCGCCGTACGCCGCGTGAGGTCGCGCCCGCCCGTCTAACCCGACGCTGGGCGGCGGAGGCCGATGCGAGCGTACGAGCGAAGCTCGAGCCCGGCGAACCCGCGCAGGACTCCGCCCCGGAACCGGATGCCGTGCCGCGATGGCCGCTCCACGTAGCGAAACAGGAGCGCCGACAGGGTCAACGACGTCATGACCCCAGTACCGACGCGAAGGCCGGGCTCCATGCTCGCAAGGGCGTGTGTCGCGAACAGGAAGACCGGCACGTGCACCAGATATAGGGCATAGGACCGTTCGCCGAGCCACGCGAGCGATCGACCGGGTCGCCCGTTCCACCATGGGTCGTCGCGAAGTGATCCGGCGACCACGCCACATGAAGCAAGGGCGGTCAACGAGTAGCCGAATCCCCCGGGCACAGCATCCGCCACCGGTAGGAACGCGAGTACGGCAAGCGCACCAAGGCCGAGGGGCCCGACCCAGACGCCGGGTGTCCACTCCGGGTGGCGCATGCGGACCGCCCCAAGGAGACATCCGAGGAGCAGGGCGTCCATCCGCGTATCGGTCCCGAAATAGACACGCTCATCAGAGGCGCCTGTGCCGGCAACGACGACTCGGATGAGCGTGGCGGCGATCAGCGCGACGACCAAGGTCGCGATCAGTGCCTTGCTCCGCGGCGAAGTGATCCGAGTGAGCGCCACCAGGGCGATCGGCGCGAGCACGTAGAACTGCGCCTCGATCGAAAGGGACCACGCGTGATTCCACAAGCCCATCTCGTCGCCCGTGGAGCGGGCCCAGTTCGCGACGTAGGTGAGGGTCAGGAGCGAATCTTCGGTGACGCCTCGTGGATCGCCGGCTACGACGCCGACGACCATCAACACGGCCGACGCGGTCACGAGCGCCGGCACGAGTCGCCATGCGCGACGGGCGTAGAAACGGAACACGGCGACCGTCCCGGTATCGTCCCATTCCCGCAGCAGGACCGATGCGATCAGGTAGCCGCTGAGGACGAAGAACAGCGTGACGCCCGCGACACCCCCGGACACCATCGGCACGCCGGCGTGGAAGCAAAGGACGGCGAGGATGGCGATCCCGCGCACCCCAGCGATCGAGGGGCGCCAGTGATCGGCCGGACGGTCGGCGGGATCAGGCAATCGCGCGACTGGCCTCGGGGGCTCCCGAGCCGGTCTCGCCACTCGCTCAGCACGATGCCTTGGGCGACCGAGCTGGTCACCGTGCCGTGAGCGTCAGGTTCCCCCCAGCGCTCTCGCTACCTCGAGGTGCGCATCTTCGTCGACGGTCGCGAGGTCGACAAGTCGTCAGGTGCGGCGGCGCACCGCTCAGTCGGGGCGGCGCGCCACGAACATCACGTTGAAGTGGAGCAGCGAGTAGCCGATCCGCTCGATGTGCCAGCCGGCGAGCATCTCGCGGACCTCGTGCGGCAGGTACTCGTTGTGGAACGGCTCACTGTGTGGGCAGGTGCTCGACAGGAACCGGAACTTCCAGATCAGCGATCTCGCGGGGACCGACCCTACCAGCACACCACCCGGCGTTAGTACGCGCGCGTACTCGGACAGTGCCCGCGATGGATCGGGAATGTGCTCGATGACCTCGGTGCAGAGGACCGTCCCGAAGCTGCCATCGGCGAACGGGAGCTGTTCGACGTCGCCTTCGACGATCGTGTGGTCCGGGAGCCGCTTTCGCAGCAGCTCGATATTGCGCGGGTTGATGTCGACGCCCACCGAGCCTTTCGGCAGATAACGGAGGTTGAGACCCGTGCCGCATCCCGCGTCGAGGATCGGCGCGTCGGGGGTTGCGTACTTCGCGATCAGTCCTCGGACGACGCGTGCGCGATTGCGGTGGAAGAACGCCTCGAGCCCGCGGATGTTGTCGGCGACATCGACCCAGTCGTATGTCTCGACATCGCGGTAGTAATCCTTGACCCATTCCGACCAGGCGGCAGAGCCCTCTTCAAGGTCGATGCCGTGCGCGGCGTGCTCGTGCTGGTGCATGGGGCCTCCAAGTCCGAGATGCCAGCGCAGCTTCAGGGCATCGACCTCCCCTCGTCCATGTGCCGATAGTCATGGGCTCGTGGCGAACCGCGGGATGGCGCGGTACCCGAGTCATTGTCGTGGTTCCGCGGCTGTCGCGAGGGAGCGAGCGCGTCGGGCCTTCGTGGGTCGTTCGCCGGAGACGGTCCGGGCGGCTGTCGTTGACCCTGTCATACCACTGTCGGTGTGACCATCGGTGCATCCGGGCACCGACCTCGCACCGCGTAGACTGCGCCCGATGTCGAGCCCGACGATCGCGGCGGCTGCGCCCGTCCCGCTCCTTGATCGGTGGCGTTTCGGTGCGCGTGCTCTCGTGGCGGACTTCCGGCTCGATGCCGGCCTGATCACGATCTTCGTCGCGTCACGGATCATCGTGGTCGGCGCCGCGCTCGTGGCGGAGTACTTCATCCCACGAAACCCGGCACTCAATCCCGGGGCGGACGGGCCGATCCTGCGAAGCCTGACGACCTGGGATGGCTGGTGGTACCTGGGCATCGTCGCGAACGGCTATCACGCCGACCCGGTCGTCGGAGCCTATTCGAACGTCGCGTTCCCGCCGCTGTATCCCGCGATCCTCAAGGTCCTCTCCCTGCCGATCCCTGGGTATGCGGGCATCCTTGGCGTCCTCGTCTCCAATATCGCGTTCCTGCTCGCCCTCGGCTTGTTCGTTCGCCTCGGCACGCCGTACATCGGACGGCGCCGCGCGTCCTTGGCCGCGGGCCTGCTCGTGATCTACCCGTTCGCTTCGGTCTTCGCGATGGCCTACAGCGAGAGTCTGTTCCTGCTGCTGATGTTCGCGACGTTCCTGGCCGCGGAGCGTCGCCATCGCGCCTGGGCCGGGATCTTCCTTGCGCTGGCCGTGCTGTCACGCACGCAGGGTGTCGCCCTGGTCATCCCGCTTGCCATCCTGATGCTCCGTCAGGACGGCTGGCGACCAAAGATCTCGATGCTCTGGCTGATCCTTGGCCCGCTTGCCGCAGCGGCCTTCCTCGTCTACATCACCGGGATGACGGGGAGTTCGACGGCGTTCCTGGACGCGACCCAGGCCTGGGGTCGGACGGGGATCGGAAGCTATGCACCGGCGGACACGATCGGGGCGTCGTTCTCGCCCTATCTGGGCGCCCTCGTGCTCACCCTCCTCGCGACGATGTTCCTATTCGTGTTCATCCGCGTCGACCGCATCCCGATCGAATATGCACTCCTGCCGATGCTTCCCATCGTCGCCGACCTCCTGAGCGGCTCGCTCGAGTCCGTTGGGCGTCACACGATGGCCGGGTTCCCGGTGCTGTGGATCCTGGCGAATCGGCGATCGATCGCGATGAGGCGCGGCTGGCCGATGGTGTCCGCCGGGCTGTTCGCGATCATCGCGGTGCTGTCCTTCGGGGGGTATTGGGTCCCGTGACCCGATCACTGACGCTCGTCATGCCGGCGTACAACGAGGCGAGCAGGATCGAGCCCGCGCTCGACGAGCTGTTCGGATACCTCGCCCGTCGCGACAAGTACGGCCGGGACGGTTCGCCTGGTGCGGCCGAGCTTCCCGAGACGATCGACGTCCTCATCGTCGATGACGGCAGCACCGACGATACGGTCGCCAAGGTCGAGGCGCGCCCCGAGACGTCGGGGTCGATCCCGGGGATCGGCCTCCGAGTGCTACGCGTCCCGCACGGGGGCAAGGGCTCAGCCGTCCGCGCCGGGATGCTTGCCGCGACCGGCGACCTCGTCATCTTCGCGGACGCCGACATGGCCACCCCGCCCGATCAGATCCCGCTCCTCGCATCGGCGCTGGCGGATCACGACGTCGCCCTGGGCTCGCGGATCCAGCGAGATGGCTCCGATATGCGTGCTACCCAACCCGCGTACCGGCGGCTTCTCGGCAAGACATTCCATCTGCTCGCGTCGGTGTGGGTCGCCGGGCCGGTGCAGGACACGCAGTGCGGGTTCAAGGGGTTCACCCGTGAGGCGGCGCAGGACCTGTTCGAGCGGCAACGCATCACAAGCATCGTGTTCGATGTGGAGCTGATCTACATGGCCCGCCGGCGCGGCTATCGCGTGGCGATCGTGCCGATCCGATGGTTCGACAAGCGGGGGTCGCGGATGCGCGCGAGCGCCCCGCTGGCGGTCCGGGTGGCGTGGGACCTCTTCCGGATCCCGTTCTTGCATCGAGGGAGTCGTCGACGCGCCGCCGAAGGCGCCTGATGGATACGCCCGCGCTTGGCCGCACGGCGCGAGCCGCCCTCCCGATCGTCGCGATCCTGTCGTTCACGCTCGGCCTGGCGGCGACGCTTGCGGTGGCTGGCGACACGCTCGGGTTCGATTTCCTCGCCTATCACCAGGCCGCGGCGCGTCTACTCGCCGGTCAGCCCTTGTACGACATGTCGTACACGCAGACCGGCGGATTCGGCCTGTTCTACTACCCGCCGACGTTCGCGCCGTTCCTGCTCCCGTTCGGGGCCGTGAGCGCGACGACGGCGACATGGTCCTGGATCGCGCTCTCGATCGGCGCGTTCATCGTCGGCGTGTCAGCGATGCCCGTCTCGAGGACCGTCAAGTGGATGACCATCCTTTTCGCGGGCTGGTCATTCCCGTTCGTCTACGCCGTGAAGCTCGGCCAGGTCGGGCCGATCCTCTTCTGCCTGTTCGCTCTCGGATGGCGGTGGCTGGACCGGCAGATCCCGTTCGGCGTGGTCGGAGCGCTCGGCGCCGCGATCAAGTTGCAGCCGGGTCTGATCCTCGTCTGGGCACTGCTGACCCTCCGGATCCGCGCGGTCATCGCGGGGGGCGCGGTCCTGATCGTCCTTGCCGTCCTGACCACCGTCCTCGCAGGCCCGAGCGCGTGGACTGACTTCCTCGCGTTGATCCGGGCAGTGAGTGACCCCATCCGAACGCCGCACAACTTCACGCCGGGGGCGATCGCCTTCGCGTCAGGCACATCGGCAGAGACCGCTGGCCTGATCCAGCTGGTCAGCACCGTCGGCGTCATCGCCTTGCTGCTCATCTCGATCCGCTGGGCGACCGACGAGGCCTCGTTCATGATCGCGGTGATCGCCAGTCAGCTCGTGTCACCTATCGTCTGGGACCACTACGCGATGATCCTTCTGCTGCCGGTCGCCTACCTGCTCGCGTCCGGTCGCTGGTGGGCGGTGGCGATCCCGCTGGTGACGGCGTGGCCGCTCGTTGGAGTCACGCCTCCGGTGGCGTACCCGATCCTGTTCTGGGTGACGATGATCGCGACGTTCCTCGTCGGCCACGCTGCCACGGACCCGCGACAGAGCCTCGGCGAAGCGCTCGCCCGGTGACGGTCGGGGGTCAGGACTCGATGGTCGCCGGTCGCGGCTGGTCGATCGCCCTCGATGGGACCGGTCGATACGCCCCGCGGACGCGATTCCACGCCGTGCCGAACAACGCGAGCCCGCTGATGGCCGCGGCCAGCGGCCTGACGCGACTCACCCCACGGGGAGACCAGACGACCGGTACCTCGACGATCGGGAGATGAGAGACCCGATGGGCGATGAACAGCACCTCGGCGTCGAAGGTCCAACCTGTGGATCGCTGCTGGCTGAACAGGTCGTGCGCAATCGACCGCGGGAACAGCTTGAATCCGCACTGTGTGTCTCGATACGGAAGGCCGAGCAGGACCCGGGATGCCGTCCGCATGACGAGCGACATCAGCTGTCGGACGGGCGTCGGTCTGGCCGCTCCCTTGGCCTCGTGGTCGCGCCGGCCGATGTAGATGGCACGCGGATCGGCCGACCACTGCACCCGGTCCAGCTGGTCGATGCGGAGCTCGTCATCCGCATCGATCATCATCAGGTACTCGGCGTCCGTGCGATCCGCGACGTCGAGCATCGCCGAGCGGACCGTCAGCGCCTTGCCGCGATGCGGGAAGGACAGGATCTCGATGTGCGTCCCCTCGCGCTCCGCGGCGCGTGTCGCGACCTCGATCGTGTCGTCGGAGGACCCGTCATCGGCGACGAATACGGCGCGGATGGCATCGGCGTTCGCGGCACGGTAACGGGCGACCGTCGCGATGGTCTGTTCGATCCGGCTCGCTTCGTTGAACGCCGGCATGATGACGGCGATCGAAGGCCCGTCCGGGCGGACGGTCATGTCGACCCATGCCATCTAGCCACGATGCCGTTCGTCGCCGATGCCACCATGCTCGATGTCGTCCTGACCACCTTGCCTTCG
>Ga0111539_10013173_pt1 | contig 10339 bp, 10 predicted proteins | sample RhiMethybrSRZTD1_FD_79667 | JGI IMG/M metagenome (GOLD analysis project Ga0111539, IMG submission 79667) | Populus rhizosphere microbial communities from Tennessee, USA - Rhizosphere MetaG P. TD hybrid SRZTD1 (version 2) (version 2) | ecosystem: Host-associated > Plants > Roots > Rhizosphere >... | reverse complement strand
GCGCGAGCGGATCGATACGCTCCTTGTCAGGGCCGATCCGCTTACTCTCGTCAATCGCCAGCAGATCGTGACGCTTGCTGCGCAGCACAAGGTCATCGCAATGTACAGCGCCGGAGAGTTTGTACGAGCCGGTGGCCTCATGTCGTACGCGGTTCCGCTCACTGCGACGTTTCGTGGTGCCGCGATGTATCTCGACAAGATCCTCCGGGGGGGAAAACCTGCCGATCTCCCGGTCGAGCAGCCGACCAAGTTCGAGCTGCTCATCAACTTGAAGACCGCGAAGGCCCTTGGCCTGACGATTCCGCAGACGTTGCTACTGCGGGCCGATCAACTGATCGAATAGCCCGTGCTCGACCAACGCGGCCAACTCCTGCGGGCAGCACTCGGCTTCGCCGGGCTTCCTCGCCCGTCGCACGGTCGCGCACTCTGGGCGCTACGGACCTGGCTCGACTCCTGGGCCGGCATCGGGCGGATCGCCATCGGCATGGCGCGGCAAGGCTATGATCTTCAACTGACGCGGTACGACGAAAGCGGCTGGCGCGCGACGTTCTACACGACCGGAATGGAGCACTCACCCACGAGCGCGATCGGCACCGGTTGGGAACGCGCGCCGTGGCACGCGACACAGCGCCTAATCCGATCGCCACCGAGCCGCTGCGCCTACTCCGCCGGAAATTGAAAGACCGCAGGCGGTGGGCTCGGAACCGCGCGAACTAGCAGCGCCGCCGTGCCACTCGCTGAGTAGCCGCATCGTCTGCGTACATCCGCCGGCCGGCGGGGCGGAGCCGACCAACTCGCCGGCGAGATCGTAGTCGGCGTACGCCCGCCGCCCGCGGTCGAAGAACTACCAGCTGAACCATAGAAAACGATGGCGACGACGACGGCGTCGCTGGCTCTGCGAGCCACCACTGGTGGTCGCACCGTCTTGATCGCCCTCTGCGCGGGTCGATCCGGCCCTCGCGAAAGATGGACTGACGGGCAGAGTGAGAATGACGGGAGCGACGAAGACGGCCTTGCGAAGAATCTCGCGTCGGGTCGTGTCTGCGAACTCTAGAGGGTTTTCCATAGCAATTTCAGAACTCCTTTCCAATCGGCTACTAGGTTCCGCCGGGAGGGGCTGTCCGTCAAGACTGAATGAGTTTTCACAGGGGGCAGGTTTCCGGACGAACACCTTTCAGGAACTAAAGACTACGGTCGGCGAATAGCTTCCGATGCCGCCCTACTCGCGGCTAACTCCCGCGGCTGCTGCCACCCTGGTGCGCGTCGCGGCTTCGCAGGCCGCCGAAGGCAACCTGCCCAACGTCGCGTGACTTCCGGAAGTGATGCTGTACCTGCAGTTCTCTTTCCAGCGGTTAATCAGACTACACTGCGGGACTCAATGGCTAAGCCGCGTCCCGAGAAGAACTCGCCTGAGCGCCGGGTGCTCCCGATGGACCTCCACCGTCGGCGACCGCCTCACCGACGAGACCGGCGAAGACGAGGTGATCGGCCGGCCCTACACGACCAATATAGGCAAGAGCGCCCACGTGCGGGTCAAGCGCGTCGATAACGCCGAGGTCACGATTATTCGGACCTATGCGGCGCACGAACGCCGCATTACGCGGGGTAATTCGTACTCAGTAATTCTGCGCCGCATAGCCGCGATCTCAGTTGTGATGTTCAGAAGAAGCCACGTTCTCAATGAGATCGCCATGAGGTACGACGTTTGCTGACGCCAAGAGACGACTCGAGCAAATCGGCGCGCCAAAGCGCGGCGCGGCGATGAACGCTGAAGATGAACGCTGAAAGGGATCGCGGGATGAGTGAGTGTGAGTGGCACATCGTTCGACCGTCGCCCGTGCATCCGTGGACCGTCGCGATATACGAGAACAACCGTCTCATTGCCGAGGTGTCCGACGACGTGGCGACCCAGATCGAAACGCTCAAGCGCGAACACGCCGAGGCCCACGTCAACGCCAGGGCAATCGGTGCAGCGGCCGCGTTCTGGAAGGCTCAGTATGACGCCCTCGTGGCCGAGCGGGCCGAGACCCAGGCGGCGATCCGAGCGATCGTGGAGAAGCACGCCGCCGCGATCGCCCAAGCGAGGAGTAACCTAGATGCCGCGCCGTTCCCCCGTCGTCTCGTTCGTTGGCCTAGACGGTGGCTGGACGGCCTGCGACGCATTGCCGTCGTGGCAAGAGACTAAGTGGTGGTGCTTGATGCGTATTGGCCCTCGCACGGGCATAGGCTCCGCGCGTCGGCGGAAATCGAGCCGAGGGAATTCCCACACAAGTGGTCCCAGGGTGTCGAAGGAAGGCTCGCGCGTCGTCGCAGGACAGGAATCACTCGAACTCGACAAGTTCCCGATGCGATGACGCTGATGTGTGACGTGGTACGCCCGAGATGGACGGAGCGCCGAACCGCGTAAGATTTCGAGTCGGACGCCTTCGACCGGACTCGGCCACCCCTCCGCACCAAGTATCGCGCTAGTTTACTTCCGCGTCTCGCTCCTTACGTCCAAGAACCCTCGCTGCCGACTCGAAGCTCTTGCCGAAGTTCGAGCCGTTTGCGGCTGTCCACTACGGGCGTCGCTACGATCTTCTCGACGGCAGCCGCAAGCTGGCCCGGCGACAGGTGCGCGTATCGCTGCACCATGCTCAGAGTCCGCCAGCCGCCTAGCTCTTGGACCGCTCGCAAGTCTACCCCGGAGGCCACCTGGACGGGAAGCGAAGGTATGTCTGAGAGCGTGCCAGGTGACGCCATCGAGACGTGCAGCTTCCTCCTCCCGGTTAGCCGAGCGGGGTGGCCTGCGCGGCTTGGACGGCCCGCACGAACTCCCGGCTCACGGTGCGGTAGGCTCCGCGGCAGACCAGCTCGTCCGGATCGGTCGGGTGGAGGCGCCGCGTCCCCAAATCCGTGAGAGCAGCGCGAGCGGTGGTGTTGAGCGGCACACGCCGGGCCTGACCATTCTTGCTGAGACGCACCTGGTAAGCAGGTCCACGTCAGCCCACCGAGCCGCGCCTGCTCGGACCATCGGAGGCCCGTGTTGACAATCAGCGTGACCAGCAGGGCGCCGCCTCTGTCGATGATGGCTGGCGGAGAGTCTAGCCGAACGTCGGGACGCGCGCCGGACTCGTTGACAGACCACACGGACGGCGGTTGACTGACACTTGACGGGAGGTCCGGCGCCACCTCCAGGTCAGGGTGTTAACCCTATTGGAGTCAATCATGGAGGCACCACCGGGTGGGAGTGGCGCGTCGTCGCTGGTTCGCGGGTGATGACGCGCCTGGTCTAGCGTCGCTATCCCGAGTCCCGGCGCACGCCGGGACGCGCAGCCATGACGCTGCGCAAACCTACACGTCGCTCGGGGGTGAAGTACCGGTCTTGCCCCCGAGCGCCCTTGAGCTTCCGCAGAAAGCCACGAGCCAGCCGATAGTCATCAACAACTTATTGCCGCAGCGGCCCTGCGGTACAGGAGAATTCAGTGAAGAAACTCGTGCTCGCAGCTCTCGTCGCACTGCTTGGCTTCGCCCCGGCGGTCGCGCTAGCTCAGACGCAAGCGGAAGAGAAGATGCTAGTTGGTCAGGTTCAACACGTTGACGAAACTGGAACCAAGATTACCCTCACAGACGGCACCAAGCTACTGACACCGCCAGGATCGGTAGTCCGGCCCGGAGCGCTCCAACAGGGCACTATGGTGGTCGCCGGGTATCGGGAGGAAAATGGCGACAAGATCTTGACTAAACTCCTGAAGCCGGCGAAGCCCGCCCCTTCAACGCCCAGCGAATCGCCGAAGCGGTGATCGAGATCGCGAACACGACCCAAAGTGAAGGCCGGCAACCTGGGTGGACCTTGGAGCCACCTCTTGAGGAGCTGCAGGCGCCGTCGGCAGGAAGAATCTACGCTCGGCGGCAATCCTTACTCGGTAGTCGCTGCCACCGGTCGCATGCGCCGCATCGTGGTCGGGCGGATATCCGCACGAAAAGACTGCCGACCCATCGAGCGGGCACCACGGGGCACAGTGATTGCTTGCGTGATCCGCGTCTCGCGCGAGCATCTTCTCCGGAGGCCAGGCTACGGGGGAGCCAGTGCGGCCTGAACTGCGGCAATCAACCAATCCGAACTCGATGAGAACTGACGCAGGAATCTGCGGCACGGGAGGGGCTCAGTGAACAGGGTAGTGATGCTCGTCGGTATGGTCCTCGTGTGTGTGCTCGCGCCGCTGTACGCGCTGGCTCAGACGCAACCCGAGGAGAAGATGCTCGTTGGTCGGGTGCAGAGTGTCGACGACTCCGGAACGGAGCTCACGCTTGCCGATGGCACGAAGCTACTGACGCCGCCAGGAGCACAGTTCAATCCCGGCGTTCTCGAAAAGGGCATGATCGTGATCGCGATGTACCGCGAGCAAGGCGACGGCCGCAAGGTCCTGACCCGACTATCCCGCGGTCAGAGCGAGCCGGCCCCCGAAACGCCCAAACGACCCGAATAGGGACGCAACGCAGGACGCATCGTCGATCGGATGCTGCGTCCTGCGCGCCCTCCAACTCGGAGCTCCCATGAAACTTCGCGAGGTCACCAAAACATCCGGAATGGCGATCATGCACATATGGCCGCCGCAGCTGCTGGTCCAGATCGGCCCCATGACGGTGCCGCCTGGTGAGGGCGTGCTCAAGAGCGTGAAGCGGTTCGGCAACCGCCTGTCGCTGACCGTCGAGCACGACGGGCAAAAAGCGTGGGGCGGCGTGGACGTGCAAGGGGACCAGCGACCGTCGGTCGACGCTGTCGAGAAAGTGCTCAAGGCCAGCGTCGGCAAGCCAATCAAGGAGATCGGCGACCTCGACGTTGCGTGAGCCACTGCCGCAGTGTCCGCGCTGTCTGCAAGTGATCGCGTGCGACGATGCCGTCCGCGTCCGCGGCGGTCGGGTCGTGCATCTCGACTGCCAGAGACCTCGTCACCTGAGCCGCGAGGAGCGGCTGCTGCTCTTCCGGTACTGCCGGGGTCACGCCGTGGCAAAGTGCCCCTCGTGCGCCCAGAGCTTCATTCAGCGGCATGAGCTTGCCTCGGGGCTTCTGGACAATCGTACGTACGTCTGCCGCCGGTGTAGTACCGACCTGACCGAGAGTATTCGCCACCACCTGTACGGCTGCGCAATGCTTCCGGCTGAACTACGCGAGCGGGCGCAACAGGTTCGCGACGCCGCACGCAGGCTCGTCAACGAGAGCCATCAGCTGAGTGACCGTGCGGAGGTCCTGATGCGCGAGACCGAGGCGGCAGTTGCCGCGCTCCGCGAGACAATGCAACTGACCGCTCAGCGCGACTCAGGCGGGAGCAGCCGGGAGAGCGCCAAGTCTAGCCGACCTCCTGCCGCGCTATCATAGGCGGCCGTCACGGTCATCGCGACAAAGAGGTCACTCATGTCCCTCGGCAAGCCCGGAGGGACAGCGCAGCAGTTCGAGGCCGACAGCCGGGAAATGCCTCCAGGAGTCAAGCCCCACGCCGCGCTTGCTCATCGAGCCCGCAATCGTGTAGACATCAATGCCACCATGGTCCAGGGCTGATCGAGGCCCCTCGGGAGAGGACATCATGCGCATCGTCGTCCACGGGCAGCAGGCATTCGGCAAGAGCGTGCTGGAAGCGCTCCTCGAGCGCGGGGAAAACGTCGTCGGCGTCTACTGCGCCCCCGATCCGGCGCAGGGCGGACGGGTCGATCCACTGAAGGAGGCCGCGCTCGCGCGCGGTCTGCCGGTCCATCAGCCGAAGTCGTTCCGTAACAAGCCCGAGGTGTGGGAGGAATTCGGGCGACTCAAGGCGGACCTGTGCGTGATGGCCTACGTCACGCTCATCGTGCCCGAGGAAGTGCTGAACATGCCGACGCGCGGCACGATCCAGTACCATCCCTCGCTGCTCCCGCTCCATCGCGGACCGAGCTCGATCAACTGGCCGATCATCCAGGGCGACACGCGCACCGGGCTCACCATCTTCTGGCCCGACCAGGGGCTCGATACCGGACCGATCCTGCTGCAGAAAGAAGTCGAGATCCGCGACACCGACACGCTCGGCAGCCTCTACTTCGACCGGCTCTTCCCGCTCGGCGTGGCGGCGCTGCTCGAGGGCGTCGATCTCGTGCGCGCGGGCAAGGCGCCGAAGATCGTCCAGGACGAGTCGAAGGCGACGTACGAGGGCTGGTGCAAGAAGGAGCACGTGCAGGTCGACTGGCAGAAGCCGCTGCAGACCACGTGGAATCTCATTCGCGGGGCCGATCCCCAGCCCGGCGCCTGGACCACGTTCGGCGGCGCGACCGTGCAGCTCCTCGACGCCAAGAAGCTCGAGGGCGGCGCTGCCGGCCAGCCCGGACAGGTTCTCGCGGTCGACGACACAGGCATGACCGTCGCCGCGCCGGGCGGGCGGGTCCTCGTGACCCGCGTGCGCGCCGACGGCGGTCAGAAGGTGGCCGCCGGGGCATACGCCAAGAGCGCGGGGCTCGCCGCGGGCGCCCGGCTGGGCACCGCATGACGCCATCGAGCACGCCACACGGTCTCGCGCGCGGGCTCACCAACTACGGCGACCCGGACTTCGCGCTCTACCTGCGCCGCTCGTTCGCGACGTCGATGGGCTACTCGAAGGCGATGCTGGCGCGGCCCGTGGTCGGCATCGCCCAGTCGGCCAGCGGCTTCAACAACTGTCACCGGCACTTCCCGGAGCTGATCGAGGCGGTGAAGCGCGGCGTGCTCGCGGCCGGCGGGCTGCCGATCGATTTCCCGACAATCTCCCTCGGCGAGGTATTCCTGAACCCGACGAGCATGATGTTCAGGAACCTCATGGCCATCGACGTCGAGGAGATGATCCGCGCGCAGCCCATGGACTCGGTGGTCCTGGTGGGCGGCTGTGACAAGACGGTGCCGGCCCAGCTCATGGGCGCGGCCTCGGCCGACGTGCCCGCCGTACAGCTCCTGGCGGGACCGATGATGCCGATGGCCTATCGCGGCGAGCGACTCGGCGCGTGCACGGACTGTCGGCGCTTCTGGGCGAAGTACCGCGCCGGCGGCGTCACCGCGGCCGAGATCGAGCGGATCGAGGAGAATCTCGCGACGACCGCGGGCACCTGCGCGGTCATGGGCACCGCGAGCACGATGGCCTCGATCGCCGAGGCGATCGGCATGGCGCTGCCGGGCACGGCGGCGATTCCGGCCGTGCACGCCGATCGGCTGCGCGCGGCGGAGGCGAGCGGGCAGCAGGCGGTGACGCTGGCGGCGACCCGGCTCCGGCCGAGCCAGATCATCACCGAGCGCTCGGTCGAGAACGCGCTGCGCGTGCTGCTCGCCATCGGCGGCTCGACGAACGCCATCATCCATCTCACGGCGGTGGCCGGGCGCGCCGGCGTCGAGATCTCGCTGCGCCGCCTGAACGCGCTGAGCGACGAGACGCCCGTGCTGGTCGATCTGAAGCCGACGGGGCAGCACTACATGTCGGACCTCAACGCGGCTGGCGGCCTCGGCGCCGTGCTGCGCGAGCTGGCGCCCATGCTTCATCTGGACTGCATGACCGTGACGGGCCAGACGCTCGGTCAGCGACTCGCCGCCGAAGAAACGTGGGTCGATCGCGACGTCGTGCGGCCGCTCGCCGATCCCTATCAGAAGGTGGGCGGGCTGGCCGCGCTCTTCGGAAGCCTGGCGCCCGGCGGCGCCATCATCAAGCGCTCGGCGGCCGACCCGGCGCTCTTCGAGCGCGAGGGACGGGCGGTGGTTTTCACCTCGCTCGATGATCTCTCGGCGCGCATCGACACGCCCGATCTCGACGTGAACCCCGACGATTTCCTCGTGCTCCAGAACGCCGGGCCGAAGAGCGGCTACGCGATGCCCGAAGCCGGCTACCTGCCGATCCCCGCGAAGCTAGCGCGAGCCGGCGTCAAGGACATGGTGCGAATCTCGGACGCGCGCATGAGCGGGACGGCCTACGGCACGATCGTGCTCCACGTGTCGCCGGAAGCGGCGGTCGGTGGCCCGCTGGCGCTCGTGCGAAACGGTGACCGCATCAGTCTGAGCGTCACCGACCGGCGGCTCGACCTCCTGGTCGACGACGGCGAGCTGGCGCGGCGGCGCGCCGTGATGCCGCGTCCACCGGCGCCGCCGGCCCGAGGCTACGCGAAGCTCTACATGGACCACGTGCTGCAGGCCGAGCACGGCTGCGACTTCGACTTCTTGCGGAAGGTGTGAGCCGCGGGATCAGCCGCGCGGCGCGGCCGTCGAGCGGCGACGCTCGGCCTGTCTGACGCTTCGCCACAGGCGCTCACGCGTCAGCGGCATCTCCGTCACCTCCACCCCTAGCGACGAGAGCGCGTCGGCGATCGCGTTGGCGATGGCCGCCGGCGCCGGGAGCGTGCCGCCTTCCCCCGAGCCCTTCACGCCCAGCGGATTGAGCGGCGACGGCGTGACGACGTGGTGCACCTCGAGCGCGGGCATGTCGGCCGCGCGGGGCAGCGCGTAGTCCATCAGCGTGCCGGTCAGGAGCTGGCCGGCGTCGTCGTAGACGATCTCCTCGAGCAGTGCGTTGCCGATCCCGTGAGCGATCCCGCCGTGAATCTGCCCCTCGACCACCATCGGGTTGATCATCGTGCCGCAATCGTCCACCGCGACATAGCGGAGGATCTTCACCGTGCCGGTCTCAGGATCGACCTCCACGACCACCGCGTGGGCGCCGTTCGAGTACGTCGACTGCGGCACGTGGACATAGCCCGACGCCTCGAGCCCAGGATCCATGCTGCCAGGCAGCGCATATCCGGGCCGCGGCGCCGTCGCGATCGCCGCCACGTCGCCGAGCGTGAGCCCGCGCCCGGGCGACCCGCGGACGGCGATGCGGCCGTCCTCCAGAACCAGATCGGCGGGCGCCGCTTCCAGCTGCGCGGCCGCGATGGCGAGTGCTTTCTTCCTCACCTCGGCGGCGGCGTGAACCGCCGAGGCGCTCGCCAGTACGGCGACCCGGCTCGCGAACGTGCCGACGCCGTAGGGAATGCCGGCCGTGTCGCCGGGCACGACCGTGATCTGCTCGAGCGGCACCGAGAGGCCGTCGCCCACCACCTGCGCCAGCGTCGTCTCGTGCGCCTGACCCTGGCTCGACGCTCCGGAGAACACGAAGACGCGTCCGGCCGGATCGACGCGCACGCGGATGCCCTCGTACGGACCGAGGCCCGTGTCCTCGACGAACATGGCAAACCCGATGCCGATCGCGCGGCCCGCCGCCCGCGCCCGCTCGCGCTCGGCGGCGAAACCCCCGGCGCCCACGGCCTCGGTGGCGCGCCGCAGGCACTCCGGATAGTTGCCGCTGTCGTAGCGCCGGGGGCTGTTGTCGCGCGAGATGAGGCCGACGTCGTACGGGAACTCGTCGGGCTGGATCAGGTTGCGCTGACGGATCGCGATACGGTCGAGCCCGAGGTGCTCGGCGGCGAGATCGAGCATGCGCTCCATCACGAACACCGCCTGCGGCCGCCCGGCGCCGCGCACCGGCGTGACCGGCACGCGGTTGGTGTAGAGCGCGGTGAGCGTCACTTCGTAGTTCGGCACGCGATAGGGACCGGGGACGCTGACCGACGTGAGGATCGGCACGATCACGCCCCACGACACGAACGCGCCGCAGTCGTGCGTGAACGTGTCACGCACCGCGACGATCCGCCCCTCGCGCGTGAGCCCCAGCTCGACGTCGTGCCACTGGTCGCGTTCCTGCGTCACCGCGGCCAGGTGCTCGCTGCGCGTCTCGACGAACTGGACCGGGCGCCCGAGGGCGCGCGCGAGAACCGGAATCAGGATGTCCTCGCTGTAGACGATGGCCTTCGGGCCGAATCCCCCGCCGATGTCCTGCGTGACGACGCGCACGGCGTGCTCGGGCAGGTCGAGATAGCGCGCGAGCAGGCGGCGCAGGATCTGCGGCGCCTGAGCCGTCGCCCATACCGTGATCTGGCCGAGGTCGGCGTCCCAGCGGGCCGCGATCGCGCGCGTCTCCATGGCCATGCCGCCGCCGCGGTGCACGTGAAACCGCTCGCGCAGCACCAGCTCGGCGCGGGCGAGCGCGCCCACCGGATCACCTACCCGCTGGCTGAAACGGGAGGCGACGTTGCCGCCGGGATGCACGCGCGGCCCGTCGGGGCGCGTGGCGTCGTCGAGCGAAGCGACGGGCGCCAGCGGCGCGTACTCGATGCGCAGCGCATCGAGCGCGTCTTCCGCCTCGGCCGCGCTGGCGGCGACGACGAGCGCTACCGGCTGGCCCGCGTACGAGACGACGTCCTGGGGGAGCAGCTCGGCGCAGGCCGGGGCGATCAGGCTCGAGTGCGGGACGAGAAGCGGTAGCCGTCCCAGCGCCGCCACGTC
>Ga0111539_10013170_pt1 | contig 10341 bp, 8 predicted proteins | sample RhiMethybrSRZTD1_FD_79667 | JGI IMG/M metagenome (GOLD analysis project Ga0111539, IMG submission 79667) | Populus rhizosphere microbial communities from Tennessee, USA - Rhizosphere MetaG P. TD hybrid SRZTD1 (version 2) (version 2) | ecosystem: Host-associated > Plants > Roots > Rhizosphere >... | reverse complement strand
GTGTAGCATTTCTCGGGTTGCTCAAACAAACGGAAGCTATCCAGCAACCCGAGGTCAAGTACTTGCTGAAACGCCTCGCGCTCCGGCAGGCTGAACAAAACCTGTCCCTCCCATAACTTGGGGTCGTGCACGTCACGATCTTCGGGCGCGATGTTGAAGTCGCCCAGCAGTACCAGCTCCCGGTGACTCCGCAACATATCCTGCATCCAATTCCGGAGGGCGCCCAACCATTTCAGCTTGTATTGATATTTTTCAGATGTGACATGCTCGCCATTGGGCACGTAAATACAAACCACCCGAATGTCATCATAAACCGCGCCCAGCACACGTTTTTGCTGGTCCTCAAGACCCGGGATACCGCTGACAATGTCCATGGCGGGTAGCTTGCTGAGCAGCGCTACGCCATTGTAGGTTTTCTGGCCCGAAAAAATTGTCTGGTACCCGGCCGCTGCAATATCATTAATAGGGAAATTTTCGTCTTGCAGCTTCGTTTCTTGCAGGCACAGGACATCGGGCTGGTTTGACGCCAGCCAATCGAGGACTTGGGGAAGGCGAACCTTAAGGGAATTTACGTTCCAGGTAGCAATTTTCATGCGGCCCTATATCGAATCAGCTTTTGTCCGAACTGGAGTATATCCGCTAAAACACATACTGAATAGTTGGCGATTTAGTTGTGTGCTATCATGAAGTAGCGCTTAACCGTCCGGTCTGGTTTGTAGCGGCTACGGCCCAAGATGGGCTTATTCAGGTGTTCCCCCGAACTCGTTCGATATTTGACGCATTTGTTACTGTCCCCTCGAACACAGGTACAGAAGCCATGAATAATCCAAAAGACTCAGAATTTGGCATCGCGGATTGGCAGCGATTGCTGCGTTCAATTGGAGAAGACCCCTCGCGTCAAGGTCTGCATGAGACCCCTGGCCGCGTGTCGCGTGCCTGGGCACACTGGACGCGCGGTTACAAGCAGGATCCTGCCGCCATCCTTAAAACGTTCGCCGATGGCGGCGAAAGCTACGATGAGTTGATCGTGGTGAGGCAAATACCCGTGTACTCGCATTGCGAACACCATCTCGCTCCCTTCTTTGGCCACGCAACCGTCGGATATCTTCCAAGCGGACACATCGTTGGGCTGTCGAAGTTGACCCGGCTCGTCAACTGTTTTGCCGCCCGCCTTCAGGTGCAGGAACGACTGACGCAGCAGATTGCGCAATCTTTGCTCGAGCATTTGCAACCAAAGGCCGTTGGCGTGATTATCCGTTGCCGTCACATGTGTATGGAATCGCGCGGGATTGCAGTGGCGGGCGAGGAGACGGTAACTTCGGCGATGCTTGGCGATTTAAAGACGAATGCGGCTCAGCGTGCGGAATTTCTTGCATTGGCGGAATAAGCTTTTCGGCTTATTAACCGGCATCATCTACCCGGCTAAGCTCAAGTTTTCCGCCTGCATCGCACCACCGAGATTTTTGAGCAGTACTGCTTCCTGACCCTTGTTGCAGGTATATCTCTTTTTTGTGCCCCGCTCATTCAGATTCCCATCTATCTGCAGGGGGAGTCAAGGGGTCTACTGTGTCAACTAACTGGAGCCCAATGATGCCTTCAGCAGCGAAATATCTCTCTATTTTCTCGCCAGCGACCGAGCAGGAACGAAAAGAGAACTTCGAGGACTACTGGGATTTTACCCAGCAGCACGGGGGGCAGCTTTTTGAGGATGACAAGGACCTGGAAAAAAAACGTGCCAGACTTCAGCACTTTCAAAACAACCCGGTAAAATTGCGCCAACCGCTTGCCGATCCCGAATCCTTTTATCGGAATTATGTTGAGATGCAGGATGATCCCGCCTCGCTGGATCGCATAACGCTAATGTTGACCGGCATCTATAAGTTTGCCAGGCATGAATGGGTGGGGATCAAAGGCGCTTGGGATGTGGTCCCCGATATGGCTCATTCATACAGCGTAGAGGACAAAATCAGCCGTGTACACCTGGCCGAAGAATTTTGTCATGTACGCCTGTTCAATGAAATGCTATGCACATGCGGGCTGGATCGAGTGGAGTGGGTGCCGTTGGGTCCCATCAAGGAAAAGATTTACGAGCAGTTTCCTAAAGTCCCAGGCGTGATAAAGGATGGACCCGCTTTTGTCACAGAACTGATGGGCGTAACTTTTTATTGCCACCTCAACAAACTGTTCGATGAGATATTGGCTGAGGAACCGGAAGTACGTCTCCGGTTAAAGGAATTGCTGGAAGAAATTACTATCGATGAAGTGGCACACGTAGGGCAACGCAGGAATTTTATCGGTCCGATCGGGATGAGCATCTCCAAGGCCCTAGTCAAACCTTTTTATACTTTGTTTTTTAGAGACATTCCGGAAATCGGACTGCTGTTTGATGTCAGCAAAATGATCGAGGATGGGGTGGCATTTGATTTTAATGATCTGCCTGCACACATGATCGAACGCACCTGGATTCCTTCATACTGCAAAGCCTCGACCCCGCATTACACTGACCGCGCGCCGAAAATATCTGGACTTGGGTAAGGCCGGGCGTCAAGATCGAAGAAAACGACAAAACCGTGCAATCCCCCTCAGGCAGTTGTTTTCCCGGCGGCCACCAGCATCTCCGCAGCATGCGTACGGGTAGTCTCGGTAATTTTTTCCCCGCCGAGCATGCGTGCTATTTCCTCGACCCGTTCCTGCTTATCAAGCACTTTGATACGGCTCGAAACCCTTCCGCCTTTGGCGGGATCAGCTGATTTTGCGACTTGCCATTGATGATCACCCGCAGCAGCAACTTGCGGCAGATGGGTGATGCACATGACTTGGCGCTGCTCGCCCAGTTTCTTCAGTAACTTGCCGACAATTTCTGCCACGCGTCCGCCAATACCTGCGTCCACTTCGTCGAATAAGAGTGTCGGCGTTACGCTCAGTTTGCTGGCGATAACATGGATAGCCAGCCCGATACGTGACAATTCCCCGCCCGAGGCGACCTTTGCCAGCGGCCGCAGCGGGATGCCCTGATGAGCCGAAACCTGGAACTCGACCTGCTCAAGTCCGTGCACGTTACCCTGTTCGAGCGGCGTCAACGTCACCGAAAACTCCGCACCCGCCATTGCCATCTTTTGCATCGCGGAAGTAACCTGCTGCGAGAGGATGCCGGCTGCCTTGCCTCTCGCGTTGCTTAAATTTTTAGCAAGCTCGAGATATTGCCTCCTGGCGTTTTCTTCCTCGTGAGCGAGCGATACGCCGTCACCATGAAGAGTGAGCTCCGCCAGTTGCTCGGTAACGGTCTTTAGCAACTCCGGTAACTCATCGGGTGTCACCCTGTACTTTCTCGCTGCTGCATGCACCGCAGTTAACCGATCCTCGATTTCTTGCAGACGCTGGGGATCGAGGTCTAACCGTTGCTGATAGCGGCCAAGCTCGTAAACACCCTCCTGTAGCTGGATCTGTGCGGGCTCAAGCAAGTCAAGCACAACCTTTAGGCCACTGTCGCAACTCACCAGCTGACCAAGACGGGAGATGACCGCGTTTAGCTGGGCGAGACAAGCCAATTCCCCTTCAGACAGAGCTTCAAGTCCGGTGTGGGCCGCCTCAAGCAGGCTCGCGGCGTTGGCGAGACGACCGTGCTCAGATTGCAGCGCTTGCCACTCTTCGAACGAAAAATTCAATGCGGCGAGTTCGTTCGCTTGCCATTCCAACTGTTCTCGCTGCTGCGTGAAGGTCGCAGCGTTCTGCTCCCACGCGATACGTCGCTGGCGCAACCCTTGCCAGTTCCGGTATGCCTCTGTCACACTCTGCGTCAACTCGCGGCTGCCGGCGAAGGCGTCCAGCAGATCACGTTGAGCCTCAGTGCGCATCAGCAACTGATGCGCATGCTGACCCTGTATTTCGACGAGCTGCTCGCCCGCCAGGCGCAACTGTTGCAAGGTGGCGGGGCGGCCGTTGATGAAACTGCGGGACCGGCCAGAGACATCGATCAACCGGCGCAGCAGGCACCCCTCTTCGTCCCTTTGACCACTGCCATCACGGTCGCCATCACTTTCAAATCCGTTTTCGCGTAGCCATTCGGCCAGTTTCGGCAATTCGCTTATGTCGAACTCAGCGCTGATCTCAGCCCGCTCGCAACCGGTGCGCACGTCCCCGGCATCGCTCCGTTCGCCCAGGACCAGGGAAAGAGCATCAATCAAAATTGATTTCCCGGCCCCCGTCTCTCCGGTAAGCACGGTAAAACCTGGAACAAACTCCAGATCCATGCGGTCGACAATGACGAAATCGCGGATGCTGAGAAACTTTAGCATGAAGAAGGAATCACGTTGCGTTTCTGGGGAGCCCGCTCCAGCCAAGCTTCTCGCGTAGCATGCGGTAATAACTGTGTTGGGACGGATGCAGCAGCGTTACCGTGTGGGGAGCGCGGCGAACGATGACCTTATCATTTTCCTGCAAATCGAAATGCGAATGGCTATCCGAGTGAACGCGGGCGACTGCAGTACGATGCATCAGAATCTCAACTACGGCGTCGGGCCCTACTACGATAGGCCGGTTACTGAGCGTGTGAGGGCTGACTGGCACCAGAGCGATCAAATCGAGGCTTGGATGGAGAATGGGGCCGCCCGCCGACAATGCATAGGCGGTAGAGCCTGTTGGCGTCGCCACGATCAGGCCGTCAGAGCGCAAAGAGTATACATATTCACCATTGATACGTACCTCGAACTCTATCATGTTGCCGCCAACCCCCCGATTCACCGCCACATCGTTCAACGCCCGCGCGCTAAACATGACGTTATTGTCGCGCGCCACCTCGACGTACAGAAGCATGCGGCGCTCAGGCATGTAGAGGCCATCAAGCATGGAGCCGAGCGTTTCCACCATGGTGTGGATGGAAAGATCAGTCAGAAACCCGAGTCGGCCCTGATTAATGCCGACCAGGGGCACGTCGAACGGCGCGAGCTTGCGGGCGATATTCAGCATTGTGCCGTCGCCACCGAGAACAATAGCTAGATCCGCGCGGGCGCCAATCTCCTCCATTGACATCCCGGGGTACTTCTCCTGCGCTGTGGTAGCAGCAGTGAGCGAATCAAGCAGCACTTCGAGGTCGCGGGTTTCCAGATATTCGCCCAGCCGCAACAAGGGCGCTACGATCTCCGGGTTCTTGTGCTTGCCGATCAGCGCTACTGTCTTAAATGGGGAGTTCATGGCTGGGTAGATCTGGAACGCCTGGCGGCAATATTTAACAGTGCTTTCGCTTCCTTCCCAGATTAAACCATATCAACAGGAAGGTGACAAAAAATTCGGGCTCGTGCGGCGCATACCGGTGCTTGGTGAGGCGGCAACAGTTCGAACCGTAGGGGAATTTTTTCTCTTTTTAATTGACAAACACTACGCCTTTTTGTGTGCCGAAGCCTGAAGGTTGAATCCTGGTGTAGAATGTGCATATGCTCAATCAACGCGCAAAAATACTTTTAAAAACCCTGGTTGAACGCTATATACGGGAAGGACAGCCAGTTGGATCGCGTTCGCTTTCCAAATTTTCGGGCCTTGATCTAAGTGCGGCCACCATACGTAACGTAATGGCAGACCTTGAGGAAATGGGGTTTGTCGCAAGTCCTCATACTTCGGCCGGCCGCATACCGACCCATCAGGGTTACCGTTTTTTTGTCGACACTTTGCTTGTCGTAAAGCCACTGGATGTTATCGAGATGCACCAGCTCGAGGACCAGTTGCATCCTGATAACCCCTCGCGTCTGATCAGCTCCGCGTCGCAACTGCTGTCGGAGTTGACTCGATTTGCCGGGGTGGTGGTGGCTCCCAAGCGGAGCAGCGCTATATTCCGCTACATTGAATTCATGACCTTATCGGACAAGCGTATTCTGCTAATTATCGTTACTCCTGAAGGGGATGTTCAGAACCGCGTGCTTTTTACCGATAGAACGTACAGCCAATCCGAACTGACAGAGGCTGCAAACTTTATCAACAGGCATTATGCCGGATGCGCCATCGAGGAAATCCGCAGCCGCCTTCAGAGCGAGTTGAAACAGTTGCGTCATGATATGACTACGCTCATGACTGCGGCTATCGAGGCGGGGGACGCTGCGATAAGGGAAAACAGTGAAAATGTTGTGGTTGCGGGGGAGCGCAAGCTACTGGACGTGGAGGATCTGTCTGGTAATATGAACAGCCTCAAGAAGCTATTCGATCTTTTCGAACGCAAAACCGCGTTACTGCAATTGCTTGAGCTCAGCCGCAAAGCGGAACGTGTGCAAATCTTTATCGGCGGCGAATCAGGTGTAGTGACGCCCGATGAGTTCAGCGTGGTGACGGCGCCGTATGAGGTGGATGGAAAAATTGTTGGGACCGTTGCGGTGGTAGGCCCCACGCGTATGGCGTACGAACGTATTATTCCCGTGGTAGACACGACCGCCAGGCTCCTCTCCAGCGCGCTATCGCAACATTGAATGCAGATCTTCCAGTAGGAAGCCCCCTGACTTGAACTTCCCTAGTTCAACCGATCTTGATTTCGCTCTCTACCAGTCCAAAGCGAAGGACGGAAACAGCAGAACTTCCCATACGTGCGAGGGCGTCAGGAGGATGAGACTCCGACATTCCGCTTGCTACTGAGAACGCCGAGGCCGAGCGCGCAGATTCATCTTTTCATCGGAACGATACCAACTTGATCACTCCCGAGCCCGCCTATCAACACGGGACGCCTGGCCAGACAGGCATTCTGTTGATTAATCTCGGCACCCCTGATGCGCCTACGCCTCAAGCGCTACGGCCGTACCTCAAGCAGTTTCTGAGCAACCCGCGGGTGATCGAAATTCCGCAGTGGATATGGTGGCCGATTTTGAATGTCATCATACTCAACACCCGGCCGAAAAAATCGGCGGAAAAGTATGCGCAGATCTGGATGCCGGAGGGCTCGCCTCTACAGGTTTACACCGCCCGGCAGACGTCGCTGCTACGGATCAAGCTGGCAGAACGTATCCAGGCGGTACCATTGATCAAGTACGCGATGAGTATTGGCAATCCCTCAATCGGCGCGATGTTGCAGGAGATGAAAGAGCAAGGCTGCGAGCGTATTCTCATATTTCCCCTATATCCGCAGTATGCCGCCAGCAGCACCGCGTCGGCCTTCGATGAGGTGTTCGCCCAACTGGGCCGAATGCGAAACGTGCCCGCACTACGCACCATCAAGCATTATCATGATCATCCTGCCTATATCGCTGCGCTGGCCCAAAACGTTCTTGATCACTGGATGAATGCGGGCAGACCCGGCAAACTAGTGATGAGCTTTCATGGAATCCCCCGCTCCTCTCTTGACAAGGGCGATCCCTATCATTGTGAGTGTCAAAAAACGGGGCGATTGCTGGCGGAAGCGTTGGAACTGGACGCGAACCAGTATCAGATCTGCTTTCAGTCACGGTTTGGCCGCGCAGAGTGGCTGCGCCCTTATACCGCGGCCACGCTGGAGCAGCTTGGCAAAGAGCGGATTGGACGTGTAGACGTGATTTGCCCCGGTTTTGTGTCGGATTGCCTGGAAACGCTGGAAGAAATCGCCATTGAAGGTAAAGCGATATTCATGCAGGCTGGAGGCCGGGAATTTAACTATATTCCGTGCCTCAACGAGCGTGACGACTGGTTAGAGGCGCTGGCCGACATTGCCATTGAGAATTTGCAAGGGTGGCTGAGACTAAACCCTACTGAAGAAAAACTTGCTCAGTCAAGGCAGCGCGCGATCGCAATCGGCGCGCAAAACTAGGGGATCCCAGACCTCTTTGACGAGTTCGTTTCGCGGCTATCGCCTTCTATTTTAGCCCCCCGGCTGGCTAGCCAATTGCGCAGAAATTGGATGATTCCCGGGAGAATGGAAATGATGATGATGCCAAAAATGAAAAGGGTCAGATTGTTTTTGACGACTGGCACATTGCCAAAGAAAAACCCTCCGAATACGAAAAAACTGATCCAGAAAACACTGCCAAACGCGCTGTAGGCCATGAAATGCGGATACACCATGCGCCCGATGCCGGCGACGAAAGGGGCAAAGGTGCGAACGATAGGTAGAAAACGCGCAAAGATTACTGTTTTCCCCCCGTGCTTTTCATAAAATTGACGTGTTTTTTCCAGATGAGCCCGATTCAGCAGGCGTGAGTCTGCATGAGTAAATATTCTCGGGCCGAAGTAGCGCCCGATCCAATAATTCGTGTTGTCCCCGGAGAAGGCCGCCAGCATCAGAAGTGCCGCGAGCCATTCCACCTCCATTGCTCCGGTGGCGGCGATGGCGCCGGCCACGAACAGAAGCGAATCCCCCGGTAAAAATGGAGTCACCACCAATCCGGTTTCGCAGAAAATAATAAGGAACAGGATAAGATAAATCCAGCTGCCGTAGTTCTGAACCACCCAGATGAGATGCTTATCCAGATGCAGGACGACGTCGATGAATATGGTGATAAGTTCCAAAACGGTTCCATAAAAGCTCGACGACTCAACGTCAAGTGACTTGATTGTCCGATCAAGGCAGGGCTTCTACCTCTTCCTTCTTCTCAGGCTTGACAATATCCTGACGGGAGACACCCAAGAGCATGAGGAGGGGGCTGGCGACCAATACCGATGAGTAGATGCCAAATAGAATACCAATGGTAAGCGCCAGTGCGAAATAATGCAGGGCCTCGCCGCCAAACAGCAGCATGGAGACTACGACCATCTGCGTGCTGCCGTGGGTGATAATGGTACGTGACATCGTACGGGTAATGGCATTGTCGATAACCTGATTCACTGAGGCCTTGCGCATCTTGCGAAAATTTTCCCGGATACGGTCGAATATCACCACCGACTCGTTCACTGAGTAACCGAGAATCGCGAGTATTGCCGCAAGCACCGTAAGAGAGAATTCCCACTGGAAAAATGCAAAGAACCCGAGGATGATCACGACATCGTGCAGGTTTGCAATGATTCCAGCTACTCCGAATTTCCACTCGAAGCGCACTGCCAGATACGCGACGATGCCGAGGGAAACGACCAATAAGGCGAGCGCGCCATTTTCAACCAGTTCCTTGCCTACCTGCGGTCCAACAAATTCGACTCGACGTACTTCCGCCGAGGCATCATCCTGCCGGAGCGCTGCTATTACCGTTTCCGATAAACGTGCGCTCGACATCTCGGGTTTAACCGGAAGACGTATCAGTACATCGCGCGATGTTCCGAAATTCTGCACGCTCGCATCGGCCATTCCAAGTTTTGCCAGCGTGGCCCGTACCCTGTTGATGTCAGCAGTCTGGGCGTATCCAACTTCCATCACCGTCCCCCCGGTGAAATCCACGCCCAGGTTCAGTCCCTTGGATACGAGAAAAAATACCGACACGAGAAAAGTCACCAGCGAAATGGTGGTGGTATATTTCCCCCAGCTCATGAAAGGGATGTCGTGCTTGATTCTAAAAAATTCCATACCTACCCTTACTTACCAAAGAAACGCTCGTTCTCGCCGCACTGTTCGATCCGCAGCTGCAATTCGTGAAAGAGTACTCCGTACGCTCTACGCAAGACTCACTACTCACTTCCCTAGCGCTTGCTACTCACGGTAGTCGCCGGACTCCCCGTACTTGAAGTAGGCGCTGGCTTCCATACCTGGCCAATGGCTATATGCTCGAGCTTGCGGCGGCTGCCATACATCAGATTGACCAGGCCGCGCGACACCATCACTGCGCTGAACATCGAAGTGAGAATTCCCAAGCAGAGAACTACGGCGAATCCCTTGATCGGACCCGAACCGAACGCAAATAAAGCGATACCGGCAATTAATGTTGTAATATTGGAATCCAGAATGGTACCCCACGCGCGCTCGTAGCCCGCATTGATCGCCGCTTGGGGCGGAAGACCTTGTCTCAGCTCATCGCGGACGCGCTCATTGATCAGCACATTCGCGTCGATTGCCATCCCTATTGTTAAGGCGATGGCCGCCATGCCCGGAAGCGTCAACGTCGCCTGCAGAATCGAGAGAAGACCCACCAGCAGCAATAGATTGACCCCCAGTGCTAACACTGAGGTAACGCCAAACACCAGATAGTACATGCTCATGAATACGGCGATCATGAGAAAACCATACAATGTCGAATTGAAGCCCCGAGCAATGTTTTCGGCGCCGAGGCTGGGGCCTACGGTGCGCTCCTCGACAATGTCCATGGGTGCAGCCAGCGCTCCGGCACGCAACAGAAGTGCCACATCGCGGGCTTCTTCGGTCGTCATGCGTCCGCTGATCTGAACTCGGCCCCCGCCGATCTCCTCCCGGATAACCGGTGCGGTAATCACCTCAGCCTGATTTTTCTCGATCAGCAGTATCGCCATGCGCTTGCC
>Ga0111539_10013168_pt1 | contig 10342 bp, 10 predicted proteins | sample RhiMethybrSRZTD1_FD_79667 | JGI IMG/M metagenome (GOLD analysis project Ga0111539, IMG submission 79667) | Populus rhizosphere microbial communities from Tennessee, USA - Rhizosphere MetaG P. TD hybrid SRZTD1 (version 2) (version 2) | ecosystem: Host-associated > Plants > Roots > Rhizosphere >... | reverse complement strand
CTTCTGGTTCTTGGCGAAGCGCCCGAACGTGTAGGTGAGGGCGAACGGGATGACGAGGATGGCGAACAGGTGCAGGAAGTTCGTCAGCCCGTTCGGGTTTTCGAAGGGGTGGGCGGCGTTGGCGTTGAGCGGCCCGCCTCCGTTGGTCCCGAGCAGCTTGATGGCCTCCTGGCTGGCGAAGGGGCCGCCGGCGATGGCCTGGGACGCGCCCTCCAGCGTCCGCCCGATGGTGAAGCCCTGGAAGTTCTGGATCATCCCCTGGCTCACGAACACGAGCGCGAACACGAACGAGAGCGGCACCAGGATGCGGGTCGTGCCGCGGGTGAGGTCGACCCAGAAGTTGCCCACCGTGGCGGAGCGACGGCGGGTGAGGCCCCGCATCAGGGCGACGGCCACCGCTAGGCCCACCGCGGCGGACGCGAAGTTCTGGACCGCCAGGCCCGTCATCTGGGTCAGGTGCGAGACGGTGTTCTCAGGCGCGTAGTTCTGCCAGTTCGTGTTGGTCACGAAGCTGACGGCGGTGTTGAACGACAGCGCTTCCGGGACCTGGGGTGCGCCGGTCGGGTCGAACGGCAGCCACTCCTGGACGCGCTGGAGCAGGTAGACGAACAGCACCGAGCACAGCGAGAAGCCGATGACGCCGAACGCGTAGGTCTGCCAGCGCTGCTCCTTGCGCGGGTCGACGCCGACTACGCGGTAGGCGAAGCGCTCGACGGGCAGGAACACCCGGTCGCCGGGGGCCTTCTCGCCGTCGCTGCCGAACACCTTGGCCATGTAGCGGCCGAGCACCGGGGTCGCCACGATCACCACGACGATCAGCAGCCCGAGCTGGGCCCAGTTGGCGGCCGTCATCACAACTTCTCCGGGAACAGCAGGGCGACGACCAGGTAGGCGGCGATGAGGAGCCCCAGCACCAGCCCGACGACGTTGTCGGCGGTCACGCCTTCACCTCCGCCGTGGTCTCGCCGGCGGATGCCTCGGCCTCGCTCTCGTCGCGCCCGACGATCCGGGCGCAGGCCTGGACGTAGAGCGCGGTGAGGGCGAAGAACCCGATGGTGATGAGGACGAAGATGATGTCCTTCATGTCTGGTCCTTCATCGGCTGCTCCTGGCGTGATGGGCGGGAACGGGGACGAGGACGGTGATGACCCGGGGGTCCCCGTCCAACCGGGCGGCGATGCGCGCGGCGGTGCCGTCGTGGCGGAGGCGGTGCCAGCTGGTGGCGGGCAGCAGGCGACCGGCCACCACTACGACGTCACTCACCGCGCGAGAGAGCTCGGTGCGGACAAAGGCGGCTACGCCGCCCGCGACGTCAGCGTCGTCCACGATGACCAGCGGCTCGGGGTGCTCGGCGGCCATCCAGGCTAGACCGACGGCCCGGGCGCCGCCGTCGTCGTCGGCCACGTGGAGTGCGATCCGTCGGCCTGCGGGCGTGCGCCGGGCCACCTCCAGGGCGGCGGTCACCCGCCCGTCCAGCGCCCCGACGGGCACGATCACCAACCGCGACGGGCTCACGGCTCCACCCACAGCAGCGGGTTCATGAGCACCGGCCGGCCGTAGCGGCGGACGGGCAAGCCCTCCACGGTCAGCCGGTGCCCGATCTCGACGCCCGCAAGGTGGTGGCGGCCGAAGAAGACGACCAGCAGCGAGCCGGTCGCATCCTCGACCTCCACCTCCAGCACCGGCCCGCCGGTCCAGTGGGTGGCGCGCACGGCCGAAACCGCCCCCCGCACCGCGGCGCGCTGGCGGTAGCGGACCGACCCGATGGGCGTCAGGTCGGTCGGCGGGTTGAGGGTGTCGTCCCAGTCGCGGGTGAGCGTTTCGGACATGTGTCCGTCGTAGCGCCGGCGCCCCGGCGTCTACTACGGCCTTCACTGCCTCTTAGTGCGCCTGACCAGGTTCTTAGCGCGTCCTTCACGCCCCGGGGGATGATGGAGCCCGGTGACCGCCAGCGAACATCCGTCCGGCAGCCTGCGCATCTACCTGGGCGCGGCCCCCGGCGTGGGCAAGACGTACGCCATGCTCAACGAGGGGCGCCGCCGCCGCGAGCGCGGGACCGACGTGGTGGTCGGGTTCATGGAAGCGCACGGCCGGGCCCAGACGGCTGAGGAGCAGGGTGACCTGCCGGTGGTGCCCCGCCGCATGGTCGAGTACCGGGGGACGGTGCTGCCGGAGATGGACCTCGACGCGGTGCTGGCCCGGCGGCCGGAGGTGGCGCTGGTGGACGAGCTGGCCCACACCAACGTCCCCGGCTCCCGCCACGCCAAGCGCTTCCAGGACGTCCAGGCGCTGCTGGACGCGGGCATCGACGTGATCACCACGCTCAACATCCAGCACCTGGAGTCGGTCACCGACGTGGTCGAGCGCATCACCGGCCTGCGGCCGCGGGAGACGGTCCCCGACGAGGTGGTGCGGGCCGCCGAGCAGATCGAGCTGGTCGACATGACCCCGGAGGCGCTCCGGCGGCGCATGGCTCACGGCAACATCTACCCGGCCGAGAGCATCGACGCCGCGCTGGCCAACTACTTCCGCCCCGGCAACCTCAGCGCCCTGCGCGAGCTGGGCATGCTGTGGATGGCCGACCGGGTCGACGACGAGCTGGAGGCCTACCGCGACCGCCACGGCATCACCGAGCCGTGGGAGACGCGCGAGCGGGTCATGGTGGCGGTCACCGGGGCGCCCAGCTCCCGCCCGCTCATCCGGCGGGCCGCCCGCATCGCCCAGCGCACCCGCAGCGACCTGGTGGGCGTGCACGTGCGCACCGAGGACGGGCTGTCGGGCCCGAGCGACGAGGTCGACGAGCAGCGCCGGCTGGTCGAGGAGCTGGGCGGCACCTACCACGAGACCGCGGGCAACGACGTGGCCGCCGCCCTCGTCGACTTCGCCCGGGCCGAGAACGCCACCCAGATCGTGCTGGGAGCCAGCCAGCGAACCCGGCTCGCCGAGCTCACCCGGGGCTCGATCATCAACCGGGTCGTGCGCCTGTCGGGCCCCATCGACGTGCTGGTCATCTCGGGCGACCCGAACGAGGCCGAGCGGGGTGTTCCGCCCGTGCGCCGCCACCCCGCGGCGCTTGCCCCACGCCGGCGGCTGCTCGGCTGGCTGCTGGCCGTGGCCGGCCTGATCGTGCTCAGCACCGTGCTGTCCCACACCCGCGACCAGGTGAGCCTGCCCAGCGTCCTGCTGCTCTACCTGCTGCTGGTCGTGCTGGTGGCCACCGTCGGCGGGCTGGCCCCGGCGCTGGTGACCGCGGTGGTCGGGTTCCTGCTGGTGAACCGGCTGTTCACGCCGCCCATCCACACCTGGACCATCAACCAGCCCGAGAACATCTTCGCCCTCATGGTGTTCCTCGCCGTGGCCGTCGTGGTCAGCGCGCTGGTGGCGGCGGCCTCCCGCCGCTCGGCCGAAGCGGCGCGGGCCGCGGCCGAGGCCGAGACCCTGGCCGGCCTGGCCGGCAGCGTGGTCGAGCCCGACCCGCTGCCGGTGCTGGTCGACCACCTGCGCCGCACGTTCGGGCTGCGGGGCGCGGCCCTGCTGCGCCGGGGTGACGACGGGGGCTGGCAGGTGGAGGCGGCCTCCGGGCCCGAGCCCCCGACCGTGGCGGGCGGTTCGGACCAGACCCGCCCGCTGGGAGGCGGCCTGGTCCTGGCCCTCCGGGGCGGTGGCCTGGCGGCCGAGGACATGCGAGTCCTGAACGCGTTCGTCGCCCAGCTGGCGGCCGCCATCGACCGCCGGCGGGTGGGCGCCCAGGCGGCCCAGGCCGCGGCCTTGACCGAGGCCGACGAGCTGCGGTCCGCCCTGCTCCAAGCCGTGTCGCACGACCTGCGCACGCCGCTGGCCGGCATCAAAGCGTCGGCCAGCAGCCTGCGCTCTGGTATCGACTGGTCCGAGGCGGACCGCGACGAGTTCCTCCGCACCATCGAGGACGAGACCGACCGGCTGGCCACGCTGGTCGGCAACCTGCTGGACATGAGCCGCATCCAGGCCGGGGCCGTCGCCCCCGTCACCCGGGCCGTGGGCCTGGAGGAGGTCGTGCCCGCAGCGGTCGCCGGGCTAGGGCCCCGGGCCCAGATCGTGGACGTGGCCGTGCCCGAGTCGCTCCCCCCGGTGGAGGCCGACCCCGCCCTGCTGGAGCGGGTGGTGGCCAACCTGGTGGACAACGCGGTGGCCCACTCGCCCCCCGACGCGCCGGTCCGGGTGGAGGCGGGCGAGGTGGGCGACCGGGTGCTGGTCCGGATCGTCGACCGGGGCCCGGGCATCCCCGCGTCCGAGCGCGAGCGGGTCTTCCAGCCGTTCCAGCGCACCGGCGACCGCCGCCGCTCGCCCCGCGGTGCCGGCGTCGGCCTGGGCCTGGCCGTGGCCCGCGGCTTCACCCAGGCCATGGGCGGCGACCTGGTGGTCGACGACACCCCCGGCGGCGGCACCACCATGGTCCTCGACCTGGCGGTGGCTCGGTGACCGCGGGCACGAACGGGCGGGTTCTGGTCGTGGACGACGAGCCCCCCATCCTCCGGGCCCTGGGGACCAACCTGCGGGCCCGGGACTACACCGTCGACCTGGCCGCCACCGGGGAGGAGGCCCTGGCCCTGGCCGCCCACCACCGGCCCGACGCCGTCATCCTCGACCTGGGGCTGCCCGGGATCTCGGGCATCGAGGTGGTCGAGGGCCTGCGGGGCTGGTCCGCCGTGCCGATCATCATCCTCTCGGCCCGCGGCGCCGAGCACGACAAGGTGGCCGCGCTCGACGCCGGGGCCGACGACTACGTCACCAAGCCCTTCGGCATGGACGAGCTGCTGGCCCGCCTCCGGGCCGCGCTGCGCCGCAACGCCCCCGCGCCCGAGAGTGCGCTGGTGGAGACCGACGACTTCACCGTTGACCTGGCGGCCAAGAAGGTGAGGTCCGGGGCGGGGGAGGTCCGGCTCACCCCGACCGAGTGGGGCCTGGTCGAGGTGCTGGTGCGCAACGCGGGCCGGCTCGTGTCCCAGCGCCAGCTGCTCCAGGACGTCTGGGGCCCCCAGTACGGCGAGGAGACCAACTACCTGCGGGTCCACATGGCCCACATCCGCCGCAAGCTGGAGCCGGTCCCCTCCCATCCCCGCTACTTCCTCACCGAGCCGGGGATGGGCTACCGCTTCGAGGGTGCGCGCGCCTGATCCCGGCTCGGAATGCTCCCGGGCGCAAGGAGCACACCGGAGCAGAGGAGATGGCCGGTGAACCTGACCCAAGCGAGCGCGCTCCTGCTCCAGCAGCAGGAGCCGGCCGCGGCTGACCCCGGGGCCCGAAATCCAGGCGACATGCTCAACGACTTCTTCGCGTCCAACCCCTGGCTGACCGCGATCATGGCCGGCGTCGGGGTGGTCCTGATCCTGTGGGTGATCCTGCGGGCCATCTGGCAGGCCAAGGAGGAAGGCACCGGCCGGGCCGGGCTCACCGCCGTGCGCGGCGCGCTGCTGGCCATGCTGCTGTTCATCCCCAGCCTGATCGGAGAGATCGCCAGCCTCGCCTACACCGGGGTCACCGCCGTGGCCGACTGGTTCTTCGGACTGCTCGGCTGATCCCGGATCCCGGCGGACCGCTGAGGGAGCAAACGTGCCCGGCACCGGCCCGACCATGGTCTGTTTCAGCGAGGCGACCCGCAAGCCTGCGTGGCGCATCCGCCGCGGGGCCATCAACATCCCCGTGCGCCAGGCCGCCGGCTTCATCGCGGGTGCCCTCGTGGCCGCCCCCATCGGGGCGGCCCTCACCGCGCTCGCGGGCTCGTGGACCTTCCTCACCGGCGCCTGTGCCCTGGGCGCGGTGGCGGGGGCACTGACGGTCACCGCCCGACCCGGCGGCGAGCCGCTGCCCCACTACCTGTGGCGCGCCCTGTGGGCCCGCCGGGCGCGGGTCGCCTACCGCGGGCGCAAGGGCCGCCTCTACGTGGGACTGTGCCCCGTCCCCGTCGACGAGATCTCCCGCGGCGACACCGTGCTCCTCCGGTCCTCGGCGGTCGAGGTCAACCCGAAGCTGGTGGGTGAGCGGGGCGAGTTGCTCGATCGGGGACGACGGTGAGCCGCCCCGGCCCCCGCTCCCGGCTGCGCTTCGGGCTGTGGGCACTGCTGCTCGCGGCGCTGGTCCTGCTGGGCGCGGCGTCTCCGCTGGGGGCGTCGACCGACGGCCCCTCAGGCTTCGCCGCGCCCGTCGCTCCGGTCCAGGCGGCCACGGGCAGCCCGAACCCCTGCGTCGGCGACGCGGTACAGGGGATCGGCGAGTGGGACTGCCTGCCCTTCTACCGCTGGGCCAACGAGGCCGACAGCTTCACCTCCAACTTCGGGGCCACCGAGATCGGCGCGGCCAACGTGATGCAGCCGCTGGTCACCTTCCTCTACGGCATGGCCGGCCTCATGTGGCGCCTGCTCCAGTGGGTCACCCGCACCGCGCTCGCCTTCGATCTGTTCAACCGTCGCAGCGGCGGGAGCACCACCCCGGTCGCGCTCCAGCCCATCGACGCCGGCTTCGCGGCCGCGGCCGACATCGTGCTGTCGGGGATCGGGCTGGCGGTCCTGGCCATCGCCGCCCTGGTGGTGGTGGGCCGCGCCGCTCGCAGCAGCGACACGCCCCTGCGCGACCTGGCCCGGCCCTTCCTGTGCTTCGCGGTGTTGCTGGTACTGCTGGCCCGCTCGGCCCCCGACGGTGCGGGCGGGGCCCAGGCCGGCAGCCCCGCCTGGTTGGCGGAGCGGGGCGTGGGCATGTCCAACCTGGTCGCCGACCAGATCAGCCAGGCCGCGCCGCGCGCGTCCTCGGGGGAGACACCCGACAACCTGCTCGACTGCAGCTACTACGTGAACGCGCTGCGCGGGTCCTTCGAGGAGGACGGCGACTACGGCGAGGACCTCGTCGGCTCGGTGGCGTTCCAGCCCCACCTGGCGTCGCTGATGTCGTCGTTGTGGGAGTCGGCCTACCTCGACCTGTGGATCGAGGCCCAGTTCGGCAGCGACCCGGTGCTGTCCCGGCGCGCCTATTGCCGGCTGCTGGAGGACAAGTCGGAGATCGCACCGTCCGACCAGGCCGCCATCCAGCAGGCGGCGGTGGCCGCCGAGGGCGCGACCCTGCCCGCGCCGGCCACCCAGGGCACGGCCCCGTTCGGCCGCTTCAACGACAGCAAGGACTTCCGGCGGGGCATGGTGGCGTGGGCCGTGTGCGGCTACTACTCCGACCGCGCCGGGCTGAAGGAGGAGTCCGGCGGCGCGCTGAGGGACCTGTCGGGCTCGGGGTTCTCGGTGAACCCCGAGTTCCGGCTCATGTGGAACCTCGGCTCGCCCCCGTCCGAGCTGGCCGAGGGCACCTGCTCGGACTGGTGGGGCACCGACGGCAGCGGCACCACCAAGCCCGACCCCCGCGGCACCAAGTGGGGCGTGCGCGACGGCGACGGCCCCTTCCAGTTCGGGACCGCCGACGACATCACCGAGGCGTTCACCGTCTATGACGACGAGCAGGTGGCCGAGGTGGCGGGATCCGGGTTCTCCGGCGTGCTCGCGCCCTACGAGGACGCCGACCGGGAGAACCTGCCCGCGGGCCGGGAGTGGGTGTTCGCCCTCAACGGCCACAGCCTGACCGGCGCGGTGCCCCACGCCTTCCTCGCCATCGTCATCGCCGCTGTGTACCTGTGGGCCATCGGCGGGCTGGCCCTGGGGACCCTGGTCGCCCAGTTCCTCACCGTGCTGGTGTGCGTGGCCCTGCCGCTGCTGCTCGTGGTCGGCATGTGGCCCACGGAGGCCGCGGGCCGCATCTTCAGCCGCTACCTCAAGATCGGGGCGGGGTCGGTGTTCGCCAAGGCGGTGTTCGTGTCGCTGCTGGCGGTGCTGCTCACCATCATCAGCGTGATCTCCCGGCTCGGCGAGCTGACCGGCGCCTTCGACGCGGCCGCCGGTGGGGGCGCGGGCTTCGGGGCCGCCATGCTCCAGGCCGCGGCGCCGCTGGTGGCCATCATCGCCATGCGCTGGGCGCTCAAGGACCTCGGCCTGGGCAACGTGTTCAGCCTGCGCGGCGCCATGGGCGTGACCGGCCGGCTGGCCCGGGGGGCGAGCGTGCAGGGCTCGTCGGCGGTGCGCGGCGCGGCCGCGGCGGCCACCGGAGCGGCGGTCGCGACGCGGCGCAAGCTGGAGGACCGGCGCCTGGCCCGCCACGCCCGCCGAGCCGCGGCGGGGGCGGGTTCCGCGGACGAGGGTGCCGACGGGGCGGCCGCGGCCGGCGGCGCCGCGGGGGCAGGCGCGGGCGCCGATGCCGGGACCGGCGAGGACGGTCCGGACGGAGGGGGCGCGCTGGGCGACGGTGCCGGCGGCGACCCCTCGGAGGTGCCCGCCCTGCCGTCCGGCTCGGGCCCCCGCCGTCGGGCCGCGGCGCTGCTCGACGGGGTGGTGGCCGGAGCCCTGGCCGCGGGCCAGCGGGCGGCCGAGCCCCTGGCCGGAGCGGTGTTCGCCTGCTCGCGGGAGGGCTCGGGCCGGCGCCGCCAGCTGCCTCGCGTCATCCCCCGGCACCACGGGCGGGCGCCCACCGCCGACGAGCTGGCCGGCCTGGGCGACGAGCACGTCGGCGGCCGCCATGCCCGCCACGTCGAGACGGTCGTGGCCGCGGGCAACGGCGCCGATCCCGCCCGCTCGGCTCACCACCCGGACATCCGGTCCGGCTCGTCCATCACCGGCCGGCGGGTGGGGACCGACGGCAAGGTCGTGGGCGTCACCGCGTCCGGCCTGGCCGTCCCGCTCACCACCCCCGGCTGGAGCCGGCGCGACGGCCAGCGGCTCGTCACGCCTTCCGGCTACCGCGACTCCGCCGCTGCGAGGTCCTCATGATGATGGAGCCCACCCGCCCGGTCATCCGGCCCGGCGACCTGCTGAACGTGTACGACTACCAGGAGATCCGCCACGAGTTCGCGGCGGGGGCCGGCCTGCGGCCGGACCAGGTCCTGATGACGCCCTACGGCTACCCGCCGCTGCCCCGGCCGCCGGTGGGCGCGCCCGACGGCACCGGGCGGCTGCCGGCCAACATCGCGCTCGAGTTCGCGGGCCATCCGGTGTTCTGGCTCGACGACGCCACCAAGCGCCAGCGGCCGGACGAGTCCGACGACGCCTTCGCCATCCGCCTGTTCCTCGAGCTGGTGGACCGCGGGTACCTGCGGGAGGACGACGGCTGGCTGCGCAACCCGCTGGTGGCCCACGGCCTCGACGTGCGCCAGCAGGCCGATCGGGACCGGCTGGTCCGCTACCAGGGTGGCGAGTGGGACCCGGTCCTGTGCGACGTGGCCATCCCGCCCAACCCCGAGACCGAGCCCGGGTCGATCGCCCGCCGCGCCGAGCAGGTCCACGCCGAGCACGCCGCCGCCTACGACGAGCTGATCGCCGTGTACCGCGACGTGGTGCGGGCCGCCCTGGCCGACGCCCGCGACACGCTGCGGGAGGCCGACTTCGCCTCCGAGTCGCAGCGCCTGGTGGCGGCGGGCGAGGACCTGCGCGCCACCGCCGCGGGCGGCGACGACGCCCGGCCGGCCCGGGCCGCGTTCGACGACGCCTACCGCTGGCTGCTGGCCCGCATGGCCCAGCTCGACGACGCCCGCACGGTGCTGCTGGTGGAGATCGACCGGCGCACCAACCTCGACGCCCCGCGGGGAGCCGCCTCCTACGCCGACGACGTCCGCCTGGCCCACGGCGCCCGCTGCGTGGCCCTGGAGCCGTACATGGCGGCCGTCTACCACGCCCCCGCCGACGAGCTGCGCCTCCGGGCCCTGCTGCTCGCCCTGCGCGACGCCTACCACGAGGCCCTGGCCAGCGGGCGCGACACCCTGAGCCGCGCCGAGTGGATCCTCGGCGACGAGCTCGACACCGCCTGAGGGCCCCGCCGTCGGGCACCCGGTCCGACCGCTTGCTCGCCACGAGTACGCGTAGCGGGCTTTAGCAGTGGGCCGGGTACGGTGGATCGGCTCGTCAGGAGGCCCCTTCATGTCCCGACCGTTCTTCGCAGGGGTGGCTTGGCCCTACGCCAACGGCCCCCGCCACATCGGCCACGTGGCCGGCTTCGGTGTCCCCTCGGACATCTGGGCGCGCTGGGCGCGCATGGCGGGCCACGACGTGCTGATGGTGTCGGGCACCGACGAGCATGGCACGCCGATCACGATCGAAGCCGAGGCCGAGGGCCTGACCCCCCGCGAGCTGGTCGACCGCAACAACGAGCTCATCGTCGACGACCTCGTCGGCCTGGGCCTGTCCTACGACCTGTTCACCCGCACCACCACACCCAACCACTACCGGGTCACGCAGGAGCTGTTCCGGGGCATCCTCGACACCGGGGGGATCATCGAGATCCAGCAG
>Ga0111539_10013167_pt1 | contig 10342 bp, 3 predicted proteins | sample RhiMethybrSRZTD1_FD_79667 | JGI IMG/M metagenome (GOLD analysis project Ga0111539, IMG submission 79667) | Populus rhizosphere microbial communities from Tennessee, USA - Rhizosphere MetaG P. TD hybrid SRZTD1 (version 2) (version 2) | ecosystem: Host-associated > Plants > Roots > Rhizosphere >... | reverse complement strand
GCTTGATGTCGCGATGGATGATCCCCATCTTGTGCGCGTGGCCCAGGCCCGAGCACAGCTGGAGGATCAGCTCCAGCCGGCGGATCAGCCGCAGCGGCGCCCGGCGGCGAATGACCTCGCTGAGCGTCTCGCCGTCGATGTACTCCATCGCGATGAAGGGTTGACTCTGCTCCTCGCCGACGTCGTAGATGGTGATGATGTTGGGATGGGTCAGGCGCGCCGCCGAGCGGGCTTCACCGGCGAACCGCTGCTTGATCTCATCGTTGAAGACCGTGAGGACTTTGATCGCCACCGTGCGATCGAGCACCGGATCCCGGGCCAGGTAGAGCAACCCCATGCCGCCTTCACCGAGGCGGTCGAGGACTTCATACCGGCCGATTCGCTGCGGAAGAGGAGCTTTCACGCGCCGCTCGGGCAACTACAGCAAAGCCCGCACCGGTCAGATGTCCGGACGCGGCCGGCTGTCAGGCAGGGGCCCGGAAGGGAGCTCACGCCGAACGAGCCAGTTCTGAGGCGTCATTCTTACACGGATGCCGCAGCCGCGGGTGTGCACCCATCGCGAGGTCGCGGAAAGTCTGCAGGGGGTGGGCTTTTCGTCTCCCCAGAGAAACCCCGGCCGCTGAAAACTCCGTGGTAACGTGAGGGCAACCGCCGGGGCGCGGTCCTCGTTCTCAATGTCGGTGACGCACATTCCGCGACGGATCGGCCGCTACGACATCCTCGACCGTATCGGTTACGGCGGGATGGGGATGGTGTTCCGCGGCCGCGACCCCCATATCGGCCGGGCGGTCGCGATCAAGCTGCTGCGAATCAGCGACGAGGATCTCCACGATCGCTTCCTGCGCGAAGCGCAGTCGGCCGGCGGTCTCAAACACCCCAACATCGTCACGATCTATGACTTCGGCGAACACGACGGCGCCCCGTTCATCGTCATGGAGTACGTCGAAGGGACCACGCTCGCCGAACACATCAAGCAGAACATCCCACTGGGCATCGGCCGCAAGCTGGAGCTCCTGGAGGCGCTGGCGGCCGGCCTGGAGTACGCCCACAACAAGGGGGTCGTTCATCGCGACGTGAAGCCGGCGAACGTCATGGTGGACCGCGACGGCATTCTCCGAATCCTGGATTTCGGCATCGCGCGCGTCACCGATTCGGGCCTGACCCAGACCGGGATGATCATGGGGACGCCCAACTACATGTCCCCGGAGCAGGTGGAAGGCAAGGCCAGCGACCGCCGCAGCGACATTTTTGCGGCGGGCCTGGTGATGTACGAGCTGCTGTCGTATCACCAGGCCTTCCCCGGCGACACGATGCATCAGGTGATGAACGCGATCGTGCGTCAGGCACCGGTGCCGCTGCGAACGCTGGTGCCGGATCTCGATCCCGCGCTCGAGACCATCGTCAATCGCGCCATCGAGAAAGACCCGGTGCGTCGGTACCAGACCATGGCGGCGATGGGCACTCACATCGCGCGCCTGCGATCCAGACTCGAGCCCGGGACGCCGGCCTTCGATGAAACCCTCGTCATCGGCGGTTCGAGCGCGCCGCTTCCGCCGAGGACCGATCGCCACCTCCTCGAACAGCGCCGGGCTGAACGGATTCAGACGCTCCTCAGGACCGCAGAACAGGCGCTCGACAGTGGCCGGTTCGTGGAGGCCCTCGACGCGTGCGAGCAGGTGGTCCTGATCAGTCCTGAGGACGCCGAGGCCGCCGCGCTGATGGACCGGGCGCGACACGCGCTCGACGAGCAGCAGATCGAACAGCTCATCGCCGAAGCGCGCACCTGTATCGACGAAGGCCACCTGGCGGAAGGCGCCGAGCTGGCGCGGCGGGCACTAGGGATCCGGCCGGATCACGCCGCCGCCAGTGCGCTGCTGGACGAAGTCACGACGATCGAACGCGACGAACGCGACCGGGCCGTCAAGGCACGGGCGATCGCACTCGCGATCGACAAGTGCCGCGACGCCGCGCTCGCCGGAGATGCCGAGGGCGTGATCGCTGCAGCCCAGGAAGTGCTGGCACTCGACAGCACCCACGCCGAAGCACGCGATCTCATGGCCGAGGCGCGTTCACTGATCGAGGACCGCGACCGCGAGCGTGAAGCCGAACGGCGCGCTCGCGAGGTTGTCGATCAGGCGCGGCGAGCGTTCCACGACGGGCTTCACGACGGCAGCATCGCACGGCTCGAACGGTATACACCCTCGCACCCGATCGTGTCGCGCGCACTCGACGAGCTGCGCGCCGAACGCGCGGAGTTCGAGCGGCTCAAACGGGAAGCCGAGCGCCAGCGCCAGCGCGAGGCCGAGCAGGCGGCAGCGGAGCGGCAGCTGTTGATGGCGGTCGGTCTGTCCCGGGCGGGGATCGCACTTGCCGAACAGCGTTTCGCGGATGCGTCCTCTGCGGTCGACGCGGTGCTGGCGCTCGATCCCGAACATCCGCGCGCGCTGGCGCTCCAGGGAGACATCGCCGCCGCCGTCGAAGCCCGTCAGCGCCAGGAGGAGGCTGAGCGTCGGGCGGACGACGCCATCAAGTCAGCGGAGGCGCTGTTTGACGCGGGGGATCCCGTTGCAGCGATGGACCTGCTGAACAACCACCCGGGGGACCTGCCACGGGTGGCCGCTGCGCTTGCACGGCTTCAGCAGCGGCATCGGGCAACCGGCGAACGGGAGGTGGAAGCGCGGCGCGCCGAACACGATCGCCGTGCGGCGAACGCGGTCGCGTCGGCACAAACACGCATCGGCGCCGGTGAGCACCGGGAAGCGCTCGAGGAGCTCGAGCAGTTCGCCCCGTCCCACCCCGACGTCGACCGCGTGCTCCGTGATCTGCGCCGGGAGATCGAGCGGCGGCGCGAAGCGCAATGGGTCGCCGAACAGACGGCCGCGGCGGCCGCCGAGATCGACGCGGCACGCTTCGAGGATGCGCTCACCCGGCTCAACCGCCTGCCGCAGACGAGCAGAGATCAAGCCAGCGTTTCGGCGCTCTTTGCGCGTGCCGAGGCGGGCGCGGCGGCGGCGAGCGAGGCGCAACGCGAGCGGCACGCCGCGGCCGCGCAGCTGGCCGACGCCGAGGCCGCGGCCAACGGCTGGGAGCCGGCGCGCACGCTGGCGATTCTCGAGACGCTCGAAACACGCGTGAAGGCGCGCGCCGATCTTCAGGATCTGACGCCGAGGATCGATCAGCTCTCGGCCTTCGCGCGCCGGCGTCAGGACCTCGTCCGCCTGCTCCGGGAGTCGAGCGCACAGCTGCGATCGGGAGCCCTGCAAAGTGCGCTCGCGACGGTCGATCGCGCACTCGCCGAGGAGCCGCAGCTGCCGGGAGCTGCCGAACTGCGTGGCCGGATCGAGGCGGCGATCGCGGAGGAAGGCCAGGAGCGGGCGCGTGACGACGCGGCGGAATCCGCGGTCACGGCCGCGCGCAAGCTCGCACTCGATGGCCGCCTCGATGCCGGGATCAGGCTGCTGGAGCAGGCCGACACTGGCCACGCGGCGGTGGCCGGGGCGCTCACCGACTTGCGCCGCGAACGCGCCGACCTGGCACGCCGTGAGCGGGAACGACGCGAGCAGGATGAAAAGCGCGTCCAGGCGAGGCGCGCGGAGCTTGGGGCGCTGCTGAAGCGCGCGCGCAAGGCGAAGTCGGCCGAGGCTGCGATCGCGCTTTTCCGAAGCGCACTCGAGCTCGATCCCGAGAACGCCGACGCGCAGGAAGCGTTGGCGAAGTACCAGGAGCAGCGGCGGGATCGGTCCCCCGCTGCGGCAGCGGGGACCGCAGCGGCGGGATCGAAGACGCTCTGGCGGGTCGGCGGGGTTGCGTCCGCGATCGTTGCGCTGATCGTCGTCGGCTATGTGATCCGTCAGCGACAATCGGAACCGGCGAATCCTCCGGCGACGGTCAGCGTGCCCCCGGCGGTCACTGCACCGACCACGGTCACTCCTGCTCCTCCCACCACGACGATTCCGGCTCCTCCGCCATTGACGCCGTCGACGGTTCCCCCGACGACGATTCCGGCGCGTGGAGAGCGGTCCGGACAAACCGCGTCCCAGGCAAGCCGCGGAAGGAGTACGGCACCGCAGCTTTCTCCTTCAACGCAGTCCGTGCCGGGGACCCAGCTGCCCCCGTCAACGGTGCCCGCACCTACGACGACGGTTCAAGCCACGACCACCACCACCACGACCGCTCCTCCAACGACGACCGCCGCGCCGGTTGCGTCAATCAGCGAATCGGCCGCACGACAGGTGATCGACACCTACTACGCGGCGTACCGCGCCAGGGACTTCAATGCGTTGCGCGCGATCTTCCCCGCTGCACCCGACCTCGATCGGAAGAGGATCGACGCGCTGCGCAAGGACTTCGAGCCCTGCGAGTACAGCCTGCGGAGACTGGACGTGACGGCGGTCACCGCGTCGCGCGCCTTCGTGACGGTCGACGTGACATCGAACTGCAGGCCGCGAATCAAGGCCCCCTCACAGCCGATCAACGCCTCGCCGACGTTCGAGCTTGGCAAGAGCGCTGATGGACGGTGGATTATCGTGAACGGGCCGTAGAGTCGGCGCTCGTCTCATTGGCGGTCCGCGGTCCGCAGTCCGCAAGTGCATCGGGCCACGGACCGCGGGCCGCGGGCGGCGAGTCGCGTCAGGAAACTAGAACGACCAATCAATCCCCGCGACCGGTGTGAAATTGGCGCGCAGGCCGTCGCTGGCGAGAGACGTGAGCAGGTTGGCGGTCAACAGGACCCGGCGCCACACGTTCCACTTGGCGCCCGGCACGATCCACACGCTGCTGATCCCCTCGGCCTGGCCGACCAGCGCGTCGACCGTCCCCGTGCCACCCGGGGCCGTGAACGTCTGATAGGCGAGTTTGCCGCCGCCGAGGAGCTGACGACCGACGACATCCACCAGCACGGTGAGCTGTGGATGCGCGTCGATTTCCAGGCCGGCGGCGTACTTGAACTGGTGGCGGATGGAGACGTCGCCGCTGGCAGAAATCGGCACTTCCTTGGACCAGAACTCGAAGCCGACGTTCGCGTGCGGGGAAATTCGGCCGCCTTTCGACCAGACCAGCGACGCGGTCGTCCTCGTGATACCGAGCCCGCGCAATTCGTCTTCGTCGCCGGTCGGCAGCCGCACGTCGAAGGCGGCCGCGAGCCCGCCGTCCGACTCCCGCCACACCAGGTACTTGCCAAAGATTCCCATGTCGCCGATCCCCCAGGCCCGTGCGTGGGGCACGGTGACGCGCCCCTCCGTCGATCCGGACGGTCCGAGGAAGAGCCCGTCGGCCGAGAGCGCCACGCTCACCCACGGCACGATCGCTCCGATGTCGAAGTTGTCGGTGACGCCGACCTGCACGAACCCGGCGACCGTCTGGGTATCCAGGTTGACGTTGAACGCGGTGGAGGCCACTCGCGGCAATCCCGGATCGTTGACGTTTTTTGCCAGCTGGAGCTCGTTGCCTTCGAGATCGAAGCCGCCGAGCGAGTCGTACGACGAATAGACCCAGTTGCCGCCCAGGCTGACTTTGGTGCGCCCGGCCGTCAATGCGCGTTCCGCGAACGCAGGGCCGAAGCTCGACGTGGACCGTTTGTAGACCTGCAGCAAGGGATCGAACGAAAACGTGAAGCCGCCGGTGGACGTGCCGAGCGGTGCGGTCGCGACTTCAATACTGGTGAGGGCGACAATCGTGGACGCCGACTGTTGGCTGCCGAGCAGTTGCGCGGCTCGACCAAGGGCCTGCCTGAGGGAGTCGAACTCGATCCTTTCCTGCACCGTCTGCGCATGCGCCAACCCGGTGTTCAGACCGATAACAAGGACGGTTGCGAGGGTTGCCGGAAGCAGCGGATGTCTGGTTCGCACGGAGACCTCGTCCTGCAAAGCGTCGAACGGGCGCAGCACCGTCTGGCGACGGCGAAATGTGTAATTTGGAGGCGCGGAGTCTATCAACGGTGACCGGGACGGTCAAGCCAGATGCCGGCTGGAAGAGGTTGGTTTGCCGCAGTTTCCTGGGCCTCCGCGCGCAAACGATTCTTGCCTTGCCAGCGGGTTTGCCCGTAGAATCCGCGCCTCTGCTTCACAAGACCAGCGCGCGCTCCCTCGCACGACGCGTGAGTCCCGAACGCGAGCGCGGCAGGGTGATATCGGGGAATCTCATGCGGCGCTACCTTCCGCTGTGTCTTCTGGTCGCACTGCTCCCAGTCGTGACCGGGTGCGGTGAATCGCCGAACCGTCCATCGGTGGTGACCGAGACGCCGAGGAATCCGCCGAAGACGAACGCGCGCTTCATCCAGACGCCCTGGGACATCTCGCTGTTCTTCAATCTGCCGGGCGGCGCCGTGGTGGCCGGCGCCACCACCGCTGCAACCAGCGGTGCGGCAGCGCCCGGCGACAACCTGACCGGCACCTTCGTCAACAGCAACGGGTTCGCGGGCACCATTTCGGGCGTCCTCACCGGCACCCTGGAAAGTGGCAATTTCGACGGCACCCTGTCGACCATTACCGCAGCCGGCTGCACGGCCGAACGCCGCTTCAGCGGTCCTATTACCACGCAGGGCCTGAACTGGTCGCCCGGGACGCAGGTCAATGACTGCGGCGGCACTTCGCCGCTGACGTCGGGAATCCAGGCGGCTGCCGCGGCGCCCACCGCTCCCCCGCCGTGTACCTACACCGCCACGGCGACCGGGACCAGCGTGCCGACGGCCGGTGGCACCGGAGCCGTCAGCGTGGAGGCCGGTACCGGCTGTGCGTGGTTCGCGACGTCGAGCGAGAGTTTCGTTACGCTCAGCGCCAGCCAGGGCACCGCCGCCGGCAGCGTCCAGTTCACGGTGGCGGCCAACACGTCCACCACGCAGCGCACGGCCGTCCTCGTGGTGGCCGGGTCGAGCTTCACGATCACACAGGCGGCGGCGCCGGTGTGCACCTACAGGCTGAACGGCAGGGAGCGAACGTTCGACGCCAGTGGCGCCCTCGGCGGCGTCGACATGCGCGTCGCGCCAGGCTGCGCCTGGCAGGCTCAGAGCGATGCGCCGTGGCTGACGATTACCAGCGGGGCGTCGGGGTCGGGCGATGGCACCATCAGCTATACGGTTGCCGCCAATCCCGGCCTCACGCAACGCGTCGGCCGGATCACCGCGACGAGAGATGAGCTGCTCACGGTGACGCAGCTGGGCATCGTCTGTCAGTTCACGGTGACGCCGTCCACGACGGGTACCGCGTCCAGCGGCGGAAGCGGAACGATCCAGGTCGTCCCCAACGCGGCGGCCTGCCCCTGGACCGCCAGTGTCAGCCCGGCCGCGCCATGGATCACGCTCACCCCGCCGTCGGGCACGGGAGAGGGATCGGTCGCGTTTACTATCGCGACAAACCCCGATCCGGTCGCGCGGACAGGCGTTGTGACCGTCGCCGGGCACGACATCGCAATAACACAGGCACCGGCGCTGTGTTTCTTCACGCTGACGCCATCGACGACATCCATTCCCGCCGCGGGGGGGACGGCGACCATCGCGGTCGCGCCGACCAGTCAATTGTGCCCGTGGGGGGCAACCCTGAGCGCGGCGACGCCATCGTGGATCACCATCACCAGCGGAGCATCAGGTACCGGTAACGGAACCATCGGACTGAGCTTCGCGGCGAACCCGGCTGCCGAGTCGCGGACGCAATCTGTGTTCGTTGGGCCTGTGAAGCAGGTCTCGACGGTGACCTTTACGCAGGCGGGCTCCACGCTCGGCACGCTCACCGGAACCGTCATCAACTCGGTCAATGCCCAGCCGGTTGCGGCTGCGACGGTCACAGTGACGCCGGTAGGCGGTCAGACACCACTGACAGCGACAACGAACGGGGCCGGCGTTTACACGTTCTCGAATCTGCAGCAAGGCCAGTACAACGTGCTGATTCAGAAGCCGGGTTTCGATGACTCGCGAAGCCCGACCCCGGTGCCGATCGTCGCGGCACAGACGGCGACGTTCAATGCCACGCTGGTCGCGAGGCCAGTCGCGCTGGTGATCACCTGGAATCCGAATCCGACGTCGGTCGATGCCGCCAACCCCACGTGCGGTCTACCGAACGTCTCCTTCTGTTGGCAGTCCAATACGGTCATTACGGAGACCAGCGGGACTGCCGCGCCAGTGGCGACATTGACCCTTCACTTCTTTGACCCTGCCGGAGCGCCGGCTCCACCGGTAGCCGGATCGTGGACACCCACAACCATTCCCGGAAGGGGCACCTTTGCAGGCATCGGCACGGCTGCATTGCCCACTGGTGCAGGAGGCGGAGTGGAGTTCGAGTACGCGGGAACCGATGGCTTCGGCCGGACGTTCTCGTTCAGGTCTCCACGGCTCATCCTCAACCCGGTCCCTATCATTGGGTTGACCGCTCGCGAGGGGCAACCGGCAGGACCCGTGGTGATGCCACAGGGCTCGGTCCAACCTGCTCCCGCGAGGACGATTCGGCGGCAATAGGAAGCGGCCGCCTGCGGGTCAGTTCTCTTTCGGCAGGAACTCCACCGCGACGACCCGCGACGTCTTGCGATCGGCGCCGGTTGCGTGCGTGACGTAAACCTTCATCGGTCCGCCGAGCAGCGGGCCGCAGCCGATCGATCCTCTCAGATCGTCCCGATACGTAATGAACTCGATCTGATCGAGCGCCGGCGCGTCGAAACGCGCGCTGCCCTCCGGAACCTTGAGCACCAACGCGACACTCTTCGCCGCACCACACTCGATCCGCTCCAACTCACCTTCGACCCGCTCCTCGCCGGGTCCAACGGGTCTCCACGACGGAACGAACCGGGGCTCGCTGCGATCGGGGAGGGGGTTGCTGCCCGGAAGGGTGTCGAAGGCCGGGGCCGGCGAGCTTCCCGCTGCCGCGCGGCGAGCGTCGGAAGAAGCTCTCAACCGCTTCAGGTCCTCGATCTGGCGCAGGACGTTCGTCGCGGATTCGCGCACTTCGGGGCGGGTGGTGGTCGCGGCGAGCGATCGCAGCAGCGTGGCGGCCTCCGGATACCTGTTCATCTGCGCAAGCACCTGCGCATTCAGAAACACGTAGTCTTCACGGCCAGGCGCCAGGGCACGGGCGCGCTCGGCTGCCTTGAGCGCCGCGGGCGATGGCGTTGGCGTGCTCCGCAATTCCAGTGCGACGGTGCGCGCGATCGCGTTCGGGACCTCACCCCGGGTCTTCAGGACCGCGTCAAAATACCCGCGCGCCGCTTGATACCCCTGGCCTGGCACCGCCTCGCGCCCCTGCGAGACCAGATCGGCGAGCGCGACGCCGGCGAAATACGACGTCAGCCAGTCCGAACTGGAGGGAAGGCCGGCCAGCGCTTTCTCTGCGGCCGCCCGGTCCTTCTGCGCGATCGCGATGCCGGCCCGGACCACGGCCGGCCAGCCTGGCGCCCCCTGAGCACCACGATCTAGCCGTTCGATCGCTTCGTCGTAACGCTGCTGCTGCACGAGGAAGTGCGCGAGGAACGCTTCCGCATCGGTCGCCGCCAGTGGCACCGCCGATCCGTCGAAGGACGTCGTTTTGTCCGTGAACCGGAACCTGAACACATTGAAGACGCTCCGCCGGACGTAGTTCTGCAGCTCGCGGTCGATTCGGTCCGCGGCGAAGGCGCGCTGCCACGCGTCGAGCGGTGGCACGCCGGTCTCGACGCTGGCGACGTAGGCGCCGAGCTTGTCCCGCCGCGGGGGTTGGGCGACCAGCAGCAAGTGGGTCAGCGCCCACGACTGCGCGTAGAAGATCGACCGGCGGTCGCCTTCGTTGTAGAGCGGGGAGTCGTGCTTCACGTTCAGCAGCTCTTCGAGCGGCAGCAACGTGTGCTCGTTCAGCCGCTGGAGGTGCCCGGGGACCGGCCGGCCGATCATGGCCTCGCGATCGCCAACCAGCTGGAACGTGCTGTAGAACTCCGCGAGCCCTTCGTTGAGCCACACGGGGATCGACCCGGCGATGTTCGAGGTGATGAGGTGCGAGTATTCGTGGAACACGATCCTCATCGTGTCCTCGTCCCAGTCCCGCACCATGGCGATGTAGTTGACGTCCCGCCGCGGCAGGAACAGGCCGCTCAGCTCGACGGGCTTGCCGTTGAACTTCGGCTTGAACGGGACGAACGCGCGATCCGAGGGAAACACGATGACCACGGTCGGCACCGCGGTGGCGATGACCTTCTCCGTGAGGACACGGGCAAGAACCTCGCGGAAGCTCTCGAACCGCCGCGCGATCTCGCGCAGCTCGCCGGCGCTGACGTCGCCCACGACGATGAAATTCGGGCTATCGATGCGCCGCCATTCGGCGAACACCGGACGGGCCAGGCCGCCGGCCAGGACAAGGGCCGCGAGGAACGACGCAACCATCCGGTGCCGTGG
>Ga0111539_10013165_pt1 | contig 10344 bp, 9 predicted proteins | sample RhiMethybrSRZTD1_FD_79667 | JGI IMG/M metagenome (GOLD analysis project Ga0111539, IMG submission 79667) | Populus rhizosphere microbial communities from Tennessee, USA - Rhizosphere MetaG P. TD hybrid SRZTD1 (version 2) (version 2) | ecosystem: Host-associated > Plants > Roots > Rhizosphere >... | reverse complement strand
CACGGCTGAGATCCATGCGTCGCTGACCGCCGATCTCGCGCGATCGATCCGCGAGAGTGTCAATACGAGCCTATTCGTCGAGATTTCCTGGGAGCAGCAGCTGCTGTACCGTGACACACACCGCGTCCGGTTGCTGCCTGCCGATCAGTGGCGCGACACCGACGAGGACCGGCTCTGGCTGCCGTGCTTCGTGCTGCCGCGTGACCCCGCGATCGAAGGCATCATCGCCAAGGCGCATCGCTACGTTCGCGTCCTCCGTGACGATCCGACAGCCGGTTTCGACGGATATCAGAGCGTGGACGACGACCGTGAGGACCCAACTGAAGATGTGGATCTACAGGTCCAGGCGATATGGTCGGCGATCGTCCACGAGTGCCAGCTGGGCTACATCAACCCTCCGCCCAGCTACAGTCAGGGGCAGGACTCTCAGCGGCTTCGCACCCCATCGTCAGTTCTCGCCGACAAGTGCGGTACCTGTATCGATCTCGCATTGCTGTTTGCCGGCTGTCTCGAGCTCGTCGACATCTATCCGGTCGTCTTCCTGTTGAAGGAACACGCGTTTCCCGGCTACTGGCGCAGCGATACAGCGCGAGACGCGTTCATGGAGATGCGCGAGCCCAGGAACCGCACGTCCAAAGCGGGTCTCGTGCCGGCCGGCCGCCAGGCGGAGCGCTGGGTGTCGGCCGCCATCGCTTACGACGAAATCGTGCAGCAGATCGACGACGGCGATCTCGTGCCGATCGAGACGGTGAAGGTCACAGAGAACTGCGGTTTCTGGGAAGCTGTGGACGCAGGGAAAGAGAATCTCAGACCGAAGAAGGAATTCGACTCGATGCTCGATATCCTCAGCGCGCGTGAGGCATGCGTCACGCCGCTGCCAATTACCGAATCACGCCTATGAGTACTCCTTCTGGCCCGGACGGCTTGCTCACCGCGGCGCTCGACCAGCAAATCGTGGCGTTGAACCTGGAAGACGGTGAACCGCCTCAGGTCCCCGAGTCCGTCGCCATGCGTCGGCGCCGTCGTGGTGCGGCACGAGGCAGTATGCTCGCGACGGTCTCGTTGGTGCGCATTGACGGCGTCCTCCGGTGGACCTACCGCCGGCCGCCACGAGCCGTCGGCCCGCGGCGCGCCCGGCGCGCCAGCGGCGGTCTCGTGCGCGGAGAAACGGTCCGATCGTTCAGCTTTCGCGAAATACCTCCGAACAAGGTCGTGGAAAAGCTCGAAGAGCTCGACACGAAACTGACGCCGGACCGCGGTCTCCGGCGCTGGTCCGATGGCAAGCTGAAGCCGATCAAAACGCCTGATGCGACCCCACGGACGCTCCTGATAATCCACGGAACCTTCAGCAAGGCCGAGGTGATGTTCGATGAGCTCCAGACGTCTCCGGAAGGGAAGGCGTTCTTGAAGAAGGCCCAGAGCGAGTACAAACAAATACTGGCTTTCGATCACCCGACGCTGTCGATCAGTCCGGTGCTGAACGCGATCGATCTCGACCGGATGTTGGCAGGCTACAAGGGGGTCATCGACGTCGTATGCCACAGCCGCGGCGGCCTCGTCGCGGCGTGGTGGATGAAGCTCGGCGCGCGCAACGTGGGCAAGGTCGTCTTTGTCGGCTCGCCGCTCGAAGGCACGAGCCTCGCGGCGCCGGCCCGGCTCAAGGAGTCGCTGGACGTGCTGGCCAACATCGCCGATGCCGGCCAGACCATGGCGAACGTCGGCGGAGTCATCGTCCCCTGGGCGAGCCCCCTCCTCGGCGTCGCAGCCGGCCTGATGCAAGCGCTCGGCGCCGTGCTGTCGATCGGAGCGCGCTCCTCGCTACTCGACGCCGGCGTAGCCGTCGTCGCGGGACTAGCGTCACAGTCGCGTGTGCGCAACAACCAGGAATTGCTGCGCCTGCACGAAGACATCTGGCCGTCCCACCCTACGTGCTTTGGCGTGATCTCCGATTTCGAGCCGAGCAATCCTGATGACCAGTGGTGGCAGTTCTGGAAGAAGCTTCGCCGACCGGCTCTGACATTGGCCAACGCCGCGGTCGATCCGATTTTCGATGGCCCAAACGACATGGTTGTCGATAACTCGTCCATGACGCGGCTTCTGAACAAGACGTTCCCTGGAGGTCAGGTGTACGACTTCCGCACCAACGGACGGGTGCACCACTGCAATTACTTCGCACAACCTGAGACGGCCACATTTCTTTCGAAGACGCTTGTGACCAGTAAACTGGCGAGCTCCTCGCGCTGACGTCAGCCTCTGACGCAACGCACCGAGGCGGCCATCTGCTTCTCGCCATCACGATGGCGATTGAGCGCGCCCGCACCTTTGCCGAAATTGTAGAACCAGGCGCTGGTGGCATCACTCTCTGACGCCGTCCAATAGAACCCGTGCGCGTCCAAGCGCTCGTAGTGTGCATCGCCCATGCGGCTGCCACCCAGCAAGGCATTGAAGCCAGAGCCACCGCCGAGCACGAGCGCCTTGTACGCCGTGGTGCCGCCATTCGTCGCATCGTCGATGACGCCGCCGTGCCGCCCGGCCAATTGACGCCAGTCGTCGTCTGTCGGCAATCGCCACCCATCGCCTAGCAGTTGACAGCCGCGTCTTGCCGCCTCCCACGTGTACAGACGGCCATATCGACGGCAGTTCCATTCCGCATCGTCGTAGCAAAAGGATCCGTCCGTCTTGCCGCTCAGGTTCTCGATCGTCCACTCTTTGCCGTCAGCCATCTGTCTCGAGGCATGGTTGAAACCAGACGCGCCCTGGTCGTCGGCTGACAATATCGTCCAGGAGACGCCGGACCATCCGAGCGCGATGCTCAGCGCGAGCGCCAGACGCAATCGAACCAGCTTCTCGCGATCGTTCACACAGTGCATGGGCAAGGGTCGAACTTTACCAGCATTCCGGATCGACGCGCCGATCCAAGACGCTAAGCCGCTCGCGTGGCCAGAGCCTCGACCTGCCCTCTGACGACGCGACCGACCCGCTCGATCTCTTGGTCCGAGAGCGATTCGTACACAGGCACCTGAACCGCCGTTGCGGCCTTCTCCGCGCCGGCTGCCGCCGGACCTTGCCAGCCGAACAACTCCATCCGAGTGCAGACGTCGACATGCATCGGCGCCACGTCCACGCCTTGGCGGATGCAGCGTTTGACGATGCTGTCGCTCTCCGGGACGTAGACGCAGTACTGGTAGTACACGTGCGTCTGCCCCGATGGAGTCTGCGGGATCGCCATGCCGGGCACGTCACCGAGCAGGGCATCCAGCATTCGAGCATGCCGCCTGGTCCGTTCGATGAACTCGGGCAGACGCTCGAGGCCGGCCAGTCCGATTGCGGCCTGCACATTCGAGAATCGCCCGCGATATTGATCGGGCACCGGGTCGAGGCGACGAACCCCTTCCCAGAGGCGTTCCTCCGGTTTCGCGTTCACGAACGACGCGGCCTACCAGATCGGAAAAAGCGAGTACGTGAACACCTTGGGTCGGATGAAGGTATGCTGCCATTTTCCAGTCCGCAGGATGCCCTCCACGCGGTCTTCCGTTGGCCACTGTTCGGCCGCGGCGAATGCTTCCACTCGCCTGGCCAACTCGGCGTCGCGGGTCCACGCGAGACCTCCGCCGTAGGTGTTCAGCGGCTTGAACGCCTGGAAGCTGAAGAAGCTCGCGTCACCCAACGTGCCGACCATCCGGCCCTTGTACATCGCACCCAGAGAGTGTGCGCAGTCCTCGACTACCTTCAGGTCGTGGCGCCGCGCGAGCTCGACGATCGGATCCATGTCGCACGATAGGCCGTAGAGGTGCGTCGGCAGCACGGCCCGAGTATCTGGCGTGATCGCGCGTTCGACCGCCTTGGGACACAGCGTGAACGTGACCGGGTCGATGTCCGCGAACACCGGCCTCAGTCCGGCCGCGCGGGCAATCTCCGGAACCACCCAGAAGGTCAACGCCGGGACAATGATCTCGGAGCCCGGCGGGAGATCCATCGCCTTCAGGATGAAGTAGAGCGCCATCCTGCCGTACTCCGTGGAGCACGTCCGCACGTGGCCCGACCCGAGGAAACGCGCGAATTCGTGCTCGAACGCTTCGACGTGCGGGCCCTGCACGAGCTGTCCGCGTGCACGGCAGTTCTCGACGATCTGTCGGAGTTCGGGTACGACGCGGGTGCCAAACCTTGAAATAGCGGCCATCGTTTCGTCTCCTTCACCTGTCGCACGCACAGGAGTCTGAGTGCCTGGCCGCGACCTCGCGGCGAGGCGATGCCATCGCCCGGCGTTCATATGCGCCGAGCGCCTTCAACAACGCGATAACCGCCGCTCCGGCGAGCAGCGAACCTTTCCAGCCTCCGAGTCCGTAGCGCGTCAGGTACGTCGGCCCGAGCGATCCGACAATCGCCAGCAGCGCCGCCGCCCAAATCAGCGACGACAGCAGGCTGAGAACGGAGAACTTCAGCGCCGGAACATCGACCCACGCGCACGCCGCGGCGAGGGCGATGCGCAGGCCCGGCGCAAAGCGGATCAGCAGGACCATCAAGCTGGCGTGGCGTCGTACGCGACTGACGAGCGGCCTCGACTTCTGCTCGAGCGCCGGATACCGCGCGACCCATCGCGGCAACCGCCCGCGAAACAGATAGAAAAATGTCTGGTCGCCGATGGCCGCGCCGACGGCTCCAGCGGCGAGAACGGCCATCGGATTCAACTGTCCCTGCGCCACGAGCGCCGCCGCGGCGACGTAGACGATTTCTCCCTCGACGATTGCCGCGAGCAGGATGCCGCAGTAAGGCAGCAGCCCCGAGCCCGCCGTCAGCTGCGTCAGGTCCGGCGTCAGCATGTTGCGGAGGTCTGCATGCGCGTGCCGTCCCGACGCGCCTGCGCCCGCTGGACCTGCGTATCGAGCGCCTGAACGAGCCGGCGCAAGCCCGGCGCTGAAATCCGCAGGTAATTGGCCATGAACGACGGGCGCACGTAGAAGCGCGTGTAGGCCCTCCCCAGCAGGAACGTCAGCTCGCGGCGCGTCAGCGACGGGTGGGCGAACACCGGCGTGAAGCCGTCGAACTCCTCCCACTCGTGCTCGACGATCAACGGCTCCAGGCGTTTGAAGAGCGGCGTGCCTGGATACGGGGTCAGCACCTTGAACTGGGCGACGGTCGAGCCAAGCTCGATCGCGTATTCGATGGTTGCGGTGATGGATTCGGCGGTGTCTTCGAGAAAACCTAAGACGTAGAACGCTGCCGTGACGATGCCGAGCTCGCGGCAGCGCGCGAGAACGGCCCGCTGATGCGCTTCCGGGATGGGCCGCCTGCCGACCTTCTTCAACGTCGCCGGCGCCAGCGATTCGACACCGAAGCTCATCGCCCGCAGCCCGGCACGATGCATGGTCTCGAGCAGCGCGGTATCGAGACGATCGAGCCGGGTTTCGCACTCGAAGGTGTGGCCCAGCGCGCGGCTGCGCATCCCGTCGCACAACGCCAGCACGCGGTCGCGATCCTGAGAGAACAGCGGATCGCGAAAGACGATGTGCAGCCGCCCGCGGATGTCCCGGAGGTACTGCAGCTCGTCGAGGATGTTGCGGACCGAGCGCACCCGGTAGCCAGCCTGGATGCGGTGCGGACAGTACGTGCAGAACTCTGGGCAGCCGCGGGACGCAAGAACGGGCAATGACCCGCCGATGGGCCGTCCCGCGAAGGGCACGCGCATCTGCGAACGTGCCGCGGCCAGTGGATGCCACCAGGGAAACGGCAGTCGGTCGAGATCGTCCAACGCCGGGCTCGAGACACGGCCGCGAGGCACGTCGCCCGCTACCAGGCGCATCACGGCCGCTTCCGGTTCGCCGTCGACGATAAAATCGGCGTCCGCTTCGAAGAGCCGTGGAAGAGTCTGCGCGGCGAGTCCGATGAAACCCACCCGAACGCCTCGGCGCCGCATGAGGCAGGCCCACGCGATTTCACGCCGGTAATCCACGAGGGACGACAGGACGATGGCGACGTCGCAGTCGACAATGCGGCCAGACGTTGCGACCACCTCGTGGCCTGCCTGATGAGCGAGCGCTGCGGTGTAGGCCAACTGCACGCTCGGAAGGTCGTGAAAGCGGCGCTTCACGGCCGCAACCAGGCCCGTCACCTTCGAGAACGGCCGCAGCCTGGATCCGAATCCTCCGGCCACCGTGTCCTTGCTGACGAAACCGGTGCCACCCCGAACATCTGCGAGCGCAATGCGCATGAATCACACCGCTCGCGCCGCGTTGCGCGGCGCGCCTTCACACCTGAACCATGACGTGCGCGCGTGTGGAGACAGCACGGGCACCCTCCGAGCAGTGGAGGGCGCTCGTGACGCGCGAGTTGGATTGCAGTTAGTGCGACAGCGGTGGAGGACGGGGACCGAGCGGAGCGAAGACGTCCGACGACTCAGGAATCACCGCGACGTGCGCAGGCAGGCGGACGGCCGCCAAGGCCACGCAGGACGCTCGCGGGGGCAGCGAAGGAGCAGGCGGATCCGGTGCCCTCTCGTCGGTTGCTTCCGTCGCCTCCCCCGTACCTTCGTCGACGCCGTGGCAGGCCGGAGGCGACAGCGTGCTCAGCGTGACGTGCTTCGGGTGAAACGCCGCAAACCCGTGGCGCCGCTTTGTCCAGATCTGAAGCCCGGCGGACGCTTTGCTGGCAATCAGCTCGGCTCGCCGATCGCCGTCGAGATCGCGCGCGGCGATGCTCAGAATGCGGGTCGAGCTGCGGATGATGGAGGTGCGCCGAGTGGTGGAAAGCCAGATGCGAACAGCCGACGGTTCGCGATGGCTGAGTTCGGCGCGGTCAGGCTGACTGTCCCCGTCGAAATCGGCGATGACCGCCGGGCCCGCTCCCGCGACCGTCGCCCCGATGAGCAGGAACACGCCAACCAGCCACAGCGGGCGGAGCCACCGCGGACAGCGAAGGACGCGGGCGACGGCGAGCATGAGTCCTGTTCGCCAGTATAGCCGCTCGTCCTCATCGCGGGAATGAACGGAAGTCTTACGAATTTCGCTTGCAGCGCGACCCATTCGTCCGGTCTACTAGCACACCGACGACCGGCCCTGGCCGGTTCTCATCTACGAGGAGAGCATATGTCCACCTCACCAATCGCACGGTCTCTTGTCGGCGCCTGCGCCACGATGCTCCTCGCAGCGTGCGGCGGCGCCGCCGGGTCTGCCGAACAGGAAGGATCTGCACCGCGGGCCGCGGCGACATCCGCGTCCGCCGGCAACGCGATTACCGGCCAGGGGTTGCCCAATCCCGCGCCGAACGTCACGAAGAACTGGGGCCAGCTACCCGCCGGGAGGCAGTGGGGCACGACCGCCGGCATCGATATCGACCCGAAGGACGGCAACGTCTGGGCCTACGAGCGCTGCGGCGCCGGCGCCGGCGGCGGCGCTGGGGGCGGGCCAGTCGATTGCGAAACCAACAACGTCGATCCGGTGTTCAAGTTCGACCGCAATACCGGTGCGGTCCTGGCCAACATCGGCAAGGGCGTGATGGTGACGCCGCACGGCATCTCGGTCGACAAGGACGGCAACGTGTGGGTCGCCGACTTCTCCGGCAACAAGGCCGGCACGAAGGGACACCAGGTTCACAAGTTCAGTCCGAAGGGCGAGAAACTCTTGAGCCTTGGCATCGCCGGCAAGCCGGGTAGCGCCGACGGGCAGTTCAACCAGCCCAACGACGTCGTCGTCGGTCCCGACGGCAGCATCTACGTCGCCGACGGCCACAATGCCCAGGGCATGATCACCAACGCCGCCATCGCCGAAGGCATCAAGAACGGCGACACCAGCCGCATCAGCAAGTTCTCACCCGACGGCAAGTTCATCAAGTCGTGGGGGAAAATCGGCGTCAAGCACGGCGAGTTCCGCACGCCGCACGCGCTCATGTTCGATGCGAGGGGTCGTCTGTGGGTGGCCGACCGCGGCAACCATCGCCTCGAGATCTTCGATCAGGAAGGGAACTATCTCGAGTCGCGCTATCAGTTCAGCCGCGTCAGCGGGTTCTTCATCAAGGACAACACGCTCTACGCGATCGATTCGGAATCGAGCCCGACGAGTCATCCCAACTGGCGCGACGGCGTCCGCATCGGACCGGTGGACGAGGATCGCGTGGTGGCATTCATCCCGCCGTTCGAGCGCGAGGATCGCGTGTACCAGGGGGTGGCGGGTGAAGGCGTCGCGGTCGACGCCGACGGGAACGTGTACGCCGCCGAGGGACCGAACTCCTTCGTCCAGGCCGGCGGAGCGTTTACGAAGTACTCCAAGTAACACCGAGAAGTCCGGACGCCGCGAGTCGACGTGACTCGCGGCGTTGATCCGCCAGCGCCTCACCGCCACGAGTTCGAGCGTTATCCATCAGGACAACAAGAAGCCGATTCGCTATGTGTCTGCTGAAGAGCTACACTGGCTCGTCAATTTCGACTGCAGTGGACAGGAGCGAGAGCGGATGAAGCTATCAAACGTGTTGTTGGCGGGAGTGGCGTTGGGGCTCGTGGCCGGGACTGCTTCCGCGCAAGGGCGGGGCGGCGCCGCTTCAGCAGCAAACACCGACATTTATCATGTCGAGTTCGTCAAAGCCGCTCCTGGTCAGGCTCTTGCGGCCGCGACGGAGCTGCAAAAGCAGGATCCGAAAGCGCCGATGCAGGGGCATTTCGTCGTGCTGCGTCACCAGGATGGCGACGATTGGGACTTCTGTGTGATCGAGCACGTGGGCACCAAGGCGACCGTCGAGATTGGGGCGCCGCCGCCAGCCTCGCCGACGCCGACCACGGCCTGGCACAACGACACGTTCGTTGTTGGGCCTTCCTGGGCAGAGTTACAGCGCGCCATGGGCGCCGCCGCAAGCGGCGTCTACATCGTGTCGACGCACCGGGCCGTTCCTGGACACCGCGATCAGCTCGTCGCGACGCTGAACCAGGCTGATCCGGCCTCAAAGGTCAAGTACGGCCACTTGCTGTTTACCCATCTCGAAGGAGGCGCCTGGCAATATCTGAGCGTCGATCACTACAACTCGTGGTCCGAGCTCGCCACCGATCGCTCGAGCGCTGTCTCTGGCCAGGGCTGGGCGGACGTCCGGGCGCACTCGGCGTCACACTCGGACACGATCGCCGACCGTTTGAAGTAGAACGACAACGCGCCTCGGCCGCGTTCCGAGGCGCGTTGTTCCCACCTGCTAGTCGACCTCGCTGTCAAGTTCCCGCGATTGGCGTTTACAATGCCGCGGGCAAAGGTGAAGCACAGAGTGTTCGGACGGCGCCAGTTCTTGAAGGGCGCGAGCGCGATCGTCGCGCTGGGCGCGGTGGATGCGTGCCGGTTTCTGCCGGGCTCGACGCACGCAGACGTTCAGCCGTTCTTGCAGCTGGCGCGGCTGCGCATGAGCGCCGATCGAATCACGCGGATTACCGTGTGTACGCGGCCGTTCCGGTCACAAGGTCCGCGGTTCGATGTAGAGAAAGTGGGCGCCAAGACGGTGATCCACAACTACGGGCACGGCGGGAGCGGGTGGTCGTTGTCGTGGGGTTCAGGCACCATCGCCACCGCCAGTGCCATGGCCACCGGCGAACGTGACATCGCCGTAATCGGGTGCGGCGCTATCGGACTGACAACGGCCCTCCAGCTGCAGCGTGCCGGTGCCCGTGTCACGATCTACGCAAAGGATCTGCCTCCCGACGTCCGCTCGTCATTGGCGACGGGTCTCTACACGCCCGATTCGCGCATCTGTCTCGAAGAGCATGCCACGCCTGACTTCAAACACACATGGGAGCGGATGGCCCGCGAATCATTTCAGACGTTTCAGAGCTTTCTCGGACTGGCCGGCACGCCCGTGGAGTTCGTCGACAGCTACGGGGTCTCAGACGATGCCGAACGCCCGCAGCGCGGCGAGCCTGACGGCCGACCTCCATTCGCCGAGCTCGAGCGTGAATTGACCAGCGATCTGATTCCGCAAGCCGTTGAGTTTCAGCCCGGGAGCCACTCATTGGGTCAGCGCTGGCTCCGGCGGAACACTCAACTCATGTTCAACATCGCGTCATACACGGAGACGCTGCTCACGGATTTCAGGTCCAACGGCGGCAAGATCGAGATCGCTGAGTTCCACGCGCCCGCCGACTTCGCCCGATTGAAAGAAAAGACTTTGATCAACGCCACGGGCTTCGGCGCCCGGGCGCTGTTCGGCGACCAATCGATCATCCCCGTGCGCGGTCAATTGACCCGCATGATCCCGCAGGCAGAGGCCACCTACGGGCTTTTCTATCGGAACGTCTCGTTCGTGCCGCGGCGTGACGGCCTGGTGCTTCAAGTGGTCGGGGACAACGACTACTACGGCTACGACGACGAGACCACGGTGCCT
>Ga0111539_10013160_pt1 | contig 10347 bp, 8 predicted proteins | sample RhiMethybrSRZTD1_FD_79667 | JGI IMG/M metagenome (GOLD analysis project Ga0111539, IMG submission 79667) | Populus rhizosphere microbial communities from Tennessee, USA - Rhizosphere MetaG P. TD hybrid SRZTD1 (version 2) (version 2) | ecosystem: Host-associated > Plants > Roots > Rhizosphere >... | reverse complement strand
GTTGTTGTACCAGAACTGCCCGCTGCGCCCGATCGAGCGCAGGTTCTCGTAGCGATCGAGCTGCGACCACACGCGCTTGAGCTTCTCGCGGTAGTCGAGCGGGTAGACCGGGTAGCTGTCGGGCACGAAGAGGTACTTGATGTCCTCGATGTCAGCCGGGTCGCACACGCCGAGGCTGGCGAGGCCGGCCTTGACGCGATCGGTCAGGCGCGTGGGGTCGGCCTCGTCGCGCTCGTCGAAGGGCGTGATCTCGACGCACAGGCTGTCCTTGCCGGGCGGGCACAGCCCCTCGACCGAGCGGTTCGGGTAGTAGATGCGATTGAAGACCACGTCGGGATCGGCGACGTAGGTGTACAGGTCCTCGCCCGGCCGCAGCGGCTTCCGGATCGTCATGAGACCGAGCAGGATGGTCATGAAGGGCAGCTCCTCGCGCGGGATGCCGAGCATCGAGCACAGCCGGTGGAAGGAGCCGGTCCAGATGACCTTCTGCGGGCGCTCGATGGCGCCGCCGTCCCAGCTCACGCGCGTGACCAGGCGGCCGTTCGCCTCGACGTGCACGTTGCTGGCGCGCAGCTTGAGCGTGCCGCCCGCCTCCTGGAAGCGCTGCGCGACGCGCTGCGTGATGACCCCCACCCCGCCCGGCGGATAGAGCACCTTCTTGTAGTTGCGGGCGAAGGCGGTCTTGAACAGGCCGCGCCCGATGCGCGCGAGCCGCGCGGCGCCGGTCGGGGCGGCCTGGGCGGGCGCGCCCGGGTCGCGCGGCGGCTGCGGGTAGCGGGCCAGGTAGTCCTGCACGAGCTGGGGCTCGGTCTGCAGCAGCTTGTCGCGCTTCGCGTCGGGCAGGTTGTGGATCGTGCGCGCCGCCTGCAGCCACCAGTCGCGGTGCAGGCGCTCCGCCCCGCCGCTCGGCGGCACCTTCTTGAGCAGGTACGGTCCGAGGAAGATGCGGTACATCGCCCGCCCGTAGCTGCCCTCGAGGAACTCGCGCGCCACGTGGCTCTCGGGCAGCTCGGCCTTCACCGCGTTGCGCAAGTAGCGCAGGATGCCCGAGGGCGGCAGGCGGAAGATGGCCCCGGCCGTCGGCGGCCAGGGCACGTTCACGCCGCCGATGATGGCGCTGATCTTGAAGTCGATCGGCCGCCACTCCTCGGGTCGCACGGCGGACTTCACGAGGGCGTTGACGTCCTCGCTCACGTCGAGGAAGAAGTAGTGCGGCCCCACGTCGAAGACGTGGCCCCGGAACTCGACCGAGCGGGCCAGGCCGCCGACCTCGCCGAGGCGCTCGAGCACGACGACCTCGTGGCCGGCGCGGCGCAGCGTGAGCGCGGCCCCCAGCCCCGCCATCCCGGCGCCGACGATGACGATCGGCCCTGACGGCGTGTCGCTCACGAACGGTTCCTCATCGGCCCGGGCAAAGAGGGCGGATCATACCCGGCGACCGGAAAGTGGGGTTTTTTTGCGGGGCGGGGGAGCATAATGCCGTTCAGCGTGTCGGGAGGCCCGCAGCGGCCGTTCCCGGGGAGTCGATGCGTCGATGCTGAATGCTCAAGCGGCCAGGATGGCGCGGTGCCTCAAGACGCTGTCCGACCCGAACCGCATCCGCATCCTGCGCATCCTCGTGCAGGGCGAGTTCTGCGTGTCGGATCTCGTCGCGCAGCTCCAGGTGGACCAGCCCAAGGTCAGCCATCACCTCGCGATCCTGCGGAGCGCGGGCATCATCCGCTGCCGTCGCGACGGGCGCCACATCAACTACTCGCTCGGCCCCGCGGTGCACCGGCGCCGGGACGGCACGCCGGGCGTCGCTGGCGCCGTCGACGAGTTCAACCTGGGCGACCTCTCGGTTTCGTTCAGCTTCGTGGCTGAAGCCGAGGCGCAGCCGGCGACGGCCGAGCCGGGCGCGGTGCGCGTCCGCGTGGGCGACGTCCAGGTGGCGGCCAGCCCGGACGGCGGCAGCGCGCTGCCCCCCGCGGGCGCCGGCGCAGGAGCCGGCGCGGCCACGCTGGCCTGACGGGGCGGCAGCCCCCGAGCCGGACGCGCGCGCTCAGCCCCCGTCGGCGCCCGTGTCCTCGGTGCCCTCGCCCTCGCCGCGCGGGTTCTTGCGCAGCTCGAACTCGAAGCGCGTGTTGGCCGGCGCGTAGCGCAGGTGCCCCTGCTTGCACTCGGGGCACGGCCACTCGAGCATCGGGAAGTCCGGCTTGAAGTGCACGATCAGGTTGTTGTTCCGGTTGATCCAGCACTCGAACAGGCAGCCCGGGTTGTCGCAGCAGAACTTCAGCAGCGACAGCATGGTGCTCTTCATTCTTGCGCCTCGGTCGGAGGGTGGTCTCCCGGGAGCGTCGACCCCCAGGCACGGCTGCGAATTCTAGGTCGGCCGCCCCGCAGGGCAAGCGGAGGCCGGTCGACCTTTCGGGTCCCGGCAGGCCCGGAAGGACCCTTCCGCCCAGGATTGCCCGGTCTCAGCGCTCGACGAGCCGCTCGGCCTCGATGCGCGCGAGCTGCTCCTCCGTCACGTCGCCGGTGGGGTAGACGCCCGAGAAGCAGGCGCTGCAGGTCCCCTGGATCTGCGGGTTGCCCTCGCGGACCGAGGCGATGAGGTTCTCGAGAGTCTGGTAGACGACGCCGTCGGCGCCGATCGCCTCGGCCACCTCCTCGGGCGAGCGGTCCTTGGCGATGAACTCGTTCTTCGTCGACATGTCGATGCCGTACACGCACGGGTGGCGCAGGGGCGGCGAGACCGACGCGAAGTAGACCTTGCGCGCGCCCGCGCGGCGCGCGAGCTCGACGATCTGGCGCGAGGTGTTGCCGCGCACGATCGAGTCGTCGACGAGCAGCACGTCCTTGCCCTCGAACTCGAGCTGGATCGGGTTCAGCTTGAGACGGATCGAGGCCTGGCGCGCGCGATTGCTGCCCATGATGAAGGTGCGGCCGATGTAGCGGTTCTTGACCAGGCCCTCGCGGTACTTCAGCCCGAGCGCGTGGGCCAGCGCCATCGCCGAGGTCGTCGCCGACTCGGGCACGGGGATGACGACGTCGGCCTCCCAGCCCGTCGCGCGCCAGATCTCGGCCATCGACTCGCCCAGGCGCCGGCGCGTCTTGTAGACGCTGACGCGATCGAGGAACGAGTCGGGCCGCGCGAAGTAGACCCACTCGAAGAGGCACGGCGAGTGCGGCTTGTCGGCGAGCTTCTTGCGGTGCAGGTTGCCGGCCAGGTCGATGAAGATCGCCTCGCCGGCCTCGATGTCGGTGTTGTGGTGGAAGTCGAGGATGTCGAGCAGCACGCTCTCGGACGCGATGCACCAGCTCTTGCGGCCCTGGTCGTCCATGCGCTGGCCGTACATGATCGGCTTGATGCCGAACGGGTCGCGGAACGCGTAGAGGCCCTCGCCCGCGATCACCCCCACGACCGAGTAGGCGCCCTTGACGCGCTCCATCACGCGGCCGATGGCGTTGAAGACGTGCTCGGGCTGCAGCGTGCCGATCTCCTGGCGCGCCAGCCCGTCGCCGAAGACGTTGAGGATGCCCTCGAGGTCGCACGACGAGTTGATGTGCCAGTGCGACTCCTTCGAGAGCTGCGTCTTCAGCTCGTCGAAGTTCGTGAGGTTGCCGTTGTGCGCCATCCCGATGCCGAAGGGGTAGGCGATCTGGAAGGGCTGCGCGTCCTCGATGCCACCCGCGCCCACCGTCGGATAGCGCACGTGCCCGATGCCCATGAAGCCGCGCAGCGCCGCGGCTTCCTTGTCGGTGAACACGTCGCGCACGAGGCCCTTGGCCTTGTGGTGGTGGAAGCGGCCGTTGTAGGTCAGCGCCCCCGCGGCGTCCTGGCCGCGGTGCTGGATGGCGAGCAGACCGGAGTAGATCTGCGGGAAGACCTCGGAGCCGGGCGGCGCGAGGATGCCGATGAAGCCGCACATGGGAGCCCGGCATTCTAGCCGTGCGCGATGGCGGCCGCCATGCACTGTGGGCTATGCTGCGCGCTTCACGCCCACGCGAGGCCCAGCCATGCTGTTCTCCACACTCCTGCTCATGTGCGTCACCGTCCCCGTGCAGGACCCGCCCGCCGCGCCCGCCACCCAGGACGCGGCGCCCGCGTCCGCCGCTGCCGCCGTCCCGGCCGAGACGCCCGAGAACGTGCGGACCTACCTGACCGAGGCGCAGAGCCACCTCTACGACCCGCAGGCCGCGGGGCTCAAGAGCCTGGCCTTCGACGTCGAGATCGACATGCCGCAGATCGGCCACCTCGGCGTGGTGCACGTGACCTGGAACGCCGGCGAATCGGCGAAGACCGAGTTCAAGGCCGACGAGAGCGCGGCGCTGCCGGCTGGCGCGCCGCCCGGAATGATCGAGGCCCAGTCGAACGCGACGGCGCAGCAGCTCCTCGGGGGCATGCTCAACCGCTCGATCGCCTCGCTGCTCGACGAGGGCGTGGCCACGATGGCCGGCGTGCAGGAGAACCTCGTCGCGGTGAGCCACCATCATCCGGCGGCCGAGGCCCAGGGCGTGAAGTCGCAGGTCTACCTGTTCGACGACGAGGGCCGGCTGAAGAAGTCGACCACCGAGGTCGAGCAGCAGGGCATGACGATCAAGATCGCGCAGAACTACTCGTGGAAGCCGGCCACGGAGGGCAGCGAGCTGCTCGTGGCCGACGCGCAGACCGTCGAGGCCAAGTTCGGGCCGATGACGCAGACCAGCCAGGCGACCTTCACCTACGTCCAGGTCGGCCCGATCGTGCTGCCGGTCCGCATCGCGACCTCGAGCAAGGGCCCGATGAGCGGCGAGCAGGTCATCGCGGCGTCGAACCTCGTCGTGAACGGCCAGGCCACGCCGACCGACGCGGTCCCGGCCACCCCGGGCGACCCGGCCGCGGCGCGCAAGCCCCAGGGCGGCTGATCCGCGGCCGCGGGGCCGCTCAGTCCTCGAGCGCCTCGTCCTCGTCCGGGAAGGGCGGGTCGTCGGCGTGCCGCGCCGAGACCGCGGAGAAGGTGCGCTCGAGCACGGCGACCATCTGGTCGATCTCGCGCGTCAGCACGTCGGTGAGGAGCACGATCCGCAGCCGCGAGAGCGCGCCGTGCCGCCCGCAGCCGAGGAGCTTCGCGCCCTGCCGCCAGCCGGTCTCGACGACCTCCTCGCGGTGGCGCACGGTGAGGCCCCACATGCCGCCCAGCCCCGAGAACTCGGGGAAGACGTCGGCGTGCTGCGCGCACAGCTCGGCCAGGCGCATGCGCACGTACTCGCCCTTGAGGCGCGAGTTCTCGAGGTAGCCGCGGCCCTCGAAGACGGGCTCCTTCCAGTTCACGAGCGTGTCGATGACCGCGTAGGCCAGGTTCACGTCGAACAGCTTGCCGCCGCCGAAGGTGTTGCTGTGCCAGCCGACGTGCGCCTCGTCGGCCAGCCCGGCGCGCGCGACGGTGAGGCCGACGACGGCCGCCTTCGCCACCCACACGAGGTCGGGGATGATGCCGTAGCGCTCGCCCGCGAAGAGCGAGCCCGTGCGCCCGAAGGACTGCACCTCGTCGAGGCCGAGCAGGATGCCGTGCTCCTGGCACAGCGCGGCGACGGCCCGGAGCCAGCCGCGATCGGCCAGGCGGTAGCCGCCCTCGCCCTGGTAGCACTCGAGCGCGAAGAGCGCGGCGAGCTCGACGGGCACCTTGCCCGCCGCGAAGACGGCCGCCGCGCCGCCGGGCGCGTCGAGGATCGCCGGCAGCGGGCGCGTGTCGAGCAGGTCGGCCAGGTCCTGCACGCGGCCGTTGAAGGGGATGTGCCGGCGCCAGCGGATCTTGCTGAAGGCCAGGTGCTGCGCCTTGCGGCTGCGCGTCAGGTTGAGCACGCCGAGCGTGCGGCCGTGGAAGGCGCCGTCGCAGCCGATGATCACGAAGGGGTAGTCGGCGTAGAGCGGGTCGTCCGGCGTGCCGGGCTCGCCGTCGAAGGCGCGGTCGCGCGGGATGCCCAGGTCGGCCATGAGGCGCTCGAGCACCGCCGGGCCGTGGCGCGCGACGAGGCGCCGGTAGCAGTGCAGCTGCGCGAGCTTGATCGCGGCCTCGCCGGCCTCGGCGCCGCTGTTGCTGAAGAACGTGCGGCACTCCCCCATCCCGGGAAAGGCCGCGCTCGTCAGGCCGTTGACGAGCGCCGCGAGCTCGCGCGGCGCGCGCAGCTCGCCGAGCGGGCGGCCGAGCTCGAGGTAGTCGTCGGTGGCGATCTCGCGCCGGAAGGCGAGTCCGTGCTCGACGAGCTGCTCGATGACGCGCTGCAGGCGCGGGTGCTGCTCGTCGAACAGCTTCTGCGCGACGCCCTGGTAGAGGTCGAGGTACACCCCGGCCGGCGAGTCGACGAACATCCCCGCGGCGGGGTAGCTCAGGTCGACCACCGGGCACGAGGGTGTGAGCGTGTTCGTCACGACCTGGCGCGCGTACTGGCGCTTGATCTCGCGCGCGTCCGCGTGCGGCGTGCCCCCGGGCGCCACCACCGCGGTGCCGCGGTTCAGGCGCCGCCCGGCGAGCACGCGGTCGGCGAACCGGTAGCGCGCCGTCTCGGCGAGGACGTCGTAGCCGTCGATGACGACGCCCGCGCTCGTGCTCACAGCAGCTCGATCTCTTCCTTCTTGAGCGAGCGCTCGCAGTAGTAGCAGCGCACGCGCAGCGGGTCGGTGCGCAGCACGTTGAACTTGGTGAGCGCCCAGGTCGAGTTGCTGATGCACGACGGGTTCGGGCACTTGATCAGGTTCTCGATCGTGTCGGGCAGCGTGGGCGTGAACTTTCGCGCCACCTGGAAGTCGCGGATGATCGAGAAGCTGCTGCGCGGCGAGATGAGCGCGATCTTCGCGACCTCCTGGGGCGTCACCTCGCGCCGCTCGATCTTGATGATGTCCTTGCGGCCGAGCTTGGCGCTGTCGAGGTTGAGGCCGATCGTCACGGCGCCCTCGAACTTGATGCCGAGCACCGAGAGCACCTTGAGCGCGGTGCCCGCGGGCAGGTGGTCGATCACGGTGCCCTCGCGCAGCGCCGCGACCTTGATCGTCGGCTCGGCGGCGCCGCCGGCCCCGGGCGGCCCGGGCTCGGGGCGGTGCGTCAGCTCATTCACGGCCGACCCCCAGGAGCAGGCTGAGCACGGCCTTGCGCACGGTGACGCCGTTGCGCGCCTGGTCGAAGTAGGCCGAGCCGGGGTAGTCGTCGAGGTCGCGCGCGATCTCGTTGAGCCGCGGCAGCGGGTGCATGACCGTCACGTTGCCGCCGATGCGCTCGATCGCCGCGCGGTCGATGCGGTAGGCGTTCTTGACCTTCTCGTACTCGACCGGGTCGGGGAAGCGCTCCTGCTGGATGCGCGTCGTGTAGAGGATGTCGACGTCGGGCGCGATCGAGAAGAAGTTCTCGTCCTCGGAGTAGACCGTGCCGCGCGCGTCGAGCTCCTCGAGGAATTCGCGCGGCAGGCGCAGCGACTGGGGCGAGACGAGGAAGAGCTCGTTGTCGAAGTGCGTGAGCGTCTCGATCAGCGAGTGCACGGTGCGGCTGTACTTGAGGTCGCCGATGAAGGCGATCTTGAGGTTGTCGAGGCGGCCGCGCCGCTGGCGGATCGTGTAGAGGTCGAGCAGCGTCTGCGTCGGGTGCTGGTTGGTGCCGTCGCCGGCGTTGATCACCGGCTTCTCGGTGCTCTCGGCCGCGAGGCGGGCCGCGCCCTCGAGCGGGTGGCGGATGAGCACGATGTCGCAGTAGTTCTCCACGACGCGGATCGTGTCGACGAGCGACTCGCCCTTGGCCGTGCTGCTGACCTTGGCGTCGGCGAAGCCCAGGGTGCTGCCGCCCAGGCGCTGCATCGCGCTCGTGAAGGACAGGTTCGTGCGCGTGCTCGGCTCGAAGAACAGCGACCCGAGCACCTTGCCCCGCAGGATCGGCCGCTCGTAGTCCTCGAAGTGCACCGCCTCGTCGAGGATCGCGAGCAGGTCCTCGCGGGAGATGTCGCGCATCGAGACGAGGTCGCGGCCGGCGAGCGACGGGCGTAGGGTGGTCACGCGAGGGATTCCCGGGGCGAGCGATCCTAGCACAGCGCCTCGCGCGCCCGGGCCTCGGCGGCGGCCATCGCGGCCGTGAGCTGCGGGCCGTAGCGCGCCAGCAGCTCGCGATGGTCGACGTCCGCGGGCACGCGCAGCTCGTCGCCCACCGCCACGACGACGCGCGCGAGGGGCTTGCCGATCCGCAGCCGGTCCCAGCTCCCGAAGCTCCAGGCGCGGTCGACGCACACGCCGACGGGCACGATGGGCAGTCCGGTGCGGCTGGCCGCGTAGAGGATGCCGTCCTTGGGCTCGCGCGCCGGTCCCTTGGGCCCGTCGATCGTGAAGCACAGGTCACCGGGCTCGTCACGCACGTAGCGGACGATCTCGCGCAGCGCCTGCGCCCCGCCCCGCGTGCTGCTGCCGCGCACGAGGCCGTAGCCCAGGCGCCGCACGATGCGCGCGATGAGCTCGCCGTCGCGGTGCGTGCTCACGAGCACCGCGATCGGCTCGCCCCGCATCGCGTAGCACGCGTGCCAGAGGTCGCCGTGCCAGAGGGCGTAGAGGCCGCGCACGGGCTCGCCGCTCCGGCGCCGCTTCTCGCACGAGCGCCCGACGACCCGCCGCCGGCAGAGCCGGTTCGTGGCGACGAGGATCAGCCAGCCGAGCCGGACCTTGAGCGCGAGCTTGAAACCTCCGGCCCGCGCGCGATCCGCGCCCGGGCGGTCAGGACTTGACGATGTCGTCGGACTCGCCGCCCTGGTCGACGCCATCGGGTCCCACGCTCCAGAGCTGGGGCTTGCCCTTCGCGTTCAGCTTGAAGCGGTACGGATGCCCCCACGGGTCGACCGGCGCCTCGGACTTGCCCAGGCAGCCCTCGGGATAGTCCGGGAGCGGCTTGACGAGGTCGTCGATGCTCTCGGGATAGCGGCCCTCGGTGATCTTGAAGACCGTCATGCCCGCGTTGATCTCGCCCAGGTGTCGCTGGACGATCTCGTAGGGGTCCTCGATCTTCGGCTCGGCCGCTGCGGCGCCGCCGCCGGTCGCGATCGAGACGCCGACGACGCCCGCGGTCACGAGCAACGGCATGAAGTCGCTGACCTGGAACTGGCCGTCGCTGCGGCTCACGAAGATCGCGCCGCCGTCCGTCTGGTAGGAGCCCTCCCAGCTCTGCGAGAGGTGCTTGGTGATCGACTGCTCGGAGGGCATGAGCGACAGGTCGACCGGCAGGTCGCCCGCGGCGCCGCCGAACATCTGCGCCATGCTCGCGAGCTGGCTGTAGAGCGTGCCGAAGATCTTCGCGTTGTCGGAGAAGCCGATGCTCGTGAGCTGGCCCTTGCTCGTCAGCGAGTCGATGAAGGCCGAGAGCTGCGCGTTCTTCGCGAGCGACTTCTCGGCGGGCGTGCCGTTGAGGTCGGTCTTGAGCGCCTTCGTCGACTGCGGGCAGAAGACGAGCTCGCCGCCGTCGATGGCGAAGGCCGGCTGGATCGGGCTGATCGCCAGCGGCGTCTTGGAGAGGTCGATCTCGTAGAGCTTGTGGCCCTCGTGGTCCGACTCCTTGATCGGGACGGCGTCCGGCGAGTCGAGGAACTGGCCCGAGACCGAGGACGCCACCGAGCGCAGCGCCTTCACGAACGCGTCCGGGTCGCGCACGCCGACGCGGAAGATGTTCGCGGGCTGCTCGGCCATGCCCGAGCCCGGCATCTGGTACGTCAGCATCGTGCCGTGCAGGTTCGCGACGAGGTCCGTGCGCAGGTCCGACTCACCCATGAACTTCTTGATCTCGCCCTGCGCCATCTCGTACTCGGCCGGGTCGATGGCCTTGAAGCTCGACATGACGAAGTCGTAGACGGCGGGCAGCCAGTCGATCGAGCCCGCCCCCATCGACAGGCTGTCGCCCGGGACGCGCTCGAGGAGCTTGCGGTCGATGCTGCCGGTGTCGGCGAGCCAGCGCGGCAGCAGGCCGGGCGCGCCCGGCGTGATCGACACGATCGCGGTGCCCTGCACGCGGCCGCTGGCCTCGCGCCAGTTCGTGCCGCCGACCCAGCGCACGCCGTCGAGGCCGAGACCCTGCACGACGGCCGCGATCTTCGCGACCTCCTCGGCCTTGCCGGGATCCGAGCTGTTGCTCGCCATCGCCATGCCGAGGATGCCGGTGATCATGTTCGCCATCGGGGCCACGCGGATGATCCACGTCGAGCCGCCCGGGTGCTGGCCGCCGGCCGTGCCGAGCAGCTGCGTGTAGTCGGCGGACTTCGCCAGGCTGTCGCCGCCGGCCGGCGCGGCGACGCGGTCCAGCACGGCCTGCATCGACTTCTCGGACAGCGTCGCGATGGCCAGGTTGCCGGCGAAGGCGAGGCGCACCGACG
>Ga0111539_10013159_pt1 | contig 10347 bp, 7 predicted proteins | sample RhiMethybrSRZTD1_FD_79667 | JGI IMG/M metagenome (GOLD analysis project Ga0111539, IMG submission 79667) | Populus rhizosphere microbial communities from Tennessee, USA - Rhizosphere MetaG P. TD hybrid SRZTD1 (version 2) (version 2) | ecosystem: Host-associated > Plants > Roots > Rhizosphere >... | reverse complement strand
TGGCGCCACCGGCACGAACCGCATCGGTTCAGTGACTGGCGCGCGTTCTGACCAGGGAAATATCACCGTCGACGGTATCGATGCCAACGACCAGGCGACTGGCCAGTTCGCAGCTACCGTTGGTAATGCTCCCATCGACGCGATTCAGGAATTTCGTGCAGTGTCGACTAACCCCGGCGCCAGTGATGGCAGAAGCAGCGGCGGTCAGGTCGAGTTGGTGACCAAGAGCGGTGGCAACGAATTTCACGGCAACGTTCGTGAATACAATCGTACCGCGGCTACTGCTGCCAACACGTTTTTCAACAATCGTGCAGGCGTCGAACGTCCAGCGCTTACGCGCAATCAGTTTGGTGGCAGCATTGAAGGTCCAATCAAGCGCGATGCGCTGTTCTTCTTCTTTGACTATGAAGGACGTCGCGATGCGCAGGCGGTAACCAATCTCCGTATTGTTCCGTTGAACCACTTCCGCAATGGCGGTCTTGGTTACATCAACAACACGGCCGGATGCGGCGCCAGTTCACGTTTGAACACAACCCCGCAGTGCATCTCGATTCTTACTCCCGCGCAGGTCGCTGCGCTTGATCCGCTGCACGTCGGTGGAAATGCGGGCCTCCTGAGCTTCATCAACAGCCGCTATCCCCAGGCCAACGACCTGACGGCTGGCGACGGAATCAACACTGGCGGCTTCCGCTTCAACGCTCCATCGAAGCGCGAAGACAACACCTACACGACCCGCATCGACTGGAGTCCTAATTCGACTCACAAGGTGTTCGGCCGTTTCAATATCGCTCGTCGCATCCAAACCGACACGGTCAACTCCGTGGCGGCCCAGTTCCCGGGCGATCCTGAAACCGCTCAGATCATCGTTCGCGACTACGCTTGGGTACTTGGTCACACGTGGACCATGTCCTCAAACTTCGTGAACAACGCGACGGTTGGCGCCTCGCGCTCGGGCTTGGTCTTCCCGACTCTCTTCAAACCGGCGGCCCCAAATTCCTTTACTTTTGGTATGGGTCTTTCGGCGCCGTTTGCTGGCATCAGCGACCAGGATCGGTTCGTTCTCTTTCCGACCATTCGTGACGATGCGAGCTGGACCAAGGGCACGCACACGATCGAGTTTGGTGGTTCTTTCAAACCGATCGATTCCGACTCCGGCATCGTGAATGACTATCACTTCCCGACCGTCGGCATCGGTGGCTCACTTGCCGCGCTTCAGTCGTCCCTTCGGCCGGCCAACATCGCGTCAAACGCCAACACCACCATCACGGGTAACTACGACGGTGCATTCACATTCCTTCTCGGCCGTTATGCATCAGTCGCTACCAACTTCAACTACGACGTAGCCGGTAACCCGTTTGCTCCAGGCACTGGAAAGAAACGCGACTACCGCTACGACGAATTGGAACTCTACGTCCAGGACAACTGGAGGATCCGGAACAACCTGACGTTGAACTTCGGCCTTCGTTGGCATCTCTATCCGGCGCCGTACGAGAAGAACGGTTTCCAGGCTGGCCCGGATGTCGATATGCGCACGCTCTTTGATCTTCGTCAGCGTAACAACGCTGCCGGAATCAGTGGCGAAACCGCCGAGCCTTTCCTTCGTTACGATCTGATTGGCAAGGCGAACAATGCTCGTTCACTTTACGAAACTGACCTGAACAACTTCGGTCCACGCTTTGGTTTTGCCTATACACCGCACTTCAGCGGCGATGGACTTTTGGGCAAGATCTTCGGCGACAACCGTACAGTAATCCGCGGTGGCGGCTCGCTCGTTTACGATCGGCCCGGCGGCGCGATCACGTTCATTCAGGACCAGGTTTCGTACCTGTTCGACAACTCGGCAACGACGCAGTTCCCGGCTGTTAGTCCGATAACTGCGCTGCTTACCAACCCGAGATTCACCAACATCAGCACGCTGCCGGTGCAAAACGTCCCGCCGACAATCACGCATCCGTTCACTCCTTTTGTTGACGACGGTTTCCCGTTTGGTTTGGCCACCGGTGAATTCAACTATGCGGTGGACCAGCGCTTCCGGATCCCGTATTCGATTCAGTACAGCATCGGCTTCCAGCGTGAACTGCCGGGCAACTTCATCCTCGAGGCCTCTTACGTAGGCCGCCAGGGTCGCAAGTTGTTCTCGCAGGCTGACGTCGCGCAAGTGCTGAATTTCAAAGATACAACGTCCGGTCAGTTCATGCTTGATGCGTTCAACGCGCTGCAAGCTCAAGTCCAGGCCGGCGTCCCGGGCGCCAATGTTACGGTTCAGCCGTGGTTTGAGAACCAGATGTTCCCAGGCGCTTCGGTATTGATGGCCTCCAACGGAACTCTGCGTCAGCTCGTGCTGCGCGGTGACACGTCGGATGCTATCTTCGTGCTGTATCAGAACGGACTTCTCAATCCAAACGTGGGCATGAGTGCGCAGTTCGGCACGAACGTCTACATCTCGAACCAGGGAGCTTCAACGTACGACGGCGCGCTCGTGAGCTTGCGCAAGCGCTTCTCCCAGGGTCTGCAGTTTGACTTGAACTACACCTGGTCGCATTCGATCGACAACGGATCGAGTGTTGTGAACACCGTAACGGGCGGCTTGGTTTGCGACATGACCAACCTCCGCGTCTGCCGTGGAAACTCTGACTTCGACATTCGTCACCTCGTCAATGCGAACTTCATTTACGAGTTGCCGTTCGGTCGCGGACAGCGCTTCGGCAGCGGAGCCTCTGGTTGGGTGAACCAAATCATCGGCGGTTGGGAAGTGACCGGCATCTTCACTGGTCGCAGTGGATTGCCCTTCGGCACCACCACCACGGCATTCCCGGTGGGCTTCAACTTCAACAGCCCGGCAGCTTACAATAACGCTAACGCTGCTGCACTTCAGGGAAGTATTCACGACGCTACCAACGGGACGATTCAGTTCTTTGCTGATCCCACGGTGGTGTTCAGTTCGGCGAATCCGACTGCAGGCGTTCTTCGTTTCCCGAAGCACGGCGAAATCGGTGCCCGAAACATCCTGCGTGGACCAAGCTTCTGGAACCTCGATACCGCGCTCTTGAAGACTTTCAAGATGCCGTGGTCCGAGACCCAGAACCTTCAGATTCGTTGGGAGTCCTTCAATGTCTTCAACCACAACAGCTTCGGCTTGCCGGCGGTTGGCATCACGGGCACTACCTTCGGACAGATCACCACGTCGGCGAGTGCGGCTCGCGAAATGCAATTCGCGTTTCGTTACAGCTTCTAATTGCGTGTAGTAACACCTTTTCATGGGCTCTCACGAAAGTGGGAGCCCGCTTTTTTTGGAGTCTTGCAAATGAAGAGAGAAGTCGTCCGTTTCGCTCTATTACTTCTAAGTCTTGCTGTCATTCATCTCTTTCAGCCTTCCGCGATGGCGCAGGGAGGACTGACGATCTTCGGAGACGTTCGCATCACGAGCGACAACAACGTGGTGGTGCCGAAGGAAGTCACATTGATCCTGCGGAGCGTAACGACTGGTGAAGTTGGCCGGCAATCGGTTTCCAGTCGTGGCCGCTACCGGTTCACTAATTTGAAAGAAGGGGAATATGAGATCGTCGTCGAGTCGGACGGGAAAGAGGTCGGCCGCTGGTCGCAGATCAGAATCGGCGGCATGACTTTGAGTAACAGTCCCTACGGCTATCAAAACGATCTGGAGTTTCGCTGGAGACCAGCCGCTGCGCCAGCCGGAGGAGTGATTTCGGCGGCCGATGTTTACGATCGACCAGCATCTACGAAGGCGCTGTTCGCGAAAGCTGAGGAGGCTGTTGGCAAGAAGAAATACGATCAGGCCGCTACGCTGCTGAAAGAAGTTGTCGAAGCAGACAAGGCCGATTTCCAGGCGTGGAATGCGCTCGGCACAGTTTATCTGGCCCAGGAAAAACTCGACGAAGCCGAACATGCCTACGAGCAGGCGACCGTCGTCAAACCCAATTCTCCGCGCGCGTTGCTGAACCTTGGCCGCGTGCGGTCGGCGCAGAAGAAATATGCGGAGGCGATCGAGCCGCTCGAGAAAGCGGTCGAGTTGCAACCGACCCTGGGCGACGCCCATATGCTGGTCGGTGAAGCCTACCTGCAAGTTAAGAAAGGCTCGAAAGCGATCCCGCATCTTAACGAAGCGGCGAAACTCGGCCACCCCGAAGCTCACTTGCGACTCGGCTGGCTCTTCAACGCGGCCGGAATGAAAGACAAAGCGGCACTCGAGTACGAAGAGTACTTGAAGAAAAACCCCGAGTATCCCGAACGAAATAAATTAAAGGAGTACATCCAGACAAACAAAAAGAGTTAAACTCCCTCACGTTGCGCTTCGTTTTCACCAAACTCTTCTACTTCCTGCTGGCGCTGGCGTTCGTTCCTCTCGCGTTGTCCGGGGGGCGTTCGTGGCTGGCGTGGCTCGCACTCGCTTACAACGTCCTGCTGATCGCAGCGGCCATCGTCGACGGGCGTCTAAGCAAACTTCCCCAGACTTTAGTGATTCATCGCGAATTTGGCGGCCGATTCGCTATGGGCGCGGAAACGGAAGTGCGCGTCCACATCCAAAACGGTTCGAACCGCGCGATGTCATTAAAGTTGAAAGAGGAGTATCCGCCCCAGATGATCCTGAACGGATCGCGTGAGGCGGAGTTGCGCGTCGACGCACGAAGCACGGCGACGTTGATTTACGCGGTTACGCCGCCACGTCGCGGCAGGTTTGAGTTTGGTTACACGGCGGTGCGCTTTCGTTCGCGGCTCGGTCTTGTCTGGGTTGAAACGCGCGCGGCTGAACCGGTGACCGTCAAAGTTTATCCAAACATGCGTCGCGCGCGAGAAGCGGAGCTGAAAGCATTGGGCGCGCGTTCAGTCGTGTCGGCGCATCGCAAGACTTCCTGGCGCGGCGAAGGACGTGAGTTTGAATCGATGCGCGACTACGTTCGCGGCGACGAGTTGCGGCACATTTCCTGGACCACTACCGCACGCCGCGGCAAACTGACGACGCGGCAGTATCAGATCGAACGCGACCAAACGATTCTCATCGCACTCGACGCTGGACGCTTGATGACCGCGCGTATCGAGCAGGAAACAAAACTCGATTCCGCCGTTCACGCGACGCTTTCGCTCTTCTCGGCGGCTGCGCGTGCCGGCGACAACGCGGGCCTCGTCGTGTTTGGCCGCCGCATCAAGAGCTACCTGCCGCCGAGCCGTGGACGCGATCACATCGAAGCAGCGCTCGAAGCGCTCTACGCCGTCGAGCCGGAGATGATCGAACCGTCTTATCCGCACGCGTTCGAGTTTATCGCTGCGAACAGTAAGCGTCGCGCGCTGGTTATCTTGTTGACGGATCTGGTCGACGAAGAGGGTTCGAAGGAGTTGCTAACGTCGCTTCACCTGCTAAGGCCGCGACATTTACCGCTTGTCGTGACGATCGCCGATCGCGATTTGAAAGCTGTAGTGCGCCAGACGCCGGAGACAGTGCGTTCAGTATTCACGCAATCTGTAGCTGAAGAGATCATTCATCACCGAGAGGCGGCGCTGCGGTTGGTTGAGTCGACTGGAGGGTTGGCGCTTGACGTAACGGCCGCGGCATTGGCGCCGGCGTTGTTGGAAACTTACCTTCGGGTAAAGGAACGCGGACTCTTATAAGTCCGTTTCGTTTACTTGCGCCCGGCGAAAATCAGGTATGAATAGAGCGCGACGCCAGTCACGGCGGCAACGCTGTACTTGATGCGCGGATCGATCGCCGCCGGCGAGATGAATCCTTCGATAATGCCGGCGAATACCAGCAGGATCGCAACTCCCAACATCAATCGAACCGCCTCCATGCCTCGTGTCTTCAACGCGTCCGCGCGAGTCAGATCGCCCGGCATGATCAACGCCGTGCCGACCAGCAGTCCCGCACCACCCGCGATGAAGATACACGTCAACTCGATCACGCCGTGGGCCACCATGAACGTCACCAGATCGTTTCCATATCCGGCGCGGTAAGTCAGCGCCAACACTGACGCGATATTCGCTCCGTTGTACGCGAGATAGAAAAGCGTGCCGACTCCAAACGTCGCGCCGAATGCGAACGTGTAGATTGTGACCATGATATTGTTCGTCATGATCTCGCTCGCGCCTGCCTGGTTCGCTTCGTTCAACGATTCCCACCAGTGCGTCTTCGTCTCGATAATCAACTCGCGAAATGCGGCGTCGACGCCGATGAGCTCCGAAAACTCGGCGTCGTAGCGAGTTGCGACGAAGCTGAAGACAGAGAACATAAAGAAGACGAAAAACGAAACGAACGTGTAGCGCCAGGTGCGGCGAAACGTCTGCGGCAGCTCGCGAGTGAAATAGTGAAGAATCCTTTTGCTGCCCTGCGCGTCGGCTCGGTAGATGCGGCCGTGGGCGCGAATCACCAGGCTGTTGAGATAGTTAACCAGACGCGGATCGCGCGATTCGGCGCGGGCGATGGCGAGGTCGGACGCGGTGCGACGGTAAATTCGGCCCAGCTCGCGCACTTCCTCACGGTGCAAACGCCGCAGCGACGCGTGGTCGAGCAGCTTCATCAGCTCCTCGAGCCGTTGCCAGGCGTTCTTGCGTTGGTTGATGAATCGATCCGGAGGCATCGAGGCTTTATACTTCACACACGAATGCAACGTCTAGTGGAATGTGTGCCAAACTTCAGCGAGGGCCGAAATCGCGAGTCGGTCCAGCGGATTGCCGAAGCCATCGGCGCGGTCGAGACCGCCTGTGTGCTGGATAGGCACATCGATCCGGACCACAATCGCTCAGTTATCACGTTTGTCGCGACGCCGGAACGCGTCGTCGAAGCGGCGTTTGCGGCTGTCAGGCGGGCGTCGGAACTGATCGACATGCGCCGGCACCAGGGCGTGCACCCGCGACTCGGAGCAACCGACGTTTTGCCCTTTGTGCCGATTCGCGGCGTCACGATCGACGACTGTGTCGCGCTCGCTCATGAAGCGGGCAGCGTGATCGCGCGCGAGCTTTCGATTCCCGTTTACTATTACGAACGCGCGGCGTTGCGTGCAGATCGAGTAAACCTCGAAGACGTGCGGCGCGGTGCGTTCGAGTTGTTACGCGAGCAAATCGTAACGAAGCCGGCCCAATATTCTGAATGGGCGGCTGACGTCGGACCGGCGCCATTTCATGAGTCGGCAGGCGCGATCGTTATCGGGGCGCGACCGTTCTTGATCGCCTTCAACGTTCTGCTTCGTAGCAATGACATTGCCGTGGCCCGCCAGATCGCGCGCACGATCCGAGCGCGCAATGGCGGCGTGCCCTTCTTAAAAGCGCTCGGCTTTCGTCTTGAAACACGCAATCTCGTGCAGGTGTCGATGAACCTTGTGAACTATGAGGTCACGGGAATGGGAGACGCTTACGCCGCGATCCGACGCGAAGCTGACGCGCTTGGTGTCGAGATTGAAAGCACCGAGATCGTCGGACTAGTGCCGCGCAATGCGCTCGATCGCGACGCGGAGTACTTCAGCAAGCTGGAAAACTTTTCTGAGGCGACAATACTCGAAAACCAGATCGAGAAGTGTTTTTAAGATCCGTGTCTCAAGATTTGCTCGCGCAATCGCTTGTCTCTCTGCATCAGTCGCAAATAAGTCGTTTCTTCAGCGGCGACCTTCGCGCGAATAATCCTGTCAGAGAACAGCGATAACACGGGTTTGAGTTGTCCTTTCGACTTAAACCCGATGTTGCGGATCTGAAAACGGTCCCAATCGTGATTCTCGGTGCCTCGGAGTTGAAAGATCATCGGTCCTTTCGCGAGTTCGCGCAGCGTCTTGGGCGGTGTGCGATAACCTTTGCGCGTAGCGATCTTCTCTTCTTCTTTTTCAGCTAACGCCAACAGCTCACGGCGCATCGGACGAAATCCGAGTTTCCGATAAAACCAGAATGCGCCCGACTCGATTCCTTCCTCGTTTTCATGTCCGATCTGATACGGGTCGAGCGAGAAGGCCGTCGCGCCCGTGAAGTGATGCATCACGTTGAGCACGCGTGCATAGAGCCATGCAGTTTCGCCGTCGCGAAACGTGTAATACAAGTTGAATCCGCTTTCCATGCGTTCGAACAGCGTCAATCCTTCGAAGTAGCCGATCGGCACGCCGTTTTTGTAGATCATCGCCGCGTGGTAGGCCCGAAGCGGCAGACGCTTGTTCGGCGGAACGCCCATCAGGAACAGTTCGACACCACGGCCCAACTGCGCGTGGTAAACATATTTCGGATCGCCGTGCGTGAACCCGTAAAGTTCGCGATACCGGATCGTAGAGGCGTCGCGCGCACGGTCGAGCGCACGTTCGCCTTCGCGTAAGGAGAGTCGCAGCAGCGGCGACGATGGCTGGACCACCTCGTCGTTGAGCTTGATATCGCGACGCTGAATCAACGGACCACGGTGATAGAACAACTGTCGCGCGGGAGCACGAAGGCCCGTGCGTGAAGCGGGAAACGACGGGTTCCATTGCACGTAAAGCTTTTGCGAATCGTAGAGCTCGGCCTTCGCATCATCCGTCGCCGAAAGTTCGTCAAAACGCTCGATCAACCACGCGAGTTCAGCGCGGCGTCCGCGGGCGGCGCGTAACCACTCGCGATATGGAACGTGCGCTTCAACGGAAGCATCTTCCGCCAGCAACGGCATGAACCGCGGCCACGTTGCACCAAGACGGTTCTCGTCTTCAAACCAATCCCAGTAGATCGACGTCTGCGCCGGATATCGCCGCATCAGCGAGCGTACGATGTAGAAACTGAAAGTATCGGTGACGGGCGTCCCGGCGATGCCGGACACTTCCGGATGTTCGAGTGGCGATACGTCGACGTCCTGTTCGCGCAGCCACGCAACGCGGTCGGCGAAGCGATTCAACTCGCTTTCGGCAGCACGCATCACTGTCGCATTGTGAGGATAAGCGCGGACGAACAACAGCAACTCGTGATAGCGAACGAGCGAATCGATGTCCCTGAATCTTCGCCGCGACAACCTTTGGAGCAGCGCTAGTGTCTTTCTGGCTTCCGCTGGGCCAAACGTGGTCTTTAGTTCGTCGAGTTGATCGAGCATTCGTGGGCGGCGATGTCGATTAGGCGCGTCGGATGAACCTGGCGGCGATCCAACCGAGCAGTATCAGCGCTGAGAGGATGAGCCAGTTGTAGCGATCGCCGTAGGTGACGCCGGGATAGTGATGACTGATCATGATGAACACGACGGGCACCGCCATGAACGTGTTCTGCTTCGAGCGCAGCTTGGCCTGCGCCGAGAGACGTTCGTCAGGTTTGTGTCCTTCATTGAGTGCCGCGATCATCCGTTTTTGTGCCGGCAAAATGTGCATCCAGACGTTTGCGGCCATGATCGTTCCGAACAGCGCGCCGACGTGAAGGTAAGCCGCACGCGCGCTGAAGACCCTCGTTAGACCAAACGCCAGCGCCACGATAAGCACGTAGGCCACCACAGCGAACAGCTTTTCGTTGCGGCCGAGCGGCGACATCATCATCACGTCGTAAATCACGCCGCCCGCGACGATCACTCCGATTCCGATCGCGACCGCGACGCCGATGCTCAGTTGGCGCACGTCAGGATCGACCAACGCACCGCCGCCGAGATAGTAAATCAGAATCAGCAACAAGAAGCCGCTGAACCAGGTAGTGAACGCTTCCCAGCGAAACCAGTGCAGCGTGCGCGAAACGAGATCCGGCACCTTGCGTCTCTCGACGACGTAGAAACCGCCGCTATGGACCATCCACACCTGCGGCGTTACGCCCGTGTTCGCCGCGGCTTTCTCTTCTTCAGTCAGACGCGCGTCGAGCCAGGTGAAGTAATACGTGGTCCCGACCCACATGATGCCCGCAAACACGTGCACCCAACGAAACAGTAAGTTGAGCCATTCGCTGAGGGTCGGGTCGAGATTGATCATGCGGTTAGCTGCCGCGATAGGTGGAATATCCGTACGGACTGATCAGCAGCGGAACGTGATAGTGTTGCGAAGCATCGTCGACATTGAAAACGATCGACACTTGTGGATAAAAGCAGGCCAGACTTAACGCCGAGAAATATGGCTCAGTGTCGAACACCAAACGGTAAGTACCATCAGCCACCGGCCGATCGACGAGAAAGAAAGGCTTGACGCGACCGTCGGTATCGGTCCATGCGTGACTCAGCTCGGTCCAGGTCTCGTCCGTGTTTTGTACTTCCAGACTGACGGCGACACCACTGGCCGGCGCGCCGCGTGACGTGTCGAGTATGTGGGTCGAGATGGTGCTCATCCGTGGTGCTCAGTTTACCAGCTTTTTGAGCCGTAGTTCGGTAATCTTCGCTTGTTCGGCGGCTGCGATTCCCAGTTCGACTTCACGCTCGTTGCGCAGGCGCTCGCGGAG
>Ga0111539_10013157_pt1 | contig 10347 bp, 10 predicted proteins | sample RhiMethybrSRZTD1_FD_79667 | JGI IMG/M metagenome (GOLD analysis project Ga0111539, IMG submission 79667) | Populus rhizosphere microbial communities from Tennessee, USA - Rhizosphere MetaG P. TD hybrid SRZTD1 (version 2) (version 2) | ecosystem: Host-associated > Plants > Roots > Rhizosphere >... | reverse complement strand
GAGGTGCGCGTCACCGGCGAGCCGGTCCGGACGTAATTCGTCAGCGGATCCGCCCCTGCCCCCGGCATCGGCGTGTACTGGGCAGTATCGAGCAGGAAGTTGCTCGCCTTCTGCATCGCGGTCTCGCCGGCAAAGCGCGACTGCGACATCATCCGGTAGTTCATGCTGGCGTAGGTTTCCGTCTGTGACAGAAACATCAACGACACCGCCAGCACCGACATGACCGAAGTCAGGAGCAGTGCGAGCACCAGCGCGACGCCACGTTCGTTACGTCTCTTCATGATGTGCACTCAGGAGGTCGGCAGCAACGACGTCACGGAGACCGGTGTCGACTGAACCCGGAAGGTGTATCCCATGCTGGCGTAGGCCCATGCGTCGAACACATTGCGTGGCGACACGTTCAGAAGCGCCTTGGTTTCCTGCTGCCGGTTGCCGGTGATCGGATCCACCTGCTCGGTCTCGACCGTCAGGGTCACCGCCACGTCGAGCACGAAAGTAAATGTCGTGCCGTTGATCGACACCGGCGCCGTCTGATAGGTGAAACACGGTGACCCGTCAGGGTTCGCCACGACGTTGCTCAGGAGAATCCGACCGTCCGTCAGCGGATACGCCGATTTCGACGGCGTATCGAAGGGCATCATGTTGCGGTAGAGATTCCGCGTCGCGAGATCGCAGGTGTATTCGACGTACACCATGTTCCCGTCGCCGTTGACGTCCCCATACAGCTTCAGCACATAGCCGGTCGATCCGTTGGCAATACCCGTCGGCGGCACGATGCCCGTCGCAAATCCGCCGAGCGGTGCGAGCTTCGTGCCGGCATCGTGTAGGCCCTGGAAGCACGCTCTGAACGATCCGGCACTGACGCTCACCACCGACACAGTTTCCGATCTGTCGCCGTCGAGCGTCGTCAACGCCATCCCACCGAACATGCCCGTCGACGAGCTGACGTTGACGGTCACGGCGTTGGTCGCCGGATTCGTGGCGTCGCAGACGGCGGCCGCCACGGCGGCCGACAGCGTCGGCGTCGTCGGCAAGGCGACCAGGCCGGCCTGCCCGACCTCCTGCTGCAGCAACTCGGTCGCCCCGCGGATGCCGCTGTGCATCGCGGTCCGGTTGGAGATCGTGCGCTGCGACTGGCGCATCTGCGTCAACGCGCTCGTCACGATCGCCGAGACGATCATCAGGAGGCCGGTGGCGACCAGCAGCTCCAGCATCGAGAAACCTGATTCCGATCGCAGTTGTCTCACCGTGATTACCTAGAAGTTCGCGGCTTTCTGCATGACCACGACGGACTTCGGGATCATTTCGCCGCCAATCGTCGACCGCGCGGTCGTCAGCACGGTGATCTGCTTGATGCCGGCAGATGGCGCTGTGATTAGCCACACGCGCTGATAGAACCAGTCAGTGGGCGGCGTGGTGCCGCCGTGGAGCATGTCACCGTTGTAGCGCAGCCAGTCGACATAGCCGTTGACCGGAGCTGCGGGATCGATGCTGCCACCGACGGCCAGGCCCGTGCCGCCGGTGGCCAGCGCCGGGAAGTAGGTGGTGTCGCTCAGCGCATCCGTATAGGCCAGCGCCAGCAGGTGCTCCATCTTGTCCTGGGCGTACTCGGTTGTCCGCGCCTCGAGGTGCCCGTGATTCTCGGTGTACATCGTCGCCAGTCCGGCCATCGACATCAGGCCGATCATGGCGATCAGCAGAATGGCCGACGCAATGGTCGTTTCGATGATCGTCGTGCCGCGCTCGCTGCGGAAGTCCATTCTCACTGGAGCACCCAGGATGGCGTGGCCAGCGGATACGTCCGCCACAAGCGAATCATTCCAGTGGCGGCAACCGTCACGCCGTAAACGGCCGTACCGTCCGTGATGTAGAGCACGCCATCTGAGATGGGCGCGCCCAACGAGTCGATGGGAATGCCACGCGAGTTGAACATGATGCAGGCCGTGCCGCCCACCACCGTCCCGTCATCCTGCGTGCAGGCTGGCGCCTGGTTGATGGTGGCCTGGCTGTTGGGCGGCGCCGTCGCGACCACGCTGTAGCCGAACGTCACGGTCGCTGGCAGCGTCGTCGAGCCGCCATCGAGCGTCCAATGGTTCGGCGACACCGACCGGTCGAGTGTTTCGACGTGGTGACTTCGCGAGGTGAGGTCGACATAGAGGCGAACGCGCGTGAAACTCGACGCGGCGCGGATCTTGGCAACGGCGAGCGCATTGGTGACGCTGCGGGCAGAGCCGACGAGCCGGAAGCTCGCGATGGTCTGCTCGACGATCGGCATCGAGATGGCGCTGACGATGCCAATGAGACCAACGACGACCATGAGCTCGATCAGCGTGAACCCCGAGCTCGATTTCAATTTCCGCACACCCCCGGTTGTGCAATGGGTGTGCCGCGACCTGATCTAATTAAGTGGAATCTGACCAGCGAGTTGCGGTCAACTTGCGGAATATGGACATCGTGGACGCCTGCGCTGTTTCAGCACATTCGATCACGAATGTGGTCGCGAGGCCCTGCTGATCGCCATGCCGACGGCAAAAACGACAACCGCGCCAATCAGGTTGTGCCAGAGAAACGCGATCGACGTGGTGAAGGCGACCACGAGCACCACCGCCATGCCCGCCACGAGCCCGTAGAACGCACCGACAGCCGTCGCGGTCGTGGTCAGAATGCCCAGCATGAACACGCCGAGCAGCGAGCCATAGAAGAAGGATCCGTAACGGTTGACGACCTCGATGAGCGAACCCTGGTTCGAGGCCGACATCGCCACTACGCACGCGAACAGTCCCCAGCCGACCGTGGCGAGCTTCGAGACATTGACGTAGTGCGCATCGGTCGCCGACTTCACGAAATGACGCCGGTAAAAGTCGATGATGGTCGCGCTCGCCAGGGCACTGAGCTCTCCAGCCGCCGCCGACATCGCCGCGGCGAACATGGCGGCGATGAGCAGACCGGTCAGGCCGATCGGCATGTGCGTCGTGACGAACGTTGGAAACACGTAGTTGACGTCCGCGTACTGACGGTCGCCCGTCGCCTCTCTGACGAGCGCCACCGCCTCGCCGCGAATCGCCGCAACCCGCCGGTCATGATCGAGAAACGCGTTTCGATCGCCAGCCTCGGCGGCGGTCTTGCGCTCGGCAAACGCCGCGTCGAACCTGCGTTGCAGGGCGTCGTATTCGGCGGCACGCGGACCCGACGCGATCTCGCGGTCGTGAACGCGGTTGAACAACATGGGCGGCGGCTGGAAGACGTAAAACACGAACACCAGCACACCGGTCGCGAGGATCAGCAGCTGAAGCGGAATCTTGACGTAGGCGCTCAACAGCAGAGAATGCCGCGCCTCTTCCACCGATTTCGCGGTCAGGTAACGCTGCACCTGACTCTGGTCGCAGCCAAAGTACGACAGCATCAGAAACAACCCGCCGATGAGGCCGGACCAGAACGTATAGGTCTCCCGGAGGTCGAAGCGAAAGTCGATGGCGCGAAGCCGGCCTGTGGCGCCGACCAGGTCGAGCGTGCGGCCGATGCTCACCTCGGAAGGAATGCCCAGCGCCAGCACGACGACGGCCGCGCACACCCCCGTGACGATGACGAAGATCTGTTTGACGTCGGTCCACGCCACGGCCTGGACGCCGCCGAACGCCGTGTAGAGCACCATCGGCACGGCAATGATGATGACCGTCAGCGGCACACTCCAGCCGAGAATGCTCGAGATCACGACTGAAGGGGCGGCAAGTACGACGCCCAGCGAGAACGTCCGGCCCAACAGGAACAGCAGCGAGGCAAGCGTGCGGGTGCGGACGTCGAACCGCCGCTCGAGGTACTCGTACGCGGTGTACACACCAGCACGGTGGAAGAACGGCACGACCGTCAGCGAGAGAATGATCATCGCCAGCGGAAGACCCAAGTAGAACTGAATGAAGCGGAACCCGGTGGCATACGCCTGGCCGGTGGTGCCGACGAGGGTGATGGCGCTCAACTGCGTAGCCATGACCGACAGCCCGACCGCCCACCATGGCAGCGACCGCCCTGCCAGAAAGTATCCGGCCACTTCGTTGGTGCGATGAGAGCGGCGCAGACCGTCGGTGACGATCCACACCAGATAAGCGACGATGACGAGCCAATCGATGGCGTGCATACAGGGGCGGGTGCTCAGTAGCTCGGTAGCTCAGTCGCTCGGTCGCTCAGTAGCTCGTTCGCTTAGTCGCTCGCTCGGTCGCTCGGTGATCACGAGTACATCCGGCCAAACAACCACAGGGCGAGGATGATGGCTGCCTCGAGCAGCAGGATCTTGACGTAAGTGGCGCTGAGGTCTTCCATGGCCGCCTATAGGTTGCCGCACTCGTGCGCCAGCTGGCGCTCCGCGTCCGCCAGCGATTGCGTGCAGGCCTTCCACCATTCCTGGTCGGCGATAAGACCGGCCCGCGACTCGGTGGCCGCCCGCGCCGTTTCTTCCGGCGCGGGACCGCCCAACGTCCGGCGAACCTGGACGAAGTGGCGCGCGCTGAGGATCTCGGCGAGCGCTGCCTCGTCGTACAGCAGCGCCGTCCCGTGCAGCTCCGCCGCGGCATTGCTCAGCAGCGTGGAGAGAAGCGCCGTCGGATCCCGTTGCCGGCCAGCCATCACGCGCGCAGCAATGCCGTGCGCCGCCCTGAAGGACATGCCCTGGTCGCGCACGAGCCGGTCGGCGAGCTCGGTCAGCGTCGCCCAGCCCTCGCTGGCCCGCGACTCGAGCTTGGCCGCATCGAATTCCACCGTGCGCATCGCCGCCGCCACGAGTTTCACCATCCGCGTGGCGTCGCGGAACATCGAAAAGACCAGCGGCTGCAGGTCGTCCTCGGTGTCGACGATGTCACCGAACGGGGTGTTGTGCACGCTGAGCACGATGGCCTGCGCCTGTCCCAGCGCCTTGCTGCCGATGGCACGGGCGTGCTCGAAGCCGACCGGATTACGCTTCTGGGGCATGATGCTGCTCGATTGCACGAAGCCGTCGCCCAGGCGCACGTAGTCGAACTCCGAAGTGGACCAGAGCAGCAGATCCTGAACGAATCGTCCGAGTCCTGTCAGCAGCACGGTGGCGGCCGAGACACTTTCGAGCAGGTAGTCGACCGTCGCAATGCTGCCGTAAGTGTTGACCGTCGGGCCGTCGAATCCGAGCAGCGACGACGTCAGGTGGCGATCAATCGGAAATCCCGTGCCGGTGATGGCGCAGGCGCCGAGCGGATTCCGGTTGGTCCGCTCATAGGCTCCGCGCAGCCGCACGGCATCCCGTTCGAGCTGCTCGATGACAGCCAGTAGGTAGTGCGCGACGGTCGTCGGCTGGGCACGCTGCGTGTGCGTGTGGACGACGAAGATCGTTTCGCGGTGCCGATCGACGAGGTCGAGCAGGGCCGCGCGCAGGTCGAGGCTCGCCGCCGTCAGGCCGAGGATGAACTCGCGCTGCCGCATCCGGTACATCGTCATGTCGATGTCGTTCCGGCTGCGGGCGGTGTGCAGACGGCCAGCCGCGTCCTCGCCCGCCTGCTGGACGATCAGCCGCTCCAGGTAGAAAAACAGGTCTTCGTACGTGCCGTCGTACTGAACCTCGCTCAGGTCGGTCTGCGACACGATGTCGAGCGCCCGGCGGAGGCGATGAGCGTCTTCGCTCGACACGATGCCCTGCATCGAGAGCATCGCCAGGTGCGCGTAGTGAATCGCCAACAGGGGCGAGAGAAAGAGCTGCTTGGCGTCCTCGAAGTTTTCGTTGAGAACGTAAGTGACGTACTCGGGCGCGAACCGCATCGCTCGTCGAAGTATAGCGGTTCGGCCGTGAGGACGGAGGGGCGACTAGAGAAACTTCAGCGCGCCGATGGCCCGCGCCACGACGAAGATGCGCTCGTTGTTGCTCTGCGGATCGGCCGGCTGGACGAAGAACCCCGGCGCGCCGCTGCTGTAGTTCACCGTCGTGCCGACCAGCTCCTCGCCGTCGCGGAATCTGACTGCGACCTTGCGTCCGCGCGTGGCGGGGTCGATGCGGCGGTCCTCGTCGTAGGCGGGATTCCCGTCGTGATCCTTCACGAAGAAGATGGCTTTCAGGTCGGTGAACGGAACGGCCACGCGGTTGTCGGGGCTGACGACGGGTTCCGGCATCAGATGCACGAAGCCCTTGGTCGGCAGGAAATTGTGCGTGAATCCCTTGTGCACGTCGCCGCTGTTGTAACGCACGACGATGCGGCTCCAGCCGGCCGGAAGTTTCTGCGGCTTCTGCACCCCGAGTGGCCGCTCGAAGCCATTCAGGCGCCCCAGCTCTCGCGCGAGCGCGACCAGCGGCATGCCGGCCTTCAGCAATTGGAAGTGCAGTTCGAGAGGCTCGCAGCCATCGGCAAATTCGACGGCAACCCGGCCACCGCCACCGCCAGACCCCAGTTCCGGCACGGACAGGAGAATGGCTTCGGAGCCGGGGATCGGCATCGGACCGTCAGCGTCAGCCATCCGGATCGCCCGAGCCGGCACGACCTGCCGCAAGTGCTCCTCGATGGCCGTGACGAGCGTCCGCGGCGTCGGCTGCTGCTCGATCGCGTCGGCCACCGCCCTGAAGAGCGCGGCCAGCTCGCCCGACAGCGCTGATCCAGCCCGCTTGCCCGCCGGCGTGTCGAGCGTGGCAAAGGCGGCGGCGACTGCGCTCGCCAGCGTCTTCAACGCAGCGTCGGTCGGCTCGGCGCCGGACAGAAGCACGCGCTTCAACACGCGATTGAGGCTTGCTTGTTCGAGCGCGGGATTCAGCTCCGGCGGCGCCACCGCCGGACCCCCTTCCTGGCCAAGCGCGGCAAAGTCCAGGGACCGCTTGAAGACGAGTGCGCCGCGGTACACGGGCTCCGGCAGCAGGCTGACCAGCTGACAGCGCAGCACCTGCGCCGGCATCGACACCTCGGCGTCGCGTCCAACGAGCTCGACGACGGCCACCGACCCGGGCTGAAGGCGAAAGTTGATGGTTTCGACCTGAATACCGCCAGTGGACAGGTCGATGAGCGTGACGGCCGGACCGTATTTCAGACGAACCTTGGTGATGAAGCCGACTTCAGAAACCGTGTGGCGGCGATGCGCCCGGCGCTCCGCGCCGCTCGCTTTCGGATTCGAGCCCGCCGCGTCATCGGTTTGCGCCGGCGCAGCGGCATCCTGGGGTGCGGCTGGCGGCAATGCGGCGGAGCGTCTCGACATAGGTGCTGAGGCGTGAACGGCGAGGCGGCTGCAAGCAGCGAACCGGTCCCCATCACGCTCGGATCAATCGGCGCTGCAATGAGATGCTGGAGTGCCGCAGGCGCGGTGGACGATCCTGCTGTCGCGAGATGGAACACACTGGCAGCGAAGCGTTTCAATCTTGTAGGTCCAAAGACATGCGCCGTCGTGCGAAATGTTTCGCGGGATTTACGCGTCGATTCGCTGTCGATTTGATACGATTTCAAGCATCTCACACACCTTGAATTGCACGACAGCGCCGCCCTCCGCCAGTACGCCGGCCGACCTGACACCGGCGGCGGCGACCGGCAACGACGGCCACCTGTTCCGCCTCTCTCGTTCGAACGTGCTCCTCACCGGACCGGAATCCATGCTCGATGCCGCGATCGCGGCCATCGTCGGACGCCCGCGGGCCGCGGTTCCCTCTTGGCCGTCCGACTGCACTGCCGGCGCCGTTGACGCCGTGGATGCGACGTTCATCGTCCATAACGCGAGGGCCCTGGACGCCGCCGAGCAGCAGCGCCTGTACGAGTGGCTGGAGACAAAGGGTGAGGGCGTGCGCGTGATCACGACGACGCACGAGCCCCTTTACCCGTTGGTCGAGGCGAGGACTTTTCTCGAGCCGCTCTACTATCGGTTGAACATCGTCTGCGTGGATTGCCTGGGGCTCGAACGCGCCGGCCGCCTGGCGTGATGCCAACTACGCGCGGTTGATCATCCGGGCCACTCGCTCCCGCAGCTCTTTGGGCGCGAAGGGTTTCGGTAGCAGGAAGATCTGCCCTTCGAGACCGGCGAGTCTCGGCAAATCCTCCGTAAAGCCCGACATGACGATGACCGGCAGACCTGGGCGCTCTGCCACGAGTGTCGTCACCAGCTCGAGACCGCTCATGCCTGGCATGTTCGCGTCAGTCAACAACAGATCGATCCGCTGACCAGCCGCGAGCTGGAGCGCCTCGGCGCCCGATCCTGCGGCGATCACCTGATAGCCGCGGTTCGCGAGCGTGACCTGCACGAGGTTGCGAACCGAGGTCTCGTCCTCGACGACCAGCACCGTCGGCTCACCGCCGGTCGTCGACGCCGGTGGCGGTGCGGCTGTCGCCTCTCGAACGGCGGCGGGCCCGAGCGGAAACCGCAAGAGAAAGGTCGTGCCGCGGTCGGCTTCACTCTCCACGCCGATGAAGCCGCCGCTCTGCTTGACCGTGCCGTAAACCATCGGCAGCCCCAGGCCGGTACCTTTCCCGGTTTCCTTCGTGGTAAAGAACGGCTCGAAAATATGGGCCTTCACGGCCGGCGTCATGCCGCTGCCGGTGTCCTGCACGGCCAGTTCGACGTACCGTCCCGGCGCCGTGGGATCGAATTGCAAGTGCTCGGCCGCTACCACGTCGACGGTGCGCACGCGCAGCAGCAGCGTGCCGCCATCTCTCATCGCGTCCCGGGCGTTGACCGCGAGGTTGACGATGGCCTGCTCGATTTGGCCCGGATCACCGTAAATCAGCGGTGTATTCCGGTCGGCGTCCACCTCGAGCACGATCCGGTCACCGATGAAACGGCGGATCATCAGCGAGATGTTGCTGACGGTTTCGGCCAGCGAGAACAGGCGCCGCTGAAGTGGCTGCTTACGGCTGAAGGCCAGCAACTGACGGGTGACCGATTCGGCCCGCTCGGCGGCACGGCGAATCTCCTGGATGTCTGGACGCGCCGGGTGATCAGGTTCGATCGAGCCGAAGGCGAGCTCGGTGTAGCCGACGATCGAGGTGAGCGCGTTGTTGAGATCGTGCGCGACGCCTCCGGCCAGACGGCCGATGGCTTCGAGCTTCTGTGACTGCCGGAGCTGCTCTTCAAGCCGCCGCCGGTCGGTGATGTCCTGCACCGTGCCGATCATCCGGACGGCCGAGCCCGAGCCATCGAACACGACATCGGCGCGCTCGTGAACCCAGCGGACCTCACCGTCGGTGCGGACGATCCGGTGCTCGATGTCGTAGGGTTGACCCGACTCACGCGCCGTGCGGCCGGCTTCCTCCACCATGTCGCGATCGTCCGGATGCAGGTGGGCTTCGAACGCGTCGAACGTGCCCTCGAACTCGTCTTCGCCGACCCCGAAGATTCGGTAGGTTTCGTGCGACCACGACAGGCGCTTCGATCCATCGAATTCGGCAACCCAGCTGCCGATGTGCGCAACCTCCTGCGCCCGCTCGAGCAGCTCGCGGCTATGTTGCAGCGCGCGCGCGGTGCGAATCGCGCCAGTGATGTCGCGGTAGAGGACGACCCGTCCCACCACACGGCCGCCGATGCGATGCGGCGCGATGAACCGCTCGAAGACGCGGCCGTCCTTGAGATGCAGCGTGTCGCGGACCTCGCGATCGCCTGGCGTCTGCCAGAACGCTTTCACGCCGCCCGGGTCCGCCAGCAGGCGGTCGCCGGCGGCCAGGACCGCGTCGAACCCGCGCTTGTCGAGGTCCTCTGGATTGAGATCAAATGCCTCGAGATAGGCCCGGTTGTAGCGGACGACCTGTCGATCGGAATCGAGGAGGACGATGGGATCGCGCACCGCCTCGAGCGCCGCCTCGAGGAGTGACATGGTGTCGTCCAGAGTCCACGACAACGGGGCGGTCGACTCGGACTCGGCGTGATGGTCTGAGGGTCGGTCGGCCACGGATGGTGTGCGACAGTATCACACGCGCGAGCCGGGCACGCCGAGCGTCGCCGCCCTCACCCGTAGGTGAGGATGTGGCGTGTGAGGTAGTCGTTGTACGTCAGCGCCAGCAGGATGAACAGCCAGAACACGCTGCCGAACACGACGGCCCACGTCAGCCGGCTGCTGTACTTCACGTGCATGAAGAACAGCACGACCAGCGTCGCCTTCGTGCAGGCAATGGCCAGCGCCACGACGGTGTTGAGCGGACCGAGGTCCAGATAGGCGACCGCCACGGTGATCGCCGTGCCGAGCATCAGCAAGGCAAAAATCGTGTAATAGGTGGACGTGGGAACGATGTGCTGTTCTGACATCTCGTTACGTGCGTTCAGTGCGCCCCGACGTGCCGGCCGATGAGGTACAGCAGCGGGAACAGGAAGATCCAGACGATGTCGACGAAGTGCCAGTAGAGGCCGCTGATCTCGATCGGGTTGTAGTACTCGGCG
>Ga0111539_10013155_pt1 | contig 10349 bp, 10 predicted proteins | sample RhiMethybrSRZTD1_FD_79667 | JGI IMG/M metagenome (GOLD analysis project Ga0111539, IMG submission 79667) | Populus rhizosphere microbial communities from Tennessee, USA - Rhizosphere MetaG P. TD hybrid SRZTD1 (version 2) (version 2) | ecosystem: Host-associated > Plants > Roots > Rhizosphere >... | reverse complement strand
GCGGATCCCGGCGTCGGACGGCGTCCAGGTGCCGGCGCGCATCTACCGGCCGAAAGACGTCGGCGCCAGGCCTAACGGGGCGGCCGTGATCTTCGTCCACGGTGCGGGCTACCTGCACAATGTGCACAACTTCTGGTCGAGCTACCAGCGCGAGTACATGTTCAACCACTATCTCGCGTCGAAGGGATTCGTCGTCCTCGACATCGACTACCGCGGGTCGGCGGGGTATGGGCGCGACTGGCGCACGGCGATCTATCGCTGGATGGGCGGGCGCGACCTCCAGGACCAGGTGGACGGATCGCGCTACCTGCGCAAGGAGTACGGCATCCCCGCGGAACGCGTCGGGATCTACGGCGGCAGCTACGGCGGGTTTATCACGCTGATGGCGCTCTTCACCGCACCAAAGGAATTCGGCGCCGGCGCCGCGTTGCGGTCAGTGACCGACTGGGCGCACTACAACCATGGGTACACGGGCCGCATCCTGAACCTGCCGCAGGACGACACGCTGTCGTACCGCCGCTCGTCGCCGATCTTCTTCGCGGAAGGACTCGAGGATCCACTCGTTATGCTGCACGGCATGGTGGACACGAACGTGCACTACCAGGACATCGTCCGGCTGACGCAGCGGCTGATCGAGCTCGGCAAGACGAACTGGGAACTGGCCTCGTATCCCGTGGAGAACCACGGGTTCGCCCGTCCGGATTCGTGGACAGACGAATACCGCCGGATCTACGATATCTTTGAACGAAGCCTGAAGCCGGGAGCGAAACGATGAAGAGCCAGGGGCCCAGTCTCGATGCGAGCCAGTTCAGCCTCGCCGACCAGGTGCGCCGGATCGGGAAGGTGGTACGCACGATCATCGGTGCGCCCGACTACGATCGTTATGTAGCGCACCGGAAGGAGTGCCATCCCGGGGAGCCGGTGATGTCACGCGATGAGTTCGCGAAGAGCCGGATGGACGCGCGGTACAACCAGCCCGGGAATCGCTGCTGCTGATACGGTTCCACAAACGTTGAACCACAGGGAACACAGAGTCCGTGAACTCTGTGAACCCTGTGGTTCATGTTTCCTGGACCTGCCTGACGCTGGAACGATTCTACGACGTCATGGCGGGCGCGGTACGTCGAGGTATCTGGTCGCCCTTGAGCTCCACCCCGTGTTCGCTGCCACGTACACCATGAGCGTTTGGGACTCGGTGCTCGCCAACGCGGTGCGATACCGGGTTGAGTTGGCCGGAAGCCCAGCGATTGGATATTCGTACCAGTTGCTGTACCAGGGATCCCAGTACGCGACCCATACCTCGTACGACAATTCGGCCGCGGAGTTGTCGGTCCACGCGAGCTCGATCTCGCCGGGCGCCGGTACGGTGAGCGCGAAGTTCGTGGGAGCAGCCGGCGGAACGGCGCAGTCCACGCTGTTGGGCGGCGAATCGCCGGACACGTTGAAGGCAATGATGCGGTAGCACACCGTCGCCTGGGTCACTTCGAGCCTTCTTGCCGCGTTCGTTTGCGGGTTGTAACCTCGGCTCCTCCATTGCTTTGCAGGTCAGGACCGGTGAGTTCTCCGTAAGCCGCGCGACCAGCGCCCCGCCACCGGAACTCCTTAACGAATCAACGGTCTGGCGCTCGAAACGTACGAAGAGAAGGTTTCACCGTTCACAATTCGTTCACAGTCAACAATCGGCATACAAGGAGCCCCAAGCAGATGCGACGGAATGCCTTGATCGTCGGCGCACTTTCACTCGTCCTCGCGGCCCCGCTCGCGAGGGCACAGCAGCCGAACTTCGCAGGAACGTGGACCCTCGTCCCCGATCCCAACGCCCCCACCGGTGGTCGTGGCGGCGGTGGCGGTGGACTCGGCCAGGGCGGGACGATCACGCAGGATGCCAAGACGCTCACCATCACGCGTACCACGCAGAACGGTGAGATCAAAGTCGTTTACAACCTCGACGGCTCTGAAAGCAAGAACATGATGCAGGGTCGCGGTGGCCAGGTGGAGCAGGTCTCCAAGGCGGCCTGGGACGGCAGCAAGCTCGTGATCACCACGAACTTCATGATGGGTGAAAACGCCGTGACGAGCACCGCGTCGTATTCGCTCGACGCGTCGGGCCAGCTCGTGGTATCAACCACGGCGCCTGGTCGTGGCGGCGGCGAGCCGACGACGACGGTCCGGACCTACAAGAAGGGCTGATCAACGCACCATCCGAGCCCGGGAGGCCAACCTCCCGGGCTCTATCTTTTCCAGATGAGATTCCCGCGTCTCGCCATCTCCCTCGTTGCGCTTGCCGCCGTCCGCGGCGACGCGCGCGCACAGGCACGAAAGGCAGACGCCGTCTTTGCCGGCGGATGCTTCTGGGGCGTGCAATGGGTGTTCGAGCACGTGCGAGGCGTGACCGGTGTCGTCTCAGGCTACAGCGGTGGCGCACTCCAGAATCCGACATACGAACAAGTCGGAACGGGCATGACGGGTCACGCCGAGTCTGTGCGAGTGACGTATGATCCTGCGGTCGTCTCGTATCGGCAGCTCCTCGATGTCTTCTTTCGAGTGGCGCATGATCCCACGACGCGCGATCGGCAGGGCCCGGACGTCGGTTCCGACTATCGCGCCATCGTGTTCGCGCACGACAGCGCTCAACTCGCTGAAGTGAATCGTTATGTCGCGGAACTCACGGCGCAGCGAGTCTTTCCGCGGCCGATAGTCACCGAGTTGCGATTGGAGCAACCGTTCTACATTGCCGAAGCGTACCATCAGCGTTATGCTGAGCTGCACCCGACCGAACCGTACATCGTGTACAACGATGCTCCCAAGCTGAAGCGGCTGCAGCAGCTCTTCCCCGCGCTGTACGTAGCGAAATAGCTCTGGGCTCGAGCCCGCGTCGGAAAAAGAGCCTCTGGCGGAGAATCCCTGATACCACCAGATTCGTCCCGCTTTTTTGTCGCCGTTGAGCGCGGCCTTTCTTGACCTTTCCCAACTTTCACGGTCGTACCCTTCGGACGTTCCAGGCCCTCGCGCTTACGAGCGCCGTTACCTGGAGCGGTATCGGGCTCGCGCCAACCGGCGCGTCGCGTGAGCTGACCACACCTCCGGTCCTGAAGAACAGCTCCAGCGCTCCCGGTACCGTCGAAGTCACGATCACTGCCGCCGCAACACGACTCTCCCTCAAGCCGGGAGTGACCTCCGAAGTCTTCGCGTATAACGGCACTTCACCCGGGCCGACGCTCGAGGTCAACGAGGGCGATCACGTCATCATTCACTTCAAGAACAACCTCGCCGAGCCGACGACCGTTCATTGGCACGGGATCCACCTGCCCGCGGACCAGGATGGGAGCCCGTTCCATCCTGTGCCTCCCGGCGGATCACGCGATTACGTCTTCACTCCGCAACGCGGCAGCGCCGGCACGTACTGGTACCACCCGCACGTGCACCACAGCACCGGCCATCAGATCGCGAAAGGACTCTACGGCGCGATCGTCGTTCGAGCCGCCGATGATCCGCTTCCCAGGTCCATCCCCGAGCGTTTGCTGATCCTGTCTGACAATCGCTTCGCCGCTGACGGATCGATCGACCTGCCGGACAAGAAGTCGATGCCGGGTCGCATCGACGAAGAAAACGGGCGAGAGGGCGACGTGTTGTTCGTGAACGGCCAGGTGGGGCCGACGCTGGCGATCCGCCCCGGCGAAGTTCAGCGCTGGCGCATCATCAACGCCTCGGCGGCGCGTGTGTACCGCCTCGCCATTCCCGGCCAGACATTCCTGCACGTCGGCAGTGATGGTGGTCTTTTCGAGAAGCCGCTCGAGGTGAGCGAGCTCGTACTGGCCAACTCGGAGCGAGTTGAGATCCTGGTGAAGGGCACCGGAGCTCCCGGCAGCCGCAAGACGCTGCAGGCGCTGCCTTACGATCGTTATGTGCCACAGACGCGACCGAAGGACTGGAACCAGCCGCGAACCCTGCTCACCCTGCAGGTGAGCCGCGAATCGCCCGCGTCACCAGTCAGCATTCCCGAGACACTGCGGCGCATACCTGCGCTCGACACTACCGCCGCCAGCACCAGGCGCGTGGTCTCGTTCAGCCAGGGGCTCATCAACAACCAGCACTTCGACATGGGGCGCGTCGACTTCACCACGAAACTCGGCGCCACCGAGATCTGGAAGATCGAGAACCTCGTGGGCATGGATCATCCGTTTCACCTCCACGGATTCCAGTTCCAGGTCATCGAGCGCAATGGAAAGCCGGAGCCGTACCGCAGCTGGAAGGACGCGGTGAATGTCCGGCGGCAGGAGACCGTGCGGCTCATCGTGCGATTTGACGATTTTCCCGGAAAGTGGATGTTTCACTGCCACATCCTCAACCACGAAGATCAGGGGATGATGGGCATTCTCGAAGTAAACCGTTAGGCAAGGAGGGGTTGATGAAGCATCTCGAACGGTTGTGCCGCTTGGTCGCGTTGGTGGTTCCGGTCGTCGTACTCGCTGCGTGCGAGCGGGAGGCAGAGGGTGCGGATGATGGGCCGATGACGACGGCGGATACGATTGCATTAGGACGGGCGACGATCCTCAAACACGGATGTGGCGACTGCCACGGCGGTGGCGACAACCCGGCTGCCCCGATGTTCCTCGTGGGCTTCCGCGCCGGAACCGAAGACACGCTTTTCCTCCCGGCCTTCAGGATTCCGACGCCGATGGGAGTGTTCCAGACGCGTCCGCGGAACCTGACGCCTGACAACGAGACGGGAATCGGACGATTCACCGAGCGGCAACTGTTCAACGCATTCCGTTATGGCCTGCGCCCGGGCGAAACGCCGGACGTCGACATCACGGGGACGACGCCCGGTCAGGGCAACTTCCCCGAGACTCCGAAGTACCTCGCTCCTCCGATGCCGTGGCCGGCCTGGCGTCACATGTCGGATCTGGAGCTCAAGGCGATCTCGGCGTACCTCAAGCGTGGACTGAAGCCGCAGACGAACAAGGTCGAGCCGAGTGAAGGGCCGCCGGACTTCTGGGCGGGCCTGTACCAGATGTTCGGGGTCCCGGCGTCGGCGACTTCGCCTGCTTTCCCAACGGACCGGGAAGTCGGAATCTCGAAGTAGTCGCAAAGCACAGAAAAAAAAACGCGTGCACGGAGCGTCCGGTCTCCGTGCACGCGTTTTCTTACTGCAATCCGGTTACTTCAGATCATCTCGAGCTAGCGGCTGAGTGCCACGGTGCGCGTCGTCTGAAGTGACATCGCCGTGCCGGCCGGCAGGACGCCTTCGACCTCGCCCATGCCGAGCGAGATGACCGTGCCGGCCGCAGCGCCTAACGCGCCGCCGAGCAGGATCTTGTCGAGTTCACCGCCGCTGACGATCGCGCCGAGCACGGCGCCTGCCGCGGCACCGACACCGGCCTTCTTCAGGGTTTCGTTACGGGTGTCGCCGCCACGGGTCTGCAGGTTGGTCGCAGTCACCTTCGCGTACAGCGGGTTGCTCCGTCCGTTGACCTCGATCCGCTCGAAATCGATCTTGATCGCGGCCTGCTCACCAACGCGATCGGAGTTATCGAGTCCGGTGATCTTGCCGTAGACCTTTGCGCCGGCGGGGACGGCGGTGGCGCCGTTCTGTGCGACGATGCGATCCGTGACGGTCGCGGAGAAGCTGTCACCGACCTTGCTCGACTTGGTCCCGATTTCCTGGTCCAGCGTCACGCTGAGCGTGGTACCGCTGGGAAGTGACCTGGCGTCGACTGGCGTCGCGCTGATGGCCACGTCTCCGGTCGATTCGATGGTCGCCTGACGAGCGCATCCCGAAAGGAAGAGGCCGACGACGAGTCCGGCGGCCAAAGTTGACGAACGCATCCTGACCTCCATGGGGAAATGGTCTGATGCGCCTCGTACACGGCTTTCAGGGATGTGGCTCATCCGTTTGCTGAAGGCGGGAGCGAGCTGAAGTAGCTAATCGCTCTCCAGTGCTCCTCTTTGCGAACTCGGCCGTCGCTGCCTAACGAAGGCGTCGCAGCTCGACCTCCGAGATGATGAACCCGAAGCCTGGCCACCCGCCGGACTGGATCGAGCGCTGGAACCAGGTTCGGGCCTGTGCCGTATCGCCGCGAACGAGGAACCAGTTCCCGAGACCATAGGCGAGCGTGGCGCGTTGCACGTCGGCGGTGTCGGCCGGCGTGAAGAGTTGCTCGGGGCCGATCTCCCCGCGGTAGAGCTTGAGCCGCTGCGCGTACGCGTTCACCACGCTGGACGTGTCGGGCCGGCGATCGAGCATCGCCTTCGCCTCAGCGCCGCGTCCGGCGCGCGAAAGCGACATCCAGAGCCAGTCGGTGGATCCGTTCAGTTCCCCGCCCTCCGGTGCGCGAGGTTGGGCGCGACGGAACGCATCGGCGGCACCGTTGAAGTCACCTCTCGCAAAACGAACGATGCCCAGGTGATACAGGACGCCGTAATTGTTGCTGTCGAGAGCGAGGCCGCGCGTCAGGTCCGCCATTGCCTTGTCGAACTCGCGAACCGACAGGTACCGGTGTCCACGCCAACGGTAGAGCATCGCGTTGTTCGGTGCGATCGCCATTCCCTTCGTGAACGTCTCGATGGCCTCGCGGAACTGTCGCACGCCGGACTGGGCGACGCCGAGCGCAATGATCTTGTCGACGTTCTTCGGGTCAGCGTTGAGCGCGGCCTGGGCGCGCGCGATGGCGCCGGTGTCTCGCTGCGATCGGTATTCGACGCCCGCCGGTGACCGATATTGCACCGTCTGCGCCGCGGCGAGGTTCGGCAACGCCAGCATCAGTACGACGAAGCCAGAGTGCACGCGCTTCATGAACTCCTCCGTGTAAGCCGTCGTTGCAGTTTATCCGACCTCCGCCATCCGCCATCCGCCATCCGTTTGACTTACGGCAGCGCAAACGCCACATACGTCCCGCCCGACGGTGCATCGTTCTTCCCGCCCCCGCACGCAATGACGATGTACTGGCGCCCGTTTACCATGTAGAGTGACGGCGTGGCATTCCCCGCGGCAGGAAGCGGCGCTTCCCACAGCAGTTTGCCTGTGGCCTTGTCAAAAGCGCGGATCTTGTTGTCGTACGTGGTGGCCGCAATGAACAACAGCCCGTTCGCCGTGACTACCGGGCCGCCGTAATTGTCGCTGCCCGTGTTGCGAACTCCCTGGGCGGCGAGCTTCGGGTATTCACCGAACGGGATCTTCCACTTGATCGCGCCGCGATTGAGGTCGATCGCGTTCAGCGTTCCCCACGGTGGCGTGATCGGCGGGAAGCCGTCGGGGTCGAGCCATATCTTGAGTCCCGTGCTTCGGTACTTCAGCAGGTTCGGGTTGTTCGTCAGGGTGTCGGCTACGTCACGGCCCGTAACGAGGAAGTCGGCGAGCGCCTTGACCGCGTTGCTGTCGAGCGCCGCCGCGAATCCCGGCATCCTGCCGGTTCCCTGCCCGATCACCTGCAGCAGCTGCTCCCGCGTTCGGCGCGTCGAGACTCCCACCAGCGACGGCGCGTCTCGCAGACCCTTCAGGTCATCGCCGTGGCAACTCGCGCACTGCGAGCGATAGAGCGACTTGTCGCTGCGCGGAACGAGACTGTGCGTCCACGGCATCTCGTTCGCATTCACGTAGAGCAGGCCAGTCGCGGGATCGAAGGCAGGGCCGCCCCATTCACCACCGCCGTCCACTCCCGGGAAGATGATGTTTCCCTCGAGTGCCGGCGGGTCGTACATCCCGCTCTTGTACTTCCTGAAGTCCGCCAGCGCGGCGGCGTGAGCTGCCGGCGTGCGACGCGTCAGCATGTCCTCGGTGAGATGCTGTCTTGTGAACGGTGGTGGCAACTTCGGATACGGCTGCGACTCCGCGGCGCGCTCTCCATCGAGCGTCGAAGCCGGAACTTTGCGGTACTCGATCGGGAAAAGCGGCGTCCCCTTCGTGCGCTCGAACAGATAGACGTATCCCGTCTTGGTGATCTGCGCGACGGCATCGACCGGCTGGCCGTTTCGCGTCACCCTCACGAGCGTTGGCGCCGCCGGGAAATCCCAATCCCACAAGTCGTGCTTCACCGCCTGGAAATGCCAGAGACGTTTCCCTGTCCGGGCATCAAGCGCCAGCAATGTGTTCGCGAACAGGTTGTCGCCGATTCGATTCGCTCCGTAGAAATCGAACGACGCCGAGCCGGTTGCCGCGAAAACAATTGCGCGTTGCTTGTCGAGCGTCACACCCGGCCACGCGTTCGCCCCGCCGGAAACCCTGTACGCGTCCGGCGGCCACGTCTCGTATCCGAATTCACCGGGCTGCGGAATCGTGTGAAAGGTCCAGCGTAGCTTGCCGGTGTTGATATCGAAAGCCCTGATGTGTCCCGGCGATGACGGAAGCGCTTCGGGCACCGTGCTGCCCATGATGAGCAGGTCTTCGAACACAACGCCCGGACTGCTCGCATTGACCGAGACGTTCGCCACCGGACGTCCCAGTCCTTCACGCAGGTCAACGAAGCCGGTGTCCCCGAAGGTTCGAATGGGCTGACCTGTCTTGCGATCGATGGCCCAGAGCCGGTTGCGATAGTTGAACAACACGCGATCGCCCGTGACGACCACGCCGCGATACCTGAAACGACCAGCAAGTGGCCGACCACCACTCGGATCGAAGCTCCACATTTCTCGGCCGGTCGCAGCGTCGAGTGCAAAGAGGCGCATCTTGGGCGAGGTCGCGTACAACACGCCGTCGATCACGATTGGGTTGGCCTGCATCTCCGAACCCGGAAACTCGTCATGCGTCTCGTACGTCCACGCCACCTGCAGGCGCGACACATTCGCCGGCGTGATCTGGTCCAGCGTGGAGTAGTGCGTGTTATCGGTGTTGCCGCCGTACACGGGCCAGTCAACCGAGCGGCCTTGCGCGTTCACCATCGCGGGTACGACAAGGAACACGAGTTTCGTCAGGTTGCGCATGCATGCCAACGTACGGATACCGTCGTCATCGCGCCAGAAACTTCCAACACACTTACTTTGAGCATTGCTGTTCGCTGATCGCTGATCGCTATTCGCTGGTTTCATATGGACATCGCCAGGCAGCGACTTCACCGCACCTTTCTCGCCGGTAGCAGCCATGCCACCGGTCGCGACGTCGTGCGCGCGCTCGGCGCCGTGCAGGCGCAGGATTACGAAGGCGCGAAATGGGCGTTGTCGATGAGAACGAGCGGAGCGACCAACGCCGAACTCGAGCAGGAGTTCGACAGCGGTGCGATCCTCCGCACACACGTTCTTCGGCCGACGTGGCACTTCGTTGACCCGGTCGACATCAGATGGATGCTCGCGCTGACGGGACCATCCGTCATGAAGCGAATGGCGGTTTACAACCGCAGGCTTGGGCTCGAGGAAACGATGTTCCGTCGCAGCCGCTCCGTTCTCGAGAAGGCCCTGCGCGACGGGACGTACCTCACCCGGCCTGAGCTCAGGACCCTGCTCGAGTCGAAGGTTGGCCCGTTAGGCGCCGGCTTTCAAGGCAACCAGCGAATGGCGCACCTGATGATGCGCGCCGAGCTCGAGGGCCTCATCTGCAGCGGTGCTCGGCGCAACAAACAGTTCACGTATGTCCTCCTCGACGAACGTGCGCCTCCGACGGCTTCCCTCGAACGCGACGAGGCACTCCTCGAACTGACGCGACGATACTTCCGCGCGCGATCACCCGCCACGCCGCAGGATTTCTCCTGGTGGTCGGGCCTCACCGTGTCGGAGGCGAAACGGGGAATCGACATCGCTGGCGCGGACCTCGAGCCGGTCGCGATCGACGACGTGAAGTATTGGGTTCATGGCGATGTCCCGAGCCGGGCAAGACCATCCGCCCACCTGCTGCCTAACTACGACGAATTCTTCATCGGATATCGCGACCGGAACGCGATCGGCAGGCGCCTCAAGAGCGCCAGGATGGTGACGGGTGGCAGCGCACTCATTGCCTACGTGATCGCCGTCGACGGCCAACTCGTCGGAGGGTGGAAACGCTCGCCCGGTCGTGACGTCGTGAAGCTCGAGCTGAACCTCCTTGACCGGCTGACCACCGCCGAGGAAAAGCGCGTGCTCGCCGAAGTGCGGCGGTTCGAGGCCTTCGTGGGCCGCGCCGTCGAACTGCACGGGTTCGCCGCACGACGTTCAGCGCGAACAGCCCGCTGAGGAAACGCCTGGCAATCATTTTGGGTCGAACCTTTCGTGGACAACACACGGTGAGCCCATGAAGCGTTCCCCGGCGGCAGCACTTCTTCTCTCCATTGCGGCATCGGTTGCCGGAGCGCAAACGCCGGTGGCCCGCCCCGATACGGTCGTGCGCGTAGCCGACCGTCCGCTTCACCATGGGGTCGCGACGCTCGTCGAGGAAATGAGCGTCG
>Ga0111539_10013147_pt1 | contig 10353 bp, 8 predicted proteins | sample RhiMethybrSRZTD1_FD_79667 | JGI IMG/M metagenome (GOLD analysis project Ga0111539, IMG submission 79667) | Populus rhizosphere microbial communities from Tennessee, USA - Rhizosphere MetaG P. TD hybrid SRZTD1 (version 2) (version 2) | ecosystem: Host-associated > Plants > Roots > Rhizosphere >... | reverse complement strand
TCCCTTCGTACACACCAGTCGCGGCGTCGATAAAGATTTCACCGCGTTCCTGGATGTTGTAGAGCGCGTACGAGGTCGCCACGCCAACCCTGTCTGCAACGAGCGCGCCGGTCGGGCGCGCCGGGATGGCGCCGTGCCACGGTTCCCAGCTGTCAAAGATGTGGTTCATGATGCCCGTGCCCTTGGTGTCAGTCATGAACTGCGAACGAAAACCGATGAGCCCTCGTGCCGGGATCCGGAACTCCAGCCGGACGCGGCCGCTGCCGTTGTTGACCATCTTGGTCATCACGCCTTTGCGCTCGCCCACTTGTGCGATCACCACCCCCTGGTGATCCTCGGGCACGTCGATGATCAGCTCCTCCACCGGTTCGACCGTCTGGCCGTTGTGCGTCTTGGTGACGATATCGGGACGCGACACCTGCAGCTCGAAGCCCTCGCGCCGCATCATCTCGATCAGGATCGACAGCTGCAGCTCGCCGCGGCCGATCACCTTGATCTGCTCGGGCGTGTCGGTCGGCTCGATGCGGATCGACACGTTGCCGAGCAGCTCCTTGTCGAGCCGGTCTTTCAGCTGGCGCGACGTCACGTACTGGCCTTCGCGTCCGGCCACCGGCGAGGTGTTGACGCCGAAGATCATGTGGACCGTCGGCTCGTCGATCGCGATCGGCGGAATCGCGATCTGATGCTCCATGTCGGTGATGGTCTCGCCGATGGTGATGTTCTCGATGCCCGCGAGGCAGACGATATCGCCGGCGGCGGCCTCCTGGATGTCGACGCGCTTCAGGCCGTCGAATGCGTAGAGCTTGGTCACGCGCGTCTCCTGCACCGCGGTATCGAGCTTGACCACGGCGACCGCGTCGCCGATGCGGACGCGGCCGTTGAAGATGCGGCCGATGGCGATGCGGCCGAGGTAATCGCTGGCATCGAGGTTCGCGACCAGCAGCTGCAGCGGCGCATCCGGGTTGCCGCGCGGCGGCGGCACGCGATCGACGACCGCGTCGAACAGCGGCCGCAGATCGTCGCCGGGCGTCGCCGGATCGAGCGACGCCGTGCCGATCCGGGCGTTGGTGTAGAGCACCGGGAAGTCGAGCTGATCCTCGTTGGCGTCGAGGTCGATGAACAGGTCGTAGATCTCGTTCAGGACCTCGGCGGCGCGCGCGTCGGGACGATCGATCTTGTTGATGACGACAATCGGCGTCAGCCGCCGCTCGAGCGCCTTGCGCAGCACGAAGCGCGTCTGCGGCAGCGGCCCCTCGGACGCGTCGACCAGCAGCATCACCCCGTCGACCATCGACAGCGTGCGCTCGACCTCGCCGCCGAAATCGGCGTGCCCCGGGGTGTCGACGATGTTGATGAGGAGATCCCGGTAGTGGACGGCGGTGTTCTTGGCCAGGATGGTGATGCCGCGCTCGCGCTCGAGCTCGTTGCTGTCCATCGCCCGCTCGGCGACCCGCTCGTTCGCCCGGAACGTGCCGCTCTGATGCAGCAGGGCGTCGACCAGCGTCGTCTTGCCGTGATCGACGTGGGCGATGATGGCGACGTTGCGGCGCAGCGGATTCGCCACCTCGCTCCGCCCCGGCTGTGACGGCTGCTTTTCTACCGACGTAGGCATCTAGTGAGTATACCGGGGCTGGGGGCTGGGGACTTGGGCTGGCTGACTGCCGACTTTCGACTACCGACTTGCGACTCGCGACCTGTCGCGGTCAGCGAAGTCGTGACATCAGGTCGCGGGCGCGCTCGCCGAACTGCTCGTCCATCGCGACTTTCTCCGCGAACTGCCGCGCTTCGCTGCGGCGGGAGAGGTTGTAGTAGGCCACCGCGATGTCGAACCACGAGGTTGCCAGCTGGCGCCGGCCCTTGGCGATGTACTGCTCGCGGCGCGCGATCTTGCCGGCCTTGCGCGCCGGCGGATCGTTCGACGCCTGAATCACCGCAATCTCCTCCCGGTAGGCCTTGTCGTTCCCTTCGAGGCATTTCGCCGCCTCGTTGAGCACGTCCGCGGTCGGCGTCCACGACCGCTGCTCCGCGAGCACGACGCCGAGGTAGAACGTCGTCTCGCAGTCGTTCGGGTTCCGCATCCGCGATTCCTCGAACTTCGCCCGCGCGACGTCGATCTGCTGGCGGCGATAGGCGACGAGGCCGGCAAGCTTTGGCACCTGCGCGTTCACGACCAGTTTGGCCGCCGCCTCGACGTCGACCCACGCCTCCTCGTTGAGATCGAGCTCGCTTTCGTTCAGCGCCCGCCAGTACCGGGCGTCGCCGACGAACCAGCGATCGGCAATCAGCAGGTCGGTGGTGGCGATGGCCTCGTGGTTGCGCCCGAGATAGGTCAGCGCCCGCACCTTGCCCAGCATCGCGTCGACCGCGTGCGGCTCGAGCTCCAGCGTCTTGTCGTAGAAATCGAGCGACCGCTCGAAGTCCTCGGCGGTCATCGCGATGTTGGCGATCGACTGGGTCAACGACGGCCACAGCGTCCGCCAGGCGTAGGCCTGTTCGAAGTGGCGATCGGCGTCATCCAGCTTGCGCTGCGACACGGCGACCAGCCCGAAGTAGTAGGCGACTTCGGCGAAGCGGGCGTCGTGCCCGCGCAGCGCGTGCAGCGGCTCGGTGTCGATGCCGCGGCAGATGGCGCGCTTGAAGCCGATGAGCGCCGAATCCTTGAAGGTTGCCGCCGGCTCGACCAGCTGGTCGAGCGTCAGGTCGCGCGACTCGCTGGTGCCGCAGGCGAACGCCAGCCAGACGTAGGCGGCCAGCTCGTCGATCGGCGCCAGCTCGCGCAGGCGCGTCTCCCAGGCCGAACGGTTGGCGCGCAGCGCCCGCGCGCGATCGAGATCGAGATCGCTCGTCGGCGTCCGGATGATGCCGCCGACCGACGCCGGCAGGGCGGCGATGATGTCGAGCAGCGTCGACAGCCAGTTGGGCAGGTTGGGCGCGCCGATCAGCAGCGCCCGCGCCCGCTCGCCGTAGCCCTCGTCGATCAGGCCGAGCTCGCGCTCGCGCAGCGCAATCAGCGCCGCGCTGCGGACCGCCCCTGCCACCGCCGCATCGCGCGCCGCCGGAAACGACCGCAGCAGGTCGTACTCGCCGTAGGCGGCGATCAGGCAGTCGAGACAGCCGGCGCGAACCAGCTCATCGGCCGAGGCGAGCCGCTGCGACGGCGTCGGCGCCGGCGGTGCGACCGCCGGTGGCGGCAGCGGCCGCGCGCACGCCGCCGCTGTGAGGGCGACAACGAGCGAGACGGCGGCTGAGCGCACGTCTCATTAGACCCCAAAAATCGGCGTGGGTGTTCGATGGCGGCGGCGGTCGCCGGTCCTTTCCTTAACCTCAGTAGAGCGGATGGACCGTCACGAAGAGCGCAAGGCCGAGGGTGTAGAACATCGCGAAGCAGACGACGAGCGCGGTGAACGCGGTGCGCGAGCGGAGCGAGGCGAGCCAGATGAAGCAGGGAAACAGCACCGAGCAATACCGGCCGATCCCCTCGAGCGCGCCCGACGAGAACGGCAGCCAGAGGTTCAACAGCATGAACAGGCCGTAGGCGGCGCCGAGGCGCCTCCAGACGAACGGGATCGACAGCACGAAGAGCATGCCGGTGACGCCGTACAGCGTGTCGTAGACCGCCATTCGCTCCGTCGTGAGGTAACGGTACGGCCCGGTCACGAGCCGCCGCACCAGACCGATCGGCGTCGCCCACGGCGACCCGCCCGGGTAGTAGCCCCAGCGCTGGAGCGTGGCGGCCCATTCCAGAGGGTCGCCGGTCAGCTGATACACGTAGACGCAGTAGGCGCCGAAGCCGCTGGCCGCGAGCGCGAGGCCCACCGCCGCCGCGGCCCGATCGCGCCGGTTCGGTTCGGCCTGCTGCCACGCCAGCCACGCGAGCGGCACGAGCAGCAGAATTCCCGGCACGCGCGTCGCGGTCGCCAGGGCGCCGCACACGCCGCCGGCGATCCAGCGCCGGGTGCGAAAGAAGTAAAACGCGAGGACCGCGAACAGGAGAAAGGTGCTCTCGCTGTAGACGACGCCGTAGAAGAAGGAGAACGGAAAAATCATCGTCAGCAGCACCGCGCGCTCGGCCAGCGGCGGCGGCAGATCGAGACACGCGAGGCGATAGAGCGCGACCATCGCCAGCACGAAGCAGGCCCACGATACGGCGATGCCGGCGATGTAGAACGTGGCGTGCTGCCGGCCGAACAGCCGGCCGACGGCGCGCATCAGCAGCGGATACACGGGAAAGAAGGCGATGTTGCTGCGCCCGCCCGGCGTTGGCCGGTAGCCGCTCCACGCGATCCCTTCGAAGTGGCCGGAGTCGTAGCGCGCGAAGGTGTCCCAGAACGGGCTGGTCGAGCCGAAAACGGTGAACTGCTCCCGCTGGTGCAGCGGGAACGAAAGGTTGATCAGCAGGGCGAGCAGCGCCGAGAGGAGCCGGATGCCGAGCGCCCCCGCCGCAATGCGGATCGATTGCGGGTTGCGCCCTTCGACAAGCTCAGGGCGGCCTGAGGCTCTCGAAGGCCGGATTGGGGATTGCATCGCGGATCGGCGCGTTAGAATACCTCATGCCTCTTTTCGAATACGAATGCCGCGCCTGCGGGAAGCGCTTCGAGTATTTGACCCGCGAAGGTCAGTCGCCGAGCTGCCCGGCGTGCCAGGGCATCGACCTGCAGAAGCTGCAGTCGGTGTTCGCGGCGCAGTCGAGCACGCCGGCAAAATCGTTTTCCGATCGTCCGATGCAGGCATCCGCCGGCGGCGGCTGCGGCGCGTGTGGCGACCCGCGCGGGCCCGGCGCCTGCTCCATGAACTGAGGTCGAAACGGGCAGGAGCTCCCCGCGAGCCGCGGTTCAGATGGGCTCCGAACGAATTCACGGCGCCTCAGCCAGACGAGCAGCACGTCTCTTGCAGAACGAACGCGCTTCCGGTCGCAACGACACGAGGAGGCGCTATGAAGAGAACGATACTGACCTGCTCGGCACTGCTCATTGCGTTTGCCATCGCCGGCCCCCTCACGCTTCCCCTCCGCGCCGGCGGGGGTGGCGGCGGCCCGACCATGACGTGGCTCCCAACGTTAGGCGGGAACTCCAGCCAGGGGTATGAAAATTCTTCCAACGGTTCAGTCGTGGTGGGGTACGCCTCCAACGCCGCCGGGTCCTACCGGGCGTTCCGGTGGACGGCGGCGGGAGGCATGCAGGACCTCGGCGATTTCGGCTATGCGTATGCGGCGGCCTACGGAGTGACTGCCGACGGCTCGGTCGTGGTCGGCGAGGCCTGGAACGCAAGCTTCGAGCAGCGAGCCTTCCGCTGGACCGCCGCGGGCGGCCTGCAGGATCTCGGAACACTGGGAGGGCCGTATGCCCGCGCGGCAGACGTCTCCGCCAACGGTCAGGTGATCGTCGGCGAGTCCTGGGACGCCAGCGGGAACAATCATGCCTTCCGTTGGACCGCGGCGTCCGGCATGCAGGATCTCGGGACGTTCGGGGGGTTCTACAGCGGGGCATATGGAGTCTCCGCCGACGGATCGGTCGTGGTCGGGATGGCAGAGACCGCCCAGAATCAACCGCAGGCATTCCGCTGGACCATCGCGAACGGAATGCAGGCCATCGGTCCGGATGGAAGCCAGGCCTACAGCGTGTCGGCGGACGGCTTGGTCATCGTCGGACGCGCCGGGAATGCCTTTCGCTGGACCGCGGCAGGCGGGCTGCAGAGTCTCGGGACGCTCGGCGGCGTCGGGAGCGCCGCCTACGACGTCTCCGGCAACGGATCGGTCGTGGTCGGGGATTCAGCGGACGCCAGCGGAAGCACGCGTGCGTTTCGCTGGACGGCATCGACCGGCATGCAGAACCTGACCAGCCTCTACAGCGGCTCGCTCGGGAGCGGTTCGTTCATGCAGTACGCGAATGCCGTCTCCGCGGACGGGCTCCACATCGTGGGGTACGGCTACAACCGCAACGCCGCCAAGTGGTGGGGGTATTCGACCAATTGAACGGCTGCCGTCGCAACTCCGACGCAGGCTGATCAACCAACCAACGCCAGCGGGCGGATCGGCGAACCAGTTGCGCCGCGAAGCTTCAGCGGCACGGCGACGACGCAGAACTCATGGTGGCCGGCGGCGGCGAGCTCTTCGAGGTTGAGGTTCTCGAGAATGTGGATGCCGTGCGTGACGAGCAGGTGCACGTGGCCGAACAGGTACATGCCAGTCTCGGGATCGCGCTCCTGCATCGAGTCCCATGCCATGTTGTCGGCACCGACCGCGGCCACGCGCTTCTCCGCCGCCCAGGTGCTGCCCGACTTCGACGCGCCCGCGGCCGTGAGATAGACCGCTTCGTCGTTCCAACGCGTGCCGTATCCGGTGCGCACCAGCAGCACGTCGCCGGGCCGCACGTCGACGGCCTGCGCGCGGGCGCAGGCCTCGAAATCGTCGGCGGTGATCGCGTAGTGCGGCGGCAGCGGATCCTGTCCTTTCCATCGAGCGATGTCGAGCAGCACGCCGCGCCCGAGCAGCGGCCGCATCGTCTCGGCGCCGAGCGCCTTGAAGCCATCGGCGCGCTCGACCTCGTCCACCTTGACGCCGCCGTAGAGGGTGAGGTCGGCCGCCTGGTGGCAGAGGGCGTCGATGTGCGTGCCGCTGTGCTCCGCCATCGTCAAGACACCGGAGGCGCCGGTGCGCGGCCCGTACTTGTCGGGACGATACGAATCGCGATGGCGCCGGTGCAGCGCGTAGAAGTAGCCCGGCTTGTGCGCCGGATGGATCGGCATGCCCGCGAAGCGCGGCTGCTCGAGATCGAAGACGCGGGCGTTGACCATCCGCTCGAAGAGCGTCATCGACTCACCACATCGTCCGCGCCGGGTACTGGGACACCAGGCGGTCGGGCGTCAGGATCACCAACCCATGAACGATCGCCTGGCTGACGAGCATGCGGTCGAACGGATCGCGATGCAGCGGCGGCAGACGCAGGACGTGCAACGCGGTCTCCTCGTCGAGCGGCAACGCCATCATCCCACGGCGCTCGCGCTCGGCCGGCACCAGCCGTTCGGGCGCTTCCGGCAGCGGCAGTCTCCCAGCCGCGTACTTGAGCGCGATTTCCCACGCCGACACCGCGCTGAGATACACCTCATTGTCGGGCGACAGATAGAAGTCGTGGACACGCGGCGGCAGCGCGCGGCCGCCGCCGACGATCCAGAGGAAGGTGCAGGTATCGACGAGGAGCTTCATCGCCGCTTTTTCGGGCGACGTGGGACCCCGTACGTCGGGCGCGCTTCCGCGACGCGCGACGGTGCGGGAGTGACGGCTGGAAAAACCGGGCCCGACTCGAACGCGTCGAGAAACTCATCGGGCATCGGCTCGAAAAACGAGTCCGGCACCTCGAAGTGGTACGGTCCGCCGCCAACCAACCGTGGCTGGGTCCGCTTCTGCTCGACGGCGCGCAGCTCGGCGATCGGCTGATTCCGCTTGCAGATCAGCACCCGCTCACCTTTGGCCACGGCATCGAGATACTCGGACAGCCTGGCCTTGGCCTCGTGGATATTGACCAGAATCATGGTCATGATTATGACCAAAATTATGGTTCAAAGCAAATCCTGCGGGTCGTCGGATCCGCTGGCTCGAGCCGGCAGTTACCGCGGGATTTTTCGGTCGAGATTCGCCGCCTGGTAGGCGAAGGTCGCCATCACCACCGCTGCCTGGCGCAGGTCTTCGACGTTCAGGCGCTCGACCGTGTCCATGTTGGTGTGATGGGTGCGGATGTCGTAGTTGCCGTAGTCCTGGATCGGATTGAAGCCGGGCACGCCGGCGTCGATGAAGCTGAGATGATCGGTCGATCCAACCGGCTCGATGACATTGCGGCGCGCGCCGATTTTCTTGAGCGGCTCGAGCCAGCCGTCGAAGATCGGCCGGACCTCCTCCTTGTTCTGGAGATACCAGCCGTAGATCGGACCGAAGCCGTTGTCGATGTTCAGGTAGGTCGAGAACTTGTCGCGCGCGGCAGCGTTGGCCGGCCCGGCGAGGTGCTGCGCCACCCACGCCTTCGATCCGAGCAGCCCCTGCTCTTCCCCGCTCCATAACGCGACGCGGATCGTCCGGCGCGGACGCGCGCCCACGGCCTTGAGGATGCGCATCGCCTCGATCACCGTCGTCGATCCGTCGGCGTTGTCGGTCGCGCCGACACCGGTGTGCCACGAGTCGAGATGGCCGCCGATCATCACCACCTCGTCGGCGATGGCCGGGTCGGTGCCCGGCAGCTCGGCGAGGACGTTGTAGGTGTTGCCGCCGTCGTTGTCGTAGAAGGTGGACTGCACGTTGACCCGCAGCTTGACCGGCAGGTTCTGCTCGAGCATCTGCACGATCATGTTGTAGTGCTCGCCGGCGAGGGTGATCGCCGGCACCGCGCCCGGACCGGCGTCGCGGCCGGTGACGAAGACGGTGCCGTGCTCGCCGACGCTCGGCCGCACCATCACGGCCGCGCCGGATTCGCGCAAAAGCTGCGCGAGCCGCTGCGCCCGCTGCTGCGGCGTCTCCGCCGGCTGCACGCTCGCCGACTGCATCGATCGGCCGACCGAGGTCGCGTAGGCCGCCGACAGCGGCACGTAATTCGGATCGCTCGGCTGCGGCCGATCCTTGCGGACGAAGTTGCTCATCTTCGGCTGGGCGAAGACGATCGCGCCCTTCAGCTGGCCGCGCATCGCGCCGGCCTCGTCGATCGTCTTGCCGCCGATGAACACCGGCGTCGCGACGATGTCACCGCCGGTCGGGGCCGACCAGGCGTCCGCGTAGCCCACCAGCGGCAGATAGCGGGGCTCGATCATCTCGACGGTCAGCTTCTGCAGCTCCCAGCCACGGCCGAACTTCCACGGCTCGAGCCGCGCGTTCGAGAGGCCGTACGCCGCCAACCGATCGCGCACCCACTCGGCCGCGCGCTTGTGCGCCGGCGACGCGGTCAGCCGCGGGCCGATGTTGACCGTCAGCATGTCGAACACGGGCCCGACTTGTGAGCGCTTCAATCCCTCGTCTTGAATGCGGGCGAGCACGTCTCGATCGCTTTGCGACTGCGCGCTGATGAGCGATGTGCCGAGGAGGAGGAGAGCGAGAGTCGTGAATCGGATCATTACGGGTGATGGGTGTCCGCCGCGGCCTCGAAGCGACGCGGCGTCTTGAAGCGTCCCAGCACCTGGCGCCAGCCGCGGTTCAGCGCCGTCTGCTCGAGCGCGTCGAACTTCATGTAGGCGACCGGCACCAGCAGCAGCGTCAGGAACAGGCACAGCGACTGGCCGCCGATCACCGTCATCGCGATTGCCGCGCGGCCGGTGCCGCCGATGCCCAGCCCGAGCGCGGTCGGGATCAGGCCGGCGATGATTGCGAAGGTGGTCATCAGGATCGGCCGCAAGCGGGTGCGGCACGCCTGCACGATCGCCTCGCGCAGCGGCACCCCTTCGGCGCGCAGCGTGTTGGCGTAGTCGACCTGCAGGATCGAGTTCTTCTTGACGATGCCGAGCAGGAGGAGCATGCCGAGCGCGCTCCACAGGTTCAGCGTCCGTCCGGTCACCCACAGCGTCAGCAGCGCGAACGGCACCGCGATCGGCAGCGCCAGCATGATCACGATCGGCTGCACGAAGCTCTCGAACTGCGATGCCAGCACCATGTAGACGAAGATCATCGCCAGGCCGATCGCCATGATCATGTTGGCGGTGGTCTCGTCGAGGATCTTCGACTGCCCCTGCAGGCGGAAGCCCATCTCCGGCGGCATGTTCAGGCCGGCAAACAGCTTGCGGACGTCGTTCGCCGCTTCGTCGAGCGCGTGGCCCTGCGCGATATCGGCGGTGAGCTGGATGGTGAACTGCCGGTTCGAGCGCTGCAGCTGGCTCGGGCCGAGGCCGCGCTCGACGCGGGCGATGTTGTCGATCCGCACCGGGCCGCTCGGCGCCGCGACGGTGAGGCGGCCGATCTGCTGCGCGTCGCGGCGCTGGTTCTCGAGCACCCGGATCTTCACCGGGTACTGTTCCTGTCCTTCCTTATAGAACGTCACCCGATCGTCGCCGGCGACGGCCAGGCGCAGCGTGTTCCCGACCGTCGCCATCCGCACGCCGAGATCGGCGGCGCGGCGGCGGTCGACGGCGACGTGAATCTCGGGGTTCGACACGCTCAGGCTCAACTTCGGCTCGGCCAGGCTGGGCGTGTGCTGCGCGGCCTCGAGCGCCCGCAGGGAGAAGTCGGTCAACTGCTTCAGATCGGCGCCCAGCATGTTGGCGGAGATCGCGAACCCGCCGGTTCCCTCGCCGCTGCCGAGCGCGTTCCGCGACGAGATGCTCGGCCGGGTGGCGGGGTACTTCAGCAGCCGCTGCCGCATCTCGGCGATCATCGCCCCCTGCGTT
>Ga0111539_10013146_pt1 | contig 10354 bp, 8 predicted proteins | sample RhiMethybrSRZTD1_FD_79667 | JGI IMG/M metagenome (GOLD analysis project Ga0111539, IMG submission 79667) | Populus rhizosphere microbial communities from Tennessee, USA - Rhizosphere MetaG P. TD hybrid SRZTD1 (version 2) (version 2) | ecosystem: Host-associated > Plants > Roots > Rhizosphere >... | reverse complement strand
TCGCGCTGCCGGTGAAGACGACCACGCCGTGCTCGGCGAAGAGCCGGTCGGTGACGTCCTTGTCCACGTCGATGACCACGGTCTCGTGGCCCGCGGCGATGAGGCGCGAGACGAGGTGCGTCCCCATGTGCCCGGCCCCCGCCACCACGATGTACATCAGCCCTCCTCGTCGACGCCCAGGTCGGCGATCTCGCCGTCGATGCGGCTCATCAGCTCCGCCGCCCCTTCCTCGGAGAGGATGCCCGCCGTGGTCGCGTCCTGGATCGCGCTCTTCTCGACGGTGAGCAGGCGTCGGCGGACAGTGCGCACCTGACGCGTCTCCTCGGAGGAGTGGGCGGCCAGCAGGTCGCGGAGCCGGCGCTCGCTGCGGGCGATCGTCCCCTGGTACGACGCCCGCATGCGCTGGAACAGACCGAAGTGCAGCATGCCGAGCCCCTGCAGCCGGTCCACCTCGGCCTGGCCCGCGCGCGCCGCCAGCAGGCGGCCGCGCTCCTCCTCCATGTGCAACGTGGCCTCCTCGCGACGGCCCACACCCAGGCCGCGGATCACCGGCGCCAGCGTGAGCCCCTGGACGGTCAGGGTGACGAGCGCGCAGCCGAACACGACCGCGATCAGGAGGTCGCGCTGGGGCAGGTCGGCGGGAAGGGTCAGGACCAGCGCCATGGAGAGGCCGCCCTTGAGGTTGCCCCACACGAGCAGGTGTTGCCACCGCATCGGCACCTTGTGGCCGAAGGCGCGTGAGAGCGCGAGCCAGGGATAGACGGCGGCGGCGCGGCCGACGGTCAGCGCGAGCAGGCCCCAGGCCACGGGGATGGCGACGGCGGCCAGGGAGCGGAAGTCCACCTGCAGGCCGATGAGGAGGAAGAGGACGCTGTTCACGCCGAAGGCGGCCACCTCCCACACCGACCGGATGGCCACCCGGCCCGTCGGCGTCACCGCGTTCCAGCCCACGGCGCGCAGGGTCAGGCCCGCCGCCACCACGGCCAGCACGGCCGAGACGTGCAGCGTCTCCGCGAAGAGCGCGGAGCCGTACGCGGCGAGCACGGTCAGCATGATCTCCATCAGGTGGTCTTCGGTGCCGCGCATGAGGTGGGCGACGGCCCACCCGAGGCCGAGGCCGCACGTGAGACCGACGCCGGTCACGTAGGCCAGCTCCATCACCCCGCGCCCGGGCTCGAAGCGTCCCACCTGGATGGCGGCCAGGATGGCGGTGAAGGCCACGATGGCGGTGCCGTCGTTGAAGAGGCTCTCGTTCTCCACGATGGCGGCCAGGCGGGGCGAGACGCGCACCTTGCGGAAGCTGGCGATGACGGCGATGGTGTCTGTGGCGGCCAGGGCCGCGCCCAGCAGGCAGGCCACGGCCCAATCGAGCCCGAGGGCGCCGTGCAGTATCAGGCCGGACACCGCGACCGTCGTGAGCATGCCCGGCACCGCCAGCACCGCGACCGGGACCAGGTTGTCGCGCAGCCGCCGGAGGTCGGTGGCCAGGGTGGCCTCGAAGAGCAGGATGGGGAGGAAGATCTGGAGGACGACCTCGGAGCGGAGGGCGACCTGCGGCACCGCCTGGGACGCGGCCAGGACCACCCCGGCCAGCACCAGCGCGACGTTGTAGTGGATGCGCACGCGCTTGGCGAGGAAGCCCACCCCGCCCGCGATGAGCAGCAGCAGCAGGACGACGGTCAGGGTGCCGTGCATGCGCGAGTGCCCTAGGATAACCTCGCCCTACAACCGGAGGTGACGATGCGCATCCACAAAGCCTCGATGGCCGCCGCGGCGGCGCTGGTCGTCATGACGGTCGGGGCGCCCCGCCGCGTCGTCGCGCAGACGACCGCGGCCGCGGCCGGAACGGCCAAGGGGACCTTCTCGGTCGCGGGCAAGAGCGCGACGCTGGCCCACGCCGTCGCGTTCAACGCCGGGGCGATCATTTACGTCGTGATCTCGGACCAGCCCATCCCGCCCGACGAGGCCAAGAGCGAGTTCGAGCTGGCCAAGTACCAGTTCCTGCACAAGGTGGTGGGCCTGGAGCTGACGCTCGATCACGCGCGCAAGGTCACGGAGACGGCCTACCGCTGGGATCTCGGCCAGCACCCGTGCGCCGGCTGCTTCGACGTGGCGATCTCGGGCGGCGCCGACGGTCCGCTGACGGGAACCGTGAAGACCACGGCGAAGGGACAGGCGGAGAAGCTGAACGTGGACGTGGCGTTCAGCGCCCCGTTCGCCAAGGCCTCGGCGAAGAAGTAGCTAGTCGCCGCGGCCGGCGCGCCGCTTCCAGGCTGCCGCGTCCGCCACGTAGGTGCTGGCTCGCTCGGCAACTTTCCGATCGGGATAGGCGAGGAGCGCCTTGACGCGGCGGAGACGCTCGTCGCGCGCGAACTCGTTGGGGTCGAAGCTCATGCCGGCCAGCGTCCCGGCGAGGACCTTGCGCGCGAACTCGGGGACCTTCGGGAAGCGCGCCCGGTCGAGGCCGATGGTCCGCATCGCGTCCAGGAACGGCTCCGCCAGCTCCGCGCCTTCGTGGTCGTCTTTGCGCAGCTCCGCCAGGAGGACCAGCAGCTCGGCATCGCCCAGGGCCACGGTACGGGCCGTGACCTGGTCGGCCAGTGCCGCGTAGGCCTCGTCGTCCGTGGCGAAGGTACGCCCGCCGCGGTCGAGGACCAGGTAGGCGAGGGGCGCCGTGTGCCGGGACTCGGCCCACCCGTAGCGCACCGTCTCCACGTCGGCCGATTCGGGCAGGGGCTCCGGCAGGCGGAATCCCAGGAACTTCTGGATCGTGAACTCGTGCAAGAGAAGGTCGACGAACAGGGAGCTGTCTCCGCCCACCAGGCGCGCCGCGCGCACGAGATGCGGGGCCCAGAGCGGCGTCGAGGCCACGCCGGCCAGGAAGACCCAGGGCGCGACGCGCCGCGGCAGATCGCGGGCCACGATGGAGAACCCGGCCGCGAAGAAGCCCAGCCCCCAGACGGCGAGGAAGGCGATGACGAACGCCGCGATGCCGTAATAGAGCGCGGGCGGCCACTTGCTTTGCATCAGCGCGGCGGGCAGGGCGCGCGAGGGGTCAGCGGGGTCGTAACGCACCGCGATGCCGTCCGCCGGCTCGGCGTGGCGCCAGAGGAAGGCCTCGCGGATGAGCGGCTGGTCGAGCCGCCGCCAGAACAGGTCGTACTCGGAATGCCACGCGGTCTTCGATCCCGGCGGGGCGTGGGGATCGTAGGCCCAGGGCCAGAGGTCGGCCTGCTCCCGTTTGAGCTGCGCCAGGTACTCGCGCGGAAACCGGTACGTGAGCCGCGGCACGGGCACGAAGTCGAACACGGACAACGGGACCACGGACCAGATGTCCGGGTCGCCCCGGAAGGAGAGGGACAACGGACGGCCGTCGGGCGAGGAGTACGACAACCGGAACGCCAGCCGGGCCATGGGCTCGGTCTGGCCCCCGATCAGCGGCCCCAGCGAAGCGGGGGACATCACGTCCCAGTAGAGGTCGCTCACGCGCGCGCGGGTCTCGGCCGTGGCCGCCCTCTTCAGCCGCTCGTACCCGAGGAAGGTGGACAGGTTCGTCCACGTCACCGCGAGGCCGGCCGCGCCCAGCACCAAGAACGGCCAACCGAGCCATCCCGTCAAGCGGCCAAGGACGAGCCCTTGCGCCGCCCGCGCCAACGGCCCGGGGACGGGCGGCCGAGCGGGAGGCGTGACGCTCATTCGCTGCGCAGGCTGACCAGGCGGGCCGCGGTACAGCGGGTGGGGTCCTGGCACTCGTCGTAGTTGAAGCGCCACTCCAGCTCCCAGACCGGGTAACGGCTGGCCGCGGCGGGGAGCGGGGTGCGCACCGACACGCGCTGGGCCAGACCCGAGAACCCCATCGTGGCGGTAGCTTCGTCACGCTCGAAGGTGCGCACCGTGAGCCTCGCCTCGCGTGGGAAGCGGGCCGCGTACGCCGGGACGTCCACATCCATCACGACAGCGGAGGCCGATGCCGGACCGCGCAGGTAGGCGAGCCCGCGGCGGCCCATCGTCCCCGTCGGGTCCACCCCGGCCGTCACGCGAGCGAAGTCGCCCGTCGTGACGTAGGTGTCGGGCACCTGCTCCATCACGCTGCGGACCTGCGACTCGATCTCATCCGTGCCGGGAGCCTGGGCGTTGAAGCGGTCCCATTGCGCGACGATGGCCGCCTGCGCCGCGTCCAGCCTCGGACGCGGAACGATCCCCATGTCCGCCAGCTTGGTCAGGTACCCGAGGGCGAGGCGCTCGTTCATCCAGGGCGTGGGATGGTGGTCCACGTCCGAGATCCAACCCTTCGGGTCGCCCGCGAAGACCCGCGGCGTGAAGCGCGCGGGGAGCGAGCGTCCGCCCTTCTGCGCGAGGAAGGCCCAGTCGGCCATGGGAATGTCGACGGGGGCCGCCAGCACCGGGACGCCGAAGGCGGTGTGCGCCTCGTCCATCCGGGCCAGGTTCTCCAGATGGCGGTCCACGACGTAGGGCATGAGGGGAAGCGGGTTGTTCATCACGGTGAAGGCGTTGCCGTCCAGGTCGGCGTTCTGCGGGCTGAACCCCCACGAGAGGCCGCCCGGAGGGATCACCGCACCGATCATCCAGGTGTCGTTGGGGCAGATCTCCCACACGATCGCGTCCGGGTCGAGGTCGCGCATGTGGCTGGCCAGGAAGGCGGCCTCGCTGCGGACGTTCCAGCCGGGAACGGCCACGGTCACGATGTCGACGGGCGCGTCCCTCAGCAGACGGCGGAGGTGGCTTTCCAGGCGGTCGTCGTCAGCCAGGAGCCACCCGAAGAACCAGGAGTCGCCCACCAGGACGATGCGCTTCCGGCCGGCCGCCTTCGCGGCGATCTCTCCGCCCCGCAGGCCCCACGAGTTGATCGTGTACGGCCGGTCTTTCGGCGCCCAGAGCGTGCCCTTCTTCATGTACGGGTTGAAGACGTAGCCGATGGCGGTCTTGGCGTGGGGATACAGGCACTGGTCAGAAGGCAGGTACTGCACCGCCCGGACCTGCAGCTCCGCCTTCTGCCGCAGCTGCGCGCTGGCCTCCCGGATCTCGCGCTGGTGGCGCCAGAGGTACGTGGAGAGGAAGGCGGTGACGGCGGCGAGCGCGGCGCAGGCGGCGAGAAGGAGCCTGGCCGCTCGCGACGTCAGGCCCGGGGAACCGGCGGGGTAGGGATCGCCGCGCGTCAGACGGCGCCCGAGCCCTCGAGCCCGGCCACCACGGCGCGACTGGCCTCTTCGAGGACGCGGTCCTCGTCGACGTCCACGTCCAGGCCCAGCGCCTCCGCGCGGCACCGCACCTGCCGGTGGAGGTAGAAGCGCAGGGGCCCGAGCAGCGTGAAGTCGGAGGTGAGCTGCAGGCGCCGGTCGGTCGTGTCGTCGGGGTACGTCTCGGTGAGGGCGCGGGCCCGATCCAGGAACCATTCCGCGGTGACCTCGCCGCGCTCGCGCTTCTGGCGCAGGATCATCATCTGCCGGGAACGGTCCACGATCTCCGGATGGTGGTTCACCCCGAGCACGCGGGGCACCATCCCGTCCGCGTCGCGCGCGAACTCCATCATGGTCAGGGCCTCGTCCACGGGCCCGCCGGGGCCACGGGTCTCGCGGCTCAGGGTGATTCCCTCCACCCGCGCGGGCCCGGGCTCGGCGATGAGGTCGAAGAGCCGATGGTCCACGACCCTGAATCGCCGGCCGTCGCGGAGCCGCTCGGAGAAGAGCCGGAACCAGGGATGGTCGAGGGCCTCGGGCGTCAGGAGGTTGTCCAGGATGCCGACGCTCTTGCCGCCCTTCTCCAGGCCGCGCAGGACGGGGCGGGCCACCCCTGCCCACCGGCACATGATGCCGAAGCTGTGGCACACTCACAGCAGCGCCGCGGCGGGATCGGCCTGGATGGCGTCGAACAGCCGGAACAGAGGCGGCTCCCAGGACGGGTCCTCGGTCACACCCTGCGCGCTGGGCGCGATCCCGTCGTTGCGCCGGGGATCGAGGTGGCCCGGCCCGCCGGTCCCCAGGTAGAGGGCGAACCGGCCACCCGGCGGCTCGGGGATCAGGGCCGTGCGCCGGACGTCGAACGATATCGCCCGCACGCGGATGCCCGTGCCTTGGAGGGCCGGGATGAGGTCGCACGTGGCATCCATCACTGCGTGCACCAGCGAGTCGTGGCCCAGGTTGGGCCAGCCGTGGTTCATGTCGAGGATCGCCACGTCCACGAAGCGATCGTCGCGGGCGGGCAGGCTCGCGGGGGCTTCGACGCGGCTGTAGACGAACACGGGGGCCGGCTCCATCGAGGGGCAGTCGGTCACGCAGAACGCCTTGCCGTTGAGGATCTTGTTGCGGCAGAGGTAGGCCACGCGCCGCTAGCCTACAAGGTCTCGCTTGGTCTCGTCCACCAGAAGATCGACCACCGCGCGCAGGTCGTGGGTGGCCTCGAAGACCCGGAGCTGGCGGTCGGCGCCCGTCTCGCCGGTGGCCGCCCAGGCGCGCAGGAAGGCCATCTCGGGCCGCGTGCCCAGGTCGTCCACCACGTCGTCCACGAAGTCGAGGGCTTCCAGGATCAGGGCCCGGGTGGGCATTTCCCGCTTGAGGGCGAAGTCGATCATGCTGCTGTCCAGGCCCTTCTTCAGGGCCCGGAACTTGTTCTCCTCGATCACCGCGCGCGAGTGGTAGCGGATGGAGAGGTTGGACTCGTGCAGCTTGTAGAGCTTGGCCACCAGGGCCTGGATGAAGGCGGCGATGGCCACCGTCTCCTCCGCCCGCGAGGGGATGTCGCAGATCCGGAACTCGAGCGTCTTGAAGAAGGCGTGGGGCCGCACGTCCCACCAGATCTTCTTGCCGTCGTCGATGCTGCCCGTCCGCACCAGCAGGTTCACGTAGCTCGAGTAGTCGTCCCAGGACCGGTAGGGGTCGGGGATCTGGGTGCGGGGGAACCGCTTGAAGATCGTGGAGCGGACCGACTTCACCCCCGTCTTGCGGCCGCACCAGAAGGGGGAATTCACCGAGAGCGCGAGCATGTGGGGCAGGAAGGCCCGCACGCCGTTCATGATGTGGATCTGCATGTCGCGGTCCTCGATCCCCACGTGCACGTGGAGGCCGAAGATGAGGTTGGCCCGGGCCAGGTCCTCCATCTCGTTGACGATGTCCTTGTAGCGGGCGCGGTCGGTGATCTCCTGGTCCTTCCAGTGGCTGATGGGGTGGGTCCCGGCGGCCACGATGCGGACCCCGCCCCCCTCGGCCATGCTGATCAGCGACCGGCGCAGGTGCTTCACCGCGTCCCGCGCCTCGCGGATGTCCTGGCACACCGGCGTGCCCACCTCGACCACGCTGCGGTGCAGCTCGGGCTTGATCTGATCGCCCAGGTGGGACCCCGCGGCCAGCATCTCCTCGATGTGGCTCTTCAGCTCGCGGCTCTGGGGATCGATGAGCTGAAACTCTTCTTCGATGCCCAGGGTGAAGCGGGGAGTCACGTCAGCTCGAAGTATAACGCGGGGCCACCAGGAACGCCGGGACCTGGCCCCCGCCCGAGGTCACGTTGGCCAGCGACGTCCCCGACAGCCGCGTGAGGAAGCCCTCGACCTCGCCCTCGAAGATGAAGGGATCGAGGTCCACCACCAGGTCCCGGAACCCCAGCCGCTGCGCGCCGTCCTGGGTCACCAGCTCGGGGAACTCCTGCCGCTGGAGCTCCACCTTCTGCTGGACCACGTAGGGCTCGCGCAGGGCCTGGGCCAGCGCCTCCTCCCAGGCCGTGTCGGTCATCTCCCAGCCGAGGAAGACGCCCTTGCCTCCGTACTCGTCGTTGGGCTTCATGACCAGCTCGGAGCGGTGGCGGCGGATGAAGTCGGGCAGGTCGATCTTCTCGCCGCGGCGGAGGGTGTGGCCGGCGCGCACGCGGCGCGTCCACGGGACGTGGGCGGCGATGGCGGCGCGCTCCTCGGTGGTGAAGAGCGGCTGCAGCTCGTCGTCGGTGAGGACCGCGAAGATGGCCTTCTTGTGGATGGCCTTGCAGCGGAAGGGGTTCACGATGGTAGCGGCCCGGTCGCGGGCGGCCTGCAGGAGCGGCTGCAGCTCGCCCTTCCGGTCGAGGAGCTCGTTGACCAGGAGCCGCTTGTAAACGATGTCGATGGCGGTGCCGTCGTGGCGCAGGGTCCCACCCTCGTAGGTGAGGTGGCGCGGGTCGCAGACGAGCGAGGGGTAGCCCTGCGACTCGAAGAACTCGCGGAAGAGGTGGTGCTCCGTGCGCGTGGGCACGTCCTCGTAGTCCACGATGGCGATGGTGGGCTTCTCCCCCCGGCCGCCTGCTTCGCGATGGCAGGACAGCAGCGGCTCCAGCAGGCGCTCGCGGGAGCGGAACCGGCGCAGGGTATAGCGCTCCTGGAACCTCTTCATCACCGGCAGCTCCAGGAAGATGTCGACCAGGACCTCGTTGTACGCGATCCCGGCCGGGCTTTCCGCGTTCAGCTCCACGAACTGGTAGGCCTTGGTGGTGATGAACGAGTCCAGGCGGGAGGTGGGCGACGAGCGGCGGTAGCCGGGATCGATGGCCGCCAGCTCCCGCTCCTCCGGGGTGAGGTCCACGCGGTCCCAGAGCGCCGGGCCGAGCCGCTCCTCGACCTTCTCGATGGCCCGGAAGATCCCGCGGCAGACACTGCGGATCTGGTCGTACACCGCTGGGGACACGAAGTTGGGCCTGAGGAAGGGGCAGAGGACCCTCCCCCCGAACGTGAGCTTGGCCTCCCGCATGCGCGCGAAGAAGCGCTGCTCGAGCTCCTCGACCAGGCCGCGGTCGTCGCGCAGCAGCGCGTGATAGTCGTCGGCCGCGCGTCGGGTGGCGGGATCCATGGGAGAGGGCATTGTAACCCGTTGTGATCAGGCTCACTCCAGAACTGGCACCGGACTTGCTGTTACCACCTTGCGGCGGGGGCAGCGACCCGGGGATGACCCCGGCTCAAGGCCAGGAAATACAAGGTTTCTGCCCCAACCGGTGATTTCGACGCGCCGTCGCTTGAGGACGGCGGTGATCGGAGGAGGACATGAGCGTGAGGCAATCATTGTTTTTCATCTCCATGGCGGCGCTCGCGGTCGCCGGGACCGCTTCGGCCCAGGACCGCGACCAGACGTTCCGGGACCGTGACCGGAACAACGACGGGGTGCTGTCGCAAAGCGAGTACGGCGGGCACCCTGGCAACTTCCGGGCCCTGGACGTCAACGGCGACGGCGTCCTGACCTACGACGAGTTCGTGCGGCGGCACGGCGGCGACGAGCGCGCGTCGGGGGGCTTCGCCGATCCCTTCACCATGATGGACCGCAACCGGGACGGCTACCTGTCCATCCAGGAGTACACCGGCCGGGACGTCCTGTTCCGCCGGATGGACGTCAACGACGACGGCCGGCTGAGCCGCGAGGAGTTCAACAACGAGAACGAGGTCAAGTGGGAGACCTGGCAGGCCAAGCGTTTCCGGACCCTGGACAGCAACGATGACGCGCGCCTCACCCCAAGGGAGTCCCAACTGAGCAACACCGAGTTCCGCAGGGCGGACCTCAACCGTAACGGGTGGCTCTCCATGACCGAGTGGGTCAGGGTCGAGTCGACCGTTCCGGCCGCGCGCGTCGACAAGTTCGACGTCCTGGATGCCAACAACGACGGCGTGATCTCCCTCCGTGAGTGGGAAGGCGACCGCTCGACGTTCGAGCGTCTCGACCGCAACGACGACCGGGTGGTCTCGCGCCGCGAGTTCGAGAACGAGGCCGTGCTGAATCCCGGGACCAGCGGAACGACCCTCGACCGGTTTCGCGCGCTGGACCGCAACGACGACGGCGTGCTGACGCGCGGCGAGTCCGGCATGAGCTCCTACGAGTTCGACCGCGTCGACCGCGATAACGACGGCGTGCTGACCCTGAAGGAGTGGTCGTACTCCAACTCCAACGGTTCGACGGAGAACGACCAGTTCGACATCCTGGACCGCAACAACGACGGCATGATCTCGCGGTGGGAATGGAACGGCGACCGCGACGACTTCGACCGGATGGACCGCGACAACGACGGCCGGCTGAGCCGCGGCGAGTTCGACCGGCGCTCGAGCGGCGGCGGCTTCCTCGGCTCCATCCTGGGGCGCGTCGAGGACACCCGCTTCAACGAGCTCGACACAAACAACGACGGCATGCTGCGCCCGTCGGAGTGGCGCGGCTCGATGGCGGAGTTCAACCGCCTCGACACCAACGACGACGGCGTGCTCACCGTCTGGGAGTTCAACCGGTAAGGGCGTCATCCATGGCCTCCACTCCCGCGGGGAGTGGAGGCCTTTTTTTGCGCTCTGATATCATGGACGCCGCATGGTCGAGCTCCGCGAGCCCCTCGACAGCCTGATCGC
>Ga0111539_10013145_pt1 | contig 10354 bp, 5 predicted proteins | sample RhiMethybrSRZTD1_FD_79667 | JGI IMG/M metagenome (GOLD analysis project Ga0111539, IMG submission 79667) | Populus rhizosphere microbial communities from Tennessee, USA - Rhizosphere MetaG P. TD hybrid SRZTD1 (version 2) (version 2) | ecosystem: Host-associated > Plants > Roots > Rhizosphere >... | reverse complement strand
TTGGACTGGAAGAAAAGTTTGAGCAGATCAAGAAAAACTATGTTGCGGTGAACCGCATGTTTGGCGACATAGTGAAGGTGACCCCTTCTTCAAAAGTGGTTGGTGACATGGCGCTTTTCATGACCGCCAATAATTATTCGGAAGCCGATATTTATGAGAAAGGTGAACAATTGTCGTTTCCAGATTCAGTGATTGGTCTGATGAAAGGCGATCTCGGACAAACTCCCGGAGGGTTTCCGGAACAATTGCAAAAAATTATATTGAAGAATGAATCGGCATTTACCGATCGGCCGAATGCGCACCTGAAGCCGATAGACTTTGATGAGGCCTGGAAACAGTTTCGCCAAAAATTTGGAAGTGCGTATAAGTCAACTGACCTTCTCTCCTATTTATTTTATCCAAAGGTTTTTGAAGAGTATCATCAGCATCTTAAACAATTTGGAGAAGTCTATTACTTGCCAACGCCTGTTTTCTTTTATGGACTAAAAGTGAATGAAGAGGCGCTGGTAGAGTTGGCGCCTGGCAAAAGCATCCTGGTGAAATTCATTTACATGAGCGAACCTGATGAAGCCGGAATGCGAAATGTGTTTTTCAATTTGAATGGACAAACCAGGTCAATTGGGGTAAGAGATAAACAGTTCAAGGTTACCAGGAAGGCGAATAGAAAGGTAAGCGGCGCCAATGAAATCGGCAGCCCGCTGCAGGGAAAACTCTCTCGCATACTGGTGAAGAAAAACACTAAGGTGGAAAAGAATACTCCACTATTTGCTATCGAAGCCATGAAGATGGAATCAACAGTGGTTGCGCCAAGAGCTGCAACAATCGTAGAGATATCGTTGGGCGAAGGCACACTGGTTGAACAAGATGATGTTGTGCTGGTGATGTCTCAGGAATAATTTCTTTACGTATCAACTACAAATGCAACGCATGGGGCTAAAGCCCCATTGACATACACGCCTCTACCCCCGACTGAAGTCGGGGGTTACAAATCTACAGGCGATATCTAGCGGAGCATGAACTCAGATAATTGAAGACTTCCTCTAGCACTCATCACATGAAGATGTCGCAAAAAATAAATTAGTGACCCCCCGCTTCAGCGGGGGGGAAGGCCACAAAATAGTATTCGGCTTTAGCCACCATGTAATAATCTCGGGGCTTTAGCCCCCATTCGAAATCTTTCACGTAATCCAATACACTTTATTTCAATGCTGTAAATTTGGCCATGATCGATAACTATTACATAGCCGACCAATTCTCATTACTGTCCAAACTGATGGATATTCACGCGGAGAATTCCTTCAAATCAAAATCATATTCCATTACCGCATTCAATATTGAAAAGCTTCCCGGCGAATTACGCGAGATGCCCGCGGAGAAAATAGCTTCCATTAAAGGCTTTGGTGAAAGTACCGCAAAAAAGATCCAGGAGATCGTGAGCACCGGCGAACTGAAAACGCTTCGGGACTACATCGAAAAAACACCACCTGGTGTTATTGAGATGCTTAAAATAAAAGGGATCGGCCCGAAAAAGATTTCTACGATATGGAAAGAAATGGGTGTTGAAAGTGTTGGCGAGCTCCTATATGCCTGCGAAGAGAACCGCTTGCTGATGTACAAAGGGTTTGGCGAAAAAACACAGGAAACGGTAAAAGAGTCGATAGAGTTCTACCAGAAAAATCAAGGCAGCCATCTCTATGCAGAGATTGAGTCCTATGCCTGGGCCATCGATAGAAAAGTTAAAGATCAATTCAAGGATGAGAAGTTTGAAATAACTGGCGCCTTTCGGCGGCAGATGGAAGTGATCAATGAATTGGAATGGGTCACTAGCTGTCAACCCGCACTACTTGATAACTTTTTCCTGGCGAATAATTTTTTGAATGAAGGACAGGTTGGAAATACCATATCATTTCGCGGACCGGAAAATGTCTTACTTAAATTCCACTATAGTGAACATAAGAGCTTTTATAAAGATCTTTTCTGCACCAGTTGCAGTGAAGTTTTTTTGAATGAGTGGAAGGAATCGGTTGGAGAAAATACATTCGACAACATTACCAGTGAGGAGGAAGCATTCACAAAAAATAAATTGCCGTTTGTTCCGGCGTTTGCCAGGGAAAAGAAAATCAGGAACGCGTTTGACTCTAACCGTCTTATTCATCCCACCGATATCAAAGCACTCATCCATTGCCATAGCAAATGGAGTGATGGCGTTGAATCCATAGAAAGCATGGCCAGGGAATGCATGCGGCGCGGCTGGGAGTACATGGTAATTAGTGATCATAGCAAGACTGCGGCTTACGCCAATGGACTGACCGAGGAACGAATTAAAGCCCAGCATGGTGAAATCCAGGAGTTGAATGAAAAACTGAAGCCTTTTAAGATATTCAAGAGTATCGAATGCGATATCCTGGGCGACGGCACGCTAGATTACAACGATAAAGTGCTCTCCACCTTCGACCTGGTCATTACATCGATTCACGCCAACCTAAAGATGAATGAGGAAAAGGCAATGATGCGATTGCTACGCGCCATTGAAAATCCTTATACAACCATTCTTGGCCACATGACGGGAAGGCTCTTGTTAAGCAGGCCCGGGTATCCCGTAAATCATGAGAGAGTTATTGAAGCTTGCGCGGGCAACCAGGTGGCAATTGAATTGAATGCGCATCCGCGTCGGTTAGACATGAGCTGGCAATGGATCGAGGAAGCGATAGAAAAAGGAGTACTGATCTCTATTGATCCCGATGCTCATTCGCTCGACGGATATGATGATGTGCGCTACGGTGTGTTGTCGGCGCAAAAAGCAGCGCTACCGAAAGAAAAGAATTTGAGCAGCTTTACGCTGAAGGAATTTGAATCTTATCTTGAGCAAAGAAGAAAATCAAAAGGAATTTAGGACTCCGCAAATAATGGATGGATCAATATCAATTCCATTTTTAGCGTTTGTACGAATGTTACATAATGTCCACCAATACGGAGAGTAGCCCCTGGTTGCTCCTAACAGAACAAAGAAATTTTGGACGCAAGAATTTGTTCCTGGTAGGGAAAAAAATACGTTCCGGAATTGCAGTTGGTGTTGCTCCTACGGAGCAAAGAGAATTTTATACATGCTCATTGCCTACCGACATGTTGCCCCTACCGGGGCAAGGAGATGCCTTTGAAGAAACTATTCGCTAATGAAGGTGTAAATAATATAGGCAGAATTAATGATTGGGTCTATATCAATTCCATTAACAGCATCTGGACAAATTTCCAATTAGTATTTCGGCTAATTGAAGCGAAGTGATTGCATTTCGAATTGAAACAAGCGTACGTTTAATTTTCGATCGCCAATACTCATGCGTCATCTTTTCGAAAATAAATCCGTCCAATTTAATTAGAGATTGCAATTAGGCACGTCAAATTGAGGGTTCTGTTCTCCCCCTTCAGGGGGCCACAAAAAAACTAACTAGTTTAGAACTGTGGGGGGTATTTGCCTGTTGCCAGTTTCGGAGCGTAATCATGACATCGCTCTCAAGATTGGTAGTCGAATGAAGAAAGTCGTCCCTTCATACTCCGTGGTCTCAAACCAAATTGATCCCTTTGCCTGTTCAACAATGGCTTTGCTCATTGCCAGGCCCAATCCCGTTCCAGATGATTTGGTGGTGAAATTCGGCATGAAGATCTTTTCCTGCGTGGATTCAGGAATTCCTTCACCATTATCGCTGATGCTGATCAGGATGTAATCCTCTTCCAATTCCTCTTCAATAACAATTTGCTTGTCGTCCCTTTCATGAGAAGCTTCCACCGCGTTTTGAAGAAGGTTGGTGAAGAGCCGGTTGACCTGGGTGCGATCCATCATTACCATAATGCGTTGCTGTACTCTATGCCAGGTAAAGTTTAATCCTTCAGTGGCCTCGTAAAGAGAAGTGATAGATGCTATAACATCATGCAAATTGAAAACTTCATTTCTTATATTACCAATGTTCGCGAACTGCGAGAAGTCGGATGCAATCTTGGAGAGGTGGTCAATTTGTTCGATCAACGTGCGCGCCACATTAGCGGTCATCTCCTTCACATTCGCAGAGTTATTATCAATCGCCTTTTGCAGGTATTGAATACTTAATTTCATTGGCGTCAGTGGATTCTTGATTTCGTGAGCTACCTGCCTGGCCATTTGTCGCCACGCTCCTTCACGCTCGCTCTTGGCCAGTGCAGCCGCACTATCTTCCAATTTATGCACCATGGTGTTGTATTGCTTCACCAATACGCCAATCTCATCATTCCTGTCCCATCTGATCTCTTCATTGAGTTTCCCAAGATTGATGCGCTGCATCTTTTCTCCGATGAGCGTGAAAGACGAAGTAATCCTGTTGGTGATGAATAGAGCAATTGCACCCGCAATAAGGAAAATGAATACATTAAGATTAATGATGGTCACCAGGAAGTTGGATATCTCCTGCGTCAATTCTTTTTGCGAGTTGAACGACGGAATATTCAAGAAGGCAAACGCATTCCCTTGCTCATCCCTAACCGGGCAATAAACGCTTAGATAAGACACCATACCAATTTGCTCTTCGTTCACGAATTGCACCAATTGCTTATTGAATAGTTTGTAATAAGCTTCTGCATTCATTTTTTTGCTGAGAATGCCTTTATCATAAACAATGGGATGTGAGGTTTCCCTCAAGTTCCCGTTCAAATCATAAAGGTTGATATCAGCACCATGAATTTCCGCTACCTCGTCAACCAGCTTCTTAATCTCATTATTTGAACCCGTTTCATACAACTTCAATACATCATCAAACGCTTCGTGATTCCTGGTTTTGGTACTGATCTCCTTATTCATAATCTGGATGGCACGGGTGAGTCTATCCTGGTTATTGCGGTTGTACCGGTTGATGAAAAAGAAAATGGTGGCAATACCTATCACCACGAATGAAAACAAACTGATAAATATGATGGTGGTATGTATCTGTGATCGGATATTCAGTTGCCAATATTGTCGCATGTACCTTAACTGCATGCGGGATTGTATCAACATTGAAATGGCACGGAATGAAGCTAGCAGGAACAAGAAGGCACTAAAGATATATGCGAAGAGCGTGATTCCTTCTAATAGCGAATTGTCTTTCTTCACCACTACCACCACCTTATCTTTCGAATAGCGGTACCACAATTCATCATATCCCTTATCCTTATGTTGGTAAAACTCCTGTTTTGGAATTTCTGATGCCGGCAGGTGAGTTGCAAATGGGTAGTCGCTGAAATAATCGATCAGGTCGCCATTGTTATAGATCGCATATGAATAATTCGGCGCATATTCAGAACTTATTTCTCTTCGTTGCCTGAATAATTCCGGAACAAGAGCATCACTCTTATATTTCTGTGGTTCCGAGAGCACAAACAAATACCCTAGTTTTTTATTCAGGGTATCTGTGATTTCTTTCTTGAAGATATACGCAAACCGGTCGAACGATTTTTCAAAGAACCGCAGGTTTTCAATACTGGTAGTCTTACCAGTCATGGTGAAGATGGTGTTCAACGTGTCATATGAAACCGGGTTCTGGTTGAACAATGCTTTACCGGAAGAATCAAAGGTGTAAATGTGATTCTCATAATCGTTTTGATACGCGCTGAAATTCTTGTTGGCAAGACTGTCTTTCAGGAATTGATTGGATACAGGCGACTTGAACCTGTCGAAATTCGGATAAAGAAAATCGTTATCGAAATAGGTTAACGCGATACTAAGTTTCCGCTCGCTGTTAGGATCGGTTTGGAAGAATAATGTTTCAGCAAGGAGCTTACGGTCGGCCAATTCCTTCTTCCTGTTTTCCGAGATAATAACAAATGAAATAGAGAGCGAAAAAATAAATAGCCAGAACAAAACCTCGGAGGCGGATAACTTAAATTTCGAGCCCCCAAAGATCTTCAGATGTAAGAGCCACATATAAAGCAACAGCCAAACCATTACAAACAAATACAACTGTGATTTCCCGGAACTGCTATTTATACTCAGCAACAGCAGACCCATTGTAGTTGACAATGCATACATGGCCAAAGGAAACTGCTTGAAGCTGGGGTGAATGATCTGCAGCAGCGTTTGAGAAAGGTAAAAATAGCCCAAGGCCAGGCACGCTAAAACAATAAAGCCTACAACGCTGTAAACAGACAAGCTAAAAAAGTTCGTCACATTGAATGAGATCTTTGCATCAATGATCAGGCTTCGTATAAGGCTGGCGACAAAAAAAGTAGTACCGACTAATATGAATAAAGTAGCGATAACTTTTATCCACTGGATGATCTTGTTCTTGCTGGGGAGAAAATAGGATTCATCTAATTCCCTTCTCACGAAAAGCATGGTCCAGCAAAAGAGAAATGAGTTGATCAATAAATCACCCAGGGAAGCCATTAGGAAACTGGTACTGTAAATAGTAGGATCAAACAATTCAAACCTTCGTAATTGAAGTACGTCTGGAAAGAAATAGGTAAAGGCTCTCAGAAAGATGACCGCGCTTACCAGAAATAAAATTCCTCTCCACCAACTGATTTGTCGCGAAATTTCACTTGCAACTTGTTGCAGAAAATACAGAATAAGTAAAATACCCGTAATGATAAATACAATTGTCACCCACCCCATCCTGGAGGTTTCCTGCATCTGGATTCGTTCAAGAAAGAACAATGTTTGGCCCAGCTTACTCCTGACAGGAAAATCAGTTTCCTGGGGGGTGATCTTCACTTTATTCTCCGCATAATTATTTCCTACAAAAACATTCGGCAGATTGGCAAATGGAATATAATATTCCCACCGGACTGGAATCATACCGAGGACAATAATGGACCCTTTTTGAGGCAGGAAAACAGTTCGCTTTATTACTTCATAATATCCATTCGCCAACCTTTGGAAAGTATTGGTATCAGGCATTTCCAAAATCTCATTACTGGCAACGATATATTGATTGTTCCAGAATTGTAAAGCCCAGGTGCCATCGAAGTTCCTCGGTTCATATATCAGCAGCCCATACCGCTTCTGCACCAATGACTCAATCTGTTCAGTGCTGAGTTCCCTATTACTTAATTGCCGGACGAATGCCGTGTCCTTTGCTATTTGAAAAAAATCCTCTTCTCTCTCCTGCAGGAACTTTTCAATGGAACTGCGAATCACTTTAGTGGAGGAGGGACTATCAATATAGGTATTGATGATTACCGCAATCGTGAGTAACCATGCCGCCCCCATCAACAGGTAGAGGTGCTTCTGTAATAATTTTTGAAAAAATTGTTTCAATGACCGTGTGTTTGCTTTTTGATGGCATTCCAAATAGCATCCATCTCTTCAAGGCTCATGTCCGAAAGGTCTTTACCAGCCGCCCTGGCCTGCTGTTCCATATCAGTGAACCTCCGGATAAATTTCTTGTTGGTCTTATCGAGGGCAGACTCAGCATCTAACTGCAAAAACCGTGCATAGTTGATGAGGGAAAACATCACATCTCCCAATTCATTTTCTGCTTCTTGTTGATTCTCTTTCTCTACTGCTACTTGAAGTTCCTCCATTTCCTCTTTCACTTTATCCCAGACCTGCTCTTTTCTATCCCACTCAAAGCCCACCTGCCGGGCTTTCTCTTGTAAACGGGTAGCCTTAACCACGGCCGGAAGGGCGGCAGGAACGCCGCTTAGGACAGACGTTTTACCTTCCTTTAATTTTAATTTTTCCCAATTTTGTTTGACCTCTTCCTCGTCTTTTACTTTCACTTCACCATAGATATGTGGATGCCTGTCGATCAGCTTTTGTGAGATACCTTCAATCACTTGTTGCAGCGTGAATTTTTGTTTCTCTTTTCCAATCCGCGCATAAAAGAGAATATGAAGCAAGAGGTCGCCAAGTTCTTCCTTAATACCATCCCAATCTTCTTCACTAATGGAATCAGCCAGCTCATACAATTCTTCAATGGTGAGGGACCTCAGCGTTTGAATAGTCTGCTTTTTGTCCCAGGGACATTGCTCCCTTAATTCATCCATAATACGCACGAGCCTGAGGAAAGCATCGGTCAATGGTTGATTCTCTTTCATAACATTACGTCTCCAAAACTGAGTAGGTGAAGAAAGCGCCGAACAAAATTAGGATTGTAAAAAAAGCAAGGAAACTGAGAATAATGTATTTAACAATCGTTTTCAATAGCCCTTGCTTGTAAAAGTTTCGCATCGCGCGAAATATATAATATAGCCAGTAGAGCCATAGGAACAATGATATCCAGTTCCAAATCTGCGTATCTATTACCTCGTGGAGGTTCATAATAGCGATCAGCACCAGGAATAGTATAAAGCTGAATATGTACAGATGAATAGAAAAAATGGTGTGGTCCGCATAATAGAAATTTCTTCTCCTGATGTAGAGAAGTTTCAATATAAAAGCAAATATGGGTAAGGAAATGAAAAACAGTTTAGGAAACTGGTGAATGAAATTCTTCAATATGTCTCTCCAAAATGCGTTTCGATCTCCGCGATACTGCTCGGTAAGAACGATTTCTCTTTTCCTTATTTTTTTCCTCAACCAACTATCACGATCTTTTTCTGGAAGCGATTTCTGAACCGAATCATACTCTGCAATACTGCTATAGTGGGCTGTATCATCATCTGTAAACCGAACCCCTCCCTTCGAAGGCTGGCGAGCCGAATCAATGCGCATTCCAGCTTTTACTTTATTGATCACATCCATGATTTCCATTGAATCTTCGTGGTTGTCGGCATTTTGAAGTGCTAGTTGCCGTGCATTGAGCCAGGCAACCGAATCCTTGCCTTGCAAATGAGGTTGCGACAGATCAATCTTACCAATAGTAAAAATCCAAAAGAAAATGATAAAAAAGAATGCGGAGGTAAAGACATACATCCTGATCGGATGCAGATAACTGGCCCTCCGTCCTTTTATGTATTCTGAAGAAACAAAACCCGGCTTTATGATGAGGTACTTCAGCGTGCTAAAGAACTTTCCATCAAAGTGGGTAAAATCGTAAAAGAAATGAGTAATAAGGTGCCAGAAACTTTCTTTGGGCTCCAGGTTCTCCTGCCCGCAAACGTGACAATATCTACCTATTACTTCAGTCCCACAATTCAGACATTTATTTTCTTTGCGTTGCGGAAGATGGGACAAATTGTAAAATTTTCCCTAAAGTAAGGAAGAAAGCAACAAGGGGATCAACACTTCCATCTATTGTGCAAAATGTGAGGATAGGTATTAAAATATGCCTTTTTGCGTTATAGGCGTATGGTTACATTTGCAAATCAAGATTCATCCATGAAAAAATTGATTTCTGTACTGCTGGTATTATTTGTTATCTGCCAGGGACATGCGCAGTATTATCAGAAGGATATTATAGGGCCCATGCAGAACGTGCAACAGTGGAAACTGCTTAAACAAAATCATATCCAGGCTGTAAAGCTCACCAGTTACGAGGCCAACAATGAACCATCTGAAGGATTTTCAGTGGAGCAGAAGGTGTTCGACAATTACGGGAAGATCGAAACCTATACCAAAAGCCTCCAAAATGGAAGCTCACAACTGAGTTCATGGTATAACCAGAATGGTTTGCTCACCAAAACCATTGACACCAGCGAGGACTACAGCAGCACTACTGCCTACGAATACACGGCCGATGGAAAGTTGATCAAGATCATTAATACTTCCAGTTCCGCCGGACAATTTTCTCTTTCTGAAGTGCATGAATGGAAATACAATGCGGCAGGTAAGCCGGAAAGAATGTTGAGGATCAGGAATGGTAACGATACTACGATCTATACTTTTATCCTGGATGAAAAAGGAAATGTGGGGGAAGAGCGTGGTATGCGAAAAACGCAACAGGAACCAACCGTATATTATTATTATGATGATAAGGGCCGATTGACGGATGTTGTTCGATATAACCTGAGAGCACAGCGACTTCTACCCACCAATGTGTTTTCCTACAATGCCGCAGGTAACCTGGCTGGCATGTTACTGGTTCCTGAGGGCACCAATGAATACCAGCGCTGGTATTATGACTACGATGAACGTGGATTAAAAACCCGCGAAAGAGCCTATAACAAGAAAATGGAGTTGTTGGGAAAGATTGAGTTTAGTTACCTATAACCGCTACGCGGAAGATCCAAGAACCAAGATCCAAGAACCCCGCCCGAACGACCACGAAATTTTGAAAGTTCCTTTTGAAACGTTCGGTCGGGCGGGCAAATAAATTCCAAAGTTCAAATCTCAAATCAATACCCTTGCAACTAGAAGCTAGCATCCATTGCATCTGGTATCTGGCATCCGGCATCCGGCATCAGGCATCTTGAATCCCAATTTTATGTACCGCTACCTCGGTGATCGCAATACAGACGAACAATTCAA